>Ga0070658_10001699_pt1 | contig 18586 bp, 9 predicted proteins | sample KBSC13metaG_FD_64664 | JGI IMG/M metagenome (GOLD analysis project Ga0070658, IMG submission 64664) | Corn rhizosphere microbial communities from Kellogg Biological Station, Michigan, USA - KBS C1-3 metaG | ecosystem: Host-associated > Plants > Roots > Rhizosphere > Soil ...
GACAGGTGCCGCTGGTGCAGCCGGTCTGGAACAGCTTGCCGTAGCTGGCGACCAGCGCCTTGCGGGTGGGGCTGCTGCAGTCCTGAGTCGTCGAGGTCGTGTGATCGAAGCCGGTGTAGATCAGCTTCAGGACGTCCTTCCAGCCCGGGAAGCCGCCGTTGCCGTTGCCGATCGTGTACGTGCTGGTGCCGGCGTCGCAGCCCGGGCAAGAGCCGCTCACCGTGAACGAGACGCCGCTGTCCTTCGCCAGCGCGCCACCGCAGCGCGAGCCCGCGTTGACCTGGCTGCCGACCACGGCCAGCCCGTCGAGACCGACCACGAGCCCCTGCATGGTCGACGAGAACGCGCAGACCGCCGCGCTCTGGTTGAAGAAGCGCGACATCGGCGCCTCCTTCTGCGTGGGCGGGGTGGTAGACATGGCGGTCTCGCCGGTGCCCGAGCCGCCGCCCAGGTAGGTGATGCCGGCCGAGGTGGCGCCCGTGCAGGTGGCCAGGATCGCCTTCGTCACCTCTTCCAGCGTGTCAGAGCCCTGCAGGGCGATGTTGTTTCCGTTCGTATCGGGGGGCGTGGCCGCCCAAGCCATCGGCGCCCCTGCGCCGACCAGCAAAACAGTAGCGCCTACGATCATGGTCCTCATTGGAATCCTCCGGTTGACTTGAAAAGGGATCGGCCTCGCGACCCGCGTCGACCGATGCGCCCGCCACCGCCGTAACAAGGACCGGGCCAACCGTGGCCCGATCGCGGTTCGTTCGCGCGGCGGGCTGCTTTGTCGTGATGTTCCGCGCTCCTGCCCGAAAGGCGCGCGCCGGTGCGCTGCTTTCGATTGCCCGTCGATCGTCCGGGAATCAAAGAGGCGGTGTTCGATTCCCAAAGAGCGTCCTGGAATCGAAGGGCCCACTCCGATTTCCGGTCACCGTCGGGGCGCCTCACCGACGGCGCGACGGCGCGGCGACCGACTTTCGCCGGGGAATTCGCGGTCCTGTCGCCGCGCATGCCGGCGTTGAATCGTTGGCGCGGACTTTGATGGTGCGGCTGGCTGTCCCTCGCCGCTCGCCGCCAAAGCGCGGCCTTTCCAGAGGCAGGGGAGATCGATTCTCTACAGAAAGAAAATCAGGAGGACATCGTGATGATTCGAACCGCAGCCAGAAAAGCGTTTCTTCTGGCGGCTGTGACGCTCAGTGTGGGCGCCGTGGCCGTCAACTGTTCCCATCGTGATACTTCGGACGGCCCGGGCTCGGCCATCGGGTCGGTCGGGTTGGCCATCACCCTGCCTTCGGGGGCGACGGTCTCGACCGTTCATTACAGCATCAAGAATGGCACCAACGTCGAGGTGTCGTCCGGCAACATCAACACCTCCGATCCCGGCGCCACGGTCTCCCTGGTGGTCGGTGGCATCGCCGCCGGCTCGGGCTACACGATCGTGTTGACCGCGACCGCCAGCGATGGCTCGGGCTGCATGGGCACCTCGGCGCCGTTCACCGTCGTCGCGAACCAGAGCGTCTCCGTCACCGTCCTGCTGCTCTGCCGCGCCACCGGCACGACGGGCGTCATCAACGGCACGGGCATCGTCGACAACTGCCCGATCATCACGTCGTACATCGTCTCGCCGCTGGCGGTCTCGGCTGGTGGCGCGATCGACGTGGCCGCCTCCGCCACGGATTCGGATCCCAGCGACACGGTCACCTATGGCTGGACGGCGACGGCCGGCACCTTCGACGCGGCCGGTACGGCCTCGACGAAGTACCATTGCCCGCCGGCCTCCAGCCAGCAGACGCTGACCATCACGGCCTCGGACAACATCGACGCGGCCTCGAACGCCCCGAAGTGCAGCACGCCGACGAACATCATCGTGAACTGCGGCCTGTGCGGCAACGGCACCACCGATACGGCGGCGGGCGAGACCTGCGATCCGCCGAACGGCACGACCTGCGACACCTCCTGCCACACCATCGCGGTGGTCTGCGGCAACGGCATCCTGCAGGCGGGCGAGCAGTGCGATCCGCCGAACGGCGTGACCTGCAGCGCTTCCTGCCAGACCATCCCGGTCGTCTGCGGCAATAGCATCGTCCAGCCGGGCGAGCAGTGTGATCCTCCTGGCCCGATCGCGGGCACGACCAACGTCTGCACCGCGACCTGCCAGATCGCGGCGGCCGGTACGGGCGGCACGGTGGGCACGGGCGGCGTGACGGCCACGGGCGGCGTCACCGGCACGGGTGGCGTGACGGCCACGGGCGGCGTCACCGGCAACGGCGGCTCGGCCGCTGGCGGCTCGACCGGCGCGGGCGGCATGTCGGGTGGCGGCGATCCTTCGGGCGCCACCGCGGCCTGCGTCTCGTGCGAGGACAACGGCACCGACAGCACGACGGGCACCCGCTGCGCCGCCAACCAGCGCTGCGACTCGCTCACGGACGCCACGTTGAAGGGGCAGTGCTACGCGGCCCTGAAGTGCATGCGTGACAATCACTGCGCGGTCGGCGGCGACAACTCGCTTTGCTACTGCAGCCGCGCGGCTCAGGAGAGCGGCGCGTGCGGCAACGGCATGCCGGACGGCCCCTGCTCGACCGCGTTCGAGATGGCGGACCCGAACGTCATCGCCAGCTCGCCGGCGTCGACCCGGGCGAACCAGGTCCTCTCGGATCTGTCCGATCCGACGAACCCGGTCGGTCTCTCCGGCCGCCAGATCGGCCTGTGCGACCAGGTCAAGTGCGTCACTCCTTGCGCGGGCCAGTTCTAGGCCTCGCCAGGGAAGCAAGCGTTCTGAAGGGGGAGGGGTAGGGCGTTCGGGCTGCGGGGCTTCCGCGCGAGTCGATCTCGCACGGGGCCCTCGCAGGGCCGGACGAAAGGGCGGGCAGGGGTGGGGAATGTTCCGATGAGGCAGGCGCCGGTCGATGAGACCGGCGCCTGCTTTCGCTATTCGGGGGCCGGGGTCGAGAAGGTGCCGGCGGATCGAGCGACGCTCGCGACGGCGGGATGTCGGGAGCGAGACGGGGCTCTGCCTCGGCCGGAGCGGCCTTGACCCGTCCGCGCTGCGGGGCGGCGGCGCTGTCGCAGGCAGCGGCTATCTGGCTCCGAGGGACGACGCGTGGGCCAGCGTCTCGAAGGCCAGCTCCTCGCCCTGCCGCCCATCTCGCTGGATGTGGCCGGCAACGCGCCCCGGCCGCTGGCGGCAGCTCGACGCTGTCGCCGGGCTGCCCCGCCTGTGCCGTCGGCCGTTGCTGGGGGCGGCCCGCTGGTGTCGTCGCCGTCAGGGCGCCGCGAGCTGCTCGCAGTGGTTGTACTGCGGCTTCGGGTGGACGGTGCCGCGCTCGAGCTGATCGAGGTACAGAAACACCGCCAGCCCGGCGTTGACCGCGCCGCGCGTCGCCCAGCGGTCCGCGTCCGGGTAGGTCAGCTGCTGGTTGTCGTTCAGCGGCGTCGAGAACTTGTACTTGGGATCCTGGAACAGGTAGTCCGGGCAGTAGGGGAGCAGCGGTCCACCGGCGCCCCCGACGGGATGAAGGGTCCGGTAGTTCTCCAGGCCCGCCAGCTCGTCCGGGTCGCCGGGCTTCTGCACGCACAGCGAGAACAGGCTGTCGGGCTGGATGCCGTTCACCAGCCGTCCCCGATCGTCGATGACGGGCGCGTCCGCGGGGAAGACGATCGTCCCCGGGTGGTCCGGGTCATCGCCCCAGTACAGCGACTGCTCGGGCAGCAGGTAGACGGGGCCGTCCTTCGTCCAGGTGCCGGCGCCGGGCACGGGGACGCGCACGATGGGACGATTCCCGGCGCTGCACAGGCGCTGCCACATCTCGGCGTCGCCGTTGCTGTCGATGAGGGCGGAGATGTCGCTCCAGGGCAGGGTCCCGGTCTCGAGGATGCCGTCCAGCTTCACGCCACCCACCACCTGGGGGATGACCTGCGCGCACAGGGCCTGCGCCAGCTTCAACATGTTCGGCGACGCGCTGGGAATGGCGTGCGCCCCGCGCGAGACCCCGAGCACCCGGGTCGTGCCGACGATGTTCAGGATGGCGTCCGGGATCCTGGCGCGCGTGCCCCCCAGCGCCATCCAGGACATGTAGCGGGCGCCCCAGTCGTCCGCGGTCAGACCGCTGGCCGCCAGCTTGGCGCCGATGGTCGTCTTGCCGTCGGCGTCCAGCTGATCGTTCTGGGGCCCGAACATGGCAGACCGGTTGGAGCCTGGCGACGTGACCAGACCGAACAGCCCGTCGCGGAAGTCGGCCACGCGCGCCGTTCCGCCGGTCATGTTCGAGATGGCGTCGGACAGCAGCCCGTGCGAGTCGGCTTGCGGGCCGTGGCAGTTGATGCAGATGTTCGTGAAGACGGCGGCGCCGGGGGCCTGCATGTACACGGGCGCGTCGGGGGCGGGCGGCGGGCTGGCGATGTTGAACCAGCGCGGCGCTGTGCCGTCGCCACAGCCAGGCGCGCCGGCCATCACGTCCGAGACCTTGCAGGTGCCCGAGAAGTTGCACCCGTCCTTCACCTGCCACAGCCCGAACGGCGCCTCGGTCAGGACCAGCTCCTTGATCGACTGGGTGAGCGACACCGAGCGTACGGCGGCGAGCACGTTGGCCCGCTCGACCAGCTCCTGCGCGCGCAGGACCGCATCGGGCGGCAGGTCGCCCATGTCGACCGTGCCGTCGAGGATGAAGCTGTTCCAGTCGGGACGGCGCGGGCCCCAGTCGCCGGGGCGCTCGGTCAGGTCGGTCACCACCCAGTGCGCGCGATCAGGGACGCCGATGTCCGGCTGCAGCAGCCGGGACGGATTCTTGGGATCGTAAAGGGGGCTGGACGTGGGCACGATGGGATCATTGCCGCCGGCCGCCACCACCGCCGGGTCGACGATGTCGGAGGTGTCGGGACAGAAGGCGTAGCGGCCCCCTCTTCGGTATTCGTCCAGGCGCGCCAGCGCGGCCGCCTGGGCGTCGGCGTACCCCGGATCGCCGGGCGGCACCTCGACGTAGGGTTGCTCGTTCGCGTCGTAGGCCTTGTTGCCGTACAGCGCGTTCTCGTCGATCTCCGGGTTCTTGCGGACGGCCGGGATGCTGACCATCCACTCGGCCATGATGTGCGGGGCGCGACAGTCGAAGCCGGCCGAGTTCATGGGCATGTGCGGGTAGACCACGAAGTCGTCCGCGTACATGAACGGCGTGTCAACGTTGCGGTAGACCAGGCTGCGCCAGGGGGCGGGGATGGTCGCGGGCTGGGAGTCGGTACGGCCCTGGCACATGAACAGCGCCACCGGATCGGACGTGTTGGTGCAGGTCTTCACCGACTTGGTCGCCCAGTTGGTCCCCGACACGGAAGGGTCGACGGGGTACTCGCGCAGCGAGGGGGTGAGGTAGGGGATGCGTACGTCACCTTGAATGCCCCGGGCGCGCAGGGGGCTGTAGCGCTCGAGGGGGAACTGGAAGACGCCGCTGGTCGTGCTGGGCAGGAAGCTGAGCATGTCCTTCAGCTCGGGGTTCTTCACGGAGGGATACCCGCGCGGATTGTGGCAATGGGCGCAGTTGCCCAGCAGATAGGCCTGCGCCTTCAGCTCGTTGTCGTTGCGGGCGGTGCGCGGGCCTTCGGACTGCTCCAGCGGCAGCACGTCGGCGGGCGACGTCATCCCGGTGATGACGCCGTAGTCGATCAGCCGCTGCAGCTGCGTCAGCTCGTCGGCGCCGGTCGCCTCGTAGGCGCCGCCGCTGTTGGTCGCGCGCCGCGCGATCTGCAGGGGAAGGAAGCCCAGCGCGAAGTCCTGGGTGGGGCTGCCCATGTGGCACTGGATGCAGCGCTGGCTGCCGGGGATGGCGTAGTGTCGCTTCAGCCCGGGGTTCGCCACCTCCAGCTGGTACTTCAGGTTGGCGGGCATGCTGTCCCGGATCATCTGCTCCTTCGGCTCGTCCAGCGTGTACTCGAACAGGCTGTCCGTGAAGGGGGTGCCGTCGCGCAGGGGAAGCTGGGACAGGGTGGCCGTGGTCTCGTCGTCGTTCCAGACGTAGGTGCCGAACAGGGCGTTCTGCTGGATCGTCCCGTCGGGCAGCGTGGTGTCGGGCCGGGTCACGATCACGCGCGTCTCGATCTTGCGGAAGCGCTGGTTGCCGTCGCTGTCGATCACTTCCTTCAGGAACGTCTTGTAGAAGCGGGTGTTGGGCGGGATGTCCCAGGTCTGGCTGTCCTGGTGGAACTTCACCGATTGACCGCGCGGCACGCGGATGTACCGCAGCTTGCCCGAGCTGTCCGACCACAGCGGATATTGCGGGGCGTAGGCGAACACGCCCACCTGCGCCAGGGCCGTGCCGTCCAGGGTGGTCAGGTCCGTGGCGGAGAGCGACGTCGGCAGCGCGGTGGCGGACGCGAAGAACGCGTCCAGCTGATCCATGGTGGTGCTGCTGGTGCTGACGCCCGTCTTGCTGGGGATGCAGTCGCCGATGTTCGTCAGGTTCATGCCCACCTGGGGCGACAGCAGGAACGAGCTGGTGTCGCCCGGGTCCATGGAGGCGACGGTGAACAGCTCGTCCGGCCGGCCCTGCGCCAGCCACTGCTTCAGCAGCGTCGCCAGCACCACCATGGGATCGGAGGGTTGCCTCTGCGCGTACGCGCCGCTGCCCGGCGTGCCGGCAGGGGGCATGTACAGTGACGGATCGTCGGACGTGATCCGGTCGATCACCGCTTGATCGATGACGGTCCCGAAGGTCAGGGGCGTGACGTGGAAGTTGCCCAGGCTGCTCTCCACGTGGCAGCCGCCGCAGTTCGCCCTGAACAGGTTGATCAGGTTCTCGGTGTAGACGGTGGTGGTGGTGTTCGCGCTCGCCTCGGCGGACATCACGCTCGACCGGGCGGGCATCGCCTCCGAGCCCTGGGCGGGCGTGCAGGTCAGCGGGCCCGAGGCGCTGCCGATGGGCAGGGTGGGGACGTCCGCCGTGCCGGCGTCGGGGCCCCAGTTCCAGTTGCTACCGGCCGCGCCAGGACCGCCCGGGGCGGAACAGCCGGCGCCCAGCGCCGCCAGTCCCGCGACGGCCAGGGGGACCGCGACGTGACGAAAGGAAACCTGGTGGCTGGATCCCGGTTGTGGCGGCTTCATCGGTCGCGCTTCACCCTCATCTGTGCCAGCGAGCTACGGACCCTTCACCAGCACGTTGTCGAAGGTGGCGCCCAGCGCCATGTTGCGGAACGGCTTGGCGATGACCAGTCGAACGGCCATCGTCTGGGCGTTCGCCGGCGTGGCCGTGCCCCCCTGGATGGTCTTCCACGTATCGGTGTCGGCGAGCAGGGCAGACGTGAACTGGCCGGCGATGGGCCCGCTGCAATCGCCCGTGGGATAGAAGTCCAGCTCCACGCCCGCCGAACCGGCGCTGTTCTGGCCGCCGGGGATGAAGACCTGCGTGGACAGCGACAGGGCGATGCCGGCCCTCACGGGGACGCACTGGCGGGCCCCGCCCTGGGTCGTCCCGTCGACGTCGGCCACGACGACGTTCGTGACCAGCAGCGCGCCGGAGGCCGCGTCGCCGTTCCCGTCCTTGGCGCCCGTCCAGGTCTCGAGCATGCTGTAGTCCGCCGACCAGGAGCTAGCGCTGGTCGCGAAGTCGGGGTTCACCACCAGGGAGTTGCCGCCGCCCCCCACCACGCCACCGGAGCCGGTGATGCCGCCCGACGCCGCGACGCCACCGGACGCGGTCACGCCACCGGACGCGCTGACGCCGCCCGAGCCCGGGTCACCTCCGGAGCCCGGCGCGCCGCCCGACGCGGTGGCGCCACCCGTCGCTGCCACGCCGCCCGAGCCGGAAACGCCGCCCGAGCCGGGCGTGTAGCCCGGCGGGTCGCCGCTGGAGCAGGGGTCGTTGCACTTCGCGATGTCGCAGGCGACCAGCGTGGTCGCGAAGCCCATCACGTAGGGTTCGGGCATGCTGGGATCGGGATTGGCCAGGCGGTCCGAGATCTGCGAGGCGGTGGTGGTCTCGGCGGCCGCCTCGATCTGCGAGCGGCAGGCGCCATCTCCCAGACCCCTGGTGAAGCAATCGCCGTTCTCCTGCATGGCGCTGCCGCAGTAGCACTTCGCGATGTCTCCGTCCGGCTGCGCGCAACCGGTCTGGCGGGCGCAGGTCACCACCGCCATGCACAGCTCGCTCTTGTTCGTGCCGGCGCCCGGCCCCGCCGCGGCCGTGCCGCTGGCCGTCGAGCAGTTGCGCAGCGGGACCTTGCACCCGCCCGACGCCATCTGCTCGCACGCCGTGCACTGATAGTAGGTGACGTCGCTGCCGCCGCTGCCGCTGGCCGCGACACCACCGGCGCCCGCCACGCCGCCAGAGCCGGTCGCGCCGCCCGAGCCCGTCGCCGCGATCGTGCCGCCGGCACCGGCCGCGCCGGGATCCGAGCCGCCGGACCCGGGCAGCGGTGGCAGGCCGTAGCAGGGCCCCCGGCAGGCGCCCCAGTCGCAGACCTCCAGCAGGCGCGCGGCGGCGCCCAGCGTGGTCGAGGGGTCGGAGAGGGCCATTCCGACCTCGCTGGGCGCGGTGGACGGCGAGGACACCTCGGCGGCGTTCTCGTAGGCATCCTTGCAGGGGCCGTTCTGATAGCCCATGGCGGAGCTGCACAGCGTCTGGTCGGTCGAGAAGCCGCAGTAGCAGCCGGGGAAGTCGTCGCCGACGCCGAGCGCATCGCCCGTCGCCGACATGGGGTTCACACAGGCTGGTCCGTCCGGCAGCGGATTCCCCTGGTAGTCCTTCCCCAGCAGACCGTTCGGATCGCACTGCACCTCGCACTTGTTGGTGCGCACGCACGACAGCACCGCGCTGCACAGATCGGACTTCAGCATGCCCATCGCAGGGCCCCCGGCGGCCCTGGCGGGGTTGCCCTGATCGTCGACGGGGCTGTAGCAGTTCTTGTAGGCGCTCCGGGTCGTGCCCTTGTTGCAGCTGGCCGCCTCGCACTCGGCGCACGTCTGCGCGGGCGGGGCCATGCCGCCGGCGCCGCCGCCGCCCGTCGTGCCACCGGAGGCCGTCGTCGCGCCCGACCCGCCGCTGCCCTTCGGCCCGTCGCCAGGGGCGTCGACGCCACCGTCCCTGGCGCCGCCCGCGCCACCGCTCGCCGCGCCGCTGTCCAGCTTCGCGTCGGTGGGGCCCGCACCTCCGTTGCCGCCCGCCCCAGCATCCTTGGCGCCCGCGCCGGCGGCGCCGCCCCCGTCCGTATGAATGCTGGAGAAGGGGCCGCCGTCAGTGTCAGCGACGTTGCCGGCGTCGTCACACGACGCGAAGGCGAGCGCCGCCAGGGACACGGCCAAGATGGGGACGCAGTTCGGGACGCAGCTCGGCACGATTGAACGGGGTCGGCGCATGGTGTCTCGCGGGCCCGCCAATCAACTCTCGTGCCACGGGCGGACCGGTGGGCGTCCTCGAGTTTTCGCTGGCGAAGGCGCGCGCCGTCTCCGGTTTGCGGAGGCCGACCTCCGGATTCCGGAGAGGGCCGGCTGCGTCCAGGGGCGGCGACTTCCCGACGCCGAACAGACGCCGAATCGTTTCAGCGGGGCGGCGAAGGCCTGCTGTAGGGTTCGGCGTCCACGTACGCCGGAGAGTGACGTTCATGCGCAGAATTCTGGTCTCGTCGATGCTGTTCCTGGCCCTGACGCTGGTGCTTGGCCCGCCGCGCGCCGCACGCGCCACCGGCATCGAGCCGCTGTCGACGCAGTTTCACATCAACCACGCCGATCCCGGATCGACCGTCCCGAGCGACGCAGAGAAGAACGCCAAGCCGCTGGAGTTCGGCTACTACCTGCAGGATCTGATCGCGTTCGCGATGGCCGCCGACAAGGCGGGCGATCACCTGGGCGCCGCCCGCTACTACCGTGCCTTCGCGAAGGCCGTTCCCGACGAGAGCATCGCCTTCCAGAAGCTGTGCCAGTCGCTGCAGAAGGCGGGGCGGCGCGAGGAGGCGATGGCGGCCTGCCGGGACGCGCTGGGCCGGCCCGGCATCGACGTCGACGACTACGTTCGCTACACGACGCTGGTGCTGGCCAAGCAGGGGCCTCTGACGAAGGACGAGCGCGACGACGTGGAGGACATCGTCGCCCACCTGCGCAAGGCCCCGGCGACGCGAGCGGCGGGTATTCACCTGCAGTGCGAGCTGGCGATGCACGTCTCGGATCTGCCGCTGCTGCAGCAATGCTCGGGCGAGCTGGCGGCGCTGGCGCCCGACGATCCCAAGACCATCTCGTTCCAGTGGGCGGCGGCGATGCGGGCGGGGAACGGGGCCGAGGCGCGCCGCCTGGTCGAACGGGCGCGGGTGAACGGCATGAAGCCGGCAGGTTTGCAGAAGATGGAGCAGGCCACGCAGGCGCTCGATGGCGGCTTCCCCGGCCGCGCCATGAAGGCGGGCGCCGTCGTCGTCACGGTGTTCGGCGCGGCCCTGCTGGCCTTGCTGGCGTGGCGCCGCCGCGGACCCCGCCAGGTCGCGGCTTCCTGAGCCGAGCGAAGCCGGGCGCCAATGAACGAACCGGCCGCTCGGCTCAGGCAGAAGAACGCCCCGCAAGGACGATCCCGCTGCCGAGCGGTTCAGGCGTGTCCGGCGGCGTCGCCCGCAGCGTGGCCGCCCGCGCCGCCGCCACCCGACTTCGCGCCGCCCGCGCCGCCATTTCCCGACGAGCCGGTGGTCCCGCCGGCACCACCGGCGGCGCCGGTTCCCGCGGGCATGGCGGGCGGCGTGTGGCTGATCTGCACGTTGCCCAGCGCATACGTGATGCTGTTCCAGCCGTCGCACAGGGTGGCGCTGATGGGCTGGACCCCTTCGGCCCACGTCGAGGTATCCAGCGTCGCGCTGAACAGCCCGGGACGATCCATCACCAGCGTCTGGTCGCCGATCTTCAGGACGCCCACGACGGATTCCCCGTCGGGATCGCTGACGGTGGCAGAGAAAGGCAGCGACCTGTCGACCACCCCGGAGGTGGCGTCGAGCTGGATCACCGGGCGGCGGTTCGTGCCCTTCGGCTCGCCGCGCTCGGGCATCATCGCCCAGCGCTGGATCGTCTCGCGCTCCCAGTCAGCCAGCGGATGAGTGGGGGCGGGCGGCATCTTCGGCCGCCAGCCGCTGCCCGGCGGCGTCACGTCCTGTCCGATCTGCGACGCCAGTCCGTGCGCCAGCAGCTGGCCATTCAGCGCGGCCGCCGCCTCGCCGCACACCTCGGGCGTCATGTCGTAGAAGTCGAAGCGATAGGTCATGCCGGCCCGGTTCGCGTCGGCGCCGTGGCACTGCGTGCACGTCCCGCGCAGGATCGGCTCGACGTCGGCCCAGGTCGGGTTCTGCGAGACGGCATGCTCGCCGCATGAGGCGACCGCGAGGGCGCCGGCCGCCAGCGCCGCGCCCGTGGCTCCGCGACGCCACAGGCGGGTCAGGTGCGCGACCAACGAGGGGCGCATCACGCCGCTCCCCCGCCGGCGCCGCCGGAACCACCGGCGCCGCCACCGCCCATGGCGCCCCCGGCGCCGCCCCCACCTCCGGCACCTCCGGCGCCGCTGGTGCCGCCCGCGCCGCCGAGGCCTCCGTCGATGGGCGGCCCCGCGTCCATGGGCGCGCTGCCGGCCGGCGGTCCGCCCGCCACCTTCGGCGCGCCGCCGAGGATCCAGCGTTCCACCAGCTCGATGTCCCCTTCGGCCAGCGGTCGGTCGGGCGGCATGCGCGGCGCCCCCTGGGCGCGCAGCGCGTTCACCACCCCCGACTGCGAGGGGACGAACGGCACCACCAGCGGCCGCTGGTTGCGCTGGCAGACGTTCGTCCCCCGCATCACCATGCAGCCGTTGTCGGGCGTGCCGGTGGGATCGACGATCCACACCCATAGCTGCGTCAGGCTCATGTAGCCGCGATCGGGGTCCGAGAAGTCGAGGCCGCTGACCGCCGCGGCCGGACTGTGGCAGCTGGCAGTCGCGCAGTTCGGCTGAAAGATGATGGGCGAGACGTACTCCCAGGTCGCTGGTCGGTTGTCCTGCCCGCACCCCGCCACGGCGCCCGTCAATACGACCGCGCCCCACCAGCATGTCGACAGCGTGCGCATATCTAGAAGATGTAGAAGGCCGACGCTTGCAGCCGATAGTTCTTGCGGGTCGAGTCGTCGACGTACTTCTGGCTGAACCAGGCCCCCTCGAAGCCCAGCCGCACGGCCGGGTTCAGATCGACGAAGATGTTGCCGTCGGCCCACTGCGAGCGCTTGAACACGGCGCTGGCCATGCTGCCCGTCGCGTACAGCTCGATGTTGTGCGAGGTCAGCATCGAGAAGTTCGCCGACAACCAGACGTGCCCCGCGGGGGGCAGGTAGTACTGCAGCCCGACGATGAAGGACCGCCAGTCGATCGAGTGGAGCTGGCCGGTGCTGGAATACGTCACCAGGCCGGGATCGATGTTGGGCGTGTAGCTGGGGGCCGGGCTGGCCATCGTCGGGTTGGGCAGGCTGGGGAAGGCCAGGTTGCCGGTCAACCCGGTGTACAGATCGGCGATACCGGTGCCCTGCACGAACGAGCCGGTCAGCGTCAGCGCATCCTCGCGGTGGTCCAGCGTCGCGGGGATGAGCGGGATGAGGACGTCGATGGAGATCCCGCCGGCGTCCTTGCCCTTCGTGGCGCTGGGCCCCGACGAGAACTCGTCGACGCGGAAGTGGCGGTACACGCCCGAGATGCCGATGCCCCCCGGGTCCGAGGCGGTGCCGGTCGAACCGGCGGTGTGCAGCGCCTTCCAGTGATTGAACACCAGCCGGACGCCGGCCTGCGTGTCGGGCAGGGCGCCGTCCCTCTGCGGCGGGCGGGAGGCGGCCGCGGCCAGCTCGAGCGTCGCCACGTCGCCCTTGAACGCGTGCGACAGGCGCAGCTGCAGCGCGCGGGAATAGATCTGGGCCGGGACCCCCTGGATCTCGACGGTGTTCGGATGGAAGTACGACTGCCAGCCGAACAGCTCCCAGTACTGGCCGGCCAGGATGTCGAGGGCGGGCGTCTCCAGCTTCAGCGCCATGTGCCGGAAGCGAAACGTCGGGTTCGTGAACAGCGCCGCCTCGGAGACCGGGGAGGGCTGGTTGCCCAGGAAGTCCATCTCCAGGATGGCGGAGGTGCGCAGCAGGTCGGACTCGGGACCCTTGAGCTTCAGGCCGATGCGCGAGTTGCGGCCCGTGTACGTCAGACGGCTGTGGCCGCCCGCGAAGCTGCCGGTCCTGGAGAGGACGCTGTTGCCGGGCGTCTCGTTCAGCGCCTGCGTCGAATCGAGGATGGTGTCGAACTCGACGAAGCCGTAGATCTCGGCGGCGTACTTCGCGGTCACCACCACCCGCGCTGGCGCGACAGCGACGGGCGCGGCGCCAGCGGGAGCGGGCGGCACCGGAGGCGCAGGCGCCACCGGCGCGGCGTCGGCAGCAGGGGGGGCCGGCGCGTCGGGGGGCGGCGCAGGCGCCTCGATCTGAATGTCCGCGCCCGCGGAGTCTGGCGCGGGGGCGTCCGCGGGTGCGTCCGCGCCGCCGGACGGAGCGTCGGCAGGCGGCGACTCCTGCCGCGCGCGTGCGGCTGGTCCTGTCGCCGCCACCAGCAGCAGCGCCCCGGCCAGCACGGACGCCCGCGAAGGCTTCGTGAAGAAACCCCGTGCGGCCATGGCCGTCACCACCGCCCCGCGCCTCGACTGTCGTCGTGTCATCGATTCCCTCATAGGAAGTAGTGAAGCTGCGCCAGGAAGGTCTTGGCCGTCGGCTGCCCGGTCGGATACGTCAGCTGGCCGTAGACCTGCGCCTCCACGTGAGCGAAGGGGAACCAGCTGATGAAACCGGTGGCGGCGTTCGTGGTCGTGTCGCCGGCGCCGAGATCGGTCTGCTTGCGTTCCCACAGGAACGTCCCCATCAGTCCCTTGACGGGCAGCAACGCCACGCCAGCCGCGCTGACCAGGCCGTCGCTGCCGCCCGCCGCGCCCGCCTCGGTGTGCAGCAGATCGCCCTCGGCCAGCAGCATGGTGCGGGCCGGCGCCACCCAGTACCGGGCGACCGCGCCCACGATGGTGCGGCCCGCGCCAGGCATGGCGGCGTAGCGGGCCTGCACCGCGAGGGAGCCCACGCCGTCGCGGAGGCGCCGCTCGAAGTAGGCCGCCACGCCCGATTCGTTGCTGCCCAGGTGGCGCACGAAGTCGGGGGCGAACGCCGTGACGTGCAGCTCGAGGTCGTCGGTGACGTACCCGCCCGAGACGTTGTACGTCTCCTGCATCAGGTTGAAGCCGGTGTCGCGGCGCACGAACAGCGTGTGCTCGGCGAAGCGCATGCCGAAGGGGGCGAAGAACCGCCCCACGCGCACATAAGGGCCGACGGCGCTGGGGCGCCACATCAACCAGTGCTCGGGCGAGATCAGCCACGAGGTCGTGACGGGCTGGTAGTTCTGGTAGGGGACCAGGTCCTCGTTGGGGCGAAGCTGCCCGCGATCGGCGACGCTGCCGTACGCCGAGAAGTCGCCCAGCGACACGCGCGCGTTCAGCTGGGCCTGCATGGGGAAGACCGCCAGCTTCGTGCCGGCCGGGTCCTGAACGTCCTCGGCCACGAACGCGCCCCGGAGGTCGCCGCCCACGCCCAGCGCGGATGGCAGCGACACGGCCCCGTGCAGGAAGGCGCCGTTGCCCCCGAAGGTGGCCAGTTCCTCACCGGCGGCGTCCTGGCCGTACCCGGTCAACAGGCCTCCGCCCGCCGGGGCGAAGTGGCACTGGTCGCAGCGCGCGGCCCCCGAGGAGAGCTGCCACTGGGGGAAGGCCTGCGCCGACCCCGCCCCCAGCAGCCCCGGCACGATGCTGCCCACGAACGCGAGGCACGCCACGACGTATCGTCGGGCCGTCATCGGGAAGGACCGGTTCCCGCGCGTCGCCGCGAGCAACGACGTGCGATGGCGACGACGTCGGTTTTGCCCGGGACGCTCATGCGGCGCCCCTTGTACATCGATGCGTCGTCCGGAAAATGCCAGCTTGGAAAACAGTCCGAAACGCTTTCGCCACCGCGCTTGATTCGAGCGACCCACCGCGAGGGATGTCCTCCGGCGAGCACCGGCGTCCGCGTGAGGACGGAGGCCGGGGGCGCCCCCGTGGGACCGTCACCGAGACGTCGGCGGGTTGTCACGGAAACGCGACTGGCTGGCCCCGGCGAGCGAGCTACCGTGCCGATCCCTCCTCCCTTTCCCTGGCCGAAGCGTGCGACGTGAGGCAGGGACCCGGGTAAAGCCTTCATGATCCCGACAGCTCACTCGAATGCGGCGATGGTCGCCGGCGGTGGTCCCGGGCCGGCGTCCGCGTCAGCGGCCTTCGACCTGGCTCAACCCGCGCTGTACGTCAACCGCGAGACGTCGTGGCTGGCGTTCAACGCCCGCGTCCTGGGTGAGGCGGGCAATCCACGGTGGCCGCTGCTCGAGCGCCTGAAGTTCCTGGCCATCGCCGCCTCGAACCTGGACGAGTTCTTCATGATCCGGATCTCGGGGCTGCACGAGCAGCTCGAGAATCAGGCCATCGGGGATCCCGCCCCCGATGGCCGCGGCGCGCGCGAGCAACTGGATCTGGTGGTGCCGCTGATCCGCAATCACCTGCAGGCGGCGGCGACGCTGCTGTCGAAGGACCTGCTGCCGGCGCTGGCGGCCGCCGGCATCCACCTTCGCAACTGGCGCGACCTGGACCCCGGGACGGCGCAGCTGGCGCGGCAGTACTTCCGGCGGGCGGTGTTTCCGGTGGTCACGCCGCTGGCGGTCGACCCGGGGCATCCGTTCCCCTTCGTGTCGAACCTGTCGCTGTCGCTGGCCGTCGAGGCGCGCGATCCGGACACGAAGGAGCGCAAGTTCGCCCGCGTGAAGGTGCCCGAGATCCTGCCGCGCTTCGTGTCGCTGGGCGAGCTGGACCCGGCCCGCGCCACGCAGATCCAGTCCCAGGCGACGCACGAGTTCCTGCCGCTCGAGCAGCTCATCTCCGCGAACCTGGACGACCTGTTCCCGGGGATGGAGATCCTGGGCTGCTCGACGTTCCGGGTGACCCGGGACATGGACATGGAGATCCCCGGCCAGGACTCGAACGACCTGCTGTCGATCGTCGACCGCGAGATCCGCAAGCGCCGCTTCGGCGCCTGCGTGCGGCTGGAGATCGACGCCCAGGTCCCCGAACGGGTGCGTCACCTGCTGGTCGACGAGCTGGAGATCGACGACGAGGACGTGTACGAGTCGGAGGGGCTGCTGGGGCTGTCCGCGTTGATGCAGCTGACGGGACTGAATCGACCCGAGCTGCGCGATCCGCCGTTCGTGCCGCGCGGCCTGGTCGAGCTGCCCGAGGGGGCCGAGCTGTTCGACGTGCTGCGGGGCAGAGATCTGCTGTTGCACCATCCCTACGAGTCCTTCGTGCCGGTGCTGGAGTTCCTGCGTCACGCCGCCGAGGACCCGCGCGTGCTGGCGATCAAGATGACCCTGTATCGCGCCGGCTCGCACGCGGAGGCGGTGAAGCCGCTGATGCGCGCCGCCGAGAACGGCAAGCAGGTGGCCGTCTCGATCGAGATCAAGGCTCGCTTCGACGAGGAGAAGAACATCCTGTGGGCCCGCGAGCTGGAGCGGGTGGGCGCGCATGTCTTCTACGGCCACGTCATCTCGAAGACGCACGCGAAGGTGGCGCTGGTGGTGCGGCAGGAGGACGACGGCCTGCGCCGCTACGTGCACCTGTCCACCGGCAACTACAACGCCGGCACGGCCCGCGTGTACTCGGACATCGGCCTGCTGACGGCCGATCCGCAGATCGGCGAGGACGTGAGCGAGCTGTTCAACAGCCTGTCCGGATTCTCGAAGCAGGCCCGCTACCGCAAGCTGGCGGTGGCCCCCTCCACGCTGTCGGATACGCTGCTGGCCAAGATCGAGGGCCAGGCGGCGCGGGCCCGCGCCGGCGAGCCGGCCCGCATCTTCGCGAAGATGAACGCGCTGGTCGAGGCGCCCATCATCCAGGCGCTGTACCGGGCATCGATGGCGGGCGTGCCGATCGAGCTGTGCGTGCGCGGCGTGTGCTGCCTGCGCCCGGGCGTGCCCGGCGTGTCCGAGAACATCCGGGTGTTCTCGATCGTGGGGCGATTCCTGGAGCACGAGCGGGTCTTCCTGTTCGGCCCGCCCGAGCACGAGGAGTGGTTCCTGTCGTCGGCGGACTGGATGCCGCGCAACCTGCATCGCCGGGTGGAGGCGCTGTTCCCCATCGAGGCGCCCGAGCTGCGCGAGCGGCTACGCCACGAGGTGGTCGAGCCGGCGCTGGCGGCCGACAACGGCGCCCACGACATGGACGTGCAGGGGGATTACCACCGCCGTGTGCCGGAAGACGGCGCCGAGCCGCGCCTGGCCCAGGTCGAGGTGATGGACCGGGTGATGCGCCGATCGCTGCATGTGGTGGCGGGGCACGGGGCCGGGGGGCATCGCGGGGCCAGCCCCGCGACGGCCTCGAAGCCAAGGGGCGACCAGAAGCACAAGAGATGATGGTCGCGGCACCGCCTGTGCCGGGGTGGCGTACCGCGCCGGGCCCCGGGCCAGGCCGCGACGTTTGGGTTTGTACGTCGCGGCGGTGTCTGACACCATTTGTGGGTTATATCTACCGACTACCGTCCTGGGCCGCTTGGCCGGGCCGCGTCGAACTGAACGTCACAAGGAGAGAGCAAGATGGAGAGCCGTACCGAGTTTCCCGCGTACAAGGTGCAGGATCTTTCGCTGGCCGAGCTGGGCCGGAAGAAGATCCGGATGGCCGAGAAGGAGATGCCCGGCCTGATGGCTTTGCGGGAGGAGTTCGGCGCCAAGAAGCCACTCAAGGGGGCGCGCGTCGCCGGCTGCCTGCACATGACCATCGAGACGGCGGTGCTGATCGAGACGCTGGTCGCGCTGGGCGCCGAGGTGACCTGGACCTCGTGCAACATCTACTCGACCCAGGACGAGGCGGCCGCCGCCATCGCCAAGTCGGGCGTGCCCGTGTTCGCGTGGAAGGGCGAGACCCTGCCCGAGTACTGGCAGAACATCGAGCTGCAGCTGGTGGCGTTCAAGGACGGCCAGGGCCCGAACCTGATCCTGGACGACGGCGGCGATCTGACGCTGCTGGTCCACAAGGGCGCCGAGTTCGAGAAGGCCGGCAAGGTGCCGGACCCCTCGACCACCAACGTGGACGAGATGAAGGTCATCCTGACCCTGCTGGGCAAGAGCCTGAAGACCGACGGGCAGCGCTTCACGAAGATGGCCAAGGAGATCAAGGGCATCTCGGAGGAGACGACCACGGGCGTGCACCGGCTGTACGAGATGGCGAAGAACAACCAGCTGCTGTTCCCCGCCATCAACGTCAACGACTCGGTGACGAAGTCGAAGTTCGACAACCTGTACGGCTGCCGCGAGTCGCTGTTCGACGGCATCAAGCGGGCCACCGACGTGATGGTGGCCGGCAAGGTGCTGGTGGTGGCCGGCTATGGTGACGTCGGCAAGGGCTGCGCCCACGCGGGCCGCGGCCTGGGCGCCCGCGTGCTGATCACGGAGATCGACCCCATCTGCGCGCTGCAGGCGGCGATGGAGGGCTACGAGGTGGTCACGATGGAGCAGGCCGCCCCGATGGGCGACATCTTCGTCACGGCCACGGG
>Ga0070658_10001701_pt1 | contig 18581 bp, 15 predicted proteins | sample KBSC13metaG_FD_64664 | JGI IMG/M metagenome (GOLD analysis project Ga0070658, IMG submission 64664) | Corn rhizosphere microbial communities from Kellogg Biological Station, Michigan, USA - KBS C1-3 metaG | ecosystem: Host-associated > Plants > Roots > Rhizosphere > Soil ...
TCGCGCCATGCGCCGCCGCGCGCCGAGCAGCGCACCGCCAGCCTGCGCGATCTCTCGCGCAAGCCGGTGCTGCCGTCCGAGGCGGAAATCTCCGCCAATCCGCGGTCGCGCTCGGCGCGCCTGCGGGTCGCCGAGAAGCTGGCCCACGAACCGGAAGGGGGCCGCGCGTGATCCATCGCGGACTCCTGTTCTGGTCGGTGGCCGCGATCGGCACGGCGATCGGGCTCTTCGGCGTGAAATATCGGGTGCAGGATCTCGAGGAGAAGATCGACCGCACCAACCAGAAGATCGTGGAGAGCCAGCAGGCCACGCACATCCTCCAGATCGAATGGGACTACCTCAACGAAGCCGAGCGCATCGAGCGCCTGGCGCAAAAGCATCTCAATCTCGAGCAGGCCTCGATCAAGCAGGTCATCCGGCTCGATTCCCTCGCCAACCCTTCAACAGCATCTGTCCCCCCGCGACGCGATTCGCCACTCCCTTCCCCCCCACGTACGGGCACCGACGTCCCCTCGTCGAGAATGCCCGGTGGCGATCGCGTCGCAGCGGAGGCTGGCAGCCCCTCGCCAGCCTCCGCACCCCTTTCAACCGGACCCTCGACGCCCCCTCGATCGGCCTCTGCCAAAGAGGCTCCAACGGGTCCGGCTGGCGGCAAGCGGCACGTCGCGGCGTCGATCGACGACATCCTCTCGCGTAATGAAGAGGTGCGTCGGTGAGGCTGTGGCGAAAGACTGCACCGCCCGAACCGGCCGTCGCGGCAAACGCGGCGGCCGGCGCGCGTTACGGGTCGGAGAAGGAACGCCTCAAGGGCGATGCCCAGGAGACGGCCCGCCACCGGCTGGTCGCCACCGGCGCCATCTTCGTCATGATCTTCCTCGCGGTCGCTTTGCGCATGAGCTACGTCTCCCTGCTGCGCGATGGCGGCGAGCCGACGCAGCGGGTCGCCGCGCGCGGCGGCACGATCCAGTCCGAGCGTGCCGACATCGTCGACCGCAACGGCGTGGTGCTGGCCACGTCGGTGCCGGTCATGTCGGCGTTCGTCAACCCGCACCTGCTGCTCGACACGGCGGACGCTGCCAGGAAGATCGTCTCGGCGCTGCCCGAGCTCAAGGTCAACGAGGTCAAGGACAAGCTCGACTCCGACAAGAGCTTCGTCTGGATCAAGCGCGGAATGACCCCGCGCGAGTACAACCTCGTCAACCGCCTGGGCATTCCGGGCCTGGAGTTCCAGGCCGAGGAGCGGCGCATCTATCCGCAGGGCGTCACCGGCGCCCACCTGATCGGCTACGACAGCATCGACAACCAGGGCCTGGGCGGCATCGAGCGCTACTTCGACCAGCAGCTCCAGAGCGGCGAGCCGGTGCAGCTCTCGATCGACCTGCGCCTGCAGCGCATGGTCGAGGATGAGCTTGTCCGCGCGGTGAAGAAGTTCTCGGCCATCGGCGCGCAGTCGATCGTGATGGACGTGACCAACGGCGAGGTGCTGGCCATCGCATCGTTGCCGACCTACGACGCCAACAACGCCCGCACGATCACCAGCGAGGCTCTGTTCAACCGCGCCACGCTCGGTGTCTACGAGCAGGGCTCGATGTTCAAGGTGTTCAACACCGCGCTGGCGCTCGACAGCGGCAAGTTCACCATGGACTCCAGGGTGGATGCGAGTTCGCCGATCAAGATCGACCGCTTCACCATCCACGACGATCCCGACGTGCCGCACCGCGTGCTGAGCCTGCCGGAGGTCTTCACCTATTCGTCGAACATCGGCTCGGCCAAGATGGCCGTCGAGGTCGGCTCCGAGGCGCAGCGCGCCTTCTTCGACAAGATCGGCTTCCTCAAGCCGCTGAATACCCAGCTCACGGAACTCGGACGGCCGCTCTATCCGAGTCACTGGAGCAAGATCAGCACCATGACCATCGCCTTCGGTCACGGCATGTCGGTGACGCCGCTGCATCTCACCACCGGCGTCGCCGCGATGGTCAACGGCGGCATCCTCTATCCGCCGAGCTTCGTGAAGCGCGGCGCGACCGCCCCCGCGGGGCGCCGGGTGATCCAGGCCAAGACGTCGATGCTGATGCGCAAGCTGATGCGTGCCAACGCCGTCGTCGGCACCGGCAAGAAGGCCGACGTGCCGGGCTACGAGGTCGGCGGCAAGACCGGCACGGCGGAAAAGGTCGGGCACGGCGTCTACGCTAAAAAAGCCCTATTCAGCTCGTTCGTGGGCGTGTTTCCCATGAGCGATCCCAAGTTCCTCGTTCTCGTTTCGCTGGATGAGCCCAAGGGCCTGCCGGAGACCGGCGGCTATGCGACCGGCGGCATGGTCTCGGCGCCGAGCGTGAAGGTCATCATCAGCAACATGGTCTCGCTGTACGGCATCCTCCCCGGCGACTGGACCAGCAATCCGGCGGCGCTGCAGATCTCGTCGGCGCCGTCGCCCGCCGCCGCGCCGGCGGCATCGTCCTTCACGCCGGTCAGTGTCCGTGGCCGCTCGGAGCACAAGGCCCTGCAGCTGAGGGCGGGCGGACAGACGGCGTCGGCCGCACCGGGAGTGCGCCGCGTTGCGGGTGAGTGAGCTCATGCGGCAGTCGGCCGACCTCCCTCCGGTCTTCGCCGCCGCGCGCGATCCGACGCTCGCCGGCCTCACCCTCGATTCCCGCAAGGTCCGGCCGGGGTATCTCTTCGCCGCTTTGCCGGGCTCGCGGGCCGACGGCGCGAGCTTCGTGGCCGACGCGGTGAAGCGCGGCGCAGTCGCGATCCTCGCCGCACCGGACGCCGCGCTGCCGCCGCTTGCGCCCGAGATCGTCGTGCTGCGCGACGCCAACCCACGCCGGCGCATCGCATTGATGGCGGCGGCCTTCGCGGGCCTGCAGCCCGCGACCATCGCGGCGGTGACGGGCACCAACGGCAAGTCGTCGACGGTTCATTTCGTGTGCCACATCTGGGCGGCGCTGGGTCTGAAGGCCGCCAGCGTCGGCACGCTCGGCATCGTCTCGCCGGGGTTCTCGCGCGAGGCCGGGCTCACCACGCCCGATCCGGTACAGCTCCATGCCGATCTCGCGACCCTGGCGCACGAGGGCGTGACCCATCTCGCCATCGAGGCCTCGAGCCACGGGCTCGACCAGCATCGCCTCGACGGCCTGCGGCTTTCGGCGGCCGCGTTCACCAACCTGACGCACGAGCATCTCGACTATCACGTCTCGATGGACGCCTATTTCGCGGCCAAGGCGCGGCTTTTCGAGCAGCTGCTGCCGCCCGGCGGCACGGCCGTCGTCAATGCCGACAGCGACCGTGCTGCCGTCGTGGCCGGGATCTGCCGCCGCCGCGGCATCCGCTTCTGGAGTTACGGCGGGAAGGGCGCGGAGCTGCGCCTGATCTCCGACACGCCGACCCCTGCGGGTCAGCAGCTCACGATCGAGTTGCTGGGCCGCCGCTACGACGTCGAGCTGCCGCTGGTCGGCGGCTTCCAGGCATCGAACGCCCTGGCGGCGCTCGGTCTCGTCGTGGCGACCGGCGGCTATCCGGCGCGCGCCGTCGAAGCGCTGGCGACGTTGACCGGGGCGCCGGGGCGCCTGCAGCTGGTCGCGCGTCACAAGGGCGGTGCGCCGGTCTATGTCGACTACGCCCACAAGCCCGAAGCGCTGGAGACGGTGTTGAAGACCCTGCGGCCGTTCGCCAGGGGCAAACTCGTCGTCGTGTTCGGCTGCGGCGGCGACCGCGACCGCGCCAAGCGGCCGGTGATGGGCGAGATCGCCACGCGCCTCGCCGACCTCACGATCGTCACCGACGACAATCCGCGCAGCGAGGAGCCCGAGGCGATCCGCGCGGAGATCCTGCGCGGCATTCCCGGCGACCGGAAGAATTTTGTCGAGGTGCGCGACGGCCGCCACGTCGCCATCGAGCAGGGCATGGCTGCACTCGCGTCGTCCGACGACCTGCTGTTGATCGCGGGCAAGGGCCACGAGACCGGCCAGACGATCAAGGGCGTCACGCATCCGTTCGACGACGCCCGCGTGGCGCGGGAGCTCGCCCTGTGAGCGCGCTCTGGACCTCCGACGAGGTGGCGCGCGCGCTGTCGCCGGTGGCGATGTCGGGCGCGTTCGAGGCGAGCGGCGTCACCTTCGACAGTCGTGCCGTCGGCAAAGGCGATCTGTTCTTCGCGCTGAGCGGCGAGACGACGGATGGCCATGGCTTCGTGGCCGACGCGCTGGCGCGTGGTGCCGCCGCGGCGATCGTCGCGCGCGATGTGCCGGGTGTGGTGGGCAACGTCATCAAGGTGGCCGACACGATGAAGGCGCTTGGCGATCTCGGCCGTGCCGGTCGGGCGCGCAGCCGGGCCAGGGTCGCGAGCGTCACCGGCTCGGTCGGCAAGACCAGCACCAAGGATGCGCTGCGCGCGATGCTGCAGGCCCAGGCGCAGACCTCGGCCAGTACCGCGAGCTTCAACAACCATGTCGGCGTGCCGATCAGCCTTGCCCGCCTGCCGCGCGAGGCCGCTTACGGCGTGTTCGAGATCGGCATGAACCATCCCGGCGAGATCGAGCCGCTGGCGCGCCAGGTCGAGGCCCACGTTGGCGTCGTCACCAACGTGGGCCCGGCACACATTGGTCACATGGGCTCCGAGGAGGCGATCGCCGACGAGAAGGCCTGCCTGTTTGCCGGCATGCGGTCCGGCGCGGTCGCGGTGCTGAACAGGGACAGCCGTCACTATGCCCGGCTCGCCGATCGCGCGAAGAGCTTCGGAGTGGCGAATGTCGTGGGTTTCGGACGCAGCGAGACGGCCGAAGTTCGGCTTCTCGCGTGCGACCTGCAGGACACCGGCAGCGACGTCGTGGCAAATCTGCATGGACGGCGAATCGAATACCGGCTCGGCGCCGCGGGCGAGCACTGGGTGTTGAACAGCCTCGCCGCGCTCGCCGTTGTGGAGGCACTCGGCGCCGACGTGCTAAAGGCGGCCGGGATGCTCGCGGAGGTCAAGGCGACTCCGGGGCGCGGTGCGCGGCGGCGGCTGAAATTCGGCGCCGGCGCGATCGAGCTGCTCGACGAGAGCTACAACGCAAATCCCGCGTCGATGAAGGCGATGCTCGCCGTCCTGGCGCGGACCGAACCGGCCCCGGGTGGGCGGCGGCTGCTGGCGATGGGCGACATGCGCGAACTGGGCGAGGGTGCCGATGCCTTCCATGCCGGTCTCGCCGATGCCGTCGCGGCAAGCGGCGCGGCCCAGGTCTTCCTGTGCGGCCCGCACATGCAGGCGCTGTGGCCGCGGCTCGCCGCGGCGCAGCGCGGCATCCATCGGCCCGACTCGACGGCGCTCGCGGGCGACGTCGCGGCGGCGCTCAAGACGGGAGACGTGATCGCCGTGAAGGGATCGCTCGGATCAAAAATGAAGAATGTCGTCGACGCCATTCTCGCGGCGAGCGGCGGCGAGGCGGAGCGCTGACGCATGATCTATAATTTCATCTATCCGTTGGCCGACATCTTCTCGCCGTTCAACCTGTTCCGCTACCTGACCTTCCGCTCGATCGCGGCATTCCTGACGGCGCTGATCATCAGCTTCGTCATCGGCGGCGGCCTGATCCGCTTCCTGCGCAGCAAGCAGAAACAGGGCCAGCCGATTCGCGAGGACGGGCCGGTCAGCCATGTCGTCAGCAAGAAGGGCACGCCGACCATGGGCGGGCTGCTCATCCTGATCGCGCTGTCCATTGCCACGCTGCTGTGGGCCGACCTCACCAACCGCTACGTCTGGATCGTGCTCGGCGTCACCGTGGCGTTCGGCGCCGTGGGCTTCTGGGACGATTTCCTCAAGGTCACCAAGCGCAACTCCAAGGGTGTGCCAGGCAGGATCAAGCTCCTGATCTCCGTCGTCGTCGCCGGCGCCGCGGCCTACTTCGCCGCGCAGGCCTCGCCGGTGCCGCTACGCTACATGCTGGCGGTGCCGTTCCTCAAGGACGTGCTGATTCCGTTGGGCGTCGTGGGCTTCGTGTTCTTCTCAATCCTCGTGATCGTCGGCACGTCCAATGCCGTCAACCTGACCGACGGGCTCGACGGGCTGGCGATCGGTCCGGTGATCATGGCCGCCATGGTGTTCGCGCTGCTGGCCTATCTCGTGGGCAATACCCGCTTCACGACCTATCTCTTCCTGCCGCACGTGCCGCGCGCCGGCGAACTGGCCGTGCTGCTGTCGGCACTGGTCGGTGCGGGGCTGGGCTTCCTGTGGTTCAACGCGCCGCCCGCCATGGTGTTCATGGGCGACACCGGCTCGCTCGCCATCGGCGGCGCCCTGGGTGCGGTGTCGGTCGTCATCAAGCACGAGATCGTCCTGGCGATCGTGGGCGGCCTGTTCGTCCTCGAGACCGTGTCGGTCATCGTGCAGGTGCTGTCGTTCCGCTGGACCGGCAAGCGCATCTTCCGCATGGCGCCGCTGCACCATCATTTCGAGCAGAAGGGCTGGGCCGAGCCCACCGTCGTCTTCCGCTTCTGGATCATCGCCGCCATCCTGTCGATGATCGGCCTGGCGACGCTGAAGCTCAGGTGACGGCATGATCAACCTCTCCGACCTCCGGGGCTCGTCCTACATCGTCCTCGGGCTCGCGCGATCGGGCCTGGCGACGGTGCGCGCCCTGGTGGCGGCGGGAGTGGATTGCGCGGCGTGGGACGACAGCGCCGAGACGCGCAAGGCCGCCGCCGATGCCGGCATCCTGCTGGCCGACCCCGAGCGCATCGACTGGCCGAAGATCACGGCGCTGGTCATCAGCCCCGGCATCCCGAGCCACCTGCCCAAACCGCATGCGATCGCCGCCGCCGCGCGCGCCGCCGGCCGTCCGATCATCTGCGACATCGACCTGCTGGCGAAGGCCGAGCCCAAGGCACGCTTCGTCGCCATCACCGGCACCAACGGCAAGTCGACGACGACCGCCCTGATCGGCCACATCCTGCACAGTGCCGGTTGGCCGGTGCAGGTCGGCGGCAACATCGGCCGCGGCGCGCTCGACCTCGATCCGCTGGGCCTGGGCGGCGTCTATGTGCTCGAGATGTCGTCGTACCAGCTCGAGCTGGTCCAGGATTTTCATGCCAACGTGGCGGTGTGGCTCAACATCACGCCCGACCATCTTGACCGCCACGGTGACATGGCGGGCTACGTCGCGGCCAAGCAGCACATCTTCGACCGCCAGGTCACGCGCGACTGCGCCATCATCGGCATCGACGACAAATACTCGGTCGATGTCTACCGCATGCTGGCCAAGCGGCGCCTGGCCGAGGACATTGCCGTCGTGCCGCTGGCGCTGAAGCGTGTCATCGCGGGCGGCGTCAATTTCGAGGCCGGCCGGCTGGTCGACGGCGAGGGCTACACGGTCGCGTTCGCCGACGTGCCGACGCTGCCCGGCGACCACAACGCCCAGGACGCGGCCGCTGCCTGGGCCGCCGTGCGCTGGCTCGGCGTCGCCCGCGAGAGGGCCGTCGCGGGCCTGCGCAGCTATCCCGGACTTCCGCACCGCCAGGAGCAGGTCGCCGCCGTGGACGAGGTGGTCTTCGTCAACGACAGCAAGGCCACCAACGCCGACGCCGCCGCGCGCGCGCTGTCGTCGTACAACGACATCTACTGGGTTCTCGGCGGCCAGGCGAAGGAGGGCGGCATCGCGCCGCTCACGCCCTATTTCAAGCGCGTCCGGCATGCCTTCCTGATCGGCGAGGCGGCGGATCTCTTCGCCGGCCAGCTCGAGGGCAAGGTCGCCTACACTCGCTGCGGCGACCTCAAGTCGGCGGTAGCGGCTGCGAACGACAAGGCGCAGGCCGAGGCCAAGGGACCGGCCGTGGTGCTGCTGTCGCCGGCCTCCGCGTCGTGGGACCAGTGGAAGAGCTACGAGCATCGCGGCGATGCATTCCGTGAAATGGCGCGCGCCCTGCCGGGCGCGAAGATGTTGGGGAGGCCGTCGTGATCCAGGTTCCGCGCGACGATCGCAGCGTGGTCGGTCAATGGTGGTGGACCGTCGACCGCTGGTCGTTGGGCGCCATCCTGGCGATCATGGCGTTCGGCGTGCTGCTCACGCTCGCCGCCTCGCCGCCGGCGGCCGAGCGCATCGGCGCGGACTCCTTCATGTTTGCCAAGCGCCAGTTCGTCTTCCTGCCGATGGCGCTTATGGTGACATTGGCGATCTCGCTCGCCTCGCCGCGGCACGTTCGACGCCTGGCACTCCTGGTCTTCTGCGGCAGCATCGTCCTGCTGGCGCTGACCTTCGTGATCGGCGTCGAGATCAAGGGCGCGCGGCGCTGGATCGCGATTCCGGGCCTGTCGAGCGTGCAGCCGTCGGAGTTCGTGAAGCCGAGCCTCGCCGTCATCTCGGCCTGGCTGCTGGCGCAGAGCCGCGCCGGGCGCCGGGCGCCGGGCTACTTCCTCTGCACCCTGCTGGTCGGTGTCACGCTGGCGCTGCTGCTGCTGCAGCCCGACCTCGGCATGAGCATCGTCGTGGCCGCCGTGTGGGCCGCCCAGCTCTTCGTCGTCGGCCTGCCGATGTGGGTCGCGGGCTTCGGCGTGATCGGCGGCGCGGGCAGCCTGGTCGGCGCCTACTTCGTGTTCAATCACGTGCGCAGCCGCTTCGACCGCTTCCTCGATCCGTCGTCGGGCGACAATTACCAGGTCAACACCGCGCTCGAGGCCTTCATGAACGGCTCGCTGTTCGGCCGCGGGCCCGGCGAGGGCACGGTCAAGGCACAGCTTCCCGACGCGCACACCGACTTCATCATGGCCGTGTGCGGCGAGGAGTTCGGCCTGATCTGCTGCCTGATCATCCTCGCGCTGTTCGCCTTCGTCACCCTGCGCGCCCTGTCGCGCGCCTCGAAGGAGACCAGCCTGTTCATCACGCTCGCGGCCACCGGGCTCGGCGTGCAGTTCGGCCTGCAGGCCGCCATCAACATGGCCTCGACCATCCAGCTCATCCCCGCCAAGGGCATGACCCTGCCGTTCATCTCCTATGGCGGCTCGTCGGCGCTGGCGATGGCGATCTGCGTCGGCATGCTGCTGTCGCTGACGCGCGAGCACGCCGGCCTGAGGGAGGCCGTCTGATGGCCGAGCCGCGCCCTGTCGTCCTCGCAACCGGCGGCACCGGCGGGCATGTGTTCCCCGCCGAGGCGCTGGCGGGCGAGCTCGAGGCGCGCGGCGTGCCATTCACCCTCGTCACCGACACGCGCGGCAAGCAGTGGCAGGGCGCGCTGGCGCGCCGGCCGATCCACTACATCCATTCGGCCAGCCCGACCGGTTCGCTGCAGCGTCGCCTGCTCGCGCTGATGTCGCTCGGCCTCGGCCTGTTCGACGCCTGGTGGGCACTCGGCAGGATCGCCCCGGCCGCCGTCGTCGGCTTCGGCGGCTATGCCTCGGTGCCGACCATGATGGCGGCACGCCTGCGCGGCCTGCCGTCGATGCTGCACGAGCAGAACGCCGTGCTCGGCCGCGGCAACCGGCTGGTGCAGCGCGGTGCCGCGCGCGTCGCCACCTCCTTTGCCCGCACGCGCCACATCGCCGCCGACGACCGCCGCGCCCGGCTGGTCGGCAATCCGGTGCGTGAGCCGGTGCGCGCGCTCGGCAACACCGCTTATCGCGCCCCGGGCGCCGGGCGGGTGATCGACATTCTCGTGTTCGGCGGTAGCCAGGGCGCCGCATCGTTCAGCCAGGTCATTCCCGAGGCGATCCTGTCGCTGCCGTCGGCGCTGCGCGCCCGCCTGCGCCTCGTGCAGCAGTGCCGGCCAGAGGATCTCGAGCGCGTGCGCGGCGTCTACGCCCGCGCGGGCATCGTGGCCGAGCTCGCCCCGTTCTTCGCCGACCTCCCGCAGCGACTGGCTTCGGCGCACCTCGTGATCGGCCGTTCCGGCGCCTCGACCGTGGCCGAACTCGCCACCATCGGCCGGCCGTCGGTGCTCATTCCCTATCCGCACGCCGCCGACGATCACCAGACGGCGAATGCCCGCGCCTTCGAGGCGGCGGGCGCCTGCGTCGTGATCCTGCACGCCGACTTCACGGTCGATGCCCTGGCCCGCCAACTGCGCGCGCTCTTCGAGGCGCCGCAGAAGCTCGCAGACATGGCGGCGGCCGCGCACGCCGCCGGCCGGCCCGACGCCGCCGCGCGTCTCGCCGACATGGTCGAGGAGCTGATTTCCGCCGCCCCCGCCGCCCCCGTTCCCGTCGCATCCGCAGGAGCCGCCGCATGAGGGCGCTGCCTCTCGATATCGGTCTCATCCATTTCGTCGGCATCGGCGGCATCGGCATGTCGGGCATCGCCGAGGTGCTGCACAACCTCGGCTACAAGGTGCAGGGCAGCGACGTGGCCGACGGCGCCAACACGCGCCGGCTGAGCGAGCTCGGCATCAAGGTTTTCATCGGCCATCGAGCCGACAATGTCGGCGCCGCGCAGGTCATCGTCGTGTCGTCGGCCGTCAAGAAGGACAATCCCGAGGTGCTGGCCGCGCGCTCGCGCTCCGTGCCGGTCGTGCGGCGCGCCGAGATGCTGGGCGAGTTGATGCGCCTCAAGTGGTCGATTGCCGTGGGCGGCACGCACGGCAAGACGACGACGACCTCGATGGTCGCCGCCATGCTCGACACCGGCGGCCTCGATCCGACGGTGATCAATGGCGGCATCATCAACGCCTACGGCACCAACGCCCGCATCGGCGGCGGCGACTGGATGGTGGTGGAGTCCGACGAGTCCGACGGGTCGTTCCTGCGCCTGCCGGCCACCATCGCCATCGTCACCAACGTCGACCCCGAGCATCTCGACCACTACGGTACGTTCGACGCGCTGCGCGACGCCTTCGTGCGCTTCGTCGAGAACATCCCGTTCTACGGCTTCGCCGTGCTGTGCGCCGACCATCCCGAGGTCCAGGCGCTGATCCCGCGCGTGGCCGACCGTCGCCTGGTGACCTACGGCCTCGGCGTTGGCGCCGACGTGCGCGGCGTGAACCTCAAGCTCGACCGCAACGGCGCGGACTTCGACGTGCAGATCCAGCATCGCGCCACCAACGTCTCGCGCCTCATCGAGGGCGTGCGGCTGCCGATGTTCGGCCAGCACAATGTGCTGAATTCGCTGGCCGCCATCGCCGTCGCCCAGGAGATGGGCCTGCCCGACGACACAATCCGCAGCGCGCTGGCGTCGTTCGCGGGGGTCAAGCGCCGCTTCACCAAGACCGGCGAGGCGCACGGCATCACGGTGATCGACGACTACGGCCACCATCCGGTCGAGATCGCCGCGGTCCTGCGCGCCGCACGCCAGGCCTACGGCGGCTCGGGCAAGGTGATCGCGGTCATGCAGCCGCACCGCTACACCCGCCTGGCCTCGCTGCGCGACGAGTTCGCGACCTGCTTCGGCGATGCCGACACCGTGATCATCGCCGACGTCTATGCCGCCGGCGAGGCGCCGATCCAGGGCGTCAACCGCGACATGCTGGTCGGCCTCGTGCGCCGCTCGACCAACCGCGACGTGACCGCGCTCGAGAACCCGGGCGACCTGCCCGGCCTGATCTGGCAGATCGCGCGTCCCGGCGACGTCGTGGTCTGCCTCGGCGCCGGCAACATCACCGCCTGGGCGCACGCGCTGCCCGGGCAGATCCAGCAGCTCGCGACCGCGCAGGCGGGCCCGCGCGCCATCGCCAACGACGCCGGTCCCCACGGCGGCGGGTCGGCCGCATGATGGCCGCCACCGCCACCGCCCATCTGATCGACCGGCTGCCCAAGCCGCGCGGCCGCGTCACGGCTGACGCGCCGCTCGGCCCGCAGACCTGGTTCCGTGCGGGCGGCACGGCGGAGGTGCTGTTCCGGCCGGCCGATACCGAAGACCTCGCTGCGTTCCTCGAGGCCTTGCCGCTCGACGTGCCCGTGACGGTGCTGGGTGTCGGTTCGAACGTGCTGGTGCGCGACGGCGGCATCAGGGGAGTCGTCATCCGCCTGATGCGCGGCTTCACCGGTGTCACGGTCGAAGGCAACGAGGTCGTCGCCGGTGCGGGTGCACCCGATCTCAACGTGGCGCTGACGGCGCGCGACCATGCACTGGCCGGCCTTGAGTTCCTGAGCGGCATCCCCGGCACGATCGGCGGGGCCTTCCCGACCAATGCCGGCGCCTACGATGGCGATCTCGCCCAGATCCTGATCTCGGCCGAGGCGGTCGATCGCGCCGGTATCATCCGCACGGTGATGCCGGCGGACCTGGGTCTCTCCTATCGTCACAGCACGGCGCCGACCCACTGGATCTTCACCTCGGCGCGCCTGCGCGCGACTCCGGGCGACCAGCTCGTGATCGCGCGGCGCATCGCCGAGATCGACGCAGCGCGCGCGGAGACCCAACCGCGCAGCCGCACCGGCGGCTCGACCTTCGCCAATCCGCCCAACCTCAAGGCATGGGAGCTGATCGATCGCGCGGGCTGCCGCGGCCTCACCGTCGGTGCGGCGCAGGTATCGGAGAAGCACACGAACTTCCTGATCAACACGGGCGAGGCGACGGCCGCCGACATCGAAGGGTTGGGCGAAGAAGTGCGCCGCCGCGTGTTCGAGCAGTTCGGTGTTCTCCTGCAGTGGGAAATACGACGCATCGGGGAGCACGCATGACGAATGTCGCGGTCCTGATGGGCGGCTGGTCGCCCGAGCGCGAGGTCTCGCTGGTGAGTGGCAAGGCCTGCGCCGAGGGCCTGCGCGAGGGTGGCCACAGCGTGGTCGAGTACGACGTGCAGCGCGACCTGCGCGCGCTGGTCGAGTTCCTGCGGCCGGCGAAGGGCGGCGGTCCGGACGTCGTGTTCAACGCCCTGCACGGGAAGTACGGCGAGGACGGCTGCCTGCAGGGCGTACTGGAGATCCTGAAGGTGCCGTACACCCACTCCGGCGTGCTGGCCTCGGCGATCGCCATGGACAAGCCGATGTCGCGGCACGTCTTCACCTCGATCGGCATGCGCGTGGCCGAGGGCAAGGTGGTGGAGCGCCGCTCGCTCGCCGCCGGCGATCCGATGCCGCGGCCCTACGTCGTCAAGCCGATCGATCAGGGCTCGAGCGTCGGCGTCCACATCGTGCGCGAGGGCGACAACCTCGCCGCCGTCGAGCTGGCCGAGGCCGCGTTCGGTGAGCGGGTGTTGATCGAGAAGTTCGTGCCCGGGCGCGAGCTCACCGTCGCGGTCATGGGCGACAAGGCGGTGGCCGTCACCGAACTCAGGCCGCGCACGCGCTTCTACGACTACGAGGCCAAGTACACCGACGGCGTGACCGAGCACCTCGTGCCGGCGCCGATCCCGGCCGAGGTCTACGACCTCGCCAGGCAGTGGGCGCTGCTGGCGCACCAGTCGCTGGGCTGCAACGGCCTCAGCCGCGCCGACTTCCGCTGGAACGACCAGAAGCCCGGAACGTCCGGCCTGGTCATCCTCGAGCTCAACACCCAGCCCGGCATGACGCCGCTGTCGCTGGCCCCCGAGCAGGCCAAGTGGGCCGGCATCTCGTGGTCGGCACTGATGAGCTGGATGGTCGAGCACGCGAGGCACCCGTCATGAGGGGGGCATCGTGAAGCGCACGACCAGGACTCCGAAGACCGCGAGCAACCGCCGCGACTACGACCGGCGCAAGAAGCGCGGGCCGATCCGCAAGACCGGCCGGCCGATCTGGAAGCAGCCGATCATGCTCGGCGTCCTCGTGGCGCTTCTCGGAACGGGCGGTGGCGGCGGCTGGTGGGCCTGGCACGAAGGCTGGCTGGCGAGCGCGCAGCATTATGCCAACGACACCATGCGCGGCATCGCCGGCGCGCTCACGCCGTTCAAGCTGGCCGACGTCACGGTCGAGGGCCGCGAGTACGTCGAGCGCAACGCGATCCTGGCGGCGCTCAATGTCCACACCGGCGAGTCGCTGCTCGGCATCGACCTGCAGGCTGCGCGCAAGCGGCTGGAGGCGATCGACTGGGTGTCGAGCGCGACGGTCGAGCGGCGCATGCCCGACACGCTCTACGTCACGCTGAAGGAACGCCGCGCCGTGGCGATCTGGCAGAACGGCCAGGAATACACGTTGATCGACACCAACGGCCGTACGGTGCGCGCGAGCCGCATGCCGCCGGGTGCCGAGACGCTGCTGCTGCTGGGCGGTCCGGGCGCGCCCGAACATGTCGGCGAACTGCTGCTGCTGCTGGCCTGGGAGCCGGCCATCGCCAAGCAACTGCGCGCGGCGGTGTGGGTCGGCCAGCGGCGCTGGAACCTGGTGCTGAACAACGGCACCGAGATCTGGCTGCCCGAGGAGGACGCGGTCGCCGCCCTCCAGCGCGTGGCCAAGCTCGACGGATCCTACAAACTCCTGTCGCGTGAGTTCGGCGTGGTCGACCTCAGGCTGCCGGACAAGCTCTATCTGAGAAGGCGTGCGGCCGACGCTTCGGCCGGGCCTGCGTAGAACTGAACTGAACAAACCTCTCTAGTGTACGCGTAAGAAAACGGGGGACACCGTGGCGAAGACAAGGAATGGCGTGGTCGCTGCTCTCGACATCGGAACGAGCAAGGTCGTGTGCTTCGTGGCGCGGGTCGATGGCCAGGGATTGAGGGTCGTCGGCATCGGCCACCAGCCGGCGCAGGGCATGCGCTCGGGCAACATCGTCGACATGGAGGCGGCCACGCGCGCCATCTCCTCGGCGGTGTCGACCGCGGAGGAGATGTGCGGCGAGCATGTCCGCGAGGTCATCGTTGGCATGAGCGGCGGATCGCCTGCCTCCGAGAAGCAGGCGCTCGAGGTCGCCATCGGCCACCATGAGATCGGTGAACGCGACGTGCGCCGGGTGCAGCAGCTCATCCAGCTGCCGGCCGAGACAGCCGACCGCGACATCATCCACTCGGCGGCGATCGGCTACACGGTCGACGGCTCGACCGTCCACGACGCGCGCGGCATGTTCGGCGAGCGCCTCGGCGTCGACGTCCATCTCGTGACGGCGGCCAGCGGGGCGATGCGCAATCTCCAGGTCTGCGTGCGCCGCGCCCATCTCGAGATCGCCGACAGGGTCGTCACCTCGCATGCGTCGGGCCTGAGTTCGCTGGTGGCCGACGAGCGCGACCTCGGCGTCACCCTGATCGACATGGGCGGCGGCACGACCTCGATCGCGGTCTTCTACGAAGGCCATCTCGTGCACGTCGATTCGATCCCGGTCGGCGGCGACCATGTCACCAAGGACATCGCGCGCGGCCTCAATACTCCGGTGGCCAATGCCGAGCGCATGAAGACCCAGATCGGCCGCGCCGTGATCCGGCCGAACGACGAGTACGACATCATCGACGTGCCGCTGATCGGCGAGGAGGATCGCACCCGGCCCAACCACATCCCGCGCTCGATCCTGGTCGGCATCATCCGCCCGCGCATCGAGGAGACGTTCGAGCTGGTGCGGAACCGTCTGGAGGCGAGTGGTGTGGATAAGTTGGCCGGTGGACGCGCCGTCCTGGTGGGCGGCGCATGCCAGCTCGACGGCGTTCCCGACGTCGCGGTGTCCGTCCTCAACAAGAAAGTGCGCACCGGCGGGCCTTTGAGGCTTGCGGGACTGGCGGATTCGACCGGTGGGCCGGCATTTTCGGCCGCCGCCGGACTTCTGGCCTATGCCCAGCAGAACCATGCCGTGGCCCAGGCACAACCTCAGGTCGCCGAGATGCCTTCCAGCCGGATCGGCCGGATTGGCAGTTGGATTAGAGAGAACTTTTAGGCAATATGTGGTGTGTGGAGGTTGGCTATCTCCACAGGCTGTAGACAACCAAGAAAAACCCGTGCCGGCGTAGGGCCTTACACCCAAGAAGAGGGCTCACGACGGAACTCCGGGCAGATAACCCCCTCGTTTGCGTGGAGAAAGCCGTATGACAATTAACCTCTCGCTCCCCCAGACGGAGTCGGAGATCAAGCCGCGTATCACCGTCGTCGGTGTCGGTGGCGCAGGCGGAAACGCCGTCAACAACATGATCAGCGCCTCGCTCGAGGGCGTCGAATTCATCGTCGCGAACACCGATTCGCAGGCGCTCGGCCAGTCGCTGGCGGACCGCCGGGTGCAGCTCGGCATCACCATCACCCAGGGCCTGGGCGCCGGTGCGCGTCCCGAGGTCGGCCGCCAGGCGGCGGAAGAGGCGTTGCCCGAGATCCTCCAGTTGCTCGACGGCGCCAACATGGTGTTCGTCACGGCGGGCATGGGCGGCGGCACCGGCACCGGTGCAGCACCCGTGATCGCCGCCGCCGCGCGCGAGCAGGGCATCCTCACCATCGGCGTCGTCACCAAGCCGTTCCACTTCGAGGGCCGCCGCCGCATGCAGTCGGCCGAGCAGGGCATCCTCGAGCTGGAGAAGGTGGTCGACACGCTGATCGTCATCCCCAATCAGAACCTGTTCAAGATCGCCAACGAGAAGACGACCTTCGCCGACGCCTTCAAGATGGCCGACGACGTGCTGCACATGGGCGTGCGCGGCGTCACCGACCTGATGGTGATGCCAGGCCTCATCAACCTCGACTTCGCCGACATCCGCACCGTGATGGGCGAGATGGGCAAGGCGATGATGGGTACCGGTGAGGCCGAGGGGCCGGACCGCAGCCGCGTTGCGGCCGAGAGCGCGATCTCGAACCCTCTGCTGGAAGATCATTCGATGAAGGGCGCAAAGGGCGTCCTCATCAACATCACCGGTGGCCTCGACATGACGCTGCACGAAGTCGACGAGGCGGCAAACCGCATCCGCGAGGAAGTGGACCAGGACGCCAACATCATCTTCGGCTCGACCTTCGATGCCACGATGCAGGGCCGCATGCGCGTGTCGGTGGTCGCCACCGGCATCTCCGCCATGGCCGCCCAGCAGCCCGTGTCGACCTACCTGAATCTCGACACGAACCGCCCGATGCAGACCGGCCAGCCGGCGCTCAGCCGTCCGGTCGCGCCGGTGGGTCGCGTCGCCATGCCGGCGGCCGCCGCCGCGCCGCAGATGCCCGCGCCTCCTGCGCCGGCTCCGGTCCATATCCAGGCGCCGCCTGCGCCCGTCATGGCCCAGCCGGCTGCGCCCGTGCCGCAGGCACCCCCGCCGATGATGCAGCAGGCGCCCGCGATGGCGGCACCGGTCACGCAGGCGCCCGCGCCGATCTACGAAGCGCCCGTGCCCGTGCAGATCGAGGCGGCCGCTCCGGTCTACGAAGCGCCCGCACCCGCACCGATGGCCGCGCCGACGCCCGTCGCCGCCATGGCCCCGGCGCCCGTGCCTGTCGCCCCGGCTCCGATGCCGCAGAAGCCGCTGGTCGACGAGACCGACTGGCGCGTGAGCCGTCCCGCGGTTCGTCCCGCGGTGCGCGCGACCGAGCCGATCTCGCGGCCGACCGCGGCGCGTCCCGCCGCGGCCACCGCGGAGAGTCGCTCGCCCAACCTGTTCCAGCGCATCACGGGAGCCTTCGCGGCCCCCAAGGGCCTGACCCCGGTGGTTGCGGCGGTCTCCCAGGCCTCGGCGGCGGCGCCCGAACCGGCGCCCGCGCCGCGTCCGGCTCCCGAGAACGTTGTCGCCGTGGCTCCCAAGGCCGCGCCGCGGCCCGCCCCGGTCCAGACCTCGATCAGCCTCGACGTCAACGAGCGGGCGAAGCCCGCGCGCGACGACGACGACCTGCAGATCCCTGCGTTCCTGCGTCGCCAAGCCAACTGACGCAGGTTTTATCGTCGTCCACGCATCTTCGGAGGGGCCGGTTCGGCCCCTCTTTTTTTGGCCCGCGCGTGATATAACCCGCCGGCACAATGGTTTGACGGATGGCTCATGGTGAAGGCGTTGATCAGTAAGGCGGGCGGCGTGGCGCTCCTGGCGGCGGCAATGCTGCTGGCCGGCTGCGGTGACAAGGACGACAACGCGACCTACGTCGATCAACCGGTCGACGTGCTCTACAACCGCGCGCTCGACGACCTTGGCCGCCAGGAATACAAGGCTGCCGCCAAGGAGTTCGAGGAAGTCGATCGCCAGCATCCGTATTCGGTGTGGGCGACCAAGGCGCAGGTCATGGCGGCCTTCACCTACTATCAGTCCAACAAGTACGACGAGGCGCTGATCGCGCTGGACCGCTTCATCCAGCTCCATCCCGGCCACAAGGACATCCCCTACGCCTTCTACCTGAAGGCGCTGTGTTACTACGAGCAGATCTCCGATATCGGCCGCGACCAGCTCATGACCCAGAAGGCGCTCGATGCGCTGGCTGAAGTGGTCAAGCGTTTCCCCGAGTCGCCCTATGCCCGCGACTCGCGCCTCAAGGTCGAGCTGACCATCGACCATCTCGGCGGCAAGGAAATGGACATCGGCCGTTACTACCAGAGGCAGCAGCAGTACATCGGCGCCATCAACCGCTATCGCGTCGTGATCGAGCGCTACCAGACGACCACTCATGTGCCGGAGGCACTGCATCGGCTCGTCGAGTGCTATCTGGCGCTGGGCGTGAAGAGCGAGGCCAAGGAGGCCGCCGCCGTGCTGGGCCACAACTTCCCCGGCAGCGACTGGTACGCCGACAGCTACTTCCTGCTCACCGGCGAGGACTACCGGTTCGACGAGAAGTAACACCATGCTGCAATCGCTTTCGATCCGCGATTTCGTCCTGATCGAAAAGCTCGACCTTA
>Ga0070658_10001702_pt1 | contig 18581 bp, 15 predicted proteins | sample KBSC13metaG_FD_64664 | JGI IMG/M metagenome (GOLD analysis project Ga0070658, IMG submission 64664) | Corn rhizosphere microbial communities from Kellogg Biological Station, Michigan, USA - KBS C1-3 metaG | ecosystem: Host-associated > Plants > Roots > Rhizosphere > Soil ...
CTTCATGGGCTCCATCACGAAGTGGAACGATCCGAAGATCAAGGCCGATAACCCCGGTGTCAACCTCCCCGCCAAAGACAACGACATCGTCGTGGTCCACCGCGCGGATTCGAGCGGCACGTCGTTCATCTTCACCGACTATCTTTCGAAGGTCAGCCCGGAATGGAAAAGCAAAGTCGGCGCGGCGACGTCCGTCCAGTGGCCCATCGGCCTCAGTGGCGCGCAGAACGCCGGCGTCGCCGGTCTCGTGAAGCAGACCCCTGGCTCCATCGGCTATGTGGAACTGATCTATGCTGTCCAGCAGAAAATGGGTTATGCCGATATTAAGAATGCGAACGGCAAGTGGGTCACTCCCAGCTTCGAAGGCGTGACCGCGGCCGCCGCCGGCATGAAGGACATGCCCGCCGATTTCCGCGTCTCCATCACCAACGGCCCTGGCGACAAGACCTACCCGATCTCCAGCTTCACCTGGATGCTGATTCCCAGCCAGATCTCCGATCCGGCGAAGAAGAAAGCGATCACGGACTTCCTGAACTGGATGCTCACCGACGGGCAGAAGGAATGCGAGGCGATGAGCTACGCTCCTCTTCCCGCCTCGGTTGTAGCGAAGGAGAAAAAGCAAATCGCTGAGATCAGGTAGTCGCCTGAACGGATCACGCTATGGCCTCCGCCGCTGCAGCAACGCCGATGCCCGGCAAGTCCGGCGCAAATTCCCTGTCGCGCCGTTTGCGCAGCGGCGATGAGGTCGCATGGCTGATCGTCGTCGTGTTCGCTCTGTCCGTTCTCCTCATCACCGCGCTTCTGATCGCACAACTCTGGATTGGCAGCGCGGCCTCCCGCGAAAAGTTCGGGTTTGGCTTCCTCACCTCGAGGGTATGGAATCCGGTTACCGATGAGTACGGAGCCTGGCCGTTTCTTTACGGCACTGTCGTTACGTCTGTCCTCGCGCTTGCGATCTCGGTTCCAATTGGCGTGGGAGCCGCGGTCTTCCTCTCCGAACTCGCAGGCGGCAAGCTTTCCGACGCTCTCACTTTCCTCGTCGAGCTTCTCGCCGCCGTTCCCAGCGTCATCTATGGCCTGATGGCCATCTTCACCATCGTTCCCGCCATGCGCATGTATATCGGCCCCGGGCTGAAAGCGGCGTTCGGATTCCTGCCGCTCTTTCAGGGGCCGGTCTACGGCGTCGGTTATCTCACTGCGGCGCTGGTGCTTTCGATCATGATCTTCCCCTACATCATTTCGGTTTCGCGCGAGGCTCTGCTGGCGGTCCCGCGCGAGCAGCGCGAAGCGGCCCTCGCTCTCGGCGCCACGAAATGGGAAACCACCTGGCAGATCGTCATTCCCTTTGCGCGTCTCGGCATCATCGGCTCCGTCTTCCTTGCTTTCTCGCGCGCGCTCGGTGAAACCATGGCCGTCACCATGGTCATCGGCAATGACATGACGGTCCACACCTCGCTGCTCGCGCCCGGCAACACCATCGCCGCCGTGCTCGCCAATGAATTCAATGAAGCCATCGGCGCCGTCCATCCCGCCGCTCTCATCGAGCTCGGCCTGGTCCTATTCTTTCTCACCCTGATCATCAACGGTATGGCGCGTCTTCTGATTCTTGTCACCACCGGGAAAGGATCGCATCGCGGATGACGTTCCGGAACTTTCGCCGCAAGGCCCTGAACAACGTGATGCTGTCCATCACCGGCGTCTTTGCGTTCATCACGGTTTCTGCGCTGTTTCTGATCCTGGCGTACCTGGTTTACAACGGCGGTAAGTCAGTCGATCTGGATTTCTTCACCCAGCTCCCGAAAAGCACGGGCGAAGTCGGCGGCGGCATGGCGAACGCTATCGTCGGCAGCGCCGCGATCGTCGGCTTTGCGGCGCTCATCGGACTTCCCATCGGATTCTTCACCGGCGTCTATCTGGCGGAGTGGGGCAACGCTACGTTCTCGTTCCTGGTCCGCTACATGGCGGACCTGCTGAACGGCGTCCCCTCGGTCGTCATCGGAATCTTCACGTGGACCGTCATTGTGCGCCCCACGCACACGGCCTCCGGAATCGCCGGTGGCATCGCGCTTAGCCTGATGCTCATCCCGATCATGGCGAAGAACACCGAACAGTTCCTGCGTGACGTGCCGCGGTCCCTGCGCGAAGGCGCTCTCGCGCTGGGCGCGCCGAAGTGGCAGACCATCGCCACCGTCGTGGTGCCCGCCGCGCGCAAGGGCATCATGACCGGCGCGATCCTCGGCATCGCCCGCATCGCCGGTGAAAGCGCGCCTCTGCTCTTCACCAGCCTCAACAACCAGTTCTGGAGCAATCCCCTCCACGAACCTACGGCATCGCTCCCCGTAATGATCTACAGCCACGCCATCGCGCCATTCGACGACTGGCACCGCCAGGCATGGGCCGCCGGCCTCGTGCTGCTGGTTCTGGTTCTTGCCGCTAATATTGCAGCCAGATGGATTATGTCCCGCGGGCAAACCGCCGCCAGAGGTTAAATGAGTATGAGCACGTCGGCACGAGCGGCCCAGAATCGGACGCATACCGATATGAATCTTTCGAGTGACTTTACAGTGCCCGAGCCCGCTGCACATCCGCCAGCCTCACCGTCAGCAGGTTCCGCTGAAGCCAAGCTGCGCGCAAAGGGCGTCAATTTCTATTACGGCTCCTTCAAAGCGCTTCACGACATCTCCCTGGATTTCCCTGCCAATCAGGTCACGGCCCTCATCGGACCCTCCGGATGCGGCAAGTCGACATTCCTGCGCAGCCTGAACCGCATCAACGAAACTCTGGGCAACACGCGGATCGAAGGCGAGATCACTCTCGACGGCGAAGATGTTCTCAAGATGGACGTCACCAGCCTGCGGCGGCGCGTCGGCATGGTCTTCCAGCGCCCCAATCCCTTTCCCAAAACGATCTTCGAAAACGTTGCGTACGGCGTCCGGGTCAACGGACTGGCCAAACGCTCCGAAATGGCCGATGTCGTCGAGAAGAGTCTGCGCGGCGCCGCTCTCTGGGATGAAGTTCGCGACAAGCTGAACACTTCCGCGCTCGCGCTCTCCGGCGGTCAGCAGCAGCGTCTCTGTATCGCCCGCGGCCTTGCGGTCGATCCCGAAGTTCTGCTCCTCGATGAGCCGTGCTCCGCGCTCGATCCCATCGCCACTGCGAAAATCGAAGACCTTCTCGTGGAATTGCGGAAACAGTGCACGATCGTGATTGTGACTCACAACATGCAGCAGGCGGCCCGCGTGGCGGATTACACCGGCTTCTTCCTGCTCGGCCGCCTCATCGAGCACGACCGTACCGATATCATCTTCCGCAACCCGTCGAAGAAGGAAACGGAAGATTACATCACAGGAAGATTCGGCTAGGAGGACAGTTGCGTCGGTTCGAAGAAGAGTTTGCCAGCCTCAACAATGCGCTGCTCGACATGGGGGAAATGGTCGCCCGCTCGGTCCACCGGGGCGTACTTGCCCTCGTCGAACGCAATGCGGAATTCGCCTATGACGTCATGCGCGACGAAACGGAAATTGACCAGATCGATCTGCGTATCGCCTCACTCGCCGCCACGCTCATCGCTCGCGAACAGCCCGTCGCCGGCGATATGCGTCTGGTTGTGAGCGCAATCAAGATTTGCACAGACCTGGAACGCATGGGCGACCTCGCGGTCAACGTCGCCTCGCGCGCACTCTCGCTGATGTCGCAGCCCGAGCTGAAGCATCCCATTGTTCTCACCGAGCTCGCCGGCCTCGTCCAGTCGATGGTGCTCCGCAGCCTTGATGCGTTCGTACGCCGCGACGCGTTTCTGGCCGACCAGGTTCTCGCCTCCGACAACGGCGTTGACGAAATGCGCGCCGACATCCAGCACCAGACCATCGAAATGATGCGGACCGATCCCGATTCGATCGAACGAGCGCTCGATCACCTGATCGCCGCCCGCAGCCTCGAACGCATCGGCGACCACGCCCGCAACATCGCCGAAGATGTGATTTACCTGGTCAGAGGAATCGACGTCCGCCACCGCTCCGCGGCCTAGCGAGTGGCGGAGCTTTTGCCAGAAGCAAACGTCGTCGATCACTCAAAGCAGACGATAACTCGAGATCAGCGAGACGCAACCCGCTGACCGCTGGTGATCACCAACAGATTGGGCGCGAAGAAGGTCGAACTGCCCTGACACTCCTGGCAAATACCCCTGATTTCGAATCGATAAACAATGATCGCTTCCGAAGCCTCGCCAGCATCGAATTCCCACTTCATCGCGTTCTTTACGCATTCATCAACGAGTCCCTTTCGCCCCGACAAAGGAGTGGCTGTGACAACCGTGCCGGACCTGGACAGCGAAACTCGAACAACGACTACGCCTCCCGATGGCGCGGCTATATGAGCCAGAGGTGAGTAGCTCATCTGCTCAAAATGAGTTACCTTCACGTCTTCATCCCAAATCGTGGAGCTTACTCCCAGCCGTTGGTCGGCTAGCGCCAACAATAACGACAATGTCAGAACCAAACCTGAAGAGCGGCCGCGCTGGAGGCTCATCATGTTACTAATTTAGCCCCTCCCGCAAGGCAGTTCAAAAATCTTGCAACGCAATTCCCCCTGAAATCAGCGTTTTAACCCAAGCGGTGCCCGATCCTGTCCGAGGCCTGTGCTCACATACAAAAGGGGCGGGTATCTCATCAACACCCGCCCCAAAGATCTTTGACAGTTGAATTTTCTAACTCAGGACAGACTATTCGCCGCCGCAAACGACCCGTGCCGCCTGGACGCTCCGCCCGAGCGCAACACACCACGCGGCACGGCCTCAAACCCCACATCCATAATCTCCGAACCCGCCAGCGTGTGCTGCACAAACCGCTGATCGCGGTGATAGAAGTATGTTTCCTGCTCAAACGGATAAGCCCGGAATCCCGCCGCGAGCAGCGAATCCGCCACCCGATCGTGCGCCGTCATCGCCAGCGCAACATGAGCGCCCGCCGCGGTCAAAATCCGCCGCGCCTTCGTCACTCCCTCAGTCGTTGACGCCTCATCGGAGATATAGATCAGCCTCCCGGCCCCCAATCCATCGCGCGGCCCGAGTGAAATCAGCGCGAACTGATCGGCCGATCCCAGGCGCGCATATCCATGCAGCGGTCCAAATGGATGGAAAAACCGCCACCGCACAGTCTCCTCATCCCAGTCCACGTGATCGATACCCTGCGATCGCCGCAGCGCCTCCGCAAGCCGCCCCAGTTGATCCTTATCGGGCTGCGTCGTAACCGCACAACCCGCAATCGTCCTGTTCCCGCTCAGCCGCCGAACATCCGCGTTCGGGGTATGCCGCAGCCGGTTCACCATCATCCGCATACCGCCCGAAATCGGACGCACAATCGTCCGGAACCACTGCGCCGGCACGCGCTGGCATTTCATCTGCCGGTAGACAATCGAAAGCGGAGGCAGCGAACTTGGAATCACCGCGTGCCGCTCGCGATTCAGCGAACGCTTCAGCAGCCAGAATCCGCCGCCCGAGCGGTGTTCGCCAGCCATCATCAGATTGTGCAGCGAAGGCACGCGCACCCGCTCGCCGCCAATCGTCCACGGCAGATACATCTTGTGAATGCACCCGATCACCCGGTCACCGGCCACGCCGATCGAAAAATCGCGATAACCTTCGGAATTCGGGTTTTCTTTGTACAGCCAGTCAATATAACTCTGCTCCGCCTGATAACAGTCGCGGCCGAACTCGGCCTCCGCAAATCGGCGGTAAGCTTCGGCGAAGCGGTCTTCGTAATCGATCCAGACAGGGTCCTGCGCCATAGCTCCTCTATGCAGTCGATCCCGCATCGACAGTAATCGTTGCTCCCGTAATCGAGCGTCCTCCCGGCCCCATCAGAAACCCGACGGCTGCCGCCACGTCCGCGGTCTGCGCCAGCCGGCTCAGAGGACTGCGCCTTTCAATCTGCTTCAGCTTCTCGCCCTGCAGGCCCTGCGTCATATCGGTGCTCATGTAACCAGGGGCGATCGCATTCACCGTGATGTTCGCCTTTCCCAGCTCGCGGGCAAGAGACTTCGTAAACCCCACCATTGCGGCTTTCGACGCCGCATAAACCGACAGCCCGGAAAATCCGGTACTCGCAATGATCGACGAAATATTCACGATGCGCCCATCGCCTTTGGTGAGCATTGAGCGGCAAACATATTTTGTGAACAGGATCGGCGCCAGGCAATTGACCTGAAGCATTCGTTCGATCTGCGAATCGTGCATCGTCGCCAGCACGCCGTCGTCGCCGATCGCTGCGTTGTTCACCAGCCCGAACACCGGCTTCGATTCGCCCAGGATCCGCTTCACTGTCTCGCGGATCCCGCTTGTATTTTCGAAATCGACCGCCGCAAACCGGACACGCCCGTCCGGATATCCTGCGATGATCTCCTCCAGTTGCAGCGAAAGTTTCCTGCCGGTCGCCACTACGTCATATCCATCCGCCGCCAGCCTCGCCGTCACAGCCAGTCCGAGCCCGCGCGTTCCACCGGTGACGATGACCGTCCGCTGCTCGCTCACTGCCGCACCACTTTTCCGGTTCCGTTCGTCTGGATTTCGTTGACGAACCGAATCATTGCCGGAACCTTATACCCTGGCAACGACTGCGCGCAATGAGACGCGATCGCCCGCCGCAGCGCATCGAGTTCCGTAACGCCGGCTTCCACCTGAATATCGGCCGCAACCAGCGTTCCGGTAATCGAGCTTCGCTTTCCATAAACACGCGCCACGCGGACGCCCGGTATGGTGTGCAAAACAGATTCCACCTCCTCCGGTGGAACCTTGTTCCCGCCCACGTTGATCGTGCCGTTAGCGCGCCCCAGGAAAAACACGCGCTCGTCTGCGAACCGGACCAGATCGCCGGTGTTCACAAAACCATCGTCATCGAACAATCGCGTATCACCCGCCAGATAAGTTTGCTCCCGCAGCTCCGGCCGGATCAGCAGAAATCCCTCGGCGTTGACCTTTAATTCCAGCCCCGCGGGCGGCGAATCCAGAAGCTGCCGCGGAAAGCCCGCGAGTCCATCGTTCACAGTGAACGCCGCGCCCGCTTCCGTGGAGGCATAAATATGTGAAATGCGCCCAGCGGGATATTGGGCGCGCAGCGCGTTCAAAATCGGCTGGTCGACGATCTCGCCACCGAGCGTAATCTGCCGGGGATGCAGTTCGCGGGCTTCCGCCGTCATCAGGATTTTGCGCCACAGCGTAGGCGTCGCGGAGATCGCGTTACAGCCGTGCTTCGCAAGATGGGCTACTCGCTCGCCGAGCGGATCGCCCGGCCGCGTGAACACGAGCGTGGAAGCCGAAAGAATGCTGTTCAGAAACACCTGCAAGCCGGCGAAGCGCGCCAGATCGTAAAGTTGTCCCCAACGAAACTGACGCCCGATTTCGGAATTACTCTTCACTGTTCTGGTCAGGGAGCGGAAAGTGTGCGCGACCAGCTTCGGAGTCCCGGTCGTGCCGGATGTCGGGATCACCCACGCTGTGGCCAGGTCCGCCGATGGGTCCGCCGTAAGCTTCTCCGCGTCCGCGTCGGTGAGGACAAAGTCGGCGCCGAATTGCGCGATGAGCTGCGCTCCCAACTCGCTGGCGGTCCCCGGCGCAAGCAGCAGAAATCGCGAGGCTGAACCGTCGAGCGCGAGCACCGCCCGCGCCAGAAGATTGGAATCGGAAAACCACAGCGCAACGCTCTTCCCGCGAAACTGATCCCCCTCAGGCCAGCTCGCAAGATCCCGCGCAGTCGTCGGTTCGCCCGCCGAGTTGATCCAGAGAGTGATATCGGGCGGCAGTTCGCGCATCCGCTGCATCAGCATGCGGTCAAATTTTCCCTGGGCTGAAAGCGTTCATAAATGTCCAGAAACTCACCGAATGTTCGTGGATAGACCGGCTCGCTCATCAGCACAAACGGGTCGTATCCGAGGGTTTCCTCCAGCCGGACAACGAGCACCGCGAATCCGAGCGAGTCGAGCCCCGATTCGAGCAGCACGGAACTGTCCTCGAGTGCGGAAATTGCCTTCGCACCGCGGACTTCCGCAGCTTCTGCCATACAGGCCAGCACCTTTTCCCTTAGTTGCTCACGGTTCAACGTGTGTTGGCCCACAACAATCCCCGCGCAATCGCTCATATGCGGATTGGCGATTGCACGGGTAATGCCAAAACACGCCCGCTTGCGCAAACCGGTACATTTGCCTTCGAGTTGCATTGGAGTTGTCCAATGAGTAGAGGTCTGTTTGACCGCGGCATTGCAACGCTTTCCTTTGATACCGAGCAAATCTGGGGCTACGTGGACACTTTCGGTGAGCAACAGTTCAGCGAAAGATATCCCGGCGCAATCGAGGCGCACGACCGGCTTCTCGATCGGCTAACGAACGGAAACGTGCGAGCCACGTGGTTTGTCGTCGGCGCGATGACCCTGCCCGGCAGCCAGGGAGGCCGTGACGAGAGGATGGACGGACTTCCCCGGTCGTGGACCAGTAAAGTTCCGGCGGGAACGGAGAACACCGCGCCTCTCTGGTACAGACGATCGTTTTTCGATCGCCTGAGGCACGCGAGTCCTAAACAGGAAATCGGACTCCACGGCGGCCTGGCGCATGTGGTCTGGGACCACCCGGAAGTCAACCGGGAGGTAGCGGAACGCGAGCTGGCGCAGGGCGTGCGAGCCATGAAGGAAGCCGGGGTCACGCCGCTGACTTTTTCTCATCCGAGAGAGCGCGAACGTTATCACGATCTGCTGCCCAAATATGGAATCCATTGTTATCGCAGCCGGACGCCGACCCTGGCGTTTCGTCTGGGCCGCACGCTGGCCGGGGCCGCGCTTCGGCTCGCCGACGAGATGCGATGCGCCGTGCCGCCGCCCGTCTGGCCTGTCCGAAAAATGAGCGGGCTGTGGACAGTCCCCGCATCGCTTTTCCTTTACCCGATCGGCCAGTCGCGAAACCGGCTGGTATCGCTGCAATCACGCGTCCAGCGATTCCGCAAAGGGATCGAAGCGGCGGTACGCAGTAAGGGCGTGTTCCACTACTGCTTCCATCCGGATAATCTGACTGAATCGCCGGATGGTTTTTCCATGCTCGACGATATGCTGGAGAGCCTGACGCGCGCGCGCGATGCGGGCGATATCGATATTTCTCCGATGGGCGATATTGCGGCTTTCATGGAACGCAACCATCCGCAATACGTCAACTGAAAACGCAAAACGGGCAGGCCACTGTCGGAATGGCCTGCCCGGATTGCTCCCCCCACCAATCTCGCGCTCTACGGTACCGGCCACTTACCCCAGTTCTGATAACCGGAGCTGGCGTTGTTGTGATCCACAGCGGTAACGTAAAGGCTTTTTGTGCCGGTGAAGTTCCAGAAATTGACCGCGATGGTAATCGTGGCCGTGTTTCCGGATCTTGAAGCGCCAAAATCCCAGCCGGAGATCGAGCAGTGACTGTTACTGATGGAGTAGCCCTGACCCTGACCGATTGTTGCCCACGTCGAACCGTTGTCGTACGCAAGCGACACCGAGGCTGTATCGAGATTGTAGTAGAACCAGCACCCGTTCGCGCCGTTGAGCCCCGTGTTGACGATGGTGCCGGCGCCCGCCAGATTGCCCGCTCCAGCGCCGTCGGCGACCGTGATCTGGAATGTCACGCGCGTGCCGCCATTGTTTGTCGGCGCAATGTTCACAATCGAGGGGGTTCCGCTTCCCGAAACCGCGTTCGATTGCGATGAACCACTCGAGCTGCCGGAGTTGGAGGAACTGGAGGAGTTGTTCGAACTGCCCGAGCTGCCCGAGCTGCCCGAACCGCCATAGACGCGGTCAAGCTCAGTGCCGAGCTGATACCGGATATTCGCAATATAGTTGATGTCGCGCGTCCAGTTCGTCCAGTCCGGCGCTGCCGCGGAGGAAAGGCCGAGAGCCCAGCTGCCTTCGCCGGCGTCGCGGAGCATCTGCACGTAGTCGTAGTCATCCACGCCGTCGCGGATCCACTTCAGGCGCATGGAAGGCGCGACGCCGTCGATACCCACCTGATAACCGGGATAGACCAATACTCCTTCGCCGGGGTAGTTGTTCGAACTGTACGCCCCCTGGTCATTGATCTGATTCCATGGATCGCTGCTCCACGCATCCACGCGCCAGTAGAGGATACCGGTAAAGCCAAGCGTCTGGCTGAGGAAGCCCGGTTGAATCCGGAAGTTCATCGGCGCGAAGTCGATTTGCCATTTTGGTGAATAGCTGTCCTGCACAAGCGCGGTGTAGGACCACACCTGGTCGCCCTTGCTGATGGCCTGCGCCACATAGCCCGGGTTGTAGGAGATCGACATGACGGCCCAGTAGTCGACTGCTGAACGTCCTGTGCCCGAACCGTCGTCAAACAAATCCGGAATCGGAGGCAGAGTCGCCAGGTTTTTCACGCCCGCCTGATGGAGGTTGTAGCCCCACGCCTTGATCGTGGGATACAAAGCAGTGCAGTTGATGATTTCGTCCGTACTGTAGACCATTGGCGTCAGATTCTGGTCCTGCTGCGAGGCCACCGATCTTAACTGGGATACGCTTGGCGGCTGCGACATGGAACAGTAACCGTTGCTCGCGCCACTGTAGAACGGCAGACCCACCGTCTGCAGACCATAATTCTCGAGCGTGCTCTGCAGGCTGGGATCGCTGCGCAGGGACGAGACGCGATTGCGCAGCATTTCCTTGTGATGGTTGATGTCGATCGGGGTCCAGAACAGGAAGGCCGACTTCAGATTCGGCTTCGTGGGCATAGTGAAGTGCCAGACGTTGACAGTGACGTATCCGGTATAGCTGCCTTGATTCGCCGTCACGGTATAGCTGCCGTAGTAAGTGCCGGGCGTCGCGTTAGCCGGCACCAGCAGGTCGACCCAGATCGGCTGATTCTGGTATTGGGTCACGCTGAACGGCACCGCTTCGATCTGAGCGCCGTAGATTGGCTGGCCCGTGTTGGGATCGGTAAAGGGAATCAGGGCGTCCGGATACCAGCCCGCTCCCAGCGGTTGGTTCGATCCATTCCAGTTGACGCTGCCCTGATTGACATACATATATTTCTCACGGTACAGGCTGTAGGCCGTTCTGGGTATCACAGCTCCTCCCGGTCCAGACAGGTCTGACATCGTGACATTCACGTTTCCCAGTCCGCCTATGGGTGCATTGACGACGATCTGGAAAGATTCTGATTCGTTTCTTCCGGCGTAGAGAGTTACGGAAGATCCGCTACCAGGCGCATCGGTGACGCCAGTTCGCACCATGGAACTGGTTGTCCAGACGATGGGCTGTGAAAACGCTGCTACTGGCAGAAGCGAGAAGGCCAGGAGGGGCAGCAACGTAGTACGGGTAAAGTGTCTCATTAATCCTCAAAAAAGATTTAAAGTTTCCGTCAGTCTGAGACCTCGGCGAAGACTCACACCTCTGTTCGAACAGTGTGCCTGGCTTCTTCCCGTAGTCCCGGTGGATTACAGATAACAACTGCTTCGGTTAAACGCCATACCGACTTCTCCCAAGCAAGGCAGACCGGTGGCGTAGTTTCAGAGGCACTGACTGCTCCCGGTCTTTCCCGCAAAAGACCCAGTCAATGCCGACGAACTCAAGCCGGCTGCCCTGAAACAAATGAACTGTTTGACCTACGTTAGCAGTGCCTGGAGGGAATAGAAATCAGTTACAGACCTAAAAAGCATAGGAATACGCCTTAGTTGTGAAACTCACAACTAATCCAGTGCTGTTAGAAACTCAGGACTTAAGTGCGAGTGTCAATAACTACAATTTCCGCGTTGGGGAGAGCAGATGATCGATCACGGCAGACAGTTTTTCCACAGTCAGAGAGGCTTCATCGGCGGGTCCAAAATCATTTCGGATCGTTCCCTGTCCGTCGATAAAGAAAAGATGCGGGAAATGGATCTGCGGATTGGCCGGCGTGACCTTCAGGTACGACGCGATCATCTGGCCGCTGTCGAAAACGATCGGCCAGGTGATGCCATGTTTCGCCGCAAACGCCGTGGTGTCCGCCATGGTGTCCGGCAGAGTGACAACGGAAATGATGCCGATCTTATCGCCATACTTCCTGGTGAGGGAAACGAGCGTATCCGCCAGCTGACTGCAGGTGGGGCAGGTGGTCACCATGACGTCGACCAGCAGAACCTTGCCGCGATAATCCTGCGGATCGTGCTGCGCGAAGCTGGAATCCGGCAGCGAGAACCCGGGCGCGCGCCGGTCGGAGTATTCGTTTGCGGCGGGCGCGAGCAGCGCGGCGGCAAGAAGAAAGGCAATGGTTCTCATTTGGCGTTTCCGGCAAGATCGCGCAGTGATTTTTCGTAGGGGGCGCGCGCCACACCCTTCTCTGTAATGATAGCGGTCACGTACCGGTTCGGCGTCACGTCGAACGCCGGGTTGCGGACTTCGGTTCCTTTTGGCGCCACCGGGACGCCGAAGACGTGAGTGACCTCGCCCGCGGCGCGCTCTTCGATCGGAATCAGATCGCCGGTCGCGAGCGTGAGATCGAGTGTGGAGATCGGCGCCGCGACATAGAACGGAATGTTGTTCTCTTTCGCCAGCACGGCGACGCTGTACGTGCCGATCTTATTCGCGACATCGCCGTTCGCCGCAATGCGGTCGGCGCCGACCACGATGCAGGCGATCTTACCGGCGCGCAGGAAGTGGCCGGCCATATTGTCGGTAATCAGAGTGGCCGGAATGTTGTCGTGCTGGAGTTCCCAGACGGTGAGGCGCGCGCCCTGAAGGAACGGACGGGTCTCATCCGCAAAAACATCAACCTTCTTCCCTGCTTCGACCGCGGCGCGGATCACGCCGAGCGCGGTCCCGTAGCCTGCGGTTGCGAGAGCGCCCGCGTTGCAGTGCGTCAGCACCGTCGCGCCATCGGGAATCAATTCGCCGCCGTGTTTGCCGATGGCCCGGTTGATCGCGATATCTTCCTCGCGCACGAGAATCGCCTCGCGGATGAGCGCATCGCGAATCTCTTCATAGGGCTTGCCCCGAAGCTGCCCGTAGAGCTTCTTCATGCGGTCGATGGCCCAAAAGAGATTGACCGCGGTGGGGCGCGTGCCGGCGAGTTCCGTGCAGATCGCTTCCACCTGCGGATCGAGTTGCTGCGTTCGGTCCGCCTTTTCGACGCCAATCGCCACGCCCATCGCGGCCGCGACGCCGATGGCGGGAGCTCCGCGAATCACCATGGAACGAATAGCCTCGGCCACCTGATGGGAATCGGTGCAGGTGACGTAGGTTTCCTCCGCGGGAATCTTCGTCTGGTCGATCATGACGACCCCTTCGGGGGTCCACTGGATGGTCTCGATCATAAATCCTATTTGTTTGGGTTAATCGCGCCTTGCAGCAACAAGACAACCATTGGCAGAGCATTGTAGGCGATGTGAACGACCGTGGAAGCGCGGGTCGATCCGGAGACATGGCGGACGATTCCGAGCACAAAGCCCACCAGCATGATGACGACGCCGCTCTGCCAGAGGTTCGCATTCTGATTCATATGGAGCGCGCCGAAGATCAGCGACGTGATCAGAATGCCGGGCAGCACTCCCGCCGAGGCGACCAGAACCGGTTGCAGAAAGCCGCGGAAGAGCATCTCCTCAATCACCGGCCCGACCGTTACGCCCATCACCGCAATGGCGATGCGGCTGGCCGGGTCAGCCAGCATTTTCTCGAAAGGCGTTTCGACTTCGGGGGTTCGCAGAACGTATTGCAGGATGACGCCAGTCAACGATAGTGTGAGCCCAACGGTGATCAGGGACCGCATAGAAAACGGTCCGGGCTTCGACCAGCCGAGGGCGTCGAATAGCTTTTGACCGTGGCGCGCGAAAAGAAACTTCAGCGCGAGTAAGAGAATCCCATAGGCGACCACTTCCTCCACCACGCCCCAGAGTCCGGATTCGGATGGCGCATGCAGGACGTGCGTCGCGAACGTAACCGATCCCCCAATCGCGACCAGAAACACGGCGAGCCCGAGGAAAATTTCGGCGTAGCCCCAGGATGGCTCATCGGGCTGGGCAAGCACGAGGGGGGGCGTCATGATTCAAGGAGCGCGGCGGCCAGAAGCGGAATCATGATTTCGTGGTGACCGGTGAGCGAATAGCCGCGGCCTCCGGATTGCGCGTGCGGCCGCTCCACAACGTTCACGGTGGGCCGGTAGTGCCGAAGAAAATCGAGATTCACGGTAGTAAAGTTGCGCAGTTCATGGTCCAGATTACGGACGGTGGAAACAGCTTTCAGAAAGACTTCCGGCATCACCACCGCGGAGCCCGCATTGATATAGACTCCACCGTGGTTCAACTCAGCAACCATGGTACAAAACAGGCGGAAATCGAAGTGCGTCGCGATGCCGAGCGCCCCAGGATCGCAGGCGGGATGCGCATGCGGGGTGTCAGTTCCAAAGGCGACATGCACGGTGACCGGAACACCGGCTTTGGCAGCCTGCAGCAGCAGGCTGAATTCGCGATATTCGGGCCCAGCGAGACGATCGAGGGCGCGGCACAGCGCGGTTCCGGCGCCGAGAGAAGCATTGTCACGAATTGCAGCGTTCCATTCCCTGCCCGTTTCTTCGGCGGAGCCGAAGCGCCCATCCGGCAGCACGGCTTCCACGTCTTCACTCGTCGATCCGCAAAGCGCGATTTCGAAATCATGGATCGAGGCCGAGCCGTTCATCGCGAATCCCGTAGCGAAGCCGCGGCGCATGAGATCGATCAGAACCGGCGCGAGGCCACATTTGATGACGTGCCCGCCGAGTCCCCAGATCACCGGTTTCTTCACCGCGCGCGCCCTCGCGATGGCGGCCACGACCTCGCGGAAAGAATCGCCCGCGAGGATATGGGGAAGGCTTTCGAGCAGGCCTTTGATTCCCGAACCCTCGGCGAATGGTCGCGCGAAATCCGCCACTTTCACCTTGCCGCCGCGATCTTTGAGGGAAATCGTCTTCAGCCGAGAGAGATCCATCGGCTGCCGGGAAGATTCGCTCAAGCCATCACCTTCTTCAGGGCCATGCCGGTGAAGCTTTTCTTCGCGCGCATCACCTGTTCGGGAGTACCGGCGGCGACGATACGGCCGCCGTCCTCACCGCCATCGGGGCCGAGGTCGATGACCCAGTCCGCGCTTTTCACAACATCCAGGTTGTGCTCGATCACTAATACAGTATTGCCGAGATCGACCAGCTTCTGCAGGACTTCGAGCAGCTTTCTCACGTCCTCGAAGTGCAGGCCAGTGGTGGGCTCGTCGAGGATGTAGAACGTGCGGCCGGTTTGGCGGCGGCTCAATTCCTTCGCCAGTTTGATGCGCTGGGCTTCGCCGCCCGAAAGCGTGGTGGAGGACTGGCCGAGATGAACATAGCCCAGACCGACATCCATCAGGGTTTTCAGCTTCGGATAAACCTGTGGGTTCGTTTCGAGCAGCGGCAGCGCTTCTTCGACGGTCATTTCCAGCAGGTCCGCGATGGACGCGCCTTTGAACTTCACCTGCAGCGTTTCATGGTTGTAGCGGCGGCCGCGGCAGACGTCGCAGGTTACATAGACGTCCGGCAGGAAATTCATTTCAATGCGGCGGAGACCGTCGCCCTGGCAGGCTTCGCAGCGTCCGCCTTTCACGTTGAAGCTGAAGCGGCCGGGCTTGTAGCCGCGCTCGCGCGATTCCGGCAGCATGGCGTAGAAGTCGCGGATCGGCGAGAACAGGCCGGTGTAGGTCGCGGGATTGGAGCGCGGCGTGCGGCCGATGGGCGACTGATCGATCCGGATGACTTTGTCGATGTTCTCGATGCCCGTAATCTTTTTGTGCCGGCCCGGCGCTTCGCGCGATTCGTAGATGGCGCGGGAGAGAGCCTTCGCCAAAATATCGTTCACGAGCGTCGATTTGCCGCTGCCTGAAACCCCGGTGACGACAATCAGTTTTCCCAGCGGAAATTCGGCGTCAATTTCCTTGAGGTTATGCTCGACGGCGCCCTCGACGCGGATCGACTGTCCGGTACCGGGGCGGCGTTTCGCGGGCACTTCAATCCGGAGCTTGCCGGAAAGATAGCGGCCGGTGAGAGAGGCTGACGATTTCCGAATCTCGTCCGGCGGCCCGCTGGCGACGAGTTCACCGCCGAGACGGCCGGCGCCTGGCCCGAGATCGAGAACGTAGTCGGCGCGCTCGATGGTATCGGCATCGTGCTCGACAACGAGCACGGTGTTGCCCAGGTCGCGCAGTTCGGTTAGGGTATCGAGCAGCCGGTCGTTATCCCGCGGATGAAGACCGATGGAGGGTTCATCCAGAACGTAGAGAACCCCGCGCAGTTTGGATCCGATCTGCGTGGCCAGACGGATGCGCTGCGCTTCGCCGCCCGAAAGCGTGGAGGCGCTGCGATCCAGGCTCAGATAGTGCAGCCCGACTGCTTCCAGAAATTCAAGCCGCCTGCGAATCTCATCGACGATACGGCCGGCGATTTGCAGCTCGCGGTCTTTGAACTCCCAGTTTCGGACGGTGAACAGGGCCCGCGAGAGGGACATCGCGGTGAATTCGGAAACGGAAATGTTGCGGACGCGGACAGCGAGGCTGGCGGGACGCAGACGATTGCCGCCGCAGGCTTCGCATTTGGCCGGCGACATGTAATCGCTCAGATATTCCCGGTAGCCGTTGCTGTAATTATCAAACGCCTCTTTGAGAATTCCGACGACGCCTTCGAATCCTTTGGCGCCCTGCATGAGGAAGTTCCGGCTGGCGGCCGGCAGCTTCTCCCAGGGAGTGGAGAGCTTGATTTTCTGCGATTTCGCCGCGGCTTCGACGCGGGCGCTCATGTTCGCCGACGTTCCGCCGGGCCCAAGTCCGCCCTCAAGCAGCGGCTTCGAGGGATCGACGATCACCTTATCCGGGTCGAACGACCAGATGGCGCCGATGCCGTGGCATTCTTCGCAGGCGCCATAGGGACTATTAAATGAGAATGAGCGCGGCTCAAACTCGGGAACGCTGGTACCGCATTCGGCGCAGGCCAGATCGCGGGAATAGAGTTTTTCCTCGCCACCGACGATGGAGATCAGGACGAGCCCATTCGCCAGCTTTGTCGCCGTCTCAATCGAGGCTTCGAGGCGCTTTTCGATTCCTGGTTTGACAACGAGCCGGTCGACAATCACCTCAATCGTGTGGTTTTTTCGCTTGTCGAGCTGGATCGCTTCGTCGAGTGAGCGGAGCGTGCCATCCACGCGGGCGCGCAGGAATCCCTGCCGGGCCAGTTTCTCCATTTCCTTCTTAAATTCGCCCTTGCGGCCGCGGACGATGGGAGCCATCACCAGAATTTTTTCTTCGGGTTTGAGGGCGAGTACATGGCGGAGGATCTGTTCGGTTGATTGGCGCGAAATTTCATTGCCGCAGACGGGGCAATGCGGGACGCCGATGGCGGAATAGAGGAGACGGAGGTAGTCGTAAATCTCCGTGATGGTGCCGACCGTGCTGCGGGGGCTGCGGCCGGTGGTCTTCTGGTCGATTGATATGGAAGGGCTCAGGCCCTCGATGGAGTCGACGTCCGGGCGCTCCATCTGGTCGAGAAACTGGCGCGCATAGGCGGAGAGGGTCTCGACGTAACGGCGCTGTCCTTCGGCATAAATGGTGTCGAAGGCGAGGGAGGACTTGCCGGAACCGCTGAGTCCGGTGATCACCGTCAGGCTATTTCTGGGAATCCGGACATTAATATTGCGAAGATTGTGCTGTCGAGCCCCGGAAACCGAGATTTCCCGCAACTGATGTGTTAATTTATTCAAAGCTAATGGGTCCGGAAGTACAGGGCTCAATGAACTATTCATGTTTACCTGCCCTGAGTGCGGCAGCGGAGGGAAGCGGCGTCCGCGGTCTTTTGTCGAGCGCATCTCCAACCGCGCGAAGCTGTTCTGCCCGAACTGCAACACAGTCTGGTACTGGCGCAGGGTGCTGTTTCAGAAACATGTTCAATGTCCGGATTGCGGGACTACCCGGCTGACAAAGCGCACCAGCTGGGACCGGATCGACCGCAAAAGCGAAAGCCTGATCCGCCGCGCGTTGATTTTGTTCCGGGCGCCTATCTACCACTGTACATTCTGCCGTCTTCAGTTTCGCGACTACCACGATATGGAGCCGGCCCGAAGCACGCATAAAGCGCGGGCATCCTCCGGATAGCATCATCGTAAGAAGATGATTGTTCAGGCATTGGCCGCGGACCGCGGCAAGCGGCTCGACAGCCTTCTGCGCGAGCGCTTGCCCGAGTACAGCCGTGCCCGCCTGCAAACCTGGATTCGCGAAGGGCTCGTCACGGTGGGGGGCCAGACGGTTCGGGCTTCGCACACGGTGCGCGGGACCGAGAGCATTCAGGTGAACCCCGCCGAACTGCCACCACTGCGGGCCGTGGCGGAGGACATTCCACTCACGGTGCTCTATGAGGACGAGGCTGTGATCGCGATCGACAAGCCGGCCGGAATGGTGGTGCATGCCGGGGCGGGCGTCCATTCCGGGACGCTGGTGAATGCTTTGCTGCATCGCTTCAGTTCACTTTCTTCCACCGGCGGCGATTTGCGGCCGGGGATTGTGCATCGTCTCGACCGATTCACCAGCGGCGTGCTGCTG
>Ga0070658_10001703_pt1 | contig 18572 bp, 15 predicted proteins | sample KBSC13metaG_FD_64664 | JGI IMG/M metagenome (GOLD analysis project Ga0070658, IMG submission 64664) | Corn rhizosphere microbial communities from Kellogg Biological Station, Michigan, USA - KBS C1-3 metaG | ecosystem: Host-associated > Plants > Roots > Rhizosphere > Soil ...
ACTCCCAAAATGCGACCGGCTTGGTGTGCGGATTGTCCACGCGGAAGATGCGGACTCCATGCTCGCACCAGAACTCGATGACGCTGGTCAGTTCATCCCACAGTGTGCGCCAGTTCGGGTTGTGGTAATTGAGCGGGTAAACGTCCTGATATTTCTTGGGCGGATTCTCGGCGTATTTGATCGTGCCATCGGGCCGCTTGTAGAACCACTCGGGATGCTCGTGAACATAGGGGTGGTCGGGCGAACAATTAAGCGCGAAATCGAGCGCCAGCTCCATCCCGCGGGCGTGGATCTCCTTCACCAGCCAGTCAAAATCCTCCAGCGTGCCCAATTCCGGCGCGACATCCTTGTGCCCGCCGCCATTGGGGCACTTTTGGTGGCGGTTGCCGATGGCATAGGGCACGCCAGGCTCGCCGGGCTGGCAGTTCACCGCATTATTTTTCCCCTTGCGGGCGGTCACACCGACGGGATGGACGGGTGGGAAATAGATGACGTCGAATCCCATGGCCCTGGCGTCCTCGACCCGGGGCAGACAGTCGCGAAAGGTCGAGCCCTTGTCGCCGCGTCCCTCCGCGGAGCGCGGGAAGAACTCGTACCACTGTGCGAAGAGCGCGCGTGGGCGGTCCACATAGACCATCGGGTATTTGGGAGTGTAACGCGCCTCATTCGCCGGAAATGGAACGATCACCGTGGATTCCACCGGCGCTGGAGGCTCCGCCACGGTCTGGACCTTTTTCTTTTTCGAAGATTTCGCCTTCCTGCCGCTGGGCGCGGTCTCCTTGGCTGGTTCGGGAGGGGGTTCGGCGGGCACAGCCACGGTCGCTGTCGTGCCATCCTGCGGAAAGCCCATCGCCTCATCCGCCGGCGGCGTCTCCACCAGCACGGCGATCGGCGGCAAATTGAGCATAAAGTCCGTACTTTCCCCGCGGTCGGCGTAGGCCGTCATCAGCGCCGTGATTTCCGGGGAGTGCGCCAGGGCATTGACCTCCGCCGGAGAACCCTCGCGAATCTTGTCGGCCAGGACCACCAAACGTTCCGCATCCCTCTTCTGCCCCGCCTCCTGGGCCAGGCGGGCAGCCCGGGCGACGAAGCCGGCTCCTTCGAGAGTCTCGCTCGCGAGTTCGGTCAAGCCCGCCTCGAATTTCACCTGGAACTCGTGTTGCCAGGTGCGGAAATAGTCGCCCCACGCCTCGATCGTAAACTCGTAGACCGCATTTTCAAACACCGAGAAAACCCCGGACCATCGATCGCGGTTATAGGGGTCGACGCATTGCATCGGCGTCTCGTACCATTTCGTCAGCCCCTGCTTGCGCCACTTTAAGAGTGCAGAGACGACGTCGTGGCCATCCTTGAAGACATCCGCCTCGACCACGATATCCTCCCCCACGGCACGCTTGATGGGATAGCGCCCACCTTCAACGAGCGGCGACACGGCTTCGATCACGACGGTAGGCGGGCGGGGTATCATGGCAGAGGGGATGTTGCCCACCCGTTCGCGTCGCCGCAAGCGAACTGCGTAGCGGTGAATTCAGATGACGAGACACGAACGGATGTGCATTCTTCCGCGCAACCGCCGGATGACCCTGCGGTTTACACCCAGACATGAAAAAACACCTCCTCACCCTCGTCATCGCCGCCGCCCTCACCACCGTCGCGCGCGCCGAAAGCACCGTCAAACTCACCAACGTCCACCTTTGCTGCAAAGGCTGCGTCACCGGCGTCGAAAAAGCGGTGAAGCCGGTTTCCGGCGCCGCGGCCGCCTGCGACCAGGAAGCAGGAACGGTGACCATCACCGCATCCGATACCGCCACGGCCCAAAAGGCTGTGGATGCGCTCGTCGCCGCGGGCTACTTCGGCAAGAGCGAAAATCCCGCAATCAAGGTCGAGGACCACAGCGGAGTGAAGGATGGGAAAGCGACCACCCTCACCGTGAGCGATGTGCATCTCTGCTGCGGCAAATGCGTGAAGGGCGTGAACGCGGCCCTTGCCGATGTCAAAGGTGTCACCTCCAACACTGCCGAGAAGAACGCGAAGTCCTTCGAAATCAAGGGTGACTTCAATCCGAAGGAAGTCATCTCCGCCCTGGAGAAAGCCGGCTACTCCGGCAAAGCGGCGAACTGATCAAAGTTTTCGCGCAAGCGAGGGCGCGCCCGGTGGCCATGCGGCCACCGGCGCGCCCAGCGAGGACGATTGGCCACCGGGGCGGGTCGTGGGCATTGCCGTCGTGCATCCCCGCTCCGAGCAGGAGCTTGGAGTCATATTCCGGTTTCTCAGTCGACGCAGAAAGGCGCGGCCGGGATCGTTCGGCACGGAGTTCGGATCGGCATCGTTCACCTCCTTGTCCAGCATGGGCCGACTATCCTGCGCAAAGTCCAGCGCCGCGCTTTCCAGCACATAAGCAGGCAGATGCATACGGACGGATTGATCGGGAGGGGCTGGATTTCTTAACCGGCCTGGCCGACTCATTTGGGACACCCTCAAAGCGGTGCGGTATGCTGGAGCGTTTACAAATGTTCGTAAGGGAATTGACGTAGAAAGGAAATGGCTGCTACGATCGGCGGTGCAGCCCACAGATTGACCGCCATTTGGTTGGCGGAAACAACCAGTATGCCTGAAAAGCCGCTCCCATCCCCCAGGGAAGCTGTTGCGCGGGCCGGAGGAAACTCGGCGGTCGACGGTCGTATGATGCTGGCCATTTTTCATCTGGGCGGCGAGGCGCTGGCAGTGGACTCCAGCACGGTGCAGGAAATCGCCCTGATGGCGCGGTTGTCGAAGCCGAATGGCTTGCCCTCGTTGATCGCGGGCTTTTTGAATCTGGCCCAACAGGCCATCCCGATCATTCGGCTCGACAGGCTGCTCAGGCTGCCCGAGCCGAAGTTTGAATTGTATACGCAGATTCTCGTTCTGCACGATGACGCGGGGGCTTCCATGGGCTGGATCGTCGATCGCGTGGCCCAAATCGCCCCAGTCCGCCTGGACGAGGTGCTCCCGGTGCCGGAAAACCATTGCTTCGGGGACTGTGCGCGAGGCGTCTTCGTGCGCAACGATTCGTCCGTTTCCATCCTCGCCCCCGAGCGGATTCTCCTCGAACGGGAGCGCCGGTGCGTTTTGGAATTTCAAGAGCGGGAACAGGAACGCTTGCGCGAGTTGGAGCCCATCGGAACATGAATGCCGCTTCGCTCTCAACGCACGCGCTTTCTGCCGATTCGGACTACCCACGTCTAAAAAATTACCTGATAACAAATACGGGGCTCGCTTATTACATCGACAAGGACGACCAACTGGCCGGCCATGTCGCAAAGCGCATGGCGCACTTGGGACGGCCAAACTGTACCTCCTACCTGGATCATTTGCTGGCCGACGAGTTGGACGGCTCGGAGTTGGATCGGCTGATCGCCATACTCACCATCGGCGAGACTTTCTTTTTCCGTCATCACGAAGCTTTCGACGCGTTGCGCGATGTCGTCCTTCCGGATTTGATCCGGCGCAATGCGGGAATCCGGAAGCTCCGCATCTGGAGCGCCGGATGCTCGATCGGCGCGGAACCTTATTCGCTGGCGATCCAGCTTCACCGCGACCTGGCGCACCTCCTGGCAGGCTGGGAAGTTTCCATCATCGCGACCGACATCAACCGCGATTACCTGGCCCGCGCGCGCGCGGGCCAATACGAGGAATGGGCATTTCGCTCCGTACCCGCCGAGATCAAGGCCACCTGCTTCAGCCGGTCGGGAAACTCATGGACGATCAACCCTCAATACAAGGAGCGCATTTCCTTCCAATATCACAATCTGGTCAAAGACCCGTGTCCATCACTGCGCAATCACCTCGAGGCTTTTGATCTGATCCTCTGTCGTAACGTGACGATATACTTTAGTCAGGAAACCGTTCGCAACCTGGTGCAGGAACTCTATTTCAACCTCACCGAAGGCGGCTGGCTCCTGGTGGGTCATTCGGAGCCCAATGTAGACATCTATCGCTCCTTCCGCGCGGTGACACTTCACGGTGCCGTTCTGTATCAAAAGACCGCCGACCTGACACCCACTCCCCCCTGGACGCCTCCAGCGATTCCGGCAATAGGTCCTGCTCCCTTCAATCATTCCCGGCAGCCCGACATTCCCCCCACGAGAGTGCCAGTGTTTGCCCTTAAAGCTTCGCAGGTTCGGGAGCCCAAAATCTCGAATCCGTCGGCGCCAACGCCGGAACTGGCCTCCATCCAGGCGATCGCGGATCAAGGCGATCTGGAGAAAGCCGCGCAGTTGTGTGAGCGGCTGCTGGAACGGGAAAAACTGAACCCGATCGCCCATTTCTACTATGCCCTCATCCTGGAGCAAATGGGGCGCCGGCGCGACACCCAGGAAGCATTGCGCCGAGCCATCTATTTGGACCGGAACTTTGTCATCGCCCATTACTATCTTGGATTGATTCATCAGCGCCTCCGGCAACCGAAGGACGCATTCCGTTGCTTCCGCAACGTGGTGGGCCTGCTTTCGGGACTTCGGGCCGATCAATTAGTTCCCGCGGCTGACGAGTTTACCGTCAGTGAGTTAAGACAACTCACACAGATGCACATGGACGCCCTGCCGAAGTCATGAGAAACGAAACACAACGCATCGATTGGGCCGCGGTGAAACAACAATTGCTGAGTGCCGAAGCCGCTTTGGGAAAGGCCCTCTTCGCGGACACCTGCCGGATCGAAGAGGCGTACCGGAACCGGGCCACCCAAATGGCCAGGCGCCGTACCGAGCGCGCAGCGGACGCACGGACGATCACCGTCCTGGTCTTTTCGCTAGGCACGGAGACTTACGGGATTTCGATTACGGACCTCGCCGAGGTATTGCCGACGGCGACATGCACTCCTGTGCCCCGCGCCGCGGCTGAAATCGAGGGCGTCATCAATCTCCGGGGGGAACTGCGCTCGGTGATCGACTTGCGTCGTATCTTGTCCTTGCCGCCAGCAGCCGATGCATCCGGCAGTTGTATCCTGATGCTCAGAAATGAAGGCAATGAGATCGGACTGAGGGTGGGACGGGTGGAAAAAGTGCAGATCCTCCGCCTCGACGAACTGGTTTTCCCCGAAGCGGGCGGGGTGGACGGATCGAGCAGATACTTCAAGGGCCTTAGTCCCGAAAGGATCATCGTACTCGATGCCACGACGCTCCTCTCACACCCGGTAATCAAACACAAATCCGGCTAACGCGCGCTTACCCACTCCTCCTATGAACAATAATAACGCACGCGTGTCGTTCTGGAATCGGCTCACCGTCGGCCCAAAGATGGCGATCATTCCCCTCTTCTTCATCGTCGCGACGGCCATAACCCTAACTTACACGGTCACAACCGTGGAGGGGCAAAAGGGAGACGCCCTCCTGATTGAATTTGCGGGACGCCAGCGAATGCTTAACCAGAAGCATGTCGCCGAGACAGTCCTCGTTTCCCAAGGATTGGCACCCAGAGAACAATTGGAGTACGCCAGAAAAGTGTGGGTGGATACACAGAGTGCGTTCCTCAACGGGGGGCGAGTCGTGGCAAGGCTCGGGCGGGCAGAAACTTCCGAAATTCCACCACCGCCGACCTCGGAAATCAAAGAAACATTGTTGGAATATAAGAAGCTTCAGGATCAGTCCATTGTCAGGTCTGAGGCAGTCCTTAAACTCAAACCTAGCGACGCCGAATACGCGGCAAAATTGAAGGAGTTTCTCGATTTGGAGGGCGATCTGCAGGAGGTCGGAATCGATCAGGCAAAAGTCTTCACGCATTACTCACTCTCGAAGAGCGAAGCCATGATCCGTTGGGAGATTGGCATTGGAGCGGTTGTCGCCGTACTTGGGATCTTTTTCAGCTGGTCTATCTCTCGGGGCGTGGTTGTTTCCCTGGGTGACGTCGTCGTCGTGGCTCAGCGGATCGCCAAAGGGGATCTGCGCGGAGAGAAACTGAGGAACGATTCCCGGGACGAGATCGGTCAATTGGCCGATGTATTCAACAACATGGTGGAGAGCCTGAAGAACCTGACCGGGCAGATCCTGAGTGTGACAGGAAATGTGAACTCGGCCGCGCAGGAGATCATGGCCTCAACCCAAGAGCAGGCCTCGGGCACGAAGGAACAGGCAGCGACTGTGCAGGAAGTCACGAGCACTATGCAGGAGTTGACGCAATCGGGTTCGGAGATCGCGGATCGGGCCAAGCAGGTGGCCGCAGCCGCGGAGGCGACCTCGGTGGCCAGCCGATCCGGGGTACAGGCGGTTCAGGACACCAATCGGACAATGGAGGCGATCCGCGAACAGGTCGAGGAGGTCGCCGAGAAGATCGTCGCGCTCAGCCAAAAGACGCAGGCCATCGGAGAGATTGTCTCCACGGTCAACGATATCGCGGAGCAATCGAATCTGTTGGCCCTGAATGCGACCATCGAAGCGGCGGCGGCGGGCGACCAAGGCAACCGGTTCTCCGTGGTCGCCAATGAAATGAAGCATCTCGCCGATCGCGCAAAGGAATGCACCGTGCAGGTCCGCACCATCCTGGGCGACATCCAGAAAGGGATCAACAGTTCGGTGATGCTCACCGAAGAAGGCGTCAAACGCGTGGAGGTTGGGAAACAGCAGGCAGACGTCACCGAGCAAACAATCAATGAGATGAACAATACCACGCTCGAAAGCGTGAAGGCGTTTCAACAAATCATCGGCGCATCCAACCAGCAACAGATCGGCTTTGAGCAAGTCACGCAAGGGATGCGCGATATCCGGCAGGCGGCCGAGCAAACGGCGGCAGGCACCTCGCAACTCGAGAAAGCCGTCAGCAATCTCAACGCTCTCAGCCATCAACTGCGCGCCGCGGTGGAGCAATACCAGATGTAATGGACATCAACACCAAAGTCTTCGCGGCGTTCCAGGCCGAGAATAAGGAGCAACTCGAGGCAATCCGCGCCATCATGGGCAAGGCGCCGAAAAGTGGCGACGGGGCTTTCAACGAGGCGCTGCGACTGGCGCACACTATGAAGGCGGGTGCGCGAGTCTGCGGCCTGGAGGGCATCCAGAAACTGGCGCATCGGCTGGAGACATTGTTTACGCACATCCGCGATTCGACAGTGCCGCTCAGTGGCGAAGTCACGGCAATAATCAATGGTTCTCTCGATGGGATTGAGGATGGGATGACGGCGGCCACCGCAGGCCAACACCCAGTGGACCTGGCTGCGGCGATCCACGCGATCGATCGCCTTTTGCAACCACAGCCGGCGACCGCGTCGAAACGGCCTTCGCGCGAAAGCACCAGGCAACGCGTGCTGGCGGCGTTTCAAAGCGAACAGCAGGAGCATATCGCGGGCATCCGCAACACGCTGTCCAGGGCGGCCAATGGCGTCCTGAGTGAAGTGGACCTCAACGACATATTGCGGCTGGCGCATACCTTGAAGGGAGGGGCGCGCATCTCCGGACTGCAGACCATCGAAACCCTGAGCCACCGCATGGAATCCCTCTTCGGCCGCGTGAAAGGTGGTAACCTTCGCCTCGATTCCGCGGTCACGGAAGTGGTCAACGTGACGGTCGACGCGATCGAGGACTGGATGGCCACTTTGGCCGCAAACGAAACTCCCGCGGAACCGGTCCAGGCGTTTGCGGCACTCACGAATCTCCTCGGGCCGGATGCCAATACACCCACAGCGCAAGCTTTGCCTGCCGAAGCGGCCCCGAGCGCAGCGGCGCCGGTGTCACCCGCCGCACAATTCGACACGGTGCGATTGAATGCCGAGCACCTCGATCGATTGCTCCGGTCATCCGGCCAGTTGGTAACCGAAAGCCTTCGGCAGGATCAGGTCTCGCGTGCCCTGGTGGAGTTGTCGCACGATATCGACGAGATCGACCGCGAATGGGAAGCGGTGCGGGAGGTTTCCGCCGCGCACCTGCATCGGCTGAGCGCCACCCCGGAGTTCACGCGGGTGGTGCACTATCTCGAATTCGTGGAACGGCAGGCGCGGATCATTTCACGCCGGGCGCGCCAGGTGCGCGCGCTGCAGCAGCGCAGCTCCCGTTCGGTGCGCGTCCTTGGCCAGGAGCTTCAGGAGAATGTGCGCAAGGCCCGCATGATGCCGGCGGAGAGTGTTTTTGGCGTCTTCCGGAAAATGGTCCGCGACGTGGCGAAAGACGAGAACAAGAGGGTGGAGTTCCAGGCGACCGGGCTCGAAGTGCAGGCCGACCGCATGGTGCTCCAGGCGTTGAAAGATCCAGTCATGCACATGCTGCGGAACGCCATCTGCCACGGTATGGAAACAGTCGGTCAAAGGAAGCTGCTAGGGAAGCCTGAGGCCGGCAGCGTATCATTGCGCATCGAGGCCGTGGGGAATCGGCTGACCGTCCTTGTGGACGACGACGGGCGCGGGCTCGACCTGACCCGGATTTCGGAAGTGGCGATGCGCAAAGGGTTGCTGACCGCCACGGAGGCGAGCACGCGTTCGCCGGACGAACTCGCGGCCTTGATTTTCCAACCCGGCTTTTCCACCGCGAAGACCATTACCGATTTGTCAGGCCGGGGAATGGGCCTGTCGGTCGTTTGGGAAGCGGTGTCCAGGCTTCAGGGCGAAGTACGCACCATGCCAAAGAACAGGCCGGGCACGTGCATGGTCATCTCGGTCCCTCTGTCGATCTCCACGCATCGATTGCTCCTCGTTTCCAGCCAGGACCAGACGTTCGCGGTTCCGAGCTCCGGCATCCAGCGATTGATTCGAGTCAGGCTGACAGATGTGGAGACAGTGGAAGGGAAGCCGTTCCTCGTATGGGAGAAGCAGCCGGTGCCACTCGTCAGCCTCGCCCAGGTTCTCGGCATTGGCGGCGCCACGGAGTTCACCGTGGAGGGGACCCAGCTTTTCGTGATGATCTTGAGATCCGGTACGCGCCGACTGGCGGTCGCTGTCGACGCCTTCCTCGCGGAGCGCGAAGCCATCATCAAGAATCTGGATAGCCCCTTGGCGGGAATCAGCGTCCTCGGTGGCGGCATCGTCCTCGAGGACGGCGCCGTAGCGCTCGTGCTCAACACGGGGGAACTCATCGAAACTTTCAAGCCGATCTATGCGCCGCCGGTGGCGAAAACCGGTGAAACCAGCCGTGAAGAAAAAATCTCGACGGTCCTGGTCGTGGATGACTCATTCACCGCCCGCACCTTGGAAAAGAGCATCCTCGAGGTGCACGGGTTCAACGTCATCGTGGCCATCGACGGCAGCGAGGCCCTGTCGAAGCTGCGCTCGGAGGAAGTCGATCTCGTCATCTCGGATGTCCAGATGCCGCGCATGGATGGATTGACCTTGTTGCAGGAAATGAAAAAGGACGAACGCTTCGCCCGGCTGCCGGTGATCCTCGTGACCTCCATGAACCGCGCCGAAGACCAGGAGCGCGGCCTCGCGCTCGGCGCCGATGCCTATCTCGTGAAGCAACGCTTCGATCACCAGAGCCTGCTCGAAACCATCAGGCAGCTTTTGTAAATGAACAACAACAACAGCCCGCGCCGGCGGATCCGCGTGATGATCGTGGAAGATTCACGGCCGGTGCGGGAGATGCTGGAATACATCATCGGCAACGATCCGCGGCTCGAGGTGGCCGCGGCGGTGGACAGTGCCGAGGAGGCGTTGCGCAGGCTGCAGAAGGTTTCGCCCGACGTGATCTCGATGGACATTCGCCTGCCCGGCATGAACGGCTTCGAGGCGACCCAACGCATCATGGCGGAGAAGCCGACCCCGATCGTCGTCGTCTCGGCCAGTGTCGAGTCCCAGGAATTGAAGATCTCGATGAATGCCCTGCGCGCCGGCGCCTTGAGCGTGATGGAAAAGCCGGTGAGCACCAGCCATCGCGACTATGCTGACCTGGCCGAGCGGCTCTGCACTCAACTGGTGATCATGAGCGAAGTGCGGGTCATCCGTCAGCGGGTCCGGCGGCACCTCGGGGTGCACGCGACCACGCCGGCGGTTGCCGCGGCGTCTCCATCTCCGATGATTCCGCCTGCAGTGGGTACATTCCAAATGCTGGGGGTCGTCGCGTCGACAGGTGGGCCAAATGCATTGGTCAAGCTCCTGGGTGGCTTGGGAACGAATGTTTCCGTGCCTGTGCTCCTCGTGCAGCATATCACTCCGAGCTTCATGAAAGGCTTCGTCTCGTGGCTTGACGGAATCAGCCCTCTGCCGGTGAGCGAAGCGACCGACCGGCAGGTTCCAAAAGCGGGCCAGGTTTATGTCGCACCGGCGGATGTCCATCTGGTTCTGGAGCGCGGATGTCTGCGGCTGGAGAACAGCGCGCCAGTTTCCGTGCAGCGTCCTTCCGGGACCGTCCTCTTCCGATCCATGGCCCGAAGCCTGGGTTCAAAATGCCTTGGAGTATTACTCACTGGAATGGGGGAAGACGGTGCCGCCGGGCTAAGATCAGTTCGGGACGCCGGCGGTTACACCATCGCGGAGGATGAGACCACCGCGGTCGTCTACGGCATGCCAGCCGCGGCGGTCAACATGGGCGCGGTCTGCGAGTCCCTGCCCCTCGATGAAATCGCGCCGCGCATCTCGCAACTGCTTCTCGCTCCCGCGCCTGTCTAAGTTATGGACCGCCCCTATCGCATCATTCTCGTGGAGGATTCGCCGAGCCAGGCGATCGCGATGAGCGACGTCCTGGAGGGCGAAGGATGGGAAGTCATCTGGGCCTCCACGGCCGAGCAGGGGATGCTCGAAATTGCCAGAAGCACGCCGGATTTGATCCTTCTCGACTACTATCTCCCGGGCATCCGTGGCGATCAACTGTGCCGCCGGATCCGCATGAACATCGATACCCGCGGCATCCGGATCGTGATGCTCACCGCGGAGGAAGCCGACGGCGTCGAACTGCAAGGACTCGAAAGCGGCGCGGATGATTTCATCCTGAAATCCGCCGATCCCGACATCCTCCTCTTGCGCATCCGCACCCTGTTGAGCAAAACGCAGACACAGTCGGCCATCCTGCACACGCCGGAGCCTGCCTTCCATCGCGCGCGCATTTTGACGATCGATGACAGCCAGACCTATCTGGAGTTTCTGTCGGGGCACCTGGAGGCGGAAGGCTACGAAGTGCATAAGGTGACGAGCGGGCAGGATGGCCTGGAAAAGATCCTCAACCAATCTTTTGACTGCATCCTGGTCGATCTCATGATGCCGAGCATCGATGGCATTGAAGTCTGCCGACGCATCAACGCCATGCGCTCGCAGCTCGATCGCCCGCTGGTCGTCCTGATGTTGACCGCGCAGGAAAACAAAGAGGACCTGACGCGGGCGCTGGAAGCGGGCGCGGATGATTTCGTCGGCAAGTCGAGCGACATGGCCGTCTTGAAGGGGCGCATCCGGGCGTTGCTCCGCCGGAAAACTTTCCAGGAAGAGAACCAACGGATTCTCGAGGAACTCAAGAACAAGGAACTCGAGGCCGTCCGCGCCCGCGCCGAAAAGGAAGCCGCGGAAGTGCGGGGCGCATTGGTCGAGCAACTCGAGATCACGGCCGAAAACCTGAAGCATTCGCGAGCGGCGCTGCTCATTGCGAAGGAAGCCGCCGAACAAGCCAACAAGGCCAAGAGCGAGTTCCTGGCAAACATGAGCCACGAGCTGCGGACACCTTTGAATTCCGTCATCGGCTTCGCCAACGTCCTGCTCAAGAACAAGGCCGGCAATCTCCGGCCCGAGGATATCAATTTCCTCGAAAGGATTCAGGTCAACGGCAAACACCTGCTCGGATTGATCAACGAAATCCTGGACCTGTCCAAGATCGAGGCGGGAAGGACCGAACTCGAACTGACTCCGGTGGCGCTGGATGTCCTGGTGCGCGAGACTGTGGCGCAGCTCGAGGGGCAGTATCGGGACAAGGAGGTGAAGTTGATGACCGAGCTGCCTGATTCCGTCGCCACCATCCAAGTCGATGAAAGCAAGCTGAAACAGATCCTGATCAACCTCGTCGGTAACGCCTTCAAGTTCACCCACAAGGGGACCGTGACCATCCGCGTCATCGCCGAGAAGGAAACTGGCCAGCCGGTGCGCATCGACGTGGCGGACACGGGCATCGGCATTCCGAAAGATCGTCAGCAGGCGGTCTTCGAAGCCTTTCAGCAGGCCGACGCCAGCACCACGCGAACCTATGGTGGCACTGGACTGGGACTGACGATCTCTCGCGCGCTCTGCCAGCTCATGGGCTACCGAATGAATCTCAAAAGTGAAGTCGGCAAGGGAACGACGTTCAGTGTGTGCTTGCTCCCGGAAAGCGAAATCGATGCGGCCACGGAGCAGGACGTCCATGCGGTCCCGCCCGCCGCCGTCGCACTCACACACAGCGCGCCGGCCTGGACGGAGCCGGACCTCGACGTCCTGCGCGACAAGCTCATCCTCGTCATCGACGACGAAAGCGACGCGCGGGTGCTCATGCTGCACTTGATCGAGGGGTATGGCTGCCGCGTCATCGCCGCCAGTTCCGGCGCGCAGGGATTGCGCATGGCACGGGAGTTTCACCCGGACTTGATCACGGTCGATCTCATCATGCCACACATGGACGGGTGGCAATTGGTGATGGAGGTAAAGAACGACGCGCAGCTCAAACACATTCCCGTCGTCGTCGTCAGCATCGTGGCCAAGGAACAATCCGGGAAGATCCTGGGGGCGGTCGACGTCGTGGAAAAGCCGCTCATTCGGGAGAAGTTGATGGCGGCCATCAGCCGCAATCTCGCCAGCGGCAAAACGAAGGTCCTGGTGATCGACGACGATCCCGATGCGCGGCAGATCATCACGACCTGCCTGGCCGAAGAAGGGATGCAAATCGAGACGGCGGCCAACGGACGCGAGGGTCTCGAAGTCATGCAAAGATTCCCGCCCGATCTCATCTTCCTCGATCTCCTGATGCCGGTCATGGACGGCGTCAGCTTCCTCGATAATATCCGCGCCGACTCCGCGCACTGCCACGTACCTGTCGTCATCATCACGGCCAAGGAACTGACGTTCCAGGAATTCCAGCAACTCTCCTCCGAAACCCGCGGCATCATTCGAAAGGCGGCGGATTTGAATGAGAAGCTCAAGGAAACGCTCCACAATATCCTGGTGCATGGCGAGAGCGACCAGCACCTCAAAGTGATCGCATGACCTATGAACGCTGCGCCCGGAATTGACCCACAAGGCTTGATGCGTCTGAACAAAATCGGCGGCCCTGATTTTGTAGGCCAGATGATCGACCTCTTTCTCGAAGAAGCTCCGGAACGGCTCATCGCGGCCCGGGAAGCGGAGAAGGCCGGCGACTTCGGAGCGGTCGCCGACGCCACACATGCGCTAAAATCCAGCGCGCGGAACTTTGGCGCCGAGCGCCTCGCGGACCTCGCGGAGAACATCGAGATGAAGGCGCGATCGCAGGGCGGCGCAAACATCTCCACCTTGCTCGACGGCCTCGAACAAGCCTACGCCCCGGTCAAAGTCTGGCTCGAAACGCAGAAAGATTCGCTCAAGAAATGAAGAAGATCGCCCTGGTGGAAGATAATGCCGACAACCGCCTGCTCGTGCAGGTCATCCTCGGCGACGTCTACGAGGTGACCTCCTACGAAAATGGGCACGAGGCGCTTGAAGGAATTGCCCGCGAAAAGCCCAACCTGGTTCTCCTCGATATTTCGCTGCCAAAAATGGACGGCAATGAGGTCCTGCGCAGAATCCGCGCGGACGAGACTGTCCGCGATCTACCGGTCATCGCCCTGACGGCGCATGCAATGGCGGGCGACCGGGAAAAGTATCTGGCGTCCGGTTTTAACGGCTACGTCACCAAGCCCATTCTTGATGAAGAGGTATTGATCTCGGCCATCGAGCGCGCGCTGAATCCCTAAAGAGTCGCGAGCAAGGCGCGCAGCTTTTCCAATCCCGGGATGCGGTCCAGAATCTCCCGCAACGAACCGAGGGCCGCGGGGATGTGATCGAGGAAATGTGTCCGGGCATCGGCGTGCCCTAGTTTACCATAAGCGCCGAGCGCCTGCATGAGGCGCTGCATCGCGCAGAGATCGTAGAGCGCTCGGAATCCCGGCGCTTCATGGCGGCCGGGGCCGTGCAGGCCGCTCAAGTAATGCGCGAGCAATTCCTCGCGCTCGGCCGCCGTGAGGGTGACATAGGGATCGAGGAGCAACGACGCGAGATCGTATTGGGCGAGTCCGGGCCGCAGCCCCTGGAAGTCGATGAGGCAGACTTCGCCGTCGCGCACGATGATATTCTGGCTCTGGAAATCGCGGTGCACGAGAACGCGCGGCTGCTTCGCCAGATGGGCGGCGATCTCATGGAGACGCGGACGGTCACACTGCGCCTCGATCGTCTCCGGCTTCAGTCCGAAGTGGCGTCCCAAGCAGTGCTCCAAAAAGTAATCCTGCTCCCACTGGTAGAGCGCGGCGTCAAAGACGGGCTGAAGAAACTTCAACGACTTTGCGCTGGGCGCCCGGTGGGCCTGCGTGTGCAGGATGAGCGCCTGGTCGAGGGTGCGTTGATACAACGCGCGGCGCTGGGGCCAGGGATCGCTGCGATGGCCCCACAGGTCGTTGTCGCCGGCGTCCTCCATGATGATAAGCCCGTCCGCCTCCTCATGAAAATGGGTGACCGGCACGCGTACCCCGACACCCGCGAGAAAGCGCGCGATGGCGACGTAGTGCCGGTTCTCCGGGCGATCCTCGCCATAATGGACCAGGATGAGCGACTGGGCGCCCACCCTCATGCGCCAGAATTTGCGGCCGGAACCGCCCTTCTCGATCGGTGCGACGTGAACGGCGGCGAGCGATTTTTCGGACATGCGGGAAGTGTCGGATGGAGGCAGCTGTGGACCAGCGAAATCTTTACGCGAAATCGGCGTCGATATGGGAGCCCGCGGCCTTTGATCCATCGGTGACGATGCAACGATTCAATTGTGCGCCCGGCGCGACAACCGAATCCTCCCAGACGAGGCAGTCGTGGAGAATGGCGCCCGCGCCGATCCGCGCCCGCGCCCCGATGGCGGTGGCGCCTGAGATTTGCACGCCCGACTCCAACTGCACGGTGGGATCGATCCACGACGAAGTCTGGCCGGCCGCCAGATCACGGTGCACGGCCAGGTAGCTTTCGCGGTTACCAAGGTCCCACCAGTGGCCGCTGTCGATGACGACGCCGCCCAGCCTCGCTCCCGCCCGAATCATGTCACAAAAGATCGGCACGACGCTGATCTTGGTCGCTGCGGGGATGCGATCGATGAATGCGCGATTCACCAGATAGATGCCGGTAAAGAGAAACCGCGGCGCCGCGTTCGCATCCACATGCTTGCCGATGTCCGTGACGCGGCCGCTGGCCGCATCAAACGCGACCTGAAGCGGTCCGCCGGCAGAACGGAGGATCATGGTCACCTCGTTCCCACGGTCAGCATGCTCGCGGAAAGCGAGCTCGAGAGGCAAGTCGCTCAGGATGTCGCCATTGTAGACGACGAAGGAATCGGTCCCGAGCTGATCGCGGACATTCCAGATGCCCCCGGCCGTTTCGAGCACCTCGGGTTGTTCATCCCGAAACGAGAGCGGCGCGCCGCGGTATTCCGGCGCCGGAAAAATGCGGGCATAAGCCTCCGAGCGCCAATGCGTGTTCACCACCAATCGTTCGATGCCCGCCCCCAGCAGATGGTCGAAGGCGTAGGCGATCAGCGGCCGGTTCACCACCGGGATCAGCGGCTTCGGGCGCCGCGCCGTCAGCGACTTGAGACGCGTGCCAAGACCGGCACCCAGAACGAAGGCGGTTCTAATCACACGGTCGGTTGTAAAAAGCCACCCGCCGTGGGGGAGGAGAGGAATCAGTTTTCAGTATTCAGTTGTCAGTAATCAGTGAAACGCAGCGACGCGGAATACTGATGACTGAACACTGATAACTGAATACTGATTCCTCCCCTCCGCACACGGCGGATGGGGAGATGATCAGTTGTGCAGCGCGGGAAGCCCGCGCTCCAGTTTACTTCGAGCCTTTTTCTTTGATCTGCTCGACCGGCGGCTGCTCGACGGGCGTCGGAGCTTCCGTAGGAGGTGGGTTGATGTTCACGACCTGGAAATTCTGAATCGTCTGCGAGAGCAACTGCGCGAGACGGACGACGCCGGAGGGCGTCATCGTGATGCGGGTGTGGATCGGCAGCAACGACACGCCGGGGCGGTCGGCCACGATGCCGGAGGTGAAATCGAGATAGACTTCCTCGGCGCCGACGCTCACCAAAACGTGGTTGGCGTAACTGGCCTTGAGGTCATCATAACGGACTTGGAGAACTTGCTGATTGGAGGGTTGGTTCGACATAGGGGTGCTTTGCTAAACGCGCCTCGCACCCATTGCAACTGCTCAATCGCGGAAAAAGAGCTTTTTTTATCGGATCCCGCGACGGCGGCTTTTTACGTCGCCGAGAGCCGTTTGCGGACTTCTTCCGCGCTCAAACCGCTAACCGCCACGGTCTTGTCGCGCGATTTTTCGCCGGCGATCAATTCAACGCCACCCGCCGCGACCCGCAGGCGTTCCGCGAGGAAATCGAGGAGTGCGGCATTGGCCTTCCCCTCGAGGGCCGGCGCATGAATCTTGATCTTGATCGCCTCGCCGTAGTCCCCCACCACCTCCGTCCGGCGCGCGTTCGGCACGACGCGGAGTTTGATCAGCGCCCTGGCACCCGCGCTCAAGCGCGTGGCTTGATATAGATTCCGATGAGGGGACGGGGTGAGGGGTGATCCGAAGCGAAATCGCTCACAAAGCCCCGGGCAGTCCGAATCTCCACATGTCCAGCCCCTTTGCCCCCATAGACGATCACCGAACCAAGGGGAGCCTTGTAGGGATTGTTTTCGCGAATTTTTTGGAATTGGTAGCTCTGCGTGAGTTCCGCTCCCGCTTCCTTCGCGTAGGCGGTGACCGGCCGGCTTGGCACCATGTTCGCCGCAACAAGGGCATCCTTCACATAATGCCAGCAGCGCATGCTCGAGTGCTTCTTCGCGCGGGCCGCCGCGATTTCCGCCGCCCGAATCATGCGGCTATCATAGTGAATTTTGCTGGCGCCAGGGCCAAGAATCGACTCCAGAGCAGGGTCGATTTTTTGCGCAGTTTTTGCATCGTAGAGAGATTCCTTCGCCGCGGCGTGACCAAAAGATGGCACTACAAATGCCGAAATGGACAAAATGAGGCAGAATCGGAGGGAGTAGTGCATAATTTTCGAAGGCGGCGGACGTTAAGCGAGAAGTTACAGTCGTCAACTCGCATTTCCCGTGCCTTCAAATATTTTATCAAAGCAGGAATACTGCCTACTCTGGAAGAATTTGCTTTGCCAGCGCGGCGCGCTCTTCCGTTAAGGTGCCTCGTGCATCCCGCCACCCCGTTGACCGAACTGGACTGGATTCCGTCGCCGCGCCGACGGCAGCTCGAGCGTGTCGGCATCTCGACGGTGGAAGGGTTGCTCACCCATTTTCCGAAACGCTACGAGGACCGCACGCGCTTCGATCACTTCCCCTCCGGCGACAGCGAGCAACCCGTCTGCGTCTGCGGTGTGGTCAAGAAAACAAAGATCGTACGGATTCGCGGCTGGCAGAAAATGTTCGACGCGGTCCTGGAAGAAGAGAATTCGCATGCGCTCAGCCCGCCCCTGACGTGCCGGTGGTTCAATGCTCACTGGGTGGAGAAGATGATCGTGGCCGGGCATCGGCTGGTTGTTTATGGGAAGCCGAAGAGCGGAAAATCCGGGGTGGTGATTTCCCACCCCGAGTTTGAAATCGTGGAGGAGGATGCCGAGGCGTCGATCCATCTCAACCGGATCACCCCGGTGCATCGGGCCACGGAGGGCCTCTCGCCCCGGGTCATGCGCCGGCTGATCTGGGATGTGCTCGAACAGCTCGAGGACGACACTGTGGAATCCCTGGTGCCGACGTCCCTCGACGCCACTCCGCGTGCCTGGGCCTTGCGCCAAATCCATTTTCCCGACAGTGCCGGGAGCATGGAAAAAGCCCGGCGGCACCTGGTGCTCACCGAGTTCTTCGCCATGCAGCTCTGCGTTGCGGCCAAACGGGCGGAACAGGTCGCGCAGCCGGGGGCGATCCATGGCACGACCGACCGCCTGATGCACCGCCTGCACGCCGCCCTCCCCTTCCCCCTGACCGGCGCGCAGCAGCGCTCGATCGCGGAAATCCGCGCCGACCTCGCGTCTCCGCGCCCCATGAACCGCCTGCTCCACGGCGACGTCGGCTCGGGGAAGACGCTGGTCGCCCTCAGCGCCATGCTTCTGGCCGTCGAAGCCGGTTATCAGGCCGCGCTCATGGCGCCGACCCAAATCCTAGCCGAGCAGCATTATCTCAACGTCGTGCGCCTGTGCGAGCCGTTGGGCCTGCGGGTGGCCCTGCGGACGGGGAACCGGAGGGAGGAGAGCGCGCCGCTGCCGTTGTTTGAGAATGCAGCTGCGGGTCCGGGTAGCGCGGGCCTCCGGCCTGCTGGCGACAACATCCTGTCGTCGCGAACTTCCTCCGGGGCGAACTACCAGCGGGTCTGGACACCGGACGACGAGATCACTACGGGTTCCGATACCTCACCTTCCCCACGCCCCCCCCCCCCCCCCCCCCCCCCC
>Ga0070658_10001704_pt1 | contig 18559 bp, 13 predicted proteins | sample KBSC13metaG_FD_64664 | JGI IMG/M metagenome (GOLD analysis project Ga0070658, IMG submission 64664) | Corn rhizosphere microbial communities from Kellogg Biological Station, Michigan, USA - KBS C1-3 metaG | ecosystem: Host-associated > Plants > Roots > Rhizosphere > Soil ...
CTGGGCAGCAGCCGGTCCGAGAAGATCGACGTGCGCGTCATCGCCGCCACGAACCGGGATCTGGACCCGCGGCTGCGGCAGGGCTCGTTCCGCGAGGATCTCTACTACCGCCTGAACGTGATCCACATGCACCTGCCGCCCCTGCGCGAGCGGTCGGAGGACATCCTGGCGCTGGCGGACCACTTCCTGGCGGCCGCCACGGCCCGCACCGGCAAGCCCGTGCGCGACCTGTCCGCGCCGGTGAAGAAGGCCCTGCTCGGTTACCACTGGCCGGGCAACGTGCGCGAGCTCGAGAACGTGATCGAGCGCGCGGTCGCGCTTGCGGAAGGAGACGTGATCGGCATGGACGACCTGCCCGGGAGCATTCGCGAGCGGCGGCGCACCGACACGGACACCCTGGGCGGCGCGCTGGCGCGGGGGATGACGCTGGAGTCGCTGGAGCGCGCGTACATCGAGCGCGTGGTGCGCGCCGAGGGCGGCAACAAGACGCGGGCCGCCCAGAAGCTGGGCCTGGACCGCAAGACCCTGTATCGCAAGCTGGAGGAGTACGCGGCGCGCGGCGACGGTGACGCCGTGACGCCCCTGCCCGAGGTGGGCGGAGCCGACGGCGAGGGCTCGCGATGAGCACCACCGCGCTGACGCAGAAGGTGCGGAACGTGCGCCTGACTGGCCGCGCGTCGTGCCCGCGCGAGCCGCTGACCTCGCCGGTCTCGGGCACGCCGTGCGTGTACTGGCGGCTCCGCATCGTGGAGGAGCTGGACCCCTCGCTGCGGCTGGTGCACGAGATCGCGTCCGAGGAGGCGTTCGAGATCGTCGACGAGGAGGCGCAGGAGGGGAGCGTGTCGCGCATCCGTGTCCTGCCCGGCTCGGCAGACATTCGCGGCAGCGCCGTGTTGCACCGCCCGGGCAGCCCTGGCGCGCGCGCGGCCGGCCGGTACTTCGAGCTCTCGGGCGAGCTGGGCGTCGAGGAGATCATCCTGCGCCCCGGTGACGAGATCGTGGCGGAGGGGCTGCTGGAGGGCTTCGACGGCGAGGCGGGACCATTTCGCGCCCCGGCGCGCGAGCACGAGCTGCTGGGCGCCCTGGTCCGTCTGCCGGCGCGCAACGCGCTGGGGCCCGTGCTGCTGCCCTGGGCGCTGGGGACGGCGGCCGCCGTGATGGGCGGCATGGGCGTGGCGGCCTGGGCCGCCGCCCGCTTCAACCTGTTTCCGCACCTGCGCCACACCATCGCGGCGCCCGCGCCCGAGATGAGTCCGCTGCACACCTTCCGGAAGCACTTCAGCCAGCCGGAGTAGCTGGCGAGCCTTTCCGGGAGGCAATGAACCGGTAGGTCATCCGCGACAATCGGATCCGGCTTTGGACGGGGAACGTCTTTCATCGTGGTGGCCGCCACCCGGTTTCCCGCGGGGGGAGGCGGCCCTGGCTCCCTCGTTGCATTCCACGTGGCGTCATGAAGAAACCAGGGTGTATGACGCTTTCCCTTCTGTTCGGATTGGCAGCGCTCGTGTCCGTCGGTTTCGTGGGCTGTGCCGGACGCGAGGCAAGTGGTGATGCAGACCTGAATGGTGGCGCCGACGGCGCCGACGGCGCCGACGAGTCGCTCGATGTGCCATGCAAGACTTATGGGGTCGGCACGAACAGCTGCGGCGGGACCTGTGGCCTCTACCCGGCGCCGCTGTTGTCGGGCAGTGGCGTTCAATGCCCGCCCTGCTTTGCGCCGGCTGCATCGGACAGCCTGAGCGGAGCGTGTCCGGTCCTAGGGGCGCATTGTGAATATCTGGACGCCCCGGTCGGAGGACTGGGCGCCAGCTGCCGTTGCGAAGCGTCCGGATGGGCGTGCGGCCTCTGACCCGTTCTGGCGATGCAGGCAGGCTGTCGGCGATCGCGGCATCGGACGAATGGTTCGTCACGGTAGGGACGTTGGCCCGCCCGCCATCGGAGGGGGCGTCGTCCGCGATCTTCGCGTCTCGTGACGGCACGCGCCGGTCGGTGGTGGCGCTAGCTCGCACCGACGGCTGTCCCAGGGGTGCTCGGTCGTCCAGTTCCTGGGACCGAAGGAGGGCGACGTCTGGGAGCTGTCCAGCACTCTTCCTTCCGTTGCTTCGGGGACGGACAGTGACGACGAGCTCCGGGCCATCGCCAGCGACGGCCAGCGCGCGGTGGTGGTCTCGCCGAACACGGCGCGACCTGGACCGAGGTCTCGCTTCCCTGGGGGGAATGTCCCGATGCCCCCTGGACTGGGATCCCTGAACCCCGGGGGCAGGTGTTATATAGGGCGGCCGATGGAGGCTCCTACCCTTTCGCTGGTTCTTCCCATCTTCAACGAGGAAGAGATCATCCCCGAGTTGGACCGCCGGTTGCGCGCCTTTCTGGCCGACGTCGGCAGTGGGGTGGGGGAGTCGTGGGAGGTGATCTTCGTCAACGACGGCTCGAAGGACAAGTCGCTGCCGATGCTGCGTGCGCTGGCTGCGTCCGAGCCGCGCTACAAGCTGCTGTCGTTCTCGCGCAACTTCGGACACCAGCGCGCCATCACCGCCGGCCTCGATCGCGCGGACGGCGCCGCCGTCGTGGTGATGGACGCCGACCTGCAGGACCCGCCCGAGGTGGTGCGCGAGATGGTGGCCCGCTGGCGTGAGGGCTACGACGTCGTTTACGGCGTACGTTCGCGGCGCCACGGCGAGACCGCCTTCAAGAAGTTCACGGCGGCCGCCTACTACCGTCTGCTGCGCATGATGCTGGGCGGGATCTCCATCCCCGTCGACGCCGGGGACTTCCGGCTGATGAGCCGGCCCGTGGTGCTGACCTTGCGGGCGCTGCGCGAGCAACACCGCTTCGTGCGCGGCATGGTGGCCTGGGTCGGCTTCAAGCAGACCGCGGTCACGTACGAGCGCCCGGCGCGCTTCGCCGGGGAAACCAAGTACCCCCTGCGCAAGATGCTGCGCTTCGCGATCGACGGCATCACGTCGTTCTCGACGGTGCCCTTGCGCATGGCCATCTGGCTGGGGGTGCTGGCCGGCGTCGTGGCGATGGCGGGCGGCGTGTGGGCCGTGTACGAGAAGCTGTTCGGCACCGGCGTGGTGCAGGGCTGGACCACCATCATGATCCTGGTCGGGCTGGGCTCGTCCGCGCAGCTGCTGATGACCGGGATCCTGGGCGAATACGTGGGTCGCATCTACGAAGAGGTGAAGCGCCGGCCCCTGTACGTGCTGGAGGACGAGGTCAACATGGGCGCTGGCACCGCGCCCCCGCCCGCGCGTGCCCCGGGGGGCGGAGCGGGCAGATGAACCCCAGGCCCCGCGCTCCCGCGTCCGTCGTCGACGTCTCGGAGCTGGCCCGGTCCGGAGGCCTGCTGGCCCTGGCCGGCGGCTCGGTGGGGCTGGCCATCCCCCAGCTTCACGGCCGGTGGGTCGACGCGTTCGCGCACGCGAACACGCTGCCCCGGGGGGTTCGAAGCGTGCTGCTGGGCGCCCTGGCGCTGGGCGTCTTCGTCGGCGTCGTCACCGCCGTGCTGTTGTGGCTGGGGGGACGCGACCGTCCCGGCACCCCCCGCCTGTCCCGGGCGGCCCGGCTGTCGGCGCCGCTGGTGCTGGCCGCCTTCGTGCCCGGGCTGATGCGGCCCGACGCCTGGGTGGAACCGTCGGTGTCCCTGACCGTCCTCATCGGCGCGTTTCTGCTGATGCTCGAGCGCCTGTTCCGCATCCATTTCGACGCCTACGCCCCTGCGGAGGGGCCGGCCCGGTTCACGACGCTGGGCCGCTGGCGCGCGGCGCTGCGGGCCCGCGTCGAGGCGCTGCCCGCCGGGCTGCGGCGCTACGGGCCGGGCGCGTTCGTGGCGCTGCTGGCCGCCGGCTACATCGGCTACGTCTCGTTCTTCGCGCTGCGCAACCACGCCGACTTCAACTCGTACACGTGGGACCTGGGGCAGATCGACAACCAGTTCTACAACTTCCTGCACGGCCACCCGTTCCGGTGCCCGGCGCTGATCCGCGAGGGCAACTGGAGCGAGCTGCGGAATCACGCCGAGGTGGCGATGATCTTCCTGCTGCCGTTCTACGCGCTGCACCCCGCCGCGGGGACGCTGCTGGTGCTGCAGGCGCTGCTGCTGGGGCTGGCGGGGGTGTGCGTCTATCGCTTCGCCGCCCGCCGGCTGTCGCGGCCGGTGGCCCTGGTGCTGACGCTGGCCTACTACTTCTATCCGCCGCTGCACGGCGCGCAGTTCTTCGACATCCACTTCCAGCCGGTGTCGGCGGCCTTCCTGCTGGCGGCCATCGACTTCTTCGACGCCCGGCGAATGAAGCTGTTCGTGCTGTTCTTCATCATGGGCATCACCTGCCGGGAGGACATCTCGGTGGGCACCGCGGTGTTCGGCCTGTTCCTGATCGCGACGCGACATCGGCCCAAGGTGGGCGTGATCATTCTGGCGGTCTCGCTGACCTACTTCGTGTTGCTGCGCTTCGCGGTGATGCCGGCGTTCGGGCAGTGGGGCTTCGCCGAGCACTATCACCAGCTGTTCCCCGCCGGGGAGCACAGCTTCGTGGGCATCGTGAAGACGATCCTGAGCAATCCCGTCTACACGTTCACCACGTTGCTGACCGAGGAGAAGCTGCGCTACGCGCTGCAGATCCTGCTGCCGCTGGCGTTCTTGCCGCTGCGCCGGCCGCACCTGGCCCTCAGCGTCGTGGCCGGGTCCTATTTCACGATCCTGACCGACTACTCGCCCACGCATGACATCGGCTACCAGTACTCGGGCTACTTCATCCCCTACATCTTCCCGGCGGCGGCGCTGGCGCTGGAGGCCATCCGGCGCAGCCCCGACGGGGTGGCCCGCCAGCGCGCGGCGGTGGCCGCCCTGATCGCGGGCACGATCATGACGACCACCCACTGGGGGGCCATTCCCCCGCGCGAGCACTTCCACGTCGCGTACGGAAACTTCAACTTCGCCCCGCCCACCCAGCAGAACCTGGACGAGCAGCGCTACATCGACGAGCTGATGAAGCTGGTGCCGCGCGACGCCATCCTGGGCGTGACCGACCGCGAGATGCCCCACGTCTCGAACCGCATCGAGTGCTGGAACATGTCGACCGGCTACCAGGGCATCGACTACATCCTGTACACGACCGATCACCCCATCTCGACCGAACGCGAGCAGTACGAGGCGGCCCTGCGCGCCGGCTACACGGTCGCCGGCCAGCGCCCGGGGTTGGTGCTGCTGAAGCGGCCCGGCCTGACGGGACCGACCCGATGAGCGCGAGCGAGCTGGAGCAGACGTCCGGGCCTCCGTTCGTCGATGTCCCCGACCCCCAGCAGGTGTCGGAGGGCCGGCGGCGAACGCTGCCCCCGTCGCGTCTGATCCTGCCGGCGCTGACGCTGGTGCTGGTCGGGCTGTCGCTGGCGCTGTTTTGCCGGTTGCTGGCCCTGGACCCGGGAACGCGCCAGGAGTTCCTGACCAGCAACACGCTGAAGGCCGCGGCGCGGGCCGGGATCCTGCGCTGGGCCCTGGCCGGCGTCGCCCTGCCCCTGGTGGGGATCGTCGCGGCCGTGCTGGCGCGAGGGGATCGCGCCATCGTGCGGGTGGAAGCGCTGGGCGACGTGTGCGCGCCGCTGATGCTGGTGTGCTTCCTGCCCATCATCTTCAGCGTCGGGTTCAGCCACGCCAACCCGCTGCTGTACCTGCTGGTGCTGGGCGCGTTCGGCCTGCTGGCGCAGCCGCTGCTGTGCCGCACCGCCGTGACGCTGCAGCGGATGCCCGCGCCCACCATCGTCGAGGCGATAAGTCATCGCCTGCGTGCCCTGCGCCACCCGTCGCCACGGGTCTTCTGGATGGCGCTGGTGGTGGTGGCCGCCGCCGGCTACACCGCCTACTTCTCGTTCTACTCCATCCGCAACCACCACCGGCTGGCCACGACGGCGTTCGATCTGGGCATCTACGACAACCTGATGTTCAACGCCATCCACGGTCACCCGTTCCGGGCCACCGTGCTGTTCCCGCTGACGGACGGGGGGAACAATCTGGCCTCCCACGCCGAGTTCGGGGTGCTGTGGTTCATTCCCTTCTACCTGCTGCATCCGGGCCCGCAGCTGATGCTGATCGCGCAGTCCATGCTGCTGGGCTTCGCGGCGGTGCCGCTGTACCTGTTCGCGCGCACCCAGGTGTCGCGCCCCATGGCCGCCGTCATCGCGCTGGCCTACCTGTGCTTCCCACCGCTGCACGGGCCGAACTTCTACGATTTCCACTGGCTGACGCTGGCGCCCTTCTTCCAGTTCTGGCTGTTCTGGGCCATCGCCACCCGCCGCAAGGTCCTGACGGTGGTGATGATCTTGATGCTGTTCTCGCTGCGCGAGGACCTGGCCGTCGATCTGGCGGGCCTGGGGCTGTTCCTGCTGTTGACGGGGATCCGCCCGCGGCTGGGCCTGTGTTTGACCGTCGCGTCGGTGACGTGGTTCGCCATCGACCGCTTCGTCATCATGCCGCTGGCCGGCTCGTGGTACTTCCAGAACCTGTACAGCGGCCTGTTCGCCGACGGGGTGTCCTCGTTCGGCAGTGTCATCAAGACGATCCTGACCAACCCGCTGTTCTTCATCACCACGCTGATGACGCAGGCGAAGCTGGAGTACGTCCTGCACATGCTGGTGCCGCTGGCGTTCCTGCCCCTGCGCCGCTTCTCGCTGGTGCTGCTGCTGCTGCCGGCGATCTTCTTCACCATCATGACGACGGGCTACTCGCCCACCATCGCCATCTCGTTCCAGTACACGACGCACTGGACGCCGTTCGTCTTCCTGGCCAGCGTCCTGGCCCTGGTGGTGCTGGCGCGCCGGTCGGACGGCAGGGCGGCGCGCTGGGCCGCCGTCGCCACGGTGGTGGTGGTGCTGGGCGCGGACAGCTACACCTACGGCGCCATCTTCCAGCACGAGACGTTCGTGGGGGGCTTCGGCCGCATCCAGTTCGAGATGACGCCTCTCGAGGAGCGTCGCTGGAAGGGGATGAAGGAGCTGGTCTCCATGATCCCGCCGGGCGCATCGGTGGCCGCGACGGAGAACGAGACGCCACACATCAGCACCCGCAAGAACGCCTACCCGCTGCGGGTCGTGCCGGTGCCGGTGGACTACATCCTGGTCGGCAAGTCCCACATCGGGGATCTGTCTCGCGCGTTCCTGAACGCCGCCCTGGCCAAGCCGGACGAGTACGGTCTGCTGGCCGAGCGGGACGACGAGCTGTACCTGTTCAAGCGCGGCTACTACAGCCCGGCGACCGCGGCCGCCACCATGGCGGCGCGACGCGCCCTGGGCGTTCCCTGACCAGGCCGCGGACCCTCACCTCGGTCCTCTCCCTGCCCCGCCGGGAGAGGACGAACAGCCGGGTCAGGCGCGCGTGCGCTCCGCCGCGGCGGTGACGCGCCAGCCGGCCATATTTCCACGTCGTTTCGGGGCGCCGTGACGCGCGTCGCCCCCTCGACAGGACGCCTCTTTGCCCATAGAAACTCGCCTATGGCGAATACGTTTGGCGCGCGCTCGACGCTGAAGGTGGGAACGAAGGAGTACGAGATCTACCGGCTGTCCGTGCTGCAGAAGGCGGGCATCGACGTCAGCCGCTTGCCGTACTCGTTGAAGGTGCTGCTCGAGAACCTGCTGCGCCTCGAGGACGGCAAGGTGGTGAAGGAGGCGGACATCCGGGCGCTCGGGAACTGGGATCCCGCCGCCACGCCCTCCATCGAGATCGCGTTCATGCCCGCCCGCGTGCTGCTGCAGGACTTCACGGGCGTTCCGGCGGTGGTCGATCTGGCGGCCATGCGCGACGCCATGAAGCGCGGCGGGGGGAACCCCGGCCTGATCAACCCCTTGCTGCCGGCCGAGCTGGTCATCGATCACTCGGTGCAGGTCGACGAGGCCGGCCACGCCAACGCCTTTTCTTTGAACGCCAGCATCGAGTTCGCGCGCAACCGCGAGCGCTACACGTTCCTGCGCTGGGGCCAGTCGGCGCTGCACAACTTCGCCGTGGTGCCCCCCGACACCGGCATCGTGCACCAGGTCAACCTCGAGTACCTGGCCCGGGTGGTGTTCACCGCCCAGGGGGCGGAAGGCAAGACGCTGGCCTATCCGGACTCGGTGGTGGGGACCGACTCGCACACGACGATGATCAACGGCCTGGGGGTGCTGGGCTGGGGCGTGGGCGGCATCGAGGCCGAGGCGGCCATGCTGGGCCAGGCCACGTCGATGTTGATCCCGCAGGTCATCGGCTTCCGGCTGCACGGCAAGATGCGCGAGGGCTCGACGGCGACCGACCTGGTCCTGACCGTGACCGAGCGCCTGCGCAAGAAGGGCGTGGTGGGCAAGTTCGTCGAGTTCTACGGGCCCGGCGTCCCCGCGCTGTCGCTGGCCGATCGCGCCACCATCGCGAACATGGCGCCCGAGTACGGCGCCACCTGCGGCTTCTTCCCGGTCGACGCCGAGACGCTGCGTTACCTGCGCTTCTCGGGGCGCAGCGACGAGCAGGTGGCCCTGGTGGAGGCGTACGCGCGCGAGCAGGGGCTGTTCCTGGACGCGTCGTCGAAGGAGGCGGTCTACACCGACACGCTGGAGCTGGACCTGTCCACCGTCGAGCCGAGCGTGGCGGGGCCGAAGCGCCCGCAGGATCGGGTGCCGCTGTTCTCGACCAAGAAGTCGTTCGCGGACGCGCTCCCCTCGCTGATCAAGCCCAAGAAGAAGGACGCCGCGAAGGAGATGGCGCCGGCCGCGTCGGTCTCCTCGCCCGAGCTGCAGCACGGCTCGGTCGTCATCGCCGCCATCACCAGCTGCACGAACACGTCTAACCCGTCGGTGATGGTGGCCGCGGGGCTGGTGGCCAAGAAGGCCGCGGAGAAGGGCATGACCGTCAAGCCGTGGGTGAAGGCGTCGCTGGCGCCCGGCTCGAAGGTGGTGACCGAGTACCTGAACGAGGCGGGGCTGACGCCGTACCTGGACCAGCTGAAGTTCAACCTGGTCGGCTACGGCTGCACCACCTGCATCGGCAACTCGGGGCCGCTGCCCCTGGAGATCTCGGCGAGCATCGAGGACCGCGATCTGGTCGTGGCCTCGGTGCTGTCGGGCAACCGCAACTTCGAGGGGCGCATCAACCCCGACGTGCGCGCGAACTATCTGATGTCGCCGCCGCTGGTGGTGGCGTTCGCCCTGGCGGGGCGCATCGACATCGAGCTGGACAAGGAGCCGCTGGGCACCGACAAGGCCGGGCAGCCGGTCTTCCTGAAGGACATCTGGCCGTCGAACGACGAGGTGGCGGCCGCCGTCGCCTCGTCGGTCAAGCCCGAGCACTTCCGCTCGAGCTACGCGGTCGTCTTCGAGGGGGACGAGCGGTGGCGAAAGATGGACGTGCCGAAGGGCGAGACGTTCGCCTGGGACGCGAGCTCGACCTACGTGAAGCACCCGCCGTACTTCGAGAACATGGCGCCCACGCCGGCCCCGGCCAGCGACGTGAAGGCGGCGCGCGTGCTGGCGCTGCTGGGTGACAGCGTCACCACCGATCACATCTCGCCGGCCGGCTCGATCAAGAAGGACGGCCCCGCGGGCAAGTACCTGATCGCCCACGGCGTGGAGCCGAAGGACTTCAACTCGTACGGCGCCCGCCGGGGCAACCACGAGGTGATGGTGCGCGGCACGTTCGCGAACACGCGCCTCAAGAACCTGCTGGCGCCCGGCACCGAGGGGGGCGTGACCCGCCACCTGCCCGGCGGCGCGCTGATGTCGATCTTCGACGCGTCCGAGAAGTACATCAAGGACGGCGTGCCGCTGGTGGTGCTGGCGGGCAAGGAGTACGGCAGCGGCTCGTCACGCGACTGGGCGGCCAAGGGGCCGAAGCTGCTGGGCGTGCACATGGTCATCGCCGAGAGCTACGAGCGCATCCACCGTTCGAACCTGGTGGGCATGGGCATCGTGCCGCTGCAGTTCCTGCCCGGCGAGAGCGCCGCCAGCCTGGGGCTGACCGGCGAGGAGACGTTCGAGACGGTGGGGCTGCCGGCGGCGCTGGCCGGCAACTTCACGGCGGGCCGCCAGGTGAAGGTGCTGGCCACCGCCGCCGACGGACGCGTCACCGAGCTGAGCACCATCCTGCGCATCGATACGCCGCAGGAGATCGCCTATTACCAGCACGGCGGCATCTTGCCGTACGTGCTGCGACAGCTGATGCAGTCGGGCGCGCGCGCCTGAACGCGCGTCGCGGACGTGACGTGAAGGGCGAACGGACCACCACGACCGCCGGGGAAGCGCCGGCGGTCGCGCCGCCCGGCCCGTCGCTGACCTTGCCGAGGATCTTGTCCAGCGCCACGCATCCGCGCTGGTACGCGGCGGCGACCGCCGATCTGCACGCGTTGCTGTCGGACCACCTGCACTGCGAGCGCAAGGCGGCCGAGAACGCGCTGTCGCTGGTGCGCCGCTATCCCCATCGCGGCGACTCGGTGGACGCGCTGGGACGCCTGGCGCACGAGGAGACGAGCCACGTCATCCAGGTGGCGGCATTTCTGGCGCGGCGGGGCTGGACGCCGCGCGCCGACACCCCGAATCTGTACGCGCGCGGGCTGTTCGCGCAGGTGCGCGATCGCGAGCCGCTGCGCCTGCTGGACACGTTGCTGGTGGCCGCGTTCATCGAGGCGCGCTCGCACGAGCGCCTGCAACTGCTGGCGCACGGCTTCGCGGCCGACGGTCAGGACGAGCTATCGGCGTTCTATCAGGTGCTGGCGAACGCCGAGGACCGCCACGCGGAGATCTTCCTGGAGCTGGGCGCGGCGCTGGTTCCGCCGGACGCCTTCGCCGCGCGCCTGGAAGAGATGTCCGCGCGCGAGAGCGAGATCCTTTCCGCTTTGCCGCACACGTCGCGCGTGCACTGACCTCGCCGCGCTTCGCCCCCGAGCGGAGGAGGCAGCCCGCGCCTTCGGCTCTTCGGCGGTCGCGCGAGACAGGCGAACGATCTCGGCGCTCATCGACGGCAGGCTGTCGTCCAGCCGCTCGATCGTCGTCCTCGTTTCGTTACGCAAAACATGCCGAATAGAAACAATGCTCGGCGCCTTCTCACGCTACTGTCAGGCCGTGGGGAGCTGGAACCCGGGGGGGGTCGGAGGTCAGCCTGACGGTTGACCTCCGACCCGGGGGCCTTCACAGGGGACACGCCACCGCGGTCACTGGGGCCCGTAGACGGACACGATGTTCGCCTGCACGGCATCGTCCGCGGCGTCCGACGCGTAGCCTGTGGTCATCACGCCTTCGAACCAGTTGGCGCGGGCAGCGTCGCTGTTGTCGCCCCCGATGCCCAGCCCGATGCCGCCCTGCTTTCGCATGGGGTTGTACAGGGCGCTGGGACGCGCGCCGTCGAATGCTGTGATCAGCGTCCCCGCGGCCGCGTTCCCTTCCTTGATGGTCCAGCGGTTCGCGCCGGCCGGTCCACCCTTCACCATGCCCGTGACGAAGGGCCAGCCAGCGATCGATGGGTTCCCCGCATAGGGGGTCAGGTTGCCCGCCCACAGCCCGTTCTCCAGGTCGGCCATCACCCAGGGGCCGGCGCCGGCGCCCTTGCCCCAGATCGTGCAGCTCCCGAAGTAAATGGCCTCCACGGAACCCTCGCCGTCATCGTTGTTGGTCGTCTCCATGTTGCCGTAGTCCATGCAGCAGCCGCCGTTGTAGACGCTGCCGGCGACGACCATGTACTCCGTCTCGGGCGCGTCGCCCGTCGCCGTACCCTTGGGCGTGTCGTTCCGGTAGCCGACGCCCGCGACGATGCTGACGCCGTACACCTTGTTGCCGCCCAGCATGATGGGTGCGCCGTTCGCGTCGGCCTCGTTGCCAGGGGTGGCCTTGGCCTGACCAGGAGGAGCCTTGGTCAGATGGTTTCCATGAAGGGTCTGATCGTAGATCAGCGAGATGGTGCAGCCAGCCGTGCCGCAGAAGGCGTCCTGGTCGGCCGCGCTCGCCAGACCGCCCAGCCCCACGGGGCCGATGTCCAGGGTGACGCCATCGGCCCGTCTCACCTGGTACAGGGGACCGCCGTAGTCCGAGTAGAGGGCCCGCGCGGTGCTGTGCGCCGCCACGCAGGGCGTGCCGGCCGTCTCATAGATGTCGCAGGGCGCGCCGGAGAAGACGATCGCGGGGCCGCCGCCCGCCCCGGCCGTGCCGCCGGGCGAGCCCCCGCCGGCCCCGACCGCGCCCCCCGTGCCCCCATGCGTCCCGCCGGTGCCGGGCGGGGGCGTCTCTCCGATCAGGTGTCGCTGATCGAGGCAGCCGCCCAGCAGCGCGAGCTGAACGACGCCGAACAGAACAGTGCCGCCATACCAGTACCGTGTGTGGTGATTCATCATGCTCCCTCCGTGTCCTGGGGCTTCCATCCCTGACAGATGAAACGGAAACGAACGTCACTGGTGCAGGCGCGCGCGCGCCTCCCCGGCGTGCGGGCCGTCGGGGAACTGCGCCAGGTAGCGGGTCAGGTCGAGGCGCGCGCGCGGCTCGTCACCGAGCTGGGCGGCGCACACCGCCTGACCCCACAGCGCCCGTTCGCCCCAGGCCCCCTCGGGGTGCGCGTCCCACACGCTCCGATAGTCGGGAAGGGCGGCCGCGCAGTCCTTGTCGGTGGCCAGCTCGGCGCGGATCAGCCGCAGTTCACGATCGCGCGCCGTCGCGGCGAGCGTCAAGCGCGACAGCGTCACCTGCGCCTCCGCGGCGCGCCCGGCCAGCAGCAGCGCATCCACGCGCACGGACAGCGCCTCGTGCTCCAGGATGCCGGCGGGGAAGCGCTGCGCGTAGCGTTCCAGCTCTGCCAGCGCGCCGTCGGTGTCGCGGGCCTGGCGCAACCGCACCAGCGCCCGGCTCAAGAACTGGCTCTCCTCGGCCAGCTGAGCGGCGCGCGGCGCGGCCGGTGGTTCCGTGGCCGCGCGCAGCGGGCGCGGCGCGCCGTGAGCGCGACCGGCGACGGGCGGTTGTGAAGACCGCGGCCGGCCGGCCGGCGCGGGCGAAGCTGGCGGGCCGGCGAGGAGCGGGACGGGCGCCTGGCTGGCGGCCAGCGCCAGGTCCTGGCGCGTGCTCCCCAGGCTGGCGCCCCCGCGCCGGGGCGCGGCGATGGCCGGCTGCGGGGACGGCAGCGCGGAAGAGGGGGCGATCAACCGGTGCACCATCGTCCCGGGCCACCTCCAGGTGCCGGTCGCCGCCATCGCACCGGCCGACAGCAGCAGCCCCGCCACGAAAGCCCGGCGCAGCCGCACCGCGGGCCGGTGCAGGGCGCGGGATGACCGGCGCCGGATCAGCCGAGCCCATACCCGATCCAGCCGCTCCACATTCAGTCCCTCGGGGAGGGCCGCCTGGCGCAGCAACGCGCCGGCGCGCTGCTCGTGGCTGGAGCCCTGCGCGTCGGTGCCGCCAGGGGCCAGCGCCGTCAGCCTGACGAGAGGCTCGTCGCGGCGGTCTCCCTCGGCCGCTCGTCGATGCTGCTGTGGTGGAAATTCCTGCGGTGATCGCGGTTTCTTCACGGCTCGTTTCTCGCTTCCCATCGGGCGAACGCCTCGATCAGCTTCTCCCGCCCGCGCGACACGCGCGCCCAGGTGTTCGCCAGGGTCGTTCCCGTCAGGGCGGCGATCTCGCTACAGGGCAGGCCCTCCAGCTCGAACAGCACGACGGCGGTGCGGTACTTCTCGTCGAGCTGTTCCAGGATCCGGTACAGCCGCAGTGCGGCCTGCTTGCGCTCCAGGGCTTCGGCGGGGGTCACGTCTCGGTCGGCGACCTGGGCGACCTCGGCCTCGGGCGTACGCACGCCGCCGAACGGCCACAGCCAGGCCCGGCGGCGTCGCCTGCGGCGGTGCGTCTGCACGACGCGGATCGTGATCTCGTGCAGCCAGGTTGAAACCTGCGCCTCACCGCGAAACTCGGGCAGCCTTCGCAACGCGACCAGGAAGACGTCATGGACGATGTCATCGACGTCGAACCCAGGGCCGGCCAGCCGAGCGGCCCAGCGCGAGACGCGCGCGGCGTGACGTCGATAAACGCTCGCCGGATCCGTGTCATCGGCGCCGTGTCGGGGCGCTGCGCCGTCGCCGGCCTTCACCGCCGCCCGCGCCAGGGCCAGACCGCGCCCCCCGCTGGCCACCTCCGCGGCCGCAGGAAGCCCAGCCTCCCTTGCCGGATCGGCGGGGCGACGGATGGTGGGTGACAAGCCCTTCATTCGTGTCCGTCGCGCCGGCCGCCTGACAAATATGTTCGCGCCACCGGGGTGGCCCGGCTCAGCGAGCAGCGCCCCAGCCAGCCCCGACGCGCAGGAAGGCGTCCAGCACCGGCAGTGCTTCGGCTTCCGGCGACGCGCTGGCGACCACCGCGTCGTGGCGGATGGGCCACAGGGACAGCGCCACCTCCACCCACGACGCCCACCTGCCGCGCTTCCACACCGCCCGGAGCCCCGCCGACGCGCCCGGATCCAGCACCCGGCTGCTGTGATTCACGGCGAAGCCGACGCCGTCCAGGTCCAGCCAGGCCAGGCGGGCGGTCGCGAACCCGCGCAGCCAGCCCCGGTCCAGGCCGCCCGCGCCGGCGCTCAGGGCGCGCTCGAGTCCCAGGCCCAGGATCCACCTCCTCCACTCGCCCTTGCCCCCCGGTAGCGTCAGCTCGCGGCGAGACAGCACCTCGGCCTCGGCGCGCAGCGCGTTTCGGGAGTCGCCCAGTCGCAGCCAGCCCGTCGCCATGCCGTCCGCCACCGCCGCGGGGGTATCGAGCGCGCTGCCCAGGCCCAGCGCGAGGCCGGCGCCCCAGGCGGCCCCGGCGCGCGGGGGAGGCGGCGGCGCGGCGACCTGCAGGTCGGCTGCCGGCGTCGGCAGACGCGCGAGAGGCGCCAGCTGCGCCGTCGAGTACGCCGGATGGACGTCGCTGAGCCACACGGCCAGCGACACGGCCACCGCCGCGGCAAGGTCGTCGCACGCAGCGCTTCGTGAAAAGCGCCGGGTCCCCAGCAGCTCGCCGCCGGGGCGCTCCAGCGCGACCACCAGCTCGGCGCCGTCTTCACTCAGCCGCGCGCGATCGGCAGCCTGCTCTGCGGCGGTGTCCCCGGCCGGGCGAGGAGCTCGCCCAGCCGCGCCGTCACCTGCTCTGGACGCGGACAGGTGCTGTTCCCCTCCACGTGGACGGCGGTCGCGAGCAGCAGGGCCGGCAGGACCTCGACCAGCATCTGCTGCTCATAACACTCCTGCCGGAGTGGCGGACGCGGTCAAACCTTCACCCGCTTCCAGCGTCCCCGCCGGAACAGCAGCACCGACACCACCGCCACGGCCGAGAACGCCACGGTGATCGAAGCGAAGGCGCCTTGCGGGCCGAAGCCCAGCAAGCGCGACAGCGTGTAGGCCAGCGGCAGCTCGCCCAGCCAGAAGCAGCCCAGGTTGATCAGCGTGGGCGTCAGCGTGTCGCCGGCGCCGTTGAAGGCCTGCGACACCACCATGCCGTACGCGTAGAACGCGAACCCCACCGCCACGATCCACAGGCAGCGGCTGCCGTAGCTGGCCACCGCCGGGTCGTCGGTGAACAGGTGCACGATGCGCGTGGACAGCAGCACGAACAGCAGCCCCACGGTGCCCAGGAAGAACAGGTTGTAGAGGGCGGCGCGCCACACCGCTTGCTCGGCGCGCCCCGGATTGCCGGCGCCCAGGTTCTGTCCCACCAGCGTGGCCGCCGCGTTGCCCAGCCCCCACGACGGCAGCAGCGCGAACAGGATGACCCGGATGGCCACCGTGTAACCCGCCACCGCCGCGCTGCCGAACGTGGCCAGGATGCGGACCAGGCCCACCCAGCTGGTCATGCCGATCAGCATCTGCACCACGCCGGTGCGCGCCACGCGAAAGATGGTGCGCAGCGCCTCCGGATCGACGCGCAGGTGCTCGCGGCGCACCACCAGCCGGCCCTTGCCCCGGTACAGCGACCACAGCAGGAACAGCACGCCCGTGCCGCGGCCGATGGTGGTGGCCACGGCGGCGCCGGTCACGCCCAGCCGAGGCATGGGCCCCAGCCCGAACACCATCACCGGTCCCAGCAGGATGTTGATCCCGTTCGCCAGCCACAGCGTGCGCATGGTGATGGCGGCGTCGCCCGCCCCCCGGAAGGCGGCGTTGATCAGGAACAGCAGCACCACGGTGACGCTGCCGCCCAGCATGGTGCGGGCGAAGGTGCTGCCCACGCGCAGCACGCCGTCCGAGGCGCCCATCAGCGCCAGCAGCCGTGGCGCCGCGACCGCGCCCGTCACGCCGATGATCGCCGCCAGCGCCAGGCCGATCAGGATCGCCTGCACGGTGGCGCGCGCCGCCCCCGACGGATCCTTGCCGCCGATCCGCCGTGCCACCAGCGCGCCCACGCCCATCGACAGCCCCACCGACACCGCGTACATGACCGTCAGCAGTGACTCGGTCAGGCCCACCGTCGCCATCGCGTCGGCGCCCAGCTTCGACACCCAGAAGATGTCGGCCACCGCGAACAGCGACTCGCCGATCATCTCGATGACCATCGGTATGGCCAGCAAGAACACGGCGCGGCTCAGCGGCAGGGCGGTCAGGTCGCGGCGCGAACCGCCCATCGCCTCGCGCACCAAGGGCCAGAACCGCTCGCGCGGGACCAAACCCTGCCGATCTTCGGAAACCCCAGACTGTGGCGCTGCCATCGCTCCTGTCGCTCCTCTCTTGCCTTCCGTGAGAGGCCGGCACGCCGCGATCGCCAGAAACGACGACCCGGCCCGCCGGCCGGTGTCGTCTCTGCGCGCTTGCTACCGCGAGACGAGCCCGGCCCGTTCCGTCGCGAGGACGGTCGAACGGACGCAGAGCGGTCGCGGTGAACGCATCGTGGGTCCCAAGGTAAGGGAAAGCAGCCGCGCTGACAAGCGGCATTTGCGCGTCGGGGTCAGCCGCGCGGGCTTCGCCACCAGCCCCTAGTGCGCGGCGGCGCCGGGGGCGTCAGCGACGCCGGTGACGGACCGGTGGAACGCCACCCGCCCCCCCACCAGCGTCGCCTGCACGCCCAGCTCCGCGTCCAGCAGGACCAGATCTGCGACGGCGCCGGGCCGCAGCAGCGGTCCGGCGGCCAGCCGCCCCAGGGCTCGGGCGGGGACGGCGGTGGCCAGATGCACGGCGCAGGCTGGCGACAGCGCACCGAAACGCCGCGCGTTGCGGACGGCCTGATCCATCGTCAGCGTCGAGCCCGCCAGGGTTCCGTCTTCCAGGCGCGCCTCCGGACGGGCGCTGGTGCCGCCGGTGGTCACCGGCCGGCCCGCCAGCGCCGTGACGGTGCCGACGGCGGTGGCGGCGGCGGCGACGGCGTCGGTGACCAGCCCGAAACGGTCCGGACCCTTCGCGCGCAGCGCGATGGTGAACGCCGCGGGGTGGGTGTGCACCCCGTCGGCGATCGCCAGCGCGGTCACGCGATCGTCGCTCAGCGCGGCGCCGGTGGCGCCGGGGGCGCGGTGGTGCAGCGGCGACATCGCGTTCCACACGTGCGTGGCCACCGTGGCCCCCGCGTCGATGCCGGCCGTGAACATCTCGAAAGACGCGTCGGTGTGTCCCAGGCTGATGGCGATCCCCCGCGCCCGCAGGTGCGTGATCAACATCAGGGCGTCGCGCCGCTCCGGCGCCAGCGTGACCAGCGCGACCCGCGTGGGATCGGCCAGCTGGCTCAGCAGGTTCGCCGTCGCGCCCTCGATGGCGGCGCGGTCGTGCGCGCCGGCGCGCGCCGGCGACAGCAGCGGACCCTCGAGGTGCAGGCCCAGCGGGCGGGCAGACAGCGGGTCCACCTTCGTGGCGGCGCGCGCGACATCGAACGCGGCGAAGCAGCGCGCGTAGCGCCCGGGCGCGCGGCTGACCAGCGTGGGCAGGAACGCGGTGACGCCCGTCGCGGGCAGCCTGCGCGCCAGCGCCAGCAGCGCGGCCGGATCGTCGTCCACCTCGTGGCCGAAGCTTCCGTTCACCTGAAGGTCGACGAAGCCTGGCGCGACGTAGGCTGCCTCCAGGCGTCGCGCCGGCAGGTCGCCGGGGCCGAAGTTCTCCAGCATCGCCACGATGCGACCGCCTTCGACGATCACGGCGCCGGTCCCCGGTGCGGCGCCCACGGGCCCGTCGGGACCATTCAGGATCGTTCCAATGAGCGCCAGGGGCTCGTCGTCGAGTGACATCCGGATGGCATTCTACCCAGCGGGCAGGACCGGAAGCAGCAAACGCTTGCACCGCTGGTCTGGTCACGGCGGTCCGGTCCGGGGTCGCAAACAGCGTCCGACGTGCGTGGCGCGCCACGACGCACGGCGCATATACTGGCGCGCGCGTCCGTCTGGACGCCAAGGAGGTTCGATGAGGTCGTTCCCGAATGTGCTGTCCCCCGGCGCCGCGCTGGCGTGCCTGCTGGCGCTTCCCGCCTGGGGGCTGCCGGTCACCGCGCGCGCCGCCACGGCGACGACGCCGGCCGGCGGCGCCGTTCCGCCCGCCCCCGCGGCGCCCCCGCCCGCGGCCAAGACGACCCCCTCCGTTCCCACTCAGGAGACGACGATGAAGAAATCCGGCGAGGCGTTTCCCTTTCCCGTCGA
>Ga0070658_10001708_pt1 | contig 18540 bp, 15 predicted proteins | sample KBSC13metaG_FD_64664 | JGI IMG/M metagenome (GOLD analysis project Ga0070658, IMG submission 64664) | Corn rhizosphere microbial communities from Kellogg Biological Station, Michigan, USA - KBS C1-3 metaG | ecosystem: Host-associated > Plants > Roots > Rhizosphere > Soil ...
CCCGACTCCGCCAGCTGCTCGGCGCCGCGCGTGATGTAGCGCGCCGCCCGCTCGGCGGCCGGCCCCAACTCGGGATGCTTCTCGTCGAGCGGTGCGTCGATGTCGAACATGATGCGATAGGCGTGCGGGTTTTTCAGTGCGAAGGCGAGATAGGCCTCGCTGGTGCGCCGGCCGCGTTCACTGGGCGGCGCGGCGGCCGCGGCCTTCTCGAGTGTGTCGGCGAACCTGGTGAACGCCTGGGCACGCACGGTGGCCAGGATGTCGGCCTTGTCCTTGAAATAGCGGTACGGCGTCTTGGGGCTGCAGCCTAGCGCCTCGGCGAGCTGGCGCATGGTGACGCCCTCGTAGCCGTGCCTGGCGAAGCGTTCGGTCGCGACCTTGCACAGCTCGCTGCGGAAGTCGGCGATGTCCTGATCGGTGAGATAGCGTGGCATGATTTACATACACACTGTGTACGTACACTCAGGCCCGGTCAATCACGCCGTCTCGGCGAACAGTTCGCGGCCGATCAGCATGCGGCGGATCTCGCTGGTGCCGGCGCCGATCTCGTAGAGCTTGGCGTCACGCAGCAGGCGGCCCGTCGGGTAGTCGTTGATGTAGCCGTTGCCGCCCAGCAGCTGGATGGCGTCGAGCGCGACCAGGGTCGCCTTCTCAGCGGCGTAGAGGATCGCGCCGGCGGAATCCTTGCGCGTGGTCTGGCCGCGGTCGCACGACTTGGCGACGGCATACACATACGACTTGCAGGCGTTCATCGTCGTGTACATGTCGGCCAGCTTGCCCTGCACGAGCTGGAACTCGCCGATCGCCTGGCCGAACTGCTTGCGCTCATGGACGTAGGGCACGACGATATCCATCGCCGCCTGCATGATGCCGATCGGCCCGGCCGCCAGCACCGCGCGCTCGTAGTCGAGGCCGCTCATCAGCACGTTCACTCCCTTGCCGACGGTACCCAGCACGTTCTCCGCCGGGATCTCGCAGTCCTCGAACACCAGCTCGCCGGTCGACGAGCCGCGCATGCCCATCTTGTCGAGCTTCTGGGCCACCTTGAAGCCCTTGGCATCGGTCGGCACGATGAACGCCGTGATGCCGCGCGAGCCGGCCGCGGGGTCGGTCTTGGCGTAGACCACGATCACCTGCGCATCGGGGCTGTTGGTGATCCACATCTTCGTGCCGTTCAGCACGTAGCGGTCGCCCTTCTTGTCGGCGCGCAGCTTCATCGACACGACGTCGGAGCCGGCGCCGGATTCGCTCATGGCGAGGCTGCCGACGTGCTCGCCCGACAAAAGCTTGGGCAGGAAGCGCTTCTTCTGGTCGTCGTTGCCGTTGCGACGGATCTGATTGACGCACAGGTTCGAGTGCGCGCCATAGCTCAGGCCGACCGCGGCCGACGCGCGAGAGAGTTCCTCGACCGCGATCACGTGCTCGAGATAGCCCAGCCCCGAGCCGCCGTATTCCTCTTCCACGGTGATGCCGTGCAGGCCGAGGTCGCCCATCTGCGGCCACAGCTCGCGCGGGAAGCGATCGGTCTTGTCGATCTCGGCGGCGATCGGCGCCACCTTGTCCGAAGCGAAGCGCTGGACCTGGTCGCGCAGTGCGTCGGCGGTCTCGCCGAGGCCAAAGTCGAACGGCGGCATCGCGTTGGGGATCATGAATGTCCTGCCCTTGATCTTCTGTTTGACCGTGAGAGTGGCGGCCCGGGCGGCGCGACGCAAGGCCGCCCAAAAGGATCTCCCGGCGGTAGCGCGCCCTAGAGAAGGAAGAGCGTTGCCAGCCCGAGGAAGGCCAGGAAGCCGATCACGTCGGTGACTGTCGTCAGGAACACTGTCGACGACACGGCGGGATCGACGCCGATCTTCTGCAAGCCCAGCGGAATGAGCGTGCCCGCCAGGGCCGCCGCCAGGAGATTGCACACCATCGCCGAACCGATGACCGCGCCCAGCCGCCAGTCGCCGTACCAGGCCATCACCGCGCCGCCCATCAGGATGGCGAAGATGAAGCCGTTCAACCCGCCCACCATTGCTTCCTTGCCGATGAAGCGGAACATGTTGGCGGCGGTCAGCTCACCCATGGCCAGCGCCCGCACCGCCACGGTCACGGTCTGCGTGCCGGCATTGCCGCCCATCGACGCCACGATCGGCATCAGCACCGCCAGCGCCACGATCTTCTCGATCGCGTTCTCGAACTGGCCGATCACCAGAGAGGCGATGACCGCCGTCACCAGGTTGACCGCCAGCCAGGAGGCGCGGCGTTGCGTGGTCTGGATGGTGTTGGCGTGCATGTCGTCGGCGCTGACGCCGCCCATCTTCATGAGGTCTTCCTCGGCCTCCTCGTCGATCACGTCGACCACGTCGTCGACCATGATCACGCCGAGCAGCCGCCGGTCGCCGTCGACGACCGGACACGACACCAGGTTCCTGTCGCGGAAGAGATGCGCCACCTCGGCCTGGTCGGCGGTGGCCGGCACCGAGGGGATATCGGGATCGACGATGTCGAGCACCGACACCGGCCGCTTGGTGCGCACCATGCGGCCGAGCGGCACCGAGCCGCGCAGGCGGCCGGCGGAATCGACGACGAACAGGTCGTAGACGTCTTCCGGCAGGTCGGTCGCCTCGCGGCAATAGTCGATGACCTGGCCGACGGCCCAGCTGTCGGGCACCTTGACCAGCGACAGCTGCATCAGCCGGCCGGCGGAATCCTCGGGGTAGGCGAGCGCGGTCTCGATGCCGGCGCGTTCGGCGGCCGGCAGCTCGGCGAGAACCTGGCGCTGCTCGTGCTCGGGCAGGTCCTCGATCAGGCTGGCCGCGTCGTCGGCCTCCATCTCGCGGGCGACGGCGGCGATGTCCTTGCTGTCGAGCTGGTCGAGGACGTCCTCGAGGACGTCTTCGTCGAGCTCGGCCAGCATCTCCGGGTCGAGCTCGCGCTTGAGCAGCGCCACCAGCATGTCGCGTTGCTGGTCGGAGACCTGCTCGAAGACGGAAGCTTGCCCGGTGGGGCTGAGCGTCTCCATCAGCCGCTTGGCGTCGCTTGAATATCCGCCGGCGAGCGCTTCCTCGATCCGCCGGACGACTTCCGGCGTCACTTCGTCCAGGACGGCCGCCGGGCCACTCATCCCCGCGCGCCCTCGCGCGCCTCGGCGAGGCGCTGCGCTTCGACGACGGCGAGCGCGGTCATGTTGGTGATGCCGCGCGCGGTCACCGACGGAGTCAGCACGTGCGCGGGTTGCGCGGTGCCCAGCAGCATCGGGCCGACATGGAGGCCCTCGGCGGCGGTCTTCAGCAGGTTGAACGAGATGTTGGCCGAGTCGAGTGACGGGCAGATCACCAGATTGGCCTCGCCCGTGAGCCGCGAGCGCGGAAAGACGTTCTGGCGAATGTCGAGGTCGAGCGCGGCATCGCCGTGCATCTCGCCGTCGACCTCGAGGCTGGGCGCGCGCGAATGCAGGATGCGGACAGCCTCCGCCATCTTGCGCGCCGAGGGATGCTCGGAGCTGCCGAACAGCGAATGCGACAGCAGCGCCACGCGCGGCTGCACGCCGAAGCGCAGCACCTCGTCGGCCGCCAGCAGGGTGATGTTGGCCAGCGTCTCGGCGTCGGGATCGTCGTTCACATAGGTGTCGGCGATGAACAGCGAGCGTGCCGGCATGACCAGCAGGCTGAGCCCCGCCATGTTCTTCACGCCCTCGCGCGGGCCGATAACGTCGCGTACGTGGTTGAAGTGCGTGCGGAAGCGTCCGTAGGCGCCGGCGATCATGGCGTCGGCATCGCCGAGCTTCACCGCCAGCGCCGCGATCAGGGTCGGACTGGAGCGCACCAGGTTGCGCGCGGTCGGCTCGGTGACGCCGCGGCGCTCCATCAGGGCGTGGTAGGCGCCCCAGTACTTGTCGTAGCGCGGGTCGTCGGACGGATCGATCAGCTCGGCGTCGATGCCGGGCCGGAAGCGCAGGCCCAGCCGCTCGGCGCGCCGCTTCACGACGTCGGGCCGGCCGATCAGGATCGGCACAGCGAGCCGCTCGTCGAGGATCACCTGGACGGCTCGCAGCACGCGGTCGTCCTCGCCGGCGCTGAAGATCACGCGCTTGGGCGCGCCGCGGGCCTGCTCGAAGACCGGCCGCATGACCAGCCCGGACTTGAAGACGAACTGGTTGAGCTGCTGGCGATAGGCGTCGAAGTCGGCGATCGGCCGCGTCGCCACGCCCGAGTCCATCGCGGCCTTGGCGACGGCCGGCGCCAGCTCGACGATCAGGCGCGGATCGAAGGGCTTGGGGATGATCTGGTTGGGCCCGAAACCGCCGCCGCCGGCCTCGCCGAAGGCGCGGGCCACGACTTCCGACGGCTCCTTGCGGGCCAGATCGGCGATGGCGCGCACGCAGGCGATCTTCATCTCGTCGTTGACGGTGGTGGCGCCGGCATCGAGCGCGCCGCGGAAGATGTAGGGAAAGCAGAGGACGTTGTTGACCTGGTTGGGATAGTCGCTGCGGCCCGTCGCCATGATGGCGTCGTCGCGCACGGCGGCCACGTCCTCGGGCGTGATCTCGGGATTGGGGTTGGCCAGCGCGAAGATCAGCGGCCTGGGCGCCATCTTCTTCACCATGTCCTGCTTCAGCACGCCGGCGGCCGAGAGGCCGAGGAAGATGTCGGCCCCGCCGATCACGTCGCCCAGGGTGCGCAGATCGGTGTCGCGCGCGTAGCGTTCCTTGAACGGGTCCATCAGCTCGTTGCGGCCCTTCCAGACCACGCCGACGATGTCGGTGACCCACATGTTCTCTTTCGGCAGGCCGAGCTTCTCGAGCACGCCCAGGCACGACAGCGCCGCTGCACCGGCGCCCGACACGACGAGTTTCACCTTGCCGATGTCCTTGCCGACCAGCGACAACGCGTTCAGCACCGCGGCGCCGACGATGATCGCCGTGCCGTGCTGATCGTCGTGGAACACGGGAATGCCCATGCGCTTGCGCAGCGTCTGCTCGACGTAGAAGCACTCCGGCGCCTTGATGTCCTCGAGGTTGATGCCGCCGAACGTCGGCTCGAGCGAGGCGATGATGTCGACCAGCTTCTCCTGGTCGAGCTCGGCGATCTCGATGTCGAAGACGTCGATGCCGGCGAACTTCTTGAAGAGGACGCCCTTGCCTTCCATGACCGGCTTGGCCGCCAGCGGGCCGATGGCGCCCAGCCCGAGCACGGCGGTGCCGTTGGTCACCACCCCCACCAGGTTGGCACGGATGGTGAGCTCGGCCGCCATCGACGGATCGCGTACGATCTCGTGGCAGGCGGCCGCCACGCCCGGCGAATAGGCCAGCGAGAGGTCGCGCTGGGTGGCCAGGGGCTTGGTCGGAACGACCTCGATTTTGCCCGGCCGGGGAAGGCGATGGTAACGGAGCGCGCCGTCGGTCAGTTCATCCGCCAAGCTCGTCTCCCGCCTCGACTACAAAAAGGGCCGCCTGCCAGCGGTTTTGCCGGCAGGCGGCGACCTTGAGCTGCCCTTTTCGATCGATCCGGCGTTGGTGCGGCCAAGAAGACTCGAACTTCCACGCCTCGCGGCACTAGCACCTCAAGCTAGCGCGTCTACCAATTCCGCCATGGCCGCGCCGGATCGATGGGGCGGGGGATACCAAATAGCCCCTGCAGTGGCAAGGCGCGCGGACAAGCCCTTGCGTCACGCCGTCGAAATAACGATTTTGGGAGACATGGATCGACCGGAATGGCGCCTTTCCGACACACCCGTGCCTTATGAGGAGGCGCTGGCGGCCATGGAGGCGCGCGTGGCCGAGATCCGCGCTGGCCGTGCGGGCGAGTTGATCTGGCTGCTCGAGCACCCGCCGCTCTACACGGCCGGCACCAGTTCCAGGGACCACGACCTTTTGCAGCCCGCCCGCTTCCCGGTCCATGTGGCGGGCCGCGGCGGGCAATACACGTATCACGGCCCCGGCCAGCGCGTGGCCTACGTGATGCTCGACCTGCGCCGTCGCCGCCAGGACGTGCGCCGGTTCGTCTCCGACCTCGAGGAATGGACCATCCGCACCCTCGCCCGTTTCGCCGTGACCGCCGAGCGGCGGCCCGGCCGGGTCGGCGTCTGGGTTGCGCGGCCCGACAAGCCGCCGCTGTTCGACGGCAGCCCGCGCGAGGACAAGATCGCGGCCATCGGGGTGCGCATCCGGCACTGGGTGTCGTTCCACGGCATCTCGATCAACGTCGAGCCCGACCTCGGCCATTACGACGGCATCGTGCCCTGCGGCATCGCCGGCCACGGCGTGACCTCGCTGGTCGACCTCGGCCTGCCGGTAACGCTGGGCGACCTCGACGCGGCGCTGGCCGCGACCTTCGACGAGGTGTTCGGAGAAATCAGGCCGTCGGCAGCCGCGTAAAGCCTTCGGGCAGGATGTCGAGATCGACCGGCTCGACGTCGATCTCGTCGACCCGGGCCATCGCCGGGCCGCGCCGGCAGGCCTCGATCATCCGGCCGACCGCGGCCTCATCGCCCACGATCAGCGCCTCGACCGAGCCATCGGCGCGATTGCGCACCCAGCCGGCCAAGCCCAGCCGCTGGCCGGCGGCGATCGCCCAATCGCGATAGCCGACGCCCTGGACCCGGCCGGTGATGGTGAGACGCGCCTGCAGCGCCATCGCTTACGCGAACTCGAGGATCTTCTGGTCGACTCGCAGGCTGTCGCCCGCCTTGGCGTGGAGCACCTTCACCGTGCCGTCGCGCGTGGCGCGCAGCACGTTCTCCATCTTCATCGCCTCGACCACGGCCAGCGCCTCGCCCGCCTTCACTTCCTGGCCTTCCGTGACGGCGACCGACGCGAGCAGGCCCGGCATCGGCGACAGCAGGAACTTCGACGTGTCGGGCGCGGCCTTTACCGGCATCAGCGCGTAGAGCTCGGCCTGACGCGGCGTCAGCACCAGCGCCTCGGCCTGGCCGCCTTCGTGAGTCAGGCGCCAGCCCGAGCCGACAACGTCGACCTGGACGACGATGTGATGGCCGTCGACGACGGCGTGCACCAGCGGCTCGCCCGGCTGCCAGCCGGTCTTGACGTCGATCGTGCGATCGCCGATGCGGACCCCGAACCCGTCGCTCCCGCCGCCGATCGTGACCGCCACGGGCGCGCGATTGAGCATGACGACTCGGCTGTCCTGCGTGACGCCCAGGCGCACGTCGCGGATGCGCTCGACGACCGCGGCGACGGCGGCCAGCACGGCCGGATCCTTGGGCGGCAGGTGCGCCGCGGTGAAGCCGCCCTTGAACTCCTCGGCGATGAAGTTGGTCGTGAGCTTGCCCGCGCGAAAGCGCGGATGGGCCATCAGGGCGGCCAGAAACGGCACGTTGTGCGACACGCCGCGCACGTAGAATTCGTCGAGCGCGCGGCGCATGCGGTCGATCGCGGCATTGCGTGTCTTTCCGTGCGTGCAGAGCTTGGCGATCATCGGATCGTAGAACATCGAGATCTCGCCGCCCTCGTAGACGCCTGTATCGACGCGCACGTCGGGGCCGGGCACCGGCTCGCGGTACTTCACCAGGCGGCCGGTCGACGGCAGGAAGTTGCGGAACGGGTCCTCGGCATAGACGCGCGCCTCGACGGCCCAGCCGTTCAGCTTCACGTCCTTTTGCTGGAACGGCAGCTTCTCGCCCGCCGCCACCTTGATCATCAGCTCGACGAGATCGACGCCCGTGATCAGCTCGGTCACCGGATGCTCGACCTGCAGGCGGGTGTTCATCTCGAGGAAGTAGAATTTGCGGTTCTTGTCGACGATGAACTCGACCGTCCCGGCGCTCTTGTAGTTCACCGCCTTGGCGAGCGCCACGGCCTGCTCGCCCATCGCCTTACGCGTCTTGGCGTCGAGGAACGGGCTCGGCGCCTCTTCGATCACCTTCTGGTGGCGGCGCTGGATCGAGCACTCGCGCTCCCAGAGATAGACGCAGTTGCCGTGGCCGTCGGCGATCAGCTGGATCTCGATGTGGCGCGGTTCTTCGATGTATTTTTCGATGAATACGCGATCGTCGGCGAACGAGGCCTTGGCCTCACTGGTCGCCGACACGAAGCCTTCCTTGGCCTCGATGTCGTCGTAGGCGATGCGCATGCCTTTGCCGCCGCCGCCGGCCGAGGCCTTGATCATCACCGGATAGCCGACCTTCTTGGCGATCTTCACCGCCTCGTCGGCGTTCGGGATCGCCGCGAGATAGCCCGGCACCGTGCTGACGCCGGCCTTCTGCGCCAGCTTCTTGGATTCGATCTTGTCGCCCATGGCGTAGATCGCATGCGCGTCGGGGCCGATGAAGGCGATCTTGGCCTTGGCCAGCGCCTTCTGGAATTCCTGCTTCTCCGACAGGAAGCCGTAGCCCGGATGCACAGCCTGCGCGCCGGTCTTCTTGCAGGCCTCGACGATCCTGTCGATCAGCAGGTAGGACTGCGCCGACGGCGACGGTCCGATGAACACTTTCTCGTCGGCCTGGCGCACGTGCAGCGCATCGGCGTCGGCCTCGGAGTAGACCGCGACCGTCTTGATGCCGAGCTTCCTGCAGCTGCGGATGACACGGCAGGCGATCTCGCCGCGATTGGCGATCAGGATCTTGTCGAACGGCAGGCCGGAGGCGGCCTTGGTATTCGCCTTGGCGACCGGGCTCTTCTTCGCGGCCTTCTTCTTGGCGGCCATGCTCAGCGTCCTTCTCTATTGCGTTCGAAGAGGCCCATCGACCAGGCGGTGTGCGCCGCAATGAGCGGCATCCACGCCATCAGGACCCACAGCCACCACGGATAGCGGCTGGTGAACAGCGCGTTGATGGCGATCAGCACCAGCAGAGTGAACAGCGCCACAATCACGTGCAGGCGCACGGATCGGGCGCGCCGCTGGCGCTCTTCGGGAGTGAGGCTCACGACGCGATCCTCACAGCGGCGGGTTGCCGTGCTTGCGCCACGGGTTCTCGAGCTTCTTGTTCTCGAGTGTGGCCAGCGCCTTGCATATCCGCCGGCGCGTGCCATGCGGCATGATCACGTCGTCGATGAAGCCGCGATTGGCCGCCACGAACGGGTTGGCGAACTTCTCGCGATACTCCTCGGTGCGCGCCGCGATCTTCTTTGCATCACCGATGTCGGAGCGGAAGATGATCTCGACCGCGCCCTTAGCGCCCATCACCGCGATCTCCGCGCCCGGCCAGGCATAGTTCATGTCGCCGCGCAGGTGCTTGGACGCCATGACGTCGTAGGCACCGCCGTAGGCCTTGCGCGTGATCACCGTCACCTTCGGCACCGTCGCCTCGGCATAGGCATAGAGCAGCTTGGCGCCGTGCTTGATGATGCCGCCGAATTCCTGCGCCGTCCCCGGCAGGAAGCCCGGCACGTCGACGAAGGTCACGATCGGGATGTTGAAGGCGTCGCAGAAGCGCACGAAGCGCGCGCCCTTGCGGCTCGAGTCGATGTCGAGGCAGCCCGCCAGAACCATCGGCTGGTTGGCGACGAAGCCCACCGTCTTGCCGCCCATGCGGCCGAAGCCGATGACGATGTTGCCGGCCCATTCCGGCATCAGTTCGAAGAAGTCGCCTTCGTCGACGACCTTCAGGATCAGCTCCTTGATGTCGTAGGGCTTGTTGGGGTTCTCCGGCACCAGCGTGTCGAGCGAGGGATCGTCGCGGTCGACCGGATCGTGCGTCGGCCGCACCGGCGGCTTCTCGCGGTTGTTGGCCGGCAGGAAGTCGACGAAGCGGCGCAGCTGCAGCAACGCCTCGATGTCGTTCTCGAAGGCGAGGTCGGCGACGCCTGACTTCTGGGTGTGCGTGAGCGCGCCGCCCAGCTCCTCCTGCGTGACCGTCTCGTGGGTCACGGTCTTCACCACGTCGGGACCGGTGACGAACATGTAGGAACTGTCCTTCACCATGAAGATGAAGTCGGTCATGGCCGGCGAATAGACCGCGCCGCCCGCGCACGGGCCCATGACCATCGAGATCTGCGGCACCACGCCCGAGGCCAGCACGTTGCGCTGGAACACGTCGGCATATCCCGCCAGCGAGTCGACGCCTTCCTGGATACGCGCGCCACCCGAGTCGTTGAGGCCGAGCACCGGGGCACCCACCTTCATCGCGATGTCCATGATCTTGCAGATCTTGGCAGCGTGCATGCCCGACAGCGCGCCGCCGAACACGGTGAAGTCCTGGCTGAAGACATAGACCAGGCGCCCGTTGATCGTGCCCTGACCGGTCACGACGCCGTCGCCCGGGATCCTCTGCTCCTGCATGCCGAAGTCGATCGAGCGATGCTCGACGAACATGTCGTATTCCTCGAACGAGCCCGGATCGACCAGCGCGTCGATGCGCTCGCGCGCCGTCAGCTTGCCCTTGGCATGCTGGGCGTCGATGCGTCGCGCGCCGCCGCCCAATCGGGCCGCCGCGCGGCGCTTCTCGAGCTCTTTCAACATGGTCTGCATTTGAAAACTCCGGCTCCGGATCTGTTTTAGACCAAATTGTCATCCTGAGCGAAGCGAAGGATCTCGCGGATCGGACAGTGATTCCGCTGCCAGCGCGAGGTCCTTCGCTTCGCTCAGGACGACAGTATGCGCGTTACCGCAGGAACTTCTTCTCGTCAGCCTTCACCTTGCCCATGCCCTGCAAGTCGAAAACCTCGTCGACCGTGGCGATTTCACCCTCGACGGTGTGGATGCCGCGGTCCTTGCGGATCTTGGCGAAGGTCTTGCGCATGGCGCCCACCGAGGCGCGGATCGCGTGATTGCCCCAGATCAGCAGGCCGATCTTCTTCAGCTCCTTCACGCGCGCGACCGTCATCTGAGGATAGGCCGTCGGCACCAGCGCGATCGGCGCCTTGCCGTCCCACGCCTTCACGAACGCCTCGATCTCATCGGGCGTCTTCTGCTTGGAGTGCACCAGGATCATGTCGGCACCGGCGGCCTCGTAGGCGCGCGCGCGCTTCAGCGCCTCGTCCTGGCCGAGACCGGCGATCAGTGCCTCGGTGCGCGCCACCAGCACGAGGTCCTTATCCCTGCGTACCGAGCGCGCCGCCTCGATCTTGCCCTGGAACTCCTCGATGCGGACCATGTCCTGCCGCCCGCCGGCGATCAGGCTCGAGACCTTGGGGAAGCTCTTGTCCTCCATCACGATCGCGGCAACGCCCGCGCGCTCGTACTGCTCGACCGCGTAAAGGACGTTGATCGCATTGCCGAAGCCGGTGTCGATGTCGGCGACGATGGGGAGGCCCGAGCGCTCGGCCATGGCGCGCGTCATGTCGAGGTGCTGCGTCATCGACACGATGCTGACGTCGGGCACGCCGTACATCGCCGACAGCTCGAAACCCGACGCCCAGATCGCGTCGAAGCCTGCCTCTGCCGCCAGCATCGCCGACAGCGGCGAGTGCGCGGCCATCGCCTCGACCAGGCCATTCTTCGCCAGGATCTCGCGGAACTTCGTGCCGGCACCCATGTTCATCCCCTCAGTTTTCGATTGCCGAGCAGTACGAGGAAGAGCGCGCACGCCTCGATGTCCGCGCGCACGCCCTCGCGCTGCTTCTTCGCGTGGGGATCGTCGCCCCAGCGCTCGATCTGGTAGAGCTCGTCGACCTGGGCGGCGGCGAAGGCGGCCTCGGCCGTCAACCGGCCTTCGGCCACGGCCAGTCCGATCACCAGCGATCCCGACGTATGCGTGAGATTGTACAGCGCCGACATCGCCACGTCGGCGTAGACCGCCACCGCGTCGGCCAGGCGCGTCCTGGCTTCCGGCGGCTGCTCGACAAAGCCGATTCCCTCGGTGACGACGAGCCGGGCGCCGTAGCGCTCGGCGGCCCAGTCGAGCAGCGGCTGCCACGTGTCGTGCTGCAGCTTCACCAGGCTGTCCGGCGTCGTGGCGCGGTAGCACAAGAGATCGGACCCGGCGTACTTCGCGGTGTCGGCAACCACGTCGGCGCGGCGCACGGCGACGCGGTCCAGTCCGGTCGCCGCCAGGCGCGTCAACGGCAGGTGGGCGGCGTTGATCTCGCCATTGTCAGGCACGCCGCGCCATTCGGCGGCGATGGCCTCCGCGAGCGGCGCCGTCGGCACGACCAGGACCGACTTGGCGGGCGTCCGCATCGGCTTGCCGTCGAGCAGCACGCGAAAGCCGCCCTCGCCCGCCTCCGCCGCCGTCTCTTTATAAAAGCGCTTCATGTGCCGCAGGGCTTACACGTCGGAGCCGCCCCGCGACAAGGGGCCCACGAAGGCCGAAAAACGACCCGCTAGCGCCTGCTGCGCGGCTTGTGGGTCGGATTGGCGGGGGCGGTCGGCCGGCGGTTGCCGCGCACCTCGACCGCCGGCGTCGGCAGCTGGGCGCGCAGGCCGGGCCGCATGCCGTCGACCCTTGGCGCCATGACGGCGCAGGCGTTCACGCCCTGCTGGCGGGCGATCGTGTTCAGCGTGCCCGCGAGGCTGGGCACCGTTCCCGCGCCGATGATCAGCTTGGAGAGCCCCGCGTCGAGCGCGCCGGCGGTCGGCCGCCCGGTGCCGCCCTTCAGCCGCAGCGGCACGGCGAGCTGGATGCCCTGCGCGTCGCGCGCCTCGGGCGCCAGCATCATCTCCCAGCTCTCGCTGCGCGGATGGACATAGCCGCCGCCGACCATCGTCGCACGCGGCGTGTCGACAACGAGGCGACGCAGGTAGCCCACCCCGCCACTCACGTCGAAGCGGCCGCCGATGCAGTTGAACGGCACGCCGGCGTCGCCGCCGCCCAGCAGGCGCTGGGTCTCGGCCGGCCAGCCGGCCAGCGCGTCGCGTGGCCACGTGCCCTTGGCGACGGCAAAGTCGACCGAACCGCTGGCGACGTTCAGCGCTGCTTCGGTCGAGCGCCCGCCGCCGCGCAGGCGCAGGTCGATGTCGGCGACCGCATCCTTCAGGCCGAGATCGAGGCCGAGCAGGCCCGACAGGTCCTCGAGCGAGACGTGACTCGCCGTCGCCGTCAGTGTCGCCTGGCCGTTGCGACCGGCCGGATCGTAGACCAGGTCGAAGCCCGCGGAGCCGGCGCCGATCGAGGCGGCGGCGCGGAAGGCATAGCGCGTCGCGCTCGACACCAGGGTCACCGAGCCGTTGGCGATCTTGCCGGTGAAGCCGGTCATCTCGCCGATGCGCGCCGTCACCTGGACGTTGGAGCGACCGAGCCAGTGGGCCTGGAACGGCGTCGACGGCAGGAACCGCTTGCGCTCGGGCGTCGCCGGATCGCGGGCCGGCGCCGGCGGCGCCCTGAGACCCGCCGCGTCGATCTTCGGGGCGTCGATGTTGACAGCGACATTGGGCACGCCCTGGCGGTCGACGCGGAACAGGGCCTCGCCGGTCAGCTCGCTGTTGCCCACCTTCAGCGACGGCACCTCGACCTTGAAGTTGCCGCGCAGAGTGGCTGCCTTGGCATTCAGCACATACGGTCCGCCGCTCGGGATCGGCACGTGGATGTAGGGACCATAGGCCGCGACATCCGGCCCCTCGCCGGTGATCAGCAGGCTCGTGCCCTTGATGCCGACCGAGCCCTTGATCGCGATCTTGCCGCCGCCGAAGCCGCCCTGCAGGTCGATGTTGCCCGGCAACCCGCGCATCCAGCCGTCGAACGATCCGGCGGTGCCCGTGAGATCGAACGGGGCGGCCTGCGGGCCGGCGAAATGCGCCTCCATCTGCAGGGTCTGGTTGGGCGCGGTGGCCTTCAGCGTACCGCTCGAGACCTCGAGCACGACCGGCGGCCGGCCGCCGCCTTCGGCGACGGTCAGCACCGAGTCGCGCACTTCGATGATGGGGATCCACGGGAAGGCCGGATTGGGCAGGACGCGCAGCGACCGATTCTCGCTGGCGCGCGGACCGGAGCCGTCAGGCGGCGGCAGCATCTCGAGGTTGGCGTCGCCCGCCTCGTTGTGCTCGACCAGGATGTCGGCGCCTTCCAGCACGATGCGGCTGATTTTCGATTCGCCCAGGAACAGCGAGAACGGATCGAGATACATCGTGATCTTGCGCACCCGCGCGAGTTCCGGACGGGAACCCCAGGGCGCGTTCGACAGCGTCACGCCCTCGGCGACCAGCGACGGCTCACGGCCGAGATGGACCTTGAGCGGCACGCGCGCGGTGAGCTGACGTCCGGTGACGCGGCGGACCTGCTCCTCGAGCCGATTCTGGTAGCGCGAGAGGTCGCGGGTCTTGCTCCAGAGGAACACCCCGGCCGCGAGGACGGGCACGACCACCACGGAGGTCCAGAGCACGAGCCGCCAGCGGGTGCGCATTGCCGTCGGTCTCTCCCTACTCGCTCTCGCTGTCGCCCGTGGTCGAGAAGCCAAATGCCTCGACGGTACGGCGGAAGTGAGGCGGCGCCTCGGCCTGGACCTTGAGCTCGCCCTTGCCCGAGGGATGGGGCAGCGTGATGCGGCGCGCGTGCAGATGGAGCTTGCGCGATTCGGCGAGCGAGGTGAGCAGCGCTTCCTCGCCACCATACTTGCGATCGCCGAGAATGGGGCAACCGATCTCCGCGCAATGCACGCGCAGCTGGTGCGTTCGGCCGGTGCGCGGCCACAGGGCGAGCAGCGCCGCGCGGCGGCCGGCGCGGTCCATCTCGCGGAAGTGCGTGAGCGCCTTCTGGCCCTCCTCGTGGTCGACCTGCATGGTCTCGCGGTCGCGAGCGCCCGGCCGCTTGGCGAGCGGCAGGTTGATCGCGCCATCCTTGCGCGGCGGCACGCCGACTACGACCGCCCAGTAGAGCTTCTCGGTCTCGCGGTCGCGGAAGGATTCGGCCAGGCGCCTGGCGGCCTGCCCCGTGCGCGCGATCAGCAGCAGGCCGGACGTGTCCTTGTCGAGGCGATGGACGAGGCGCGGCCGGTCCTCGTAGCCGAAGCGCAGCGCGTCGAGCATGCCGTCGACATGGCGCTCGGTGCCGCTGCCGCCCTGGACGGCGAGGCCCGACGGCTTGTTGAGAGCGATCACCATGTCGTCGCGGAAGATCACCAGCTTCTGGATCTCGGCGGCATCGCGGTCGGACACCGCCGGGCGCTCCTTCACCGGTGCCGCCGTCGGCGCGGGCGGCGCTGTCACGCCGGGCGGCAGGCGCACCGTCTGGCCGGGCTCGACGCGATCTTTTCCCTCGACCCGCTTGCCGTCGACGCGCACCTGTCCGGTGCGCAGCAGCTTCTGCAGCGCACCGTGGCTCAGCCCGGGATAGTGCCGCTGGAACCAGCGGTCGAGCCGAAGGCCCGCCTCGTCCTCGGAGACGGCGCGCATCTGGACCCGCACGATGTCGCTCATGGCGCGCAACCTACGGGACAAGCTAAAAAGCGTCCATGGAATCGGTGTCGCTGGATACGCTCACCTTCGACCATCCGGCAGCGTCCCGCCCGGCGCGGGTCACGGCGAGCCTGCACCTGCCGCAGGCAGGCGACAGGCGGTTTGCCTGCATGGTGATCCTGACCAGCAGCGCCGGTGTGCAGCGCCATCGCGAGCATTATTATGCACAGGCCCTCAACGAGGCGGGCGTGGCGGCGCTGATCGTGGACAGTTTCACCGGCCGAGGCGTGCGCCGCACGGTGGCCGACCAGACCCTGGTGTCCGCCGCCCAGATGGAGGGCGACGCCTTCGCGGCCCTGGCGCACCTCCGTTCCGATCCGCGAATCGACCCGGCCCGGATCGGCGTGATGGGCGTGTCCAAGGGCGCCGGCGCCGCGCTCAATGCCGCCATCGCCGTGCGCCAGCGCTGGCGGCCGGACTTCCCGCACCTGTTCGACTTGCACGTCGCGATCTGCCCCGGTGCCACCGCCCAGCACCGCGATCCTGCGACCCACGACCGGCCGATCTTCTTCATGCTGGCCGGCCGCGACGACTACACGCCGGCGCCCCTGGCCATCGACTATGCCGGGCGCATGCGCCAGGCGGGCAACGGCCGCATCAAGGTCAAGATCTACAGCGGCGCCCACCACGGCTGGGAGTCGCTGGGCCCGGTATTCGACATCAAGGACGCCGAGAACTGGTCGTGCTGCGCCAACTTCATCGAGGACGACGGGCGCCACTTCGTGGTCGCCGCCGGCCGCGCCTTCAGCGAGCCCGACTACCAGGCCTGGGCCCGCCGCCATTGCGTCACCCGCGGGGCCCGCGCCGGCGGCGGCACGGCCGCCCTGAAACGGCGCGCGACCGGGGATTTGCTGGCCTTTCTCGCGACCCACGGCTTCGGCCAGAGCGCCGTTGCAAAACCGCCACAGGACGGCGTCATTCGCGATCCGGTCCCGTCCCGGGCGTGAGGAACCGCGGGCCGGGCGCTACACTTCGCCCGTGATCCGCGTACCCCTGCTTATCGCCTTTTTGACTCTCTGCGTTCCGCTGCTGGCGGCTTCGCCTGGCCGTGCCGAAGAGCCGATGTGGACGGGATCGCGCATCGCCGAGGCGCGCACGCAAACCCTGTTGAAGACGCTGCGCGCCGCGGACGAACACGGTCTCGATCCGGCGTGGTATGGCGTCGACCAGATCGAGCAGGCGCTGAAATCCTCCGCCGACGCTGCGCGCACGGAGCAGATGATCGGCGAGGCCTTCGCGGCCTATGCCAGCGACGTGTCGACTGGCCGCGTCAACGCCAACAGCATCGATCCCGACATCTCCATCGAGCAGCGCAAGGTCAAGCGCGCCGATCTCCTCAAAGAGGCCACCGACGCTCCTGACTTCGGGGCATGGCTCGCCAATCTGCCGCCCAAGGGCGACTATCCGGCCCTGCAGAAAGCACTCGCCATGTGGCGCCTGAAGCGCGCCGCGAGCACCTACACGCCACTGCCCACCGGCGACGCGCTGAAGCCCGGCATGATCGATCCCCGCGTGCCCACCTTGCGCAAGCGACTGGCCGAGCTCGAGCTCGCGGTGCCAGCCCCGGCCGACGCCCCCGAGACCTATGACGATGCGCTGGCCGTCACGGTGAAGGCCTACCAGCAGACCAAGGGCCTCACGGTCGACGGCGTAATCGGCGCCAACACCACGCGCTCGCTCAACACCTCGCTCGACGACCGCATCGAGCAGATCGTGGCCAATCTCGAGCGCCGGCGCTGGCTGCCCGAGGATCTCGGCCATCGCTACATCTTCGTGAACACCGGCGACTACTCGATGGTGTTCGTGAACGATGGCAAGCGGGTCTTCGAGAGCCAGGTGATCGTCGGCACGCCCAAGCATCCGACGCCGGAGATCCAGTCGACGATGTACGGCTTCCAGACCAACCCCTACTGGACGGTGCCGCAGTCGATCTCGGGCGACGAATACCTGCCGCTGCTGCGCCGCGATCCGTACGCCCTCGCCAGCCAGGGCTTCAAGATCTTCGCCAGCTGGAGCGACAACGATTCCGAGATCGACCCGGCGACCGTCGACTGGAATTCGATCAATCCCAAGGCGTTCCCCTATCGCGTGCGGCAGGAGCCCGGTGCCACCAACGCGCTGGGCTACATCTTCTTCCCGTTCCAGAACAAGTACGGGATCTACATGCACGACACGGCGTCGCGCTGGCTGTTCACCGAGGGCAGCCGTAACTTCAGCCACGGCTGCATCCGCCTGCAGAACCCGCTCGACTTCGTCGAGAAGGTCTTCGCCGGCCGCGCCTCGTTCGATCGCGCGCGCGTGCAGCGGGCGATCGACGGTGGCGAACAGGTCCACTACAGCTTCCCCGAATCGGTGAAGCTCTATGTGACCTACCGCACGGTGACCGCGGCGCCCGACGGCACGCCCACCTTCCGCGATGACGTCTACGGCCGCGATCGCAAGGTGGTCGCGGCGATGGGCCGGCCGCGCAGCTGAAACGCCTTCACTCTGCGCGCTTTACGCGGGTGATCATCGCCGCCGGGAGGTTATCTTTCCACAGCACGCTCATCAGGGCCACGCCCAGCAGATGGAACAGCACCGCTCCAATCAGCAGATCGGCCAGGAGCGTGTGCGCGTCGTGAACAGTGTCGTCGCCCCAGAAGGCGTCGAGGCGGCTCATCCAGCCGGTGACACCGAGCAATAGCACCAGGATCCAGAGCAACCAGACCATCCATAGACCGAGCGGATCGTGTCCTCGTGCCCGCGGCGGCCTACCGCGCAGAAGCAGGCGCAGATAGGTCAACGTCGCCGGGACGGACGGCATCAGACTGCCTTGCCCGCGCGCGATCATGACCCAGGAGAGCCGCAGCAGGACAACGGCAGCCGCTGCGTAGCCCACCATGCGATGAGTATAGCCGCCGTCGTCATACACCAGGTCGAAGACGACCAGAATCGCCAGCGCCCAGTGAAGAAGCCGGACGATGGGGTCCCAGACCTTCAAGGTTAGTTCTTGGCTTCGGCCTTCACGACATCGAGCGATTTGGTGTCGAAGTAGATCTCCACCTTCTTGCCGCCCTTGTCCGTGCCGTAGATCTCGTAGCAATTGCCGTCGATCTTGAACTTCTCGATCTTGTAGCCCTGCGCCACGAGCCGGGACTTGGCGTCGGCTTCGCTCATCCATTCGGCCTTCGGATTGGCCTTGCAATCGGCTTTGGCCCACACGGTGGCAGGCGTGGTGAGGGCCAGGCAAAGGCCGCTGGCGAGAACGATACGATTCATTGTCTCAAGA
>Ga0070658_10001709_pt1 | contig 18538 bp, 13 predicted proteins | sample KBSC13metaG_FD_64664 | JGI IMG/M metagenome (GOLD analysis project Ga0070658, IMG submission 64664) | Corn rhizosphere microbial communities from Kellogg Biological Station, Michigan, USA - KBS C1-3 metaG | ecosystem: Host-associated > Plants > Roots > Rhizosphere > Soil ...
CACTCGGCAGGCGGCAGACGTTCGCTTTTCGGAGCCTAAACCCGCCAGAACCATTTTCGGCGATACATGCCATACGCGATCGCATACATCAATAGAACGTAGGTCAGCGCATACAGCAATGAAGCGTTCGCCGGCGAGGCCAACGGCGCGAAAACGGTCGTATATATTGCTCCATGCCACCCCGTTTGGCCGAGCAATACATCCCCCAACTCCGACGCCATGTAGACCGCGATCGAATTCATGCCCATGATCACCAGGGGGCGCGCGTAACGCTGATACCCCAGATGATCCACCAGCCAGATGAACATAGCGAGCAACACAAAATCCAGGCCGCCCATGAACAATGCGAACGAGGTCGTCCAGAGCTTCTTATTGATCGGCAACCATGTATTACAGATCATCCCGAGCGCGATCAGAGCACTGCCCACCACGAACATCCAGACCACGCGCTCTGTCAACTGCCGCTGCAAACGAATGAGGCGCCCCGCCATTACCCCCAGTAGCGCCGTGGCTATTGCCGGCAGAGTGCTGACGAGCCCTTCGGGGTCCCATGTCTTTGTTGAACGGTAGTTGTGCGCGCCCAGAACCACACGATCGACGTAGTGTGCAAGATTGCCGTCGACGTCCAGGCGCCCGGGGCCGTAGCCCGGCACAGGGACGATCGTCATGAGCAACCAATACACAACGAGCAACCCGGTCAGCCACAGCAACTGACCACGCAACTCGCAGTAAAGATAGATGGCTGCCGCGATCAGGTAGCAGATTGCAATCCGCTGCAGCACCCCGAGCACACGTTGCGTCGAGAGATCGAGCGGCCAGGCGTATACGACCAGCCCGAGCACATAAATGATTGCGGCGCGACGCGCAGCAAGCAATAGCAGCCTCGCCCTCGGGATGCCGGCCGCAAGGCGTCCACCCAGCGATAGAGTGATCGCTACGCCGACAATCCACAAGAACGAGGGAAACACAACATCGGTGATCGTCCAGCCGTTCCATTGCGAGTGTTGCAGGGGACCGTAGGAGTGCTTGCCATCGCCGGGATCATTCACGAGCACCATCAACGCTATGGTCGCGCCGCGAAATGCGTCCAGTGACACCAGACGTTTTGAGGGAAAAGCTTGGGTTAGAGACACAGCAGATTGTTGAGCATCATATCAGTCTTCAGAGACGCGAAATGTCTGCTTACAACTATTGGCTCAGCGCGGACATCCCCGATGGAGAGTCTTTCCGTTCGGCGGCGCGCTCTACTCGATCCGGTTTTCAGGCTTGCTCCGCTTTGCATCCGCGCGCCTCCTCCGAAAGCCGGCGTTGTTTAAGGCACTGGATCTTGCAAGTCCCCTTCTCCGCGGCAGGAACGTTTGTCGCTTCGCCAGCGGAGTCGTGCTGAGATATCGAAGTCGACAGGTTTGAACGTATCCATTTCCGTTGATGACCCGGCTGGCGCCGCCATACTTGAATGTTGGACAAGCGAGGCTGGTCCGGATGGGAGAATTATGGTCGGAAGCCTTGTAATGCGCGAACGGCCACGGGAAGCATTTCCTGCGGGTCCTCGTTAGACTGAAACTATGAAGCGATGCCTGCTCCTGGCAAGTTTGCTCGCGCACTTCGGCTCAGCCGCCTCCGCACAATCGAAATGGCAACTCATCTGGAACGACGAATTCAACGGGGCGGCAGACTCCCAACCGGACCCCGCCAAATGGACATACGACCTCGGCAATAACAACGGCTGGGGTAACAATGAACTTGAAAACTACACCAACCAGCCATTGAACGCTCACCTGGATGGCGCCGGCAACCTTGTCATCCACGTGGCTGCATCCGGCTCGACCTACACTTCAGCGCGCCTCAAAACGCAGGGGCTTTTCGCCACCGGCCCGGGCCGCGTCGAAGCGCGCATAAGGCTGCCCTACGGTCAGGGCATCTGGCCTGCGTTCTGGATGCTGGGCGCCGACATCACCACAGTGGGATGGCCGGCTTGCGGCGAGATCGACATCATGGAAAACATAGGAAAGGAGCCGTCCGTTAACCATGGCAGTCTCCACGGCCCTGGTTATTCGGGCAGCAATCCGAAGACGGCCACGTACACGCTGCCAACCGGACAGAAGTTCAGTGACGCATTCCATACGTTCACGATCGAATGGAGCGCAACCTCGGTTACCTTCTTCGTTGATGGAACCGCGTACAACACAGTCAAGGCTACTGATATTCCCGCTGGTACGCAGTGGGTTTTCAATAACCCGTTCTTCATTCTGTTGAATGTTGCGGTCGGCGGCAAATTCCCCGGCGCCCCCAATTCATCCACAGTGTTCCCACAGGACATGCTCGTCGACTATGTTCGCGTTTACCAGCCGGCGCCCGACGGCGTTCAAAACGTCCAGACCGCTGGCGTGCAGAATTCCGCGTCGTTTACCGGCGTTATCGCACCAGGCGGTCTTGCAACCGTGTACGGCTCCGGCTTCTCGCTTGAGACCGTTGACAGCCCCTTCGATGCCGTAGCTGGCGCCTTCCCTCACGACTATAAAGGCGCCGCCGTTTTTGTGAACGGTGTAGAGGCTCCCCTCACGTACATATCGCCCGGCCAAATAAATTTCCAGGTTCCCTCGGCGTCGATAACCAGCGGTCCGGTGCGCATCGAAGTGGCCGTCGGCGGTGTTCTGAGCAATGCCACCACCGTTACGCTGGTCGGCGCCGCGCCATCCATCTTCGCGGATTCGAACGGCGCCGCCATCCTCAACTGGGCTGGCGCCCTTCCATGCACTGCTGGCGGAGCCTCCTGCACGCTCTGGGGCAACGGCTTTGGATCGAAAGCCACGCCGCAAGCCGACGGCATACCCACCGCGGCCACGACGACGGTCGATACCTGCACCCTAACCATTGGCGGCATCAACGCTCCTGTCGATTACTGCGGCACGGCTCCCGGGCAGATCATCGATCAACTCAATTTCCATTACCCAAAAGACATCGCCGTCAGCGGCGTCACAGTCTCCGCAACATTGAAGATCGGCAGCGCGACAGGCGCCTTCACACTTCCCGCACTCTTCTGAGGGCGCGGAGACGCCGGTGGAGTTCCGTCCAGCCGATGGAAGGTATGCTTTATCGTGTTTGTTCTGCGCGTTGGAGGGGCTGCCAGGACTGAGAAACAGGCCGCAGATCCGCCAGCGCGCTCAAAACGTTGCTTGTGCCCCATCCAATCTTGTTGTGTTGAGGACTGCCGGGGACCAGGATGGATGCCACGGCCGGGTGCCCGGCGGAATGCCGGTTGTCTGATCACTTAGTCCCCCCGAGCGATATTTGTGGCGAGCGGAATCGTGAAAGTGAACCGGCTACCGACGCCGGGCTCGCTTTCAAGCCTGATGCTTCCGCCATGCTCCTCCACCAGACGTTTGGTGATGGGGAGTCCTAAGCCGGTGCCTTGTCGTTGGCCGCTGGCCGTGGCGCCGACCTGGTGGAATTTATCGAAAACGGCTTCATGTTCCAGCTGGGGAATACCAATGCCTGAATCGCTGACCGTTATGTGCGCAAGACCTTCAATGGCTTTGACCTCTACCCAAATACGTCCTCCTTCGGGCGTGAATTTGAGCGCGTTACTCAGAAGGTTATAGAGAATCTGCTTCAGGCGTATCCGGTCGGCGTTCAGAGGCCCGGGCAGATCAACGGAAGTTGTGAGGTCGATACCCTTCGTCGCACAGGCAGGCCCGATCGACGACAGCGCTTCCTGGAGCACATCGGCAAGGTCGAGACGTTCACGTTGTAAATGCAGGCGTCCGGCTTCGATCTTGCTGAGATCGAGGAGGTCATTGATCAGAGTCAGCAGATGATCGGAGTCCATGCGAATGTGGTCGAGGAAGCGCTTTTGATTGTCGTTGAGTGGTCCTTTGAGTTCTTCCGTCAGCAATTCGGAAAATCCGATAATTGTGTGAAGCGGTGTCCGCAGTTCGTGGCTCATATTGGAGAGGAATTCGCTCTTGAGCCGGTCGGCGTCCTGGATCTTTTCGTTGCGTGACGCCAGCTCTTCATTCAGCCGGCGAACTTCTTCTTCGGCGAGTTTCCGTTCCGTAATCTCCTGCACCAGAGCCATGTTGTTCTGCCGGAGTTGTTCAACGCCTGGCAGCATCCGAACTTTGGGAGCCAGATAAATGAGGAGGAAGGCGCTGGGAAGTGAAGCAATCGCCGTCATGGCTTTGATCACGCCTTCCAGTCGATACATGGGATGCCAGAGGACGTAGGCCCCCATCAAATGGGTGCTGCCGCAGGAGAGGATAAAAATACCGAAAAGGGCGAACATCCATGGGTAGGCAAGATCACGGCGCACGCGCATGATGTAGAGGAGCGTCAGCGGAATCAGAAAATACGAAAAAGCAATCGTAAGATCGGAAACTTCATGCAGGCGAATGAGGTCTGGCAGCCGAAGACAGTAGCCGTGCGCCATGAAGTTTGTGGAAAAAAGGGAACGAAAGTACTCCCGCATTCAGGACCTCCTAACTGCGACGATTATCCCGGGAAACCTGGGGGTACCGCTTATTATAAAGACAATTTCTTCACACACAACCGGATCTCAGCGTATTTTTACTTTCGAAAATTACCGCGAACGGCCCTGGTGCGTCATACTAATAAGAAGAGGGGACGTCGGCTATCCGGAGGGACCGAGATTCACAAGGCATGTGCCGCACCGCCTCCGGTCAACTCGTCTCACTGGATCGCCTGCGGTTAGGACGGTCGGGGATGCGGGCGTTACGTATCAATATTGTGAGCTTCGAGTCACCGCGCCCTGTCAATACGAGTGCATGTCTCGTCGATCAGTGTGCCGAAGGAGCGATGTGATTCACTACATACACATCCGACTTATCCGTTCGTGCTGCCATGCTTCAGCCAGAACTGCTCGAATATCCTCCCCGCCACCAGGGCGTGAACGCTAAGGTTACTCGAAAAGGATACCGTTATCGGGCCAGAATGTTTACTCGGAATTCTTCGTGTTAACCAGTTAAATCTGCAGGTGTGTTGTAATACACCCGCAATTTCCTTAAGCGCTGTTTGCTTCCGCGAACATTTGCAGCGCCTCACGCTGACGCGTCCATCGCCGGCCGTGAGTTCGGGAAGAGTCGCGGGCTCCCCCTTCAGTAAAAGAGATCCGTCTTCCGAAAGGCTAATCTCAGTAGTGCCGCGCCGATGACTCATCATTTTCACCCAGACCGCCGTCTGTGGTTGAATGTGACTTCGAAGGTGCCGCCGATTCGAGTGCGTGGCCGGAGTGCGATCTGCAATTCACGATAGCTTCACTGACCCTGTAGACTTGGCGCATGGAACGAAAGTTGTTCTGGCTCATATTTTCGGTCCTGGGACTCGCAGCCGATTTCGTTCTTCCGTTATGGTGGGCCCTCGCTGCCACCGTTCCGATTTTCTTCATCAGTTGGTGGGTGGTCTATCGTAGCGGTTGGCTTTAAGCAGATTGGATGATAGCAGAACTCCGTCTGACGATTCGCTGCTGCGCTTCGGCCCACACGACGAACGGAGACCCTGCCTGCGAGCGCCGGGTTTCTCGGTGCAGTATTGCTAACGACTCCTCGCGCTATTTTAAGGAGCATCTCCACAAAAGTCCCCACAGTCTTGTAGAAGAGGCGCCCAAACTCCTGTTCCTGGAGAACGCGTAACGATTTGGCAAGCCCGCTACCATTCTCCACCTCATCGGGAACAGCGTTCCACCAGAGGCCTCCTCGATTTTCCCTTATTGAGGGACCCGTTCGTCAGCTGAAGGCGGCCTTTTCGTGGCCATTTCTGCGGGCAGTTATCCACTTTCCCGAGAAATTCGGAGTGGTGACGCCTTTTTCGATAATATAGACTGGACGGTGAGACTGAAAGCCCCATTGAGAACGGCGCTGAGGGTTCAGCATTCCGCCGGTAAAATGACGGAGAATAGGTCTCTGCTCGCCCCTGCCATCGTCAGGCAGGGCAGGATGTGCGGGGCGATCTGAAGCACCATGGTGTCCTGCATCCTCCCCACCTACAACCGCAGAGCCTTTCTGCCTCTCGCTCTCGAATACTTTCGCCAACAAGACTACTCCGACCGTGAGTTGATCGTCATCGACGACGGCTCCGACAACGTTCAGGACCTGATCCCTGCTGATTCCCGCATCCGCTATTTTCGGCTCGATCGCCGGCAATCGGTTGGGGCCAAGCGAAATCTGGCCTGCCGGCACGCAGTGGGCGACATCATCCTGCACTGGGACGACGACGACTGGGCCGCTCCCTGGAGGATTTCCTACCAGGTGTCGCAATTGCTCGAAACCGGTGCGCAGATCTGCGGGCTCAATCGCATCCTTTATTACCAGCCTGCGAAGAATCTCGCCTGGGAATACCACTATCCCGAAAAATCCGCGCAGCCGTGGGTGGGCGGCAATACGCTTTGTTATCGAAAATCTTTTTGGCAGCGGCATCCGTTCCCGGAAATCGATGTGGGAGAGGATGCCCGATTCGTAGCCCATGCAAGACCCGATCAGGTGCTTCGGCTGGCAAACCAGAACTTCATTGTGGCCATGATTCACCAGGCCAACGTCAGCCGCAAGATAACTGCGGGGAGCTACTGGAAACCTCGCCCTGCCGCTGAGGTTCACGGCCTGATCCGCCCCGAAATAGATCGCCCCGCGCACCGCCAGGCGCTGGTGGCGGCAGCCCGCGGTATCGGCGACATCCTTCGTGTCACGCCGCTGGTCGGAGCGCTGAGCCGGATGGGATACGCAGTGGACCTGCTGTTGCAACCGGACTATCCCCCTGTTTGCGAGATCCTTGCGGGCCGGACCGAAATTCGCCGCATCTTTTCCGGCCCGGAATCTCCCTCTGGAACGTATGACCTGGCGGTATTCACCATGTGGAGCGCCGACAGGGCGGATGTCGTTAACGCCAGCCGGAAGATCGTATTTAACCGCTCTGAATGGCTTCGCAAAGGAGATACTCACTGCGTCGCCAGAATCGCCGCTGATCTGGGCTGGCGTGGCGATCTCCCACCGCCGTTCGCCGCTCATTCCGGGCGGTGCTTCGAACTCCCGCCCGGCACAGTGGCGCTTCACCCGGGCTGCAAGCCGGATTGGCCCTGGAAGAAATGGCACGGCTTCGATGAACTGGCGGAGCGGTTGCCAAACGTCGCCGTAATCGGCACAGAAAGCGATTTGCGCAACAATAACACCTATTTTTCGCGCGAATTCCGATGGCCTGAACATGCGCGCAACTACGTCGGGAAACTTAGCCTCGCCGATACGGCGGCTCTGCTCTCGCAATGTTCGGCGCTGGTTTCAAACGATTCCGGCATGATGCATCTGGGCGTGGCCCTCGGCATTCCGACGCTGGGAGTCTTTGGCATCACCAGCCCGGAACGGGAGATCATGCGCGCGCCCAATATGACTGTGGTGACCAAAGGGCTGGCCTGTGAAAGCGCCTGCCGGGCCCGTCCCTTCGGTCAGCGGGATTGCGAGCACCATTTGCGGTGCCTGAAGACGCTCAGCGCCCAGGAAGTGCTCGATCGCCTGCCCGGAAACATAACAACGAAAATTCACGTGGAGACCGAATCAGTGACGTCTGAAATTGCAGTCGCCTATCACGGACATGTGTTCGATGCCTCCGGCTACGGCCAGGCCGCGCGTGCCTACATCCATGCTTTACATGCCGCGGGTATCCAGCTCTCGGTCACCGATCTGTCCCCGCATGCGCGTCAGGTCAGAGACCCACTGGTGGAGTCTCTGACCGGGAAAACCGTGAAAGAGGACTTTCACCTCTTCCACGGCATCCCCGCCGTTTGGGCGCAGAAGGCGTTCCGGATGCACAATGCCATCGCGATGACCGTCTGGGAAACCGACAGCATGCCGACCCAGTGGTGCAACACGCTGAATCATACTCTCGAAATCTGGCTGCCGTGCGATTTTAATACGGCCGTATTCGGGCCGCGGCTCACAAAACCGGTATTCAAACTTCCTCACGCCCTGGTTCCTCCAAGGGATCCCGGGCATGTAGCGCCACGCTTTCACGTCAACCCGGAGGATTTCATCTTCTACAGCATTTTCGAATGGCAGGACCGCAAATCTCCATCCGAGCAGTTGCATGCTTACCTGAAGGCTTTCGCAGAGGACGGGCCACATGTTCTCATTCTCAAAGCCAATCCCGGGGCGGTGAAAGCGGCGCGGAGCGCTCTTGACGAGGCGAGGCGTGCGACTGGCTCCAAAGCTCGCGTCAGTATTCATTGCGAAGCCTGGTCAGAGGCCGAGGTGGAACTGCTGCAGCGCCGGGGAGACTGCTATGTTTCGCTGCACAGGGGTGAAGGGTGGTGCTACCCGCTGTTTGAAGCCGCCTGCGCAGGCAAACCTGTGGTGGCCACGGGATATTCGGGTCCGCTCGAATACCTGAGTGCCGAGACGCATCAATTGGTCTCCTACAAACTCGCCAGCGTCCGCCAGCGCTTTGCGTTTTACCATCCCGGCATGCGGTGGGCTGAGCCGGATCTCGATGACGCGGTTCGTCGTCTGCGGTGGGTGTATGAAAACCGCGATGCCGCGCGCGAAAGTGCCGGCTCCATCGCGGACGACATCCGCCGGAGACATTCGATCGAAGCAATCGGCGCGGCCGCAAAGGCGCGGTTGCAGGAATTGCTGCGGCGCCGCCGTCCTGAACGATCCGGAAAAAGCGCGATCACCTTCGCGCCGCCGATGGTGGCCCCACCCCAACCGGTGCCGGCGGACTGGTACGACGCCGATTACTTCGACAACGGCGTCAAGAGCAACTGGAGGAGCGGTTACGAATGGAAGACCTTTGAAAAATTGTTCTCGGACACCGCGGCGTTCCTCAGCACAATGTTTCCCCACGCAGCTTCCTTCCTCGACGCCGGTTGCGCGAAGGGGTTCCTCGTTAAGGCGCTGCGGGACCAAAGGAAAGAGGCATGGGGTTTCGATTGCAGTGCGTGGGCTGTTCGCCACGCCGTGCAAAGCGCCCAACCCTTTTTACAGATCGGCAGCGCCGAATCGCTGGACCCAGGCAGGAATTTCGATATGACCGTAGCGTTCGATATGCTCAGCCAGCTGACCGAGTCGCAGGCGCTTGAATTTCTCACCCTCGCGCGCAAATGGACGTCCGGCGGATTCTTCGCGGTTATTTCTCTCTCGCAGCCAGCCGAAAGTCGGGACCTTTCCCATGTCTCATTGCATGGCCGCGACTGGTGGCATCAGTTGTTTCTCAAAGCGGGATGGCGTCAGGATGCCCTCCACGCCGCGTTGGAATCCGCCTGCCGGCGCCATCCGCTGCCTGCTCGGATGGGATGGGAAGTTTTCCTTTACGCTCCATCGGTATAGTCAATCGGTCGCCGAGCGGCTGGCAACCCAGGCATGACGGCCGTAACGATCCAGGGTGTACGGCCTTGCATTGAACCATTCGAACCTCCCCGCCATCAGAACTCGAAGCGCATCGGGTGCATATTCCTCTTTGTGCATGTCATCCAGCACCACGATGCCCCCGGCTCTGTTTTGATTGAGCACAAATGGCAGCGTACGAAGACGCGTCGACATACTGCCGAGATCGTGAAAAACAATGTCGGCCGGAGGAGAAGGATGACGCTGGTACTCGGGCCAGAGGCCGAAATTCTCCGTGCTGAGCCCGGCGGAGGAAACAAAGTTCCGCGTTCGCTCCAGCCAGACCTCGTCATCGTCGATTGTGTGCACCGAAACAGCCGGCCTGTGGGCGGCATAGGTTCGAAACGCGAACGAGCTGAATCCGGATCCCAGATCGAGTATCGAGTTCGGCTCCAGGAACTCACACAACGCGTGCAGGTACGCGGCGGCTTCCAGAGATATGGCGTGATCCGGGGCCGAGACGCGCGAGACGTAGTCCTCATACGCGGGCAGCAGCAGTGCCTTTGCGCGGTCCACTCCGGACGGCTCTACGCCCGTGCTCAGGCGTTCGTACAGTGAGATTGGCATGGCGGAACTTAGTTTCTCCTCGTGGATTTTCACCTGCGCGGCGTCAAAACGGATATGAGCATCCGGCCGTAAAACTTCGGATTCCGGCGCCCAATAGTACGGGCACAGGCTGCACCGCTGAACCTGCACGCCGTCCATTTCTCCGGTCTGAAGGCTATGTTCTCCGGCACAGAGATTGGAATCGCAGGGTTCATCCCAATTTGTATTTGTCAGCGGGTGCCACGCGTAGGGCGGCTCGTGGACATAAATGGATGTGCTCCGGCCATCGAGCGCGGCCAGGCGTCTGCCGAGATTTTGATCCTCGCCGCCGTGCCTGCCCCCGAAAAGCATGTCGAACCCTCCCGCCCGGATCAGAAACTCTCGCTCCGCCGCAAAGAGGCCCGCGTAGCAGCTCAGCCAGGAATGCCACGCATTCGGAGGGAATTCGCGGGGCCTTCCCGCCTCGGGAGGCAAAGTCAGGGTCTCGGAATAGGTGCGGGCGGTAAAGTCCAGAAACCGATGGTGACCCCAGCAGAACGGTTTGTTTTGGAGAATCCCGGCGATTGCTTCCACCAGACTGACGGGCGCCAGTTGGTCATCGTCGAAAGTGACGACATGCGAGGCTTGAGACGTCCAGATTCCCACATTGCGGCGAAGAGCGGCATCGAGACTGCCAATCGCGTAGCGCGCCGAGGAAAATCGTACCGCGCGGACATTGAGCCCGAACCCCGGCGCTGTCGATATTGCAGGGTCGTTGGTAACGAGCGTTACGCAATCCGGGCGGCGGGAATTGCGGCTGAGGCTCCAAAGCAGACGTTCAACATTGTGAATCCGTCTGACGGGAACGATAACGTCGATTGTCATAGGTTCGAAATCAGGAAACGAATGTGACTTCTCTGGCGACCGACAGAACTGTTTCAGGGGCCATCCGCCGCAGGCAATCGATCGATCGTCCGCACTGTTCAAACCGTGCTGTGAACCAGCAAGGCTCGCACTCCAGCCCGCTTCGCACCACTCTGACGTGGGGTGGGAGCGGGCCGAGCGAGCGGTCAGGCGTCGGCCCGAAGATGACAACGGTCGGGGTGCCAACCGCGGCAGCCACCCATGCCAGTCCGGTATCGTTGGCGACCACCAGACCGGCCCCGGCGATCGCCTCCGCGGTCTCGCGCAGAGACAGTCTGTCCACCAGGTTCTGGATGTGAGCGGGAAAGCAGACAGGCTTCCCGTCGGCATCAAACAGATCGTCCGCCGTCCCCACGACGGCGACTTCCGGCAGTAACTCAGCCAGCCTGCCGAATCCATTCCACCGCTTGGCCGCCATTTCACCGGTTTTACATCCCGGCGCGAGAACAACCGTGGACGGAGACAGTCGGCATGACGGCCCGATCGGAAGAGTCAGCGCGGGATGGCGGTCCCCCGGATAGCCGAGCGCCCGCGCAAAAGCCAGATAGTAGGCCTGCTCATTTTCGTAGAAAAGCGCGTCCGGCGGACGGACAACCATTCGCCGCGGCGCGCCGGCGCAAATGGCGCGGAAGCGTTGCCAATAGAAGGGCGGCGCCGCGGGAAGAATTGCATCGTAAGCGGTGGAACGAAGAACCCCGGCATCGGCGAACACATTCCGCAGAATGCTCCAGCCGCGGAGCAACTCAACTGTAGCCGGATAGTCGGCGCTCAGACACAGATCGACAGTGAGGCCGAGTTCATTCAGGGCGACCAGCAGCGGCGTCGCCAGAACAATGTTGCCGATTCCGGATGCCAGGTGGACCAGCACCGGCCCTGTAACGGTTAAGCGCTGCATGTCTCAGCGAACCCCAGACATTTCGACCGATTCATGAAGTTTATCTTTTGTGAATCAAATATGAACATCTCGGACACAAATTGACCGGGATAGCGCCGGATTCACTAACCTTTGGGAGTATATCGGAACAGCCTGGATGAATGTAATGAGATGAAGTACCCGCTGAAAATTGATGTGCCAATAATTTTGCCGCTTTATTCACAATTTCATCTGGAATGATGGTATATTTCACAGGGACTGCCTGATATAATTACGAGCACGCCGATGCAGTTTTGTCAACGCGCGAGCTCTTCAGGAAAGAACTGCGCGACAAGGCCGAAGTGCGTATATGAACCTGATTCAGGACTCGCTGGAGCTGATACGTGACCGCCTCAACGAATATTTTCAGGTAGCGGATCCGTCGCCAGAGCCGTGGGTGACGCTGTCGAATCTGATGGATCAGGATGGCCAGGTGGTGACTGAAACTCGTAATAAAGTTGTCATCTTTCTCGCCAATATTCAGAACGACACCACCATCAGCACCTGGAACCCGACCGCGCCGGTTTCGCCAGACCGGTTTGCCGTCGTGCCGCCGCCCATCTATATCAATCTTTATCTGTTATTTTTCGCTAATTTTTCGGCCCGCAACTATCCTCAGGGGCTGGGGATGATCTCGCGCACCATCCAGTTTTTTCAGGAGAATCCTTATCTCGACCATAACAATCTCCCCGGTCTTCCCGAGCCGATCGACAAACTGGCCATTGAATTCTCAAATCTGGACGCGGTAGGGCTCAACTACGTGATGGGTCTGGCGGGAGTGAAATATCTGCCGTCGGTCTACTACAAGGTTCGGATGTTCCCCTTCCGCGGTGACACGATGCAGCAACAGGTGACTGCGGCAAGCGGCTACAGGCTGCCTGCTGGTCCGGAAGGCGCGCAGGGGAAGGCCGAAGAATGAAGGCCGAAGAATGAAAGCGTCAGCGATCAGCCTGACCGGCACCGCCGCCAGATCGGTTGGCTCGGCGCGATCCCCCAGAAGAACTTCCTGGGAGCGCATCATGCAGGTCTCGCTGCGCCATAGTTACTACAACGCCTCCGGCAACCTGTGCCCCGACTTCGCGGTAACTCCGACTCAGGAGTCGATAGATCTGATGGCGTCGCTCGGTCTTCTGTTCCAGCAGGAAAGCACTGGCTTTTCCGTTCTGCTGGACAGGAACCAGGGAAGGAACGTCGCATCCGGGCACTCCTCATGCCGGGTTTTGTCGTATTTGCGGGCGCAGAGCCGCAGGCCATCTCTGCCGGAAGGCGCCTGGACGCGGCTGTCGTTCACGCTCGCGACAAAGAATTCGATGTTCGTCAACTTTACCTCAATGCCAATCGGCACGTCGGCGTCGACAGGTGCGTATTACCTGTCGAATGCCGCGGTAAAGCAGAGTGCGTCAGGCGAATATTACCTGCACCGGGGACCGTTGAAGAAGGGGACGCTGCCACTGACCGGCCCCCAATACCCGGTGATACTTCAGGATCGGGCCATCCGCCAGGTTGTCGCGAAAGACGTGTCGGGCAAGGTGGTTATATGTCAGCCGGCATACTGGTGGAGCACAACACCTGCGGGAGCCTGCGCATCGCCGCCTTTCGATCTTCCCGCGGGCAATGGTCCCTGCTGTCCCGGGCCAGCGCCGGACGAGCCTGGCGTTATCTGGCGGAATCCGATCTATCTCGACTTCTCCGGTCTGCCGGAAGGCAAGTACGCCATTGATGAGTGTGACGACCCGGAGGAGTGTCAGCCTGCGCACTCGCGGCCCGAAGTTCTGTATGTCTATTCGGCACCCTCGCCGATGTTTTTCATCGATCTGTTCTTTGCCCAGCCGCCCGGAGTTTCCACGGGCGTCTACCCAATCGATCCGGCGGCCGGAACGATCACGCCAACACAGTATTTTCTGGACTTCACGCATCGCTCGACAACCTGGAACTACTACATCGTGTCAACCGGAATGCCACTGACGGATCTGCGCATCGAGGCCGCTTCCTCTGCGCCGCATTCTGTCTCGTTTACCGGACCATCCACGGTGACCCTCCCCAACGGGCAGCGGGCCAGCCATTTCGTATCCGACGAACGCATCGCGCTCGAAGAGCAACCGGCCTGCAGATTCCAGTTAAAAGGGAAAGCTGGCGGGGTGAAGACAAAGGACGGTGTTCTGATGAACCGGCTGCCGGTGGCTTCGGCTCAGCAGGTCATTCCGCGACAGCCCGATTATGCGACCAGCTCAACTAATGGGTCCGGGCAATCTTCGACTTCTTTAAAAAACTATTCCGATATTTACGTTTATATCTGACGATCATGCAGTGCAGGCAGTGCTCGGGTTAAAAGCACGAAAACACAGAACAGCGCTAAGAGGTGCGCATCATGTCGACAACAATGAATCGGACAACGCCCGGCGTCTACATTACCGAATACAATGCCTTCCCCCAGTCGGTGGTGGGCGTTCAGACCGCCGTTCCAGCGTTCATCGGGTACACGGAGTATGCCCTCGTGGATGGGAAGGATGTGACTCTCCAACCCATCCTGCTCACTTCCATGGCCGACTACATGCAGGTGTTCGGGGGCGAATTCAACACACAGTGGGAAATTCAGACGTGGCCGACGTCGCCCCCCACTGCCGGGCAATCGCCTGACTTCACGGTGGCCGGACAGCCTTATGTAATGGTGCCCGCGACCGGTCAGCCCAAATTCAATCTGTATTACAGCCTGCAGTTGTTTTTTGCCAACGGAGGCGCCAACTGCTACGTGGTTTCGGTCGGAAGTTATGCCGGAAACACGATCGATGCCACTCAGCTGACCGCCGGTCTCGACGCGATCTACAACCAGTCCGGCCCAACCATGCTGGTGGTTCCCGAGGCTGTCTATCTCAGCTCGCTGCAGGATTTTTACGATGTGACTGGCCAGATGCTGACTCAATGCAATACGTTGCAGGACCGGGTCGCCATCTACGATATCTACGGCGGGGATACCGTGCCGCAACTGCCGAAGGTGGACCTGGAAGCTCAGCTCACCCAGCCGACCGGCGTGATTGCGCAGTTTCAGGCCAACCCTACCTTCGTGAACATGCAGACCACGACGGTGAATGGCCTCAGCTATGGAGCCGCCTACTTTCCTTTCCTCGAAACGACGGTGGTGGAAGCTTCCGATATCAACTACACCAATTTCGACGCCGGTGAAAAGGCGGGCGCGTGGCCGTCGGGCACGGACTCTCCTCCCTCCTCGACGCCGACCATGCTGCAATACATTCTGACCCTGTTCAACCAGGAGCAGTATCCGCCCTCTTCGAATCCGAAGCAGACGCAGGTGCAGGGATATATCGATCAGATCGTTCAGGATCCGACGACGCATGACAGCCAGACGGTCAATAGTCTGAATACGCTGCTGTCGAGCGCGCTGCCGCAATACGGAAAGATGCTTTCGCTGATCGCCGGCAAGGCTGGCGTTCTTCCCCCGAGCCCGGCGATGGCCGGTATTTATACGCTGAACGACAACAATCGCGGCGTCTGGAATGCGCCGGCCAACATGGCGCTGCAATCCGTTACCGGGCTTACCGTCAATCTCGATAACGATCAGCAGGGTGGCCTGAACGTCCCGATTAACGGCATGGCGATTGACGTAATCCGGGATTTTCCGGGCCGCGGCTCGGTGGTTTGGGGCGCGCGAACGCTGGATGGCAACAGTCAGGACTGGCGTTACATTCAGGTGCGCCGCACCATCAACTATGTCGAGCAGTCCATCAGGCAGGCGATCAACCCCTATGTATTCGCGGCGAATGTCTCTTCCACATGGGTTGCCGTGGTTCAGATGATCTCCGGTTTCCTGCAGGGACTTTGGTCTCAGGGCGGTCTGATGGGCGACAAGGCGTCAGACGCATTCACCGTACTCTGCGGAGTGCCGGACACGATGACGTCTACCGACATTCTGAACGGCTACATGGTCGTGCAGGTGACGCTGCAGATGGTCCACCCGGCGGAATTCATCGAGCTCGAATTCCGGCAGACAATGCAGAATCCGTAATCGTAATGGCAGGCAACGTTCGAAGGAAAGGCGATCAATATGGCAGGTGAAGCACAAAATAATATCTGGCCACTACCAAAGTTTTATTTTTCAGTGATCTTCGATAACGGTGTTACCGGCAGCTTCCAGGAAGTGACCGGCCTCGAGACAGAAACCAAGGTGATTGAGTACCGGCATGGCGACAGCAATGTGTTCTCGCCGATCAAAATGCCGGGCCTGGCGCGGGTGGGCAATGTGACGCTGCGCAAGGGTATCTTCGTCAGCGATCTCGGATTCTGGAACTGGTACAACCAGATCAAGATGAACACGATCAAACGCGCCACCGTTGTTGTCAATCTGCTGGATCAGACAGGCGCGCCCAAATACGCATGGACGCTGCAGGTCGCATGGCCCACCAAGATTACCGGCACCGATCTGAAGTCGGAAGGCAATGAGGTGGCAGTCGAAGGTCTGGAGATCGCCTTCGAGACGATGGTCATCTCCGCTCCGTAAGCCGGCAATCGACGCGTGCGAATAAAGACAGGACGGGCAGACCCGCTCGTCCTGCGCCGGAGTGTTTCCTGGGACGATGAACAATACATACTATCCACCTCCGAAGTTTTATTTCAGCGTGAGCCTCCTCGGGTCGGGAACGGCGTCCGCGTCGGTTACGTCGATCGATTCCAGCTTTCAGGAAATTTCGGGGATCGAGGCGGAATTCGGCGTTGAGGAAGTTGCGGAAGGCGGCGAGAACCGCTTCGTGCACCGCCTGCCGAAGCAGGCAAAATATCCGCCCCTGGTTCTCAAGCGTGGCGTGGTTACGAAGAGCTCCGCGCTCGGCGATTGGGTGAGCACGACACTGAATTCCACGCTTTCCGGGCCGATCGTCCCCCAAAACCTGATGGTGACGCTGCTGGGCCCCGATGCCAACCCGTTGCTTGCCTGGACATTCTCTAATGCATGGCCGCTCAAATGGGTGACGTCGTCACTGAACTCCAGCGAGAACGAAGTGCTCACAGAGTCACTCGAGTTTTCTTACAGCTACTTCACGCGAAAGACTATAGACCCAACCGCGGCATCGGCCGGGGTCTAGCCGGGAGCCGGCTGTACCGGAAAGGAAAGAATTGCATGGCTTTGGAAGTCCACGAAATCTCGATTGGTATGAATCTGCTGAGCGGAGCGCCGCAGGGAACCAATACGTCCGATGGCTCGGGCAGCTCACAGGAGCCGGCGCACAATGACGCGCTGGTGCGGGAATGCGTCCGGCGCGTGCTGCAGGCGCTGAAAGAAGGCAGGGAGCGATAGGTTGGGCTATTCCGGCAATCTCGAAAAGATGGTGTTGACCGCCTACACCGACGATAGCTTTACCGCTACGTCGCAGAAGAGCGAGATGACCGTCTACATCAATCCGGATCAATATACTCACTCTTACAAAATCATCTATAACAACACCCAGGCCCAGGGTAGTTCGGCCGGTTCGCCCGAATACAATCGCACGCCGTCCGACGAAGTCAAATTTCAGCTCATCTTCGACGGCACCGGCGTGGTCCCGAGTACGATTCCAGGAGTACCGCCCTATTCGGAAGACGGCATCGTCACGCAGATCGACAAGTTCATGAAGCTGGCGTTCGACTACGACGGAGAGATTCATTCGCCGAATTTCATTCAGCTTTCGTGGGGGACGCTGATTTTCAATTGCCGTTTGTCGGCCCTGAATATCACCTACACGCTTTTTAAGCCGGACGGCACGCCGTTGCGCGCGAAGGCCGACGTCACCTTCGTCGAGTATCGAAATCAACAGGAGATCGCCAAAGAAGAAAACGCCCTCTCACCGGATCTCACGAGAGTAGTCACCGTGAAGGGCGGAGATACGCTGCCTCTTCTTTGCTATGGCATTTACGGCAGCAGCACCTACTATGTCGAAGTCGCCCGATACAACCAGATGTCCGGGTTTCGAGAACTGATCCCCGGAGAGCAACTTCTGTTTCCGCCGCTCGGAGACAGCGCGCAGGGAAGCGTTTCGCAATGAGCGCGCCGTCGCCTACGCTGCTGAGCGGGTCGTTAACCAGTTTCACCATTAAAGTTGCCGGTCAGACGATCCCCTCGACGATTCAGGTAGAGTCCATCGAGACGTCCGTCGCCGTGAACCGCCTGCCCAAAGCCCGTCTGGTGATATTCGACGGCAGCGCCGCAACTGCGACCTTTCCGGTTTCCAGCCTGAATCTTTTCCTGCCCGGCAACAAAATCACCATCGCGCTCGGCTACAACGAAAAGGACACGACCGTGTTCAGCGGCGTGATCGTCGCCCAGCGGATCGAAATCAATCAGACCGCCAGTTCGAAACTGATCGTGGACATAACGGATCAATCCATGGCGATGACGCTCGCGAGAAAGAGCGCCGTCTTCGCCAATATCAAGGACAGCGACCTGATCCGGAATCTGATCACGAGCAATGGACTCAGCGCTGACGTCACCGCCACGAATACGGTCTACGAGGATGTGGTCCAGTATTACGCGACCGACTGGGACCTGATGACGATGCGGGCTGAACTGAATGGCTTCGTCGTGATTTCCGACAGTGGAAAGGTTACCGTTGGTCCTCCCAACACACAGGCGTCACCGGTATTGACAGTGGAATACGGCGATTCCATCTACGATCTGGACGCGGAAATGAACGCGGCTACCCAATACACTTCATCCGCCATAAAGAGCTACGCCTGGGATGAGGCGACGCAGACCGTCCTCGAAGCGGGTCCAGGCTCCCTCAATGTCGCCGAGCCCGGTAATGTTTCT
>Ga0070658_10001713_pt1 | contig 18527 bp, 22 predicted proteins | sample KBSC13metaG_FD_64664 | JGI IMG/M metagenome (GOLD analysis project Ga0070658, IMG submission 64664) | Corn rhizosphere microbial communities from Kellogg Biological Station, Michigan, USA - KBS C1-3 metaG | ecosystem: Host-associated > Plants > Roots > Rhizosphere > Soil ...
AATACAGTGAGGGAAAGGCGAAGATCCAGGGTGCCGCCATCGGTAGTGCCGTGCCGCCCACCGGGGGCACCTTTGCAGACATCGAGTCGGTCACGAAGCTGGCGGCGAAGTGCCCGGATTATGCTTCCTTCGTGCTGGCGCTGCTGGATCGCTATCGCGGTGAGGCCATCAGCAAAGGCCGCCGGGCATCGGATTATTTGCGCGCGAGCGGTGCGGGCATCGTCAATATGAGCTGGTGCCGGAACCGCAGCTTTCATGAAAATCTGGCCAAGGAGCTGGAGAAAATCTATCGCGAGCATGGCAAGAATCCTGCCAGTCTGGATGCCCCGCCACCGGAGAAGCTGGCCCATCTGGTGGAGAATCTGCCGCTGGAGCTCACCATCGCGGATGCGGCGGCCTTCGCTCTGGCGTTTTATGAAAACCCGGATGTGCTGATCGTCATCGCGGCGGGAAATGCGAAGGAGAACAACGATGACCTACTGCCTTCTCCGCAGTATCTCTCCCGGTTTTTTCCGAACGTCATCACCGTCGCCTCAGTGGATGATCAGGGGAAGCCTTCTCGTTTCACCAATTTCGGCACCCGCTCGGTTCAGATCGCCGCACCGGGTGAAAATATCCAGTCCACCATCCTGGCAGGGTTGGAGGCTCCCATGACCGGCACCTCCATGGCGGCTCCCGTAGTGGCTGGCGTGGCCACCGGCATCCGTGCGGATTTTCCAGAGCTTTCTGCTAGGGACCTGCGCCGTCTGCTGGAAGCATCCGCTTCACGTTCTGCGGATCTGGCAGGGATCTGTTCATCCTCCGGCAGGGTGGATGTAGTGGCAGCGCGGAAGATGGCCGCCTCATGGAGCCAGAGCAATCAGGCCATGCTGGTGGAAGAGGTGAAGCACTCCCGCGTGCCCGGGCGTGATGGACCGAAATTGGGCGGAGGGAAACTTCTCACCAAGGCCGCAGCCCGGCCCGGATCAAATGGCGGCGGCACCTTCCGCATCAGCGCGGTAAATGGTTTTGGAAAATACTGGCGTGTGACCTTGTCTAAAAACACTCCCTACACCGAGCAGGTGCAACTGGGCATGGGACCATGGCCGGAAAAGGAAGTGAATGAGAACTGGGAGAAAGGGTATCGCATCACTTCTATCAGCGGGGATCAGGACACGTGGAATGTGGTGATGAGCAAGGGCGTGCCTGGGAATCAATCCGTCTTTGGCTACGATCTCAATCAGCAGAAAATCTCAGCCGCGTATGAGGAAGGATTCAGCATCACCTCCATCGCCGGGTGGAAGGATCGCTGGTTGGTGGTGATGAGTTCGGAAACAGGCTATGGCCTGCAGCGCTACACGTTACCCACTCCCTTGAACGATAGCCGCCGCGACTGGATCACCCAGCGGTGGAGTGAAGGATTCCGCATCACCTCCCTGGCAGGAGATGATGATCCGGATGTGGAGGATGATGGCTGGCTTTTCGTCATGACAAAAAAGTCCGGGCTGGGTGATCAGGTCTTCGCCGGGCCGGGAGCATGGCCAGCGGAGTGGATCGAGCAGCGCCAGAAGGAAGGCTACCGCATCACCTCCACCGCAGGTGCCACCGGGCGGACGCTGGTCGTGATGTCCAGAGAGACGAAGCTGGGTGAGCAGATCACCTCCGAGGAAGGGGAATATCCTTCTCAGTGGATCCAGGACACATGGGGGAAGTGATCCTCCTGTTTTTTCCCAAATAGAGAGATTATCAATGACTGTGCAAAAACCGGACTATCGGCTCGATGTGGATGGGCTGAGAGCCTTGGCGATTTTAGGGGTTCTTATCTATCATATTTGTCCCGGATGGCTGGGCGGCGGCTATGTGGGCGTGGATGTTTTCTTTGTCATTTCCGGCTATCTCATCACCCGGATCATCAGTGGGCATCTGGAGCAGGGGAGCTTTTCCTTTGCAGGTTTCTATGAACGGCGGATCCGGCGGATTTTTCCGGCCCTGTTCGTCATGCTGGGCGCGGTCATGGCGGCCGGTGCCTTCTATCTATTCCCTGCGGATTTCGAGGCTCTGGCGAATGCGATGAGAAAGGTGGTGATGGGCATCGGGAATTTCCATTTCCTGAAGGAAACCGCTGGCTATTTCAGCAAGGAGGCCCTGGCCATGCCCCTGCTGCACACATGGTCCCTGGCGGTGGAGGAGCAGTTTTACTTCGTGCTGCCCTTGCTGCTGTGGATTCTGCACCGCTATGTGAAGCAGGAGAAATGGCGCATCGTCATCCTGTTGATCCTCTTCTCCGCATCGCTGGCCATTTCCATTCACCTGGTGCCCAGACAAAGGCTAACAGCATTCTACCTTCCTCATTCGCGGGCATGGGAGCTTCTGCTGGGTTCCCTCATCAGTCTATGGCATCTGGCCATCCCGGTGGGTAAAAAGGCGTGGAGTCATGGAGTGGGGTTGGCAGGTTTATGCCTCATCATTGGCAGCATGATCGGCTTTGGCCCACGGACTGCCTTTCCGGGTGCCATGGCGCTCATCCCTTGTGCGGGTGCCGCCCTGCTTTTGATCGCCGGAGAGCATTCCCGCCATGCCGCCGGATGGCTGCTGGAGCAGAAGCCCGTGGTTTTCCTCGGCCGCATATCCTATTCCGTTTATCTCTGGCACTGGCCTATACTTGCCTTGTGCCATACCCGCTACGCTCACGTGCCCTGGATTTCCGGGTGGATTTTTCTAGGGAGCCTGGTGGTGGGTTGGCTCTCGTGGCGATGGGTGGAGCGGCCATTCAGAAACGTGAAATTTCTCACCCGCAGGCAGGTGTATCTCATCTGGGGCATGTTAAGTATCGTGCTCATTCTGGCAGCCATCGTCATTCGCAGGCAGGATGGCTTCCCGCATCGCTTCAATGAGCAGGTGCTGCATTATCTGGATTACGGAAAACAGCCGCGCCGGTTCCACAATGCTGCGGCGGAAAGGTATGATGCAGCCCATCCGCAGGTGTATGGAGATAAATCCCAGCCTGCCACCATGGCGATCTGGGGAGACAGTCATGCAGAGGCGCTCATGCCGCTGATGGATGAAATGGCAAAATCAGCCCACACCTCGATCCAGTTTTACGGAACCCGGGGAAATCCGCCCGTTCCCGGCACCGCATTCATCTCAGATCCCAAGGCGCCCAAGGAAGAGGCCTATAAAGAAGCGGTAGTTCAGCAGATTCTGGGGAATCCCCAGGTGCGGACCATCATTTTGCATTGCCGTTGGACCAGTGCCTATCTGGGAACGAATGAGGGGGAATCCCACAGAAGGCTGGGTTTCCATGGCCAGGTGTTGCCCAATGAGCGGGCCGTAAGGGATTACTATCTGGATAGGATTAAACATGTGGTGGAAGTATTTCTGGCAGGCGGAAAGCGGGTGGTGCTCGTCTATCCCATTCCAGAGGTGGGAATGGATGTCCCCACTTATCTGGCGCAGAAAGCTCAGGCAGGTGGCACCGTCCCGCCCACGGTTCCATTTCCTGGATATGGGGCGCGGAACAAGGATGTTCTTGGGTTGTTTGAACAGTTGCCCGAAAGCAGGGATCTGGTGAAAATCCGGGTGGCGGAGAAGTTTCTCCATGCGGATCAGTTGACCATTCTTGCCAATGATGAGGCTCTCTATCAGGATGATGATCACTTGAGTTCAGCGGGTGCGCTGTTCTTGCAGGATTTGTTTACCGGAGTGTTCGAGCGGGATTGATAAACGTCCTTGTTCATCTTTAATTCCACCATGATTCCACTCACTCGTGTGGCGGTTTATGCATTGCTCATCTGCGGAATTGCGGGTGGCCTGATGTATCGCAGTTGCAAGGCGGAGGTGCTCTCAGCACAGTTGGCCCCTGATTTGAAAACTGCATTACAGACTGCGGGACTGCAGATGGGAGATCCCGTTTTCATCCGGGCCTTCAAGGAGGAGCGTGAGCTGGAGCTCTATGTGAAAAACCGGGCGACGGGGAAATTCGATCTCTTTCGGAAGTATCCCATCGTCGCTGCATCCGGTGATCTGGGGCCCAAGCTGGCAGAGGGAGATGGACAGGTGCCGGAAGGTTTCTATGCCGTTTCCAAACGGGCGATGAATCCTAACAGTAAATACCATCTCGCCTTCAACATCGGCTACCCGAATGACTATGACCGCTCGCTGAATCGCACCGGAAGCGCGATCATGGTGCATGGCAGCAATGTTTCCATCGGCTGTCTGGCGATGACGAATGAGAAGATCGAGGAGATCTATGCGTTGTGTGATAAGGCACTGGATAACGGCCAGCCGTTTTTCCGCGTTCACATCTTCCCCTTCCGTATGACGGAGGAGCGGATGGCGCAGGCGGCAGGCACGCAGTGGGAGGACTTCTGGAAAAACCTCAAGGAGGGTTACGATCTGTTTGAAAACAGCCGCCAGCCTCCGGATGCCACGGTGAAGGGCCAGCGCTACGTTTTTATCCGTTAGGCGATGGCAGCTTCAGGATTCGGGGGCCCAGCTCTGCCAGCCAGTGCGCCAGTTCAGCCGCCACGCGGGTCTCCGGCAGGGAGTCCAGGTGGTGCAGATCCCAGCGGAAAATCAGCTTGTAGCCATCCCACTCTCCTTCCGCGCCACAGTTTCGCATCCAGCGCGCCGTGGAGTAATTTTCCACCATCACATAGCCTATCAGATAGCGGATGCCTGCGCGGAATGCGGTCAGCCACATCACGGCCAGCATGAGGGTGCCCACGCCCCGGCCCTGATCTGCATCCAGCACGATGGCGGATAACTCCGCCTCCTCAGGCTTCTCCCCATTCCTCCACCAGCTGGCACCTCCTACCGGTGGGAATTCACGTGCCGGATCCAGCAGTGTCCAGGTCACATGCGTCATGGGGTCCTGAGCCAGTACTTGATCCAGCATCTTTTCTCCCACCACCTCGCCCGTATGCGTCCAGAATCGATGATACCGCGTCTCCGGGGAAACTCTGCGATAGGACTCAGCCAGAGCTTCCCGGTCTTCTGGAACAAGCGGTCTCACGATCACCGGAGTTCCGTCCCGCAGCGTCAGTTCGAATTGTTCCTCCGGCATCATCCATCCTTAGCGCGGCTTTTCGGAAAGGGAAAGGGGGGCTTGAAAATCAGAAGCTTGATCTTGTCATGAAATACGGAAACGCTCGTCTCTCCGGGGCCTTTCTCCACCCGCTCTCAAGATGCCCCATTTCAACATACTGCCTCACAAGGATGATATCGCCGCCATGGAGCCATTCACCGGCCTCACCATGGAAAACATTTTCCTCGTGACGGATAAGCGGCAGGCGGATCTCGCGGTGGAAGAGTTGTTGAAAGCAGGCATCGTCGGATTCGATACCGAGTCCCGTCCCACTTTTCAGAAAGGGGAAAAATCCGAGGGCCCTCACGTCCTGCAGTTTGCCACCGAGGAAAAGGCCTACATTTTCCAGTCCCACATCGAGGAGACCAAGGATGCGATCATGGAACTGCTGAAGTCCCCGGATCTCAATAAAATCGGCTTCGATATGCGTGGGGATCTGCGCCAGATTGCGGATCGCTTCGGCATCCGCCCGTCCGCTTTGTCGGATCTGGATCGTCATTTCAAGCGCCTCGGCTACCGGAATTCCGTGGGTGCCAAGTCCGCCATCGCCATGCTTTTCAAAAAGAAGCTGATCAAGTCGAAGTCCATCACCACTTCCAACTGGGCGGAAAAAGAACTCTCGGAGCGGCAGTTGATCTACGCGGCGAATGACGCCTACGCAGCCATCAAGGTTTACCACGCCTTGAATGCCCAGGGGTGAGCCATCGCTGCTGAGTTGACGGATTCGCGCCGGAATGCGATAAGAAGGCTATGAGTTCTTTGGCGGAAAACATCCGGAGTTTATCCCGGTCTGAAAAAGTCGCTCTCATGGAAACTTTGTGGAATGATCTCTCCGTAGGTCCTCAGGAATTGGAGCCTCCTTCCTGGCATGAGGATGTTCTCGCCTCCCGCCGGCACGAGTGGGAAAATCGAGATACCGTGAGCGAGGATTGGAACGAGGTGAAACGCTCATTGAGAAATTCGCTTTGATTTCCATAAGGATTCTTCCGTCTGCCCGGCGTGATCTGGGAATTGGATTCAGGTTTTATGAAAAGCAGGAACCTGGCGTGGGGGATTACTTTTTGGACTCGATAGCGGCCGAAATCGATTCTCTACAGCTCTACGCAGGAATTCATCGCAAGCGTGGGGATCTTCACCGTTTTACCGCCAAGCGGTTTCCGTATTGGATCTACTATTTTTATGAGCAGCCGACAGTTTATGTGGCAGCAGTTTTGGATGCCCGTCAGGACCAGCAGAAAATAGAACAGAGGGAGAAACGCGAGAATCAGAGATTTTCCTAGGATTTCGCTCTCATTCGTCAGGCTATTGACGCCCGCCGGATGGCCCGCAATGCTGCGCACATGAGCACACCTACTGTCGGGATCATCATGGGAAGCACGTCGGACTGGCCGACGATGGAGCACGCAGCACGGACCCTTCAGGATTTCGGCGTGAGCTGGGAAGCGGAGGTCGTCAGTGCCCACCGCACGCCTGACAAATTGGTTTCCTATGCAGAGACAGCACGTGGCCGGGGCTTGAAATGCATCATCGCCGGTGCCGGTGGCGCGGCCCACCTTCCGGGCATGACCGCCGCCATTACCGATCTGCCAGTGCTGGGAGTTCCCGTGGAGTCCAAGGCATTGCAAGGTGTGGACTCCCTCCTTTCCATCGTCCAGATGCCCGGCGGCATCCCCACCGCCACTTTTGCCATCGGTAAACCGGGTTCCATCAATGCCGCCCTTTTCGCCGTGGCCATGCTTTCCACTACGGACGCGGAGCTGGCGAAAAAGCTGGCAGCGTTCCGAAAAAACCAGACAGAGACGGTGAAAGCCGCCACCCTTCCTCCTCTTTCCTGACCATTCCCCATCACCGATGTCTTCCCAGATTCCTCTTCATCCGCCCCACTGCATCGTAGGTGTCATTGGTGGTGGCCAGTTGGGCCGCATGATCGCTCTCGCTGCCCGCCGGATGGGCGTGCGCACCGTGATCTGGACGGGCGGCCTGGAAGCTCCTGCCGTGGAAGTGGCGGATGAGGTGATCGACAAGCCATTCGATGATCCGAAGGCCCTGCAGGAATTTTGCTCGAAGGCCACGGTGGCAACGGTGGAATTTGAAAACATCCCGCGCGAAACATTGGAGGCCGTAGCTGCCCAGACACCGCTCCACCCATCCCCCCATGCCATCTCCATCTGCCAGAACCGGGAGCGTGAGAAAAATTTCCTGAAACAGCATGGCATCCCCCACACCTGGTTTGCTGTCATTTCCAGCGCGGCGGATCTGGCCACCGCGCTCAAGGAGCTGAATGGTCCCGGTGTTCTCAAGACGGCGGACTTTGGCTACGATGGCAAGGGCCAGCTCAAGCTGAAGGGGGATGAGGATGCGGAAGCCACCTGGGCTGCCTTCGATGCCCCACGCGCCGTGCTGGAAGCATGGGTGCCCTTCGAGAAGGAAATTTCCATTATGGTCGCCCGTGGCGCGGATGGGGAAATCGTCACGTATGATCCTGCGGAAAACCGCCACCGTCACCACATTCTGGATGTCTCCGTGGTGCCGGCCAATATCACCCCCGCAGTGGCTCTGGAGGCTGCCGCCATCGCTCGCCGCATCGCAGAAGCTCTCGATTATCGCGGCATCTTCGGCGTCGAGTTTTTCCTCAAGCCGGATGGCGAATTGTTAGTCAATGAGATGGCGCCACGTCCGCACAATTCCGGCCACCATACGCTGGATGCCTGTGCCACTTCGCAATTCGAGCAGCAGCTCCGTGCGGTAATCGGTCTTCCGTTAGGCTCACCACGCCTGCTCACCCCGGTGGTGATGCTAAATTTGTTAGGTGACTTCTGGCAGAGTGAAACCACCCCGCCGGATTGGACTCCTCTCTTCTCGGACGGAGAGGCCTTCCTCCATCTCTATGGGAAGCGCCGCGCCATCGGACGCCGTAAAATGGGCCACGCCAATTTACTGGGAGTAGATGCCCTTGAACGAGCAGAGCTCATTGCTGCTCAATGGCTTGAGGCTTCATCTCAGTGAGATTGAGGGCAGGGAGAAAATTTTCTTTGAATTTTCTCCCATCCTCGCCGTCTCATTTAACGTTATGAAAACTCTCATCACTCTCGCACTTGGCGCGGTGTTCGCCCTTTCCGGTGTCGCTTCCGCACAGCCCGGTTACCCACCCAATTATCATCAGGGCGGTCCCGGCTACGGCGGGCATGGTCCGGGTTACGGCGGTGGCCATAGACATGGTCGTCCACGCATGAACACGGAGGCCAGGGCCCAGCTACGCCTGCGCCAGCTCGGCTACTATTATGGTAGTATCGATGGCTCCTTCGGTCACCAATCCCGCCGGGCATTGGTCCGCTTCCAGCGTGATCATCACCTCCCACGCACCGGTTGGCTGGACTATCGCACACTCCGTGCCCTGGGCCTCCGCTGAGAGGTAAGACTTTAAATTCAAAACGCTCCACCTGCCTTTTATGGCGGCTGGAGCGTTTCGTTTTTGTGAGTCGAAAAGGCTACTTAGCCGTAGTGTTCTCCGCATCCGGTTTTTACCTAACTATTTCAATACTTAACAGTTAGTTTACTGTGTCGAAAAATCTGGTAGCACAGACCTATATAGATTTTTCCTGCTTGTGGAAATTTTGGGAATTAGTCAAATGCCTGTATGATCCGATCAGCCGTCCTCTTCTTATGCATGTCTCTTGTTTCATGCTACCATATCGTGAGCAAGCCTCTGAGGACTCCTAAAGGAGTGTTGGTGGTCGTTAGGATCCCGGGTGCCCGTGTTGGAGAAGAGCCCCTCAAATCTCAAGTGATGGCCGCTTTGGAAAGTGTCAGTCCATTCGGTAAGGCAAAAGGCGAAGACGAAAGAATCGCAAAATACTTTCCATATGCGAGCAAAACAGACTCTCCCGGTATCGGAGCGATCCTTATACCTAGCGAATTCAAGACCAAAAAGGGGGAGAAGTTCGTAGGAGGCCAAGTATCAGTCTTCGCCAGTGGTTATCTTCCTCATGAGCAGGTGGAAAAAGCAGCAGCTCTCGGGATGGCTGACACTTATCAAAAAGCTAAAAAGAATGCTCAAATTGTGCCCGTTACAGAACTTGCAGAACGACCCAAGCAGGGAACCCCCTAGTAAGGCACGTTGCTGAACTCGGTGGACTTTTGGTGGAGTAGGATAGCTCGATGATTTATCGGGCTATTTTTCTTCAAAATCCCATCGAATAATTTTCAACGCGCTGCGTTTCATAAAGAGTATGAATACCAAATTCGCTCTCGCGATCGGTGCCCTCACTCTTTCCAGCGGCCTGCTTCAGGCTGCTCCCTGGGACTATCTTCCATGCCCACCTCCGCTTCCGCGCGTTGTTTTTGAACACCGGGTGGAATACCGTGAAAACCGCGGCTATCGGGATGATGACGATGATTACTGCCCACCTCCGCCTCCTCGTCCCCATTGCACTCCATTCTGGGAGCGCACGGAGGTGAGGGCGCAGGTCCGTTTGCAAAAGCTCGGCTACTACTGCGGCAGCATCGATGGCTGTTTCGGCTATGGTTCGCAGAGAGCGCTCATGCGTTTCCAGGTGGACCGGGATCTTCCTGTTAGTGGTCGCCTGGATCGCTGCACACTGAGGGAACTGCGCATCTACTAACGCTTTCCTTGGAATGATATGAATGCGTTCCACCGCAGGATGGGTGTCCTGCGGTGGATTTTTTTGTTTTCAGAAGTGGACGGGAGGAAAAGAGAGTGATTGTTTGGTGGTGTCTTGACTCCTCATATGAACAGCTCTTTTTCCGTATCCGATCTTCAATGGAAGGCGCGGTTCGATGATGAGGTATTGGCGGTGGCGAATACCTTTGTCTCGAAGGTGAAGGATCTCCGCATGGAGGAAACCTCACCCGGCTGTTTCAGCGTGCTGGCCCATGTGGCGAAGGAGGAGACGGAGATCAGTGCCTGGCAGAGTGGTGATGAGTGGGAGTTTGAAACCTTCTGCTCCTGTGAGGTGGGTGGCTTCTGCCATCACGCTGCTGCCCTCCTCATCAAGACCGGCAAGGAACGCGATCCCTCACGCATGATGGGGCGCAGCGTCTCAGAAGCAGTGGCCACCGTGCTCCCCACCCGGGAACTTCTCAAAAATCCCCCGCCGGATATTCCCCGCCTGGCCATCGATCCCAGCTTCCAGCTCCGCGTGACGCGTGAGCCGACGGATAAATCCACCCGCCTGCTTTTAAAATCCCTCGGCCAGCCCGAGCCGGATTTCTGGATCTATGCAGAGGCCTCCGTGAATTATGGAGAAAAATCCCTCGGGCTGCGCGCCGCCGCACCGGATTGGGTTTCTCCCATCACGCTGCCGGATGGCCAGCCCGCGCTGATCCAGCATGATGCCGCATCGGAGACCGCCGCCGCCCAGCAGCTCCGCGATACCGGGCTTTCCTCACTCCAATCGAACTCCGCATGGCGTTTCCTCCTTAATCTGAAATCCCGCGAGACCCATCATGGGCCGGATCGTTGGTTTCCAGATCCAGGCCGTATCCCCATCGATGCCTTCTGGCACCAGTTCCGTGGGGAAATGGTGGAAAAGCTGGAGTCATTCGGCTGGAAAATCATCGTGGAGGACAATGTGGGCCATCGCGTGCACGTGGCGGCTCCGGAGCAATGGCGCACCGAGCTTTCGCCCGGAGATGGCGGCTGGTTCAGCCTCTCGGTCGGCTTCGATGTCAGCGGGCAGCGCTATGATCTGCTGCCGATTCTCGCCGGACTGCTGGAGAATGATTTCCTGGAGGAAACTCTGGACCGCCCGGACCATGGCTGGATCTACGCGCCCCTGCCGGATGGCGATGCCTTGAAGCTACCCATCGGACGGGTGAGGAAAATCCTCCGCTACCTTTCCTCCCTGATTGATCCCAAGTTCCCGGACCGGGTGAGAATGCACGCACTGGATGCCGCCGCCCTCGGAGCCTTGCCGGAGTTGGGGCTGGATACCCCGCCGGAACTCGGTGAACTCGCGACCCGGATCGGTGACTTTTCCGGGATCGAGCAAGTGGAGCCAGCCAAGGGCATGCAGGCCACTCTCCGGGACTATCAGCTCGCCGGTTTCCGCTGGATGCAGTTCCTCGCCCGCCATGGCCTGCACGGCATTCTGGCGGATGACATGGGCCTCGGTAAAACATTGCAGACGCTCACCCATATCCTGACGGAAAAGGAGAACGGCCATTCCAAAGGGTTGCCCACGCTTGTCGTCGCTCCCACCTCCGTCGTTTTCAACTGGCGGGCGGAGGCTAAGAAATTCGCACCGGATCTGCGCGTGCTCCTGCTCAATGGCCCGGAGCGGAAAAGCTATTTCCGCTCCATCCCCCACGCCGATGTGGTGCTTACCTCCTTTGCGCTACTACAGCGGGATATCGATAAGCTCCGTGAATATCCCTTCCACCTAGTGGTTCTGGATGAGGCGCAGTATATCAAAAATCCCCGTTCAAAAATGGCGCAGGCCGCCTGCAAGCTGAATGCCAGCCACCGCCTCTGCCTCTCCGGAACACCGATTGAGAATCACTTGGGTGAACTCTGGAGCCTCATGCGCTTCCTCGTGCCGGGCTTCCTCGGAACCGAGGAGGCCTTCAATACCCGCTTCCGCAAGCCGATCGAGAAGGACGGTGATCTGGAACGGAATGCCGTCCTCAAGCAGCGCGTGGCCCCGCTCATCCTCCGCCGCACCAAGGATCAGGTGGCCAAGGAGCTCCCGCCGAAGACGGAACTCGTCCACCTCATCGAGCTCCATTCCGATCAGAAGGATCTCTACGAAACCGTGCGCGCCACCATGGACAAACGCGTCCGTCAGGCCATCGCTGCCCGTGGCCTTGAGCAATCCCAGATCGTCTTTCTGGATGCGCTCCTGAAGCTGCGCCAGATCTGCTGCGATCCACGCCTGCTACCGGATGATTTCCAGAATGAAGTGAAACAATCCGCCAAGCTGGATTTCCTCATCGAGTTGCTGGCCGTGCTCATCGAGGAAGGCAGGCGCATCCTCCTGTTCTCCCAGTTCACCACCATGCTCACCCTCATCGAGCAGCATCTCATCCAGGAAAAAATCTCCTACCTGAAGCTAACAGGGGCTTCCAAGGATCGGGGGAAACTGGTGGAAGATTTCCAGAGTGGGAAAATCCCGCTCTTTCTCATCTCCCTCAAGGCGGGTGGCACCGGGCTGAATCTGACCGCAGCGGATACGGTGATCCATTTCGATCCGTGGTGGAACCCGGCGGCGGAAAATCAGGCCACGGACCGTGCCTACCGCATCGGCCAGGATAAGCCGGTATTCGTGCATAAACTTCTCTGCCAGGAAACCGTGGAGGAGCGCATCCACAAGCTTCAACAGGATAAGGGAAAACTCGCCTCTGGTATCCTCGCGGATGCCGATATTTCCACCCGCCTGGATGCAGCCACCGTCAGATCCCTGCTGGATCCATGAGCCGCTGCATTTCGCTCTTGGCCTCGCCGGGGGGAAGGATTAAGACGCGGGCGTCATGACTCGCACGTCCATCGAATTCGCCATCAAGGTTTTCCTCGTCGCTCTGATCTGCACCTTTGCTTACACCGTTTACAAAGTACTGCTTCAGATCGGCATCGTCGGCTGAACCGGCTTATTTCCAGTCCAGTGCGATCTCGGCGATTCCGCCGTTCTTGTCGTCATACTTCAGGTGGCCATTCGCCACGATGTATTCATGGACGCATTTGGTGACCTTCACATCGTAGGCACAATAGTGGGCGATTTTGCGCAGCGGCTCGAATTCGCCCGTTTTTTTATGCTCCTGCCACCATCGCAGGGCATCCAGACCATCGGCAGTCTTGCCTGTGCCCAGACTGGCAGAAGCGGCTGAGTCCAGCTTCAGGCGGAAGCCGATGATTTTTTCCAGTTCTGCCATCATATCCAGATTCACCGTCTGCTCCTCCAGCGTCTGGAGAATGTAGGGCTGCAGCACCGGGTAGTCGAAGTGGAGGTGATTCCATCCCACCACCAGATCGGCACGGAGGAGTTCCTCGCCCAGTTTCTCCATCTCGCTCTCCGGGTAGATCTCATAGGTTCCCCGTGCCGTGCTGTAGGTCACGCCCACGGACACGCCCATTTTGCCTTTGTTTGCAAAGCCACCCACGTCATTGCCGCTGCGCTGGGTCTCCAAGTCGAAATAGACGATGTTTTTTCCTGCCACGCGGATTTTCTAGTAAGCGTGGAGCACCGGGGCAAGCCCTTCGGTTTCATTCTGGCCAAAGCGCGGAATCAGCGTGAAAAATCAAGGCATGTCCGAATCGGTGCGTATCGATAAATGGCTGTGGGCCACGCGTTTTTTCAAAACCCGCAGCCTCGCGGCAAAGGCCTGCTCCACTGGAAAGGTGAGACGTGGCGAACAAGCGCTGAAGCCCGCTGCCACCGTGCAGATCGGGGAAGTCTTGGAAATCCCATTCCCGGAAGGTCCTGGGCACCGCACCGTGCGTGTGTTGGGCCTCATTGGGCTACGCGTGAGCGCCCCATTGGCCCAAGCCTGTTATGAAGACCAGACCCCACCGGAAGTGTATGAGGCACTGAAGGCGTGGTCACTCGCCCGCCAGGAGGCCGGAAAAGGCAGGCCTACCAAAAAAGATCGCCGCAGCATGGGCAGAATCCGCGGATTTTTCGAGTAAGGGTGAAATGAGTCATCTCGTGCACCAGACACACTGGGCCCTGCCTCACATCATCTCCGGTTGAACCGTGCCATCTCGCGCTGGGCCTCACGCAGCTCCACTTCCTTTTTCAGGTCGTGGCGCTGATCCGAGTGGGTCTTGCCCTTGCCGACGCCGATTTCCACTTTCACGCGGCGATCCTTCCAGTAAATCCGGAGGAGTGGCAGGGAGCAGCCTTTGATCGCAGTGGCGGATGCCAGCTTGAGAATCTCACGCTTGTGCAGAAGCAGCCTGCGAGGCCGCTTGGCGGTATGATTGAACCACTCGCCCGCAGTCTGCCATGGCTGGATATCGCAGCCATACAGGAAAACCTGATTGTTTTCCACACGCGCGAAGGCGTCTGAAATATTGATCTTACCGGCACGGATGGATTTTACCTCCGTGCCTTTCAGTTCCAACCCGGCTTCATATTTATCCAGAATCGTGTAATCCCTTCCGGCCTTCCGGTTGGTCGCGATCTCAGCACTCATGTGGATGGAAAATACGCCGGGGGCAGCGCCTGATCAAGGGGCTTCCTGAGGAACCAGCTTGATCTTGCCCTCGATGATTTCGGTAAGGGCGATGTCTGCCACGCCCATGCTTGGACGCACAGGGATCAGTGGAGAGCGGCCACTGTTGAGTTGGCGGACGCGTTGGGAGACGAGATTGACCAGCACGAGTGGGTCGGTAACGATTTCGGCGGCTTTTTCGACAAGATCACTTTTCATAGGAGAGCCGGGATAGCGCGAAAGAGGCCGGGCTTGCTCGAACGGAACAACGTTCTCGGGCAGGGATGACGGCACTTTTTCGCTCAAAACGGTTGGGGTAGCGGATGGGTCCGGGTTTGAAGCCGGGCTGGTGGTGAAAGCAGGGATTTCATTCCCTGACAAGCCTTATCTCGGTTGGCGGCCCGAAATTTTCGGAATAACGGAAAGGGTTCCAAGCTATTTCGGCATCAGATCAATGCCGCAGCGGCGGAGGATCACCACGGTGAGCCAGAAAAGAGCAATGGTGATCAGGCAGTTGGCCAGAAGGGCGGCCCAAAAACTCCACCCGTTGCGCAGCATCCATGGCAGAATCAGGAACATCGGCAGGGTGGGCAGGACGAACCAGAAGGTGCCTTCCGAGTGATTGGCCAGCCGCTCGGAACTTTGTCCTGCCCGGTGCATCCATATCATCGCTACGATGGAGGTGAAGGGGAGGGCGATGAGCAGGGCGGACAGGCGGTCATTCACCAGTTGGATCTTGGTGACAAAAAGAATGACCATGGCGGTGATGAGAAGTTTCACCCCATCCAGAGGCGTGATGCTGAGGGCTTTCAACCAAGGCGGCATGATGGGAGGGAACAGAAGCGGGCATGGAAAGTCGAGCCGTTACGATTTTCCATGCAGCGGCTTGCGGTGGATTGCTTTCCCATGGATAGATGGAGGCATGTCACTTTCCCATTTTCTCTGCCGTGCCGTTCTGGCGGTATCATTCCTCGCGGCTTCCGCCCAGGCTGCTGGCCTGTCCGGCGCTCAAAAGGCCGCCATCGGTCGAAAAATCTGGCAGAATGAATGCGCTGGCTCGGTGGCGGGGCTGACTTCCTGGAATGGCGGAGAGGAGTTCCCCTCGCTCGGCATAGGGCACTTCATCTGGTATCCGGAAGGTTTCCGTGGCCCGTTTGAGGAAAGTTGGCCGGAATTTGTCGTATTTGCGCGCAAGCAGGGGTTGAACCCGCCACCCATCGCTCAGCAGCGTCACAGCCCGTGGGCTTCAAAGGCCGCTTTTCAACGTGATTTCAAGGGAACTCAAATGACTGCACTGCGGACGTGGCTGGCTGGCAATGTAGGAGTGCAGACGGATTTCATCATCGCTCGCTCACGCGCGGCCCTGCCGAAGATTCTGGCGGCTGCTCCTGGCAGCGAGAGAGGCAGGATCGAGGCGAATTACCATAAAGTGGCCGCCTCCGCCCAGGGCACGTACGCCTTGATCGACTATGTGAACTTCAAGGGCGAGGGCGTGAACCAGACGGAGCGCTACAATGGACGTGGCTGGGGACTGATGCAGGTGCTGGGGGATATGAAGGACGTTCCGGCTGGACCTGCGGCGGCCTCTGAATTCGCTTCTGCTGCCAAGCGCGTGCTGGCCCGCCGCGTCCAGAATTCTCCACCTGCGCGTGGAGAAAAACGTTGGCTGGAAGGTTGGCAGAACCGCTGCAGTAGCTACGGAAGGCCTTTGTAATTCATTGATCACCAGTTGAAAAAATGAAGGCGCGGATTCGAAAAGCTCGAATCCGCGCCTAATCATTATCCCCCCTTGGCTACGATCGGGCGTTAACGGCGATCAATCTTCCCCCCGGATTCATGATTACCCGCCACGATGAAGCAAGGATGCTGGTAAATTGCCTGAAATTAAGATTTTGTAAATCACTTAGATTCCCAAAAACGGACATAGCAGAAAGAGCCATGCCGTATGCCCGTATGTTCAGGGGAAATAGTGCCGCAGGGCTTCCACCGCTCCTGCTCCATGAGTGGCGGCGCAGACGAAACCCTGGCGGGAAAGCACTTTTTCTCGGATGGCATTCACCGCATTGGCCGGACAGGCAGCCATTCCAGAGTAGGCGGCATCCAGCATTTCCACATCATTGTGGCTGTCTCCGGTGGCAAAGCAGCGGCTGGCCTCCAGCTCGTAATGGCGGGCGATTTCCGCCAGACTGGTGCCTTTCTGATAGTCGCGGTGGCCGAAGCGCAGGTAAATGGAGTTCCGCTGCCACGCCAGCTCCGGGATGGCGGCGGCGATGGGGGTGATGTGGGCGGAGATCCACTCCATTTCCTCCTCGGTGCGGGAAATGATGCCCGCTGGTTCTCCATCCATCTCGATCCATTGGGCTCCCGTGTGCTCATCCACTTCCGCACGGATGGTTTTCATCAGCTTGCGCGCATTTTTGAAAAGCTTGAGGATGTCCTTTTCACAACGGCTGTTCCACTCCGGGTGGGCGATCCAGCGGCCAAAGGCATTCGGGAAATAAATTTCACGCTCACGCGCTACCACCCAGTCCGGCAGGAAAGGAAAGCGGCTCTCAAGAAATCCTTCGACCATATGGGGCATGGAGCGCCCGGTATTGATTCCCCATACAGCCCCATGGTTTTCACGCACGCGGCGGATCTCATCGAAAAACTCGGCCGGCACCGGAGGATCATCGGCTGGATGATGCAGCGTGCCGTCGAAATCAAATGAAAGAATGGTGCGGACGGCTACCGGAGGATCGAGCGTTCTCATGAATTTAGTTGGCCGCCCGGCTGATATCGATTCCCAGCATGCCGGTGACTGAAGGATTGCGGGGATCGCTCAGAGGGGTGGTCTGGATGCTGATGCCGAAGAGGGTTTCATCCATCGGTTTTCCATCCTTGGACCAGAGCTGGATTTCAGAAGTTGAGCCGATTTGTGAGCCGATGGATTTGAATCCGGCTAATTCAAGGGAACTACTCAGTTGCCGGCGTGCATCCTCGGCAGGCTGATTGAGTGTCTGAAGCAGGATTTTCCGCTGCGTGCGGCCATCCGAGCCACTGGTCACATCCAGCAAGATATTGTGGGTAAAGGGGATCAATATGCCTTGGCCAATCGGGGTGACGATTTTTTGATATTTGTCCTCGGTTTCCTTTACCTCAACAGCGGGCTTTTCCCTTTTTTTCTGAGATTGGCATGAGGGCAGCAGCAAAAGCGGCAGGCCCAGCAGAAGATGAAGGCGGAGAAACATGTGGGAAGGGTGGCTAAGCGCCATCAGACAGGCGAATGCTGGAATGCCATCCGGGCTGCCGGGGTGAATGAGGCGAAGATTTCTCCAGAGCGCAAGCAGTGCCCCTCGGTCAATTGATGGGAAACAGTGTCTTGCTCCAGAGTGGAAATGTGGTGGAACCATCCATCTGCCGGGGCGTGCAGCAGGCATAGGCTGCGATCCGTTTCCAGGGCGGCCAGGGTTTCGCATTGATGCCAGAGGCGGGCTTCATGCTGGACATGGTGTAGCTGGGCCGCATGCGTGTGCTGGGTGTAGGTCACCAGCGCGGCAGCGTAGCGACGGCGCGCTTCCTCTGCGGCGCCTGCCAGACTGCGTGCTTCCTGAGGCAACTGGCGATCAATGATCTTGCGATGATTGAGCACCTCCATCCCCAGGCAGAATTCCGAGGCCGCCATGACTCCCTGGTGATATTCCAGAGCACGGTTGGAAAGACTGGTGGCGGATTTCTTGGATTCCTCCAGGCTGAAAATCATCCGGTATTCCTGAATCTGGCGGGCCAGCATCAGCCCGGTGCGTTCGATCGCCTGGGTGGCGATGGTCTTTTTCTCCATCCGCACGTGCCTGCTGAAGTGCTCCTCCGCCTCCTTTGTGCTCACTGCGACTTCCAGCAGTTGCTCCAGTTGGGTGAGAGAGGTTTTTCTCCAGGTTTTCAGTTCATTGCGCTTCCGGATCAGGCGTTTCTGATTGCGTGCGACGATCCGTTTCAGCGAGTGGATTTTACGATCCAGCCGGGCGGTATCGATGCACACCAGTTCATCTCCGCATTTCACTTTTTTCCCATGGGCCGCCACCCGGAGAATCGGGAATTCCTTCCATCTGCTGCCCATCAATGCCAGCGGCCGGGCAGATGCTCCACCAGAAGGCGGTAAGGGCGCATGCTGGAATTCGGCCGATGAAAGTGAAGTCAGGCGAGCCATAGACGGGGGGAGTGAACCATGTCGCTGGAGGGAAATCAATCCGTGGGTCTGCCTTTTCTTCCCAGCCAGATGGGCAGCATCCGGGGCTTTTTCGCATTCGGTGAGGAT
>Ga0070658_10001715_pt1 | contig 18513 bp, 14 predicted proteins | sample KBSC13metaG_FD_64664 | JGI IMG/M metagenome (GOLD analysis project Ga0070658, IMG submission 64664) | Corn rhizosphere microbial communities from Kellogg Biological Station, Michigan, USA - KBS C1-3 metaG | ecosystem: Host-associated > Plants > Roots > Rhizosphere > Soil ...
TTGCGCTTCTCGACCAGTGCGACCGCTTCGGGCCGTGTCCGGGCGCAGAGGACGTCGGTGGTGCCGCCGGCTGCGCCCTGGATGAGCGCCGCGCGGTTGGTGGTGCCCACGACGACGAGCGACGACACCATGGCGTCCTTCACAGCGCTGCCCAGCTCGGCGTTGCGCACGCGTTGGACGTTGCCGAGCTCGACCATGCCGGGCGTGACGACGTGCACGCGGCCGCCCGACCGCTGCGCGAGCGCCACGGCCCGGCGCACCGCCTCCGCCGCGCCTGCCGGGTTGGAGTTGTAGGTGTCGTCGAGGATCCAGCTGCCGCCGGGCTGCTCGAGCGGCTCGAGACGGTGGGCGACCGTCGGAAGCGTGGCGAGGCGACGGGCGAGCGGCTGCGGGTCGTCGCCGAGCGCCACCGCCGCACCGACGGCGCAGGCCGCGTTGGACGGGTGCACCGACTCGGGCAGCGTCACCGGCCCCAGGTCGGCGCCTCGCACCCAGAGGCGGCCGTCGACGATGGCCACGTCCGCGGTGGTGTCCCGGATCGAGCAACGGACCACCTGCTTGCCCGGCAGCTCGTCCGCGAGACCTGCCAGCTTGTCATCGTCGACGTTGAGCACGACGGCGCGGGCCTTCTCGGTGATCTCCCGCTTGGCCTTGAGGACGCCGTCGCGGTCACCCATGCGCTGCAGGTGGACCTCGCCGATGGCGGTCAGCACCGACACGTCCGGTGGGAAGACCTCGCACAGGCTGCGGATCTCACCGACGCCGTAGGTGCCCATCTCGGCGACGAAGACCTCCGTGCCGGGGACGAGGCCCTCGTTGACCGCCCGGGAGAGGCCCATGGCGTTGTTGAACGACGCCGGGCTGGCCAGGACGGTGTGCGTGGCGGACAGCAAGTGGGCCAGGTAGTTCTTCGTCGTGGTCTTGCCGTAGGAACCGGTGATCGCGACGACGGTCGGGCGCACCCGCGCGAACTTCTGCTGGGCCTGGACCAGGAACGGCTTGGCGAGCCGCTTCTCGAGCGGCGTCACGGCGTAGAGCGCGCCGTCGACGAGCGTCGGGAGGAGCAGCGAGGTGAGAGCGGCGAAGGGCGGGCCCCACACCCCGAGGACGAGCACGAAGACCCCGACCACGACGCCCAGACGGCGGACCCGCGGCGTCCAGGCGAGCGGCGAGGTCCGGCCCCGGTACGGAAGACCGACGGGCGTCAGCTGCGCGAGGGCGGCGGCCGCCACGAACCACCAGGAGCTGCTGAGGATGCCCAGCACGAACGCGGCCAGCGTCGGGACCACCATGAGCGCGGAGGGCCGGGATCGACTCAGCCACAGCTGGTCGGTCCAGGTCACGCTGCCCGCGAGGTAGTGCTCGCGCTGCGCCACCCGAAGCCAGCGAGGCGAGCCGGCCACCGTGGCGACCAGGCAGAGCAGGGTCGCGATCACGACAGCCGCTCGCGCAGCAGGGCGTAGAGACCGGCGTCGAGGAGGTGGCCGCTCGAGGCCGACACGACCAGGTCCGCCTTGGGGAAGAGGGCGGCCGCCTCCTTCGCCATCGCGAGCGGCGCGGCGGAATCGCTTGCGCCCCAGACCATCTCGACCGCTGCCTGCGTCGCGAGCACCTGCTCGCGGTAGTCCTCGTTGACGAGCTTGACCAGGGTGTCCCTCATGACGCCGCTGGCGTTGCGGTAGTCCTCGCTGCCGCGCTTGCGCTTCTCCGCCTCCATCCGCTCGTCGCTGACCAGGCCCAGCCCGTTGGCCCGCTTCATGAGGCGGTAGCCGAGCGGCGCCTTCGACGTGGACTGCGTGCGCAGCAGCGGAACGCCCGTGAGGACGAGCCGGTCGACGAGGTCGGGCCAGCCGGCCGCGAGGTGCACCGCGATGCGGCCGCCGAAGGAGTGGCCGGCGACGGTCCAGCCGCCCTCGGCGAGCAGCGGCGCCAGCAGCTCGGCGTAGTCGCGCGCACCCCAGGCGACGGGCGGGGGCGGCGAGGCACCGAAGCCCGGCAGGTCCGCGGCGAGCGCGGGCGCCCCGAGAGCGGGGAGCCAGTCCGCCCGCGTGCGCGCCCATCCGTGGAGGGCGAGCACGCGCGGGTCCTCGCCGGTCTTCTCGGCGAGGACCGCCCCATCGAGGAGAGCGGTGAGCGCCACCCTCAGCCGCCGCGCTTCTTCGCGTTGGCGACGAGCGTGGCGTAGGTCTCTGCGAGGTCGAGCCCGGCGCTCGTCACGGCAAGCGGGAACGTCGAGGTCTCGGTGAGGCCGGGGGTGACGGCAGCCTCGAGCACCTGCGGCTGGCCGTCGCGACCGACGATCAGGTCGACGCGCGAGAGGTCACGCAGCCCCAGCAGCGCATGCACCTTCTCGGCGACCGCGCGGACCCGCGGGACGTCGATGCGGTGATCGTCGTCGCCGAGGGACGTGTACCGGACGTTGGAGCTGGCGTCGTAGCGCGCCTGGTAGTCGTAGGTCGTGCCGGGCGGCAGCTCGATGAGCATCGGCGGCAGGGCGGTGGGGCCATCGCCCAGGTCGAGCACCGGGACGGTCACCTCGTGGCCCTCGACCCAGGCCTCGAGGAGGACCTCGGAGGCGTACGCGAAGGCCTGCACGAGCGCGCCGGGCAGCTCCTTCTCGTCGCGGACGACGGAGACGCCGAGCGCCGAGCCGCCCTGCACGGGCTTCACGACGAGCGGCAGGCCGATCACGCTGTCGACCAGGTGGTAGAGGTTCTCCGGTCCGACCTCGCGGAAGATGGTGGACGGCAGCGTCACCCAGCGGGGCGTGGTGACGCCCGCCTCGGCGAGGCGGGTCTTGGCGACCGCCTTGTCGTAGGCGCCTCGGCACGCGCCGGCCGTGCTCCCGACGTAGGGCAGACCGGCCAGCTCCAGCAGCGCCTGGACCGTCCCGTTCTCGCCGGACCCACCGTGCAGCGCGACGAACGCCACGTCGGCGGACCGCCCGGACAGCAGTCCGAGGAAGCGGTCGTCGACGTCCCAGTGGTCGACCTCGAGACCGGCCTTGACGAGCTGCTCCGCGAGCCGCCGCCCGGAGCGGACCGACACGTCCCGCTCGTGGGACAGACCGCCTGAGATGACCGCTACCTGATGCACCCTGCCAGGCTAGTGCGCGGCCGCGATCGCGTCGTGCAGCCACTGCGCGAGGCCGGGGGCGCGGGAGTCGTAGTGCTCCCGGAAGCGCTCGTCGCCGACGTAGAGGGCGGCGAGCCCGAGGTGGAGCTCGTCGGTGCAGTCGTAGAACCAGCGGCTGATGAGGTCCTGGTGCTCACGGGCCAGCGCGGTGCCGTCGTCCCCTGCCAGCATCGCCGTCGCCATGCGCTGCTCGAGGTCGTCCTGCTCGGCCCGCATCCGCTGCCAGTCCGCCTTGCCGTAGCCGGAGGTGCGCCGGTGCGACTCGGCGTAGGCGTCCGTCTGGCCCCAGCGCTCCCGCGCCTCCGCGGCGTGCTGCGACGGGTCGTCGCCGTCGAAGACCTCGCGGATCTCGGCCGGATCCAGCTCGATGCCCATGCTGCGTGCCTCCAGTGCTCTGGTGACGGCCTCGGTCATGACCGCCAGGCGCGCGGCCTCAGCGGTCAGCCGACTGCGGTGCTCCTCGAGCTGCGCGGTCGTCGCGCCGCCCGCGAGGAGCCGGCGGATCTCCTCCAGCGACAGGCCCAGCTCCCGCCACGCCGCGACGGACCGGACGCGCGCGATGTCCTCCGCGGCGTAGTCCCGGTAGCCGTTCGTCGCGCGACGGGCGTGCACCAGCCCGAGCTCCTCCCAGTGGTGGAGCGTGCGGACGGTGACACCCGTCGCCTGCGCCAGCTCGCCGATGTGCATGCGACCAGCGTGCCGCCTGACGCTGCGTCAGGGTCAAGCGGTCAGGCTCAGCGCACCCGACGTCGCCGCAGGGCGACGGCACCGCTCGCGAGGAGCACGACTGCCGCGCCCGCGAGCAGGGGCGTGCCGCCGGTCGCGGCCAGCGCACCGCCGGAGCGGCCGCCCGACGGGGTGCTCGCCGTCGGTGCCGTACCCCCGTTGGACGGGGAGACCGACGGAGGGGCCGTCCTGTAGAGCAGCGGGCCGCTGACCTGGCGCGCGACCATCGAGGTGTCGGAGCGCTTGGTCGACAGGGGGTTGTCGACGCAGTCACCGACGCACCCGTCGGTGTAGGCGACGAGGACGCGGCCCTGCTTGTCGAGCGTGATGTCGTTGAAGTCGAGCAGGTTGCGCTGGTCGCAGAGCCGCGCGTCGGCGACGTTCTTGTTCGACGTGCCCTGCAGGTCGACGCAGCCGCGCTGCACCGGGTCGTTCGGCGTGGCGTCGACCGTCGTCCAGCTCTTGCCGCCGTCGAGCGTCGTCGCGATGTAGAGGTGCCAGGCACCGACGAACCCGATGTGCTGGTCGTCGCCGATGCCGGGCGTGCCGATGAAGGCGAACGCCGCCCGACCCGGGTCGCCCGCGATGACCTCGGGGAACTGGACGTTGTTGATGCCCAGGGCGGTGGAGACGTCATAGGGCTTGGTCCAGGTCTTGCCGTGGTCGTGCGAGACCGCGATCTTGGCTGCGCTCTTGATCCCGAGCTGGGTCTCGGTGGGGTTGGTGCCGTCTTCCCAGCCGAAGTAGACGGTGTTGTCCTTGTCGAAGGCGACCGACGGGTCGCTCTCGTCCTGGTTGTGGCTGCCGGGGACCTTGCGGACGTTCCAGGTCGTGCCGGCGTCCTCGCTGACGATGACGGCCGGCTCGCCGCCGAAGAACTCGGAGTTGGTCAGGTTGTTGGGCGTCGGCGTACCGCCGCACCCCTTGTTGGGCAGGTAGACCGTGCCGTCCGGCGAGACCCGCAGGTGCCCGTGGATCGCCGAGCAGGCACCGCCGTAGGGGTCGTCGGTGTGGATGCTCGGCGACTCCGGCACGTTGTACGCAGGAGAGCTGAACGGGAACGTCACACCGCCGTCGTCGCTGCGGGCGCAGGTGCCGCTGTAGCCGTTCTGCGCGCAGTAGTAGACCGCGTCCGGGTAGCCCGACAGGCCGGCCGTCGCGGGGGCACCCTCCTTCGGGTAGGGGCCGCCACCGACCGTCTGGTGGTCGAGCAGCGTGGCCGGCCCGCACCCCGTCGACGGGGTCCAGGTCGCACCGGCGTCGTCGCTGTAGGACAGCAGGCTGCACGCCGCCGTGAGCTGCGAGGTGAAGGAGCGGTGCGTGATCTGGTCGGTGAAGCCGATCGGGTCGAGCGACGTCACGGCATCGGGGTCCGACACGTCCTTGTCCTCGACGAGCTTGTTCGCCTGGTCCCAGCGCATCCGCACCGTGGTCGTGCCGGCGGTGAAGATGGCCGCGCCGGCCTTCGGGTCGAAGCCGATCGACGGCTCGCCGCTGTTGTGGCCGACCGCGTAGGTCGCGTAGCGCGGCAGGTCCGGTGCGGCGGCCCCCGACGAGGCCTGCAGGGCCACGACGGAGCCGAGGAGGGCGGGCACGAGCAGCAGGGCGGGGCGCGGGGTCACACGGGGGTCTTCGACGCTCCCCGCTCAACTCCTCCCTGGTCTACCTTGCGCCCGTGACCCAGCACTTCCGCGCCGAAGCGGTCAGCAAGGCCCCACCGGCAGTGCTCTTCACGCTCCTCGAGGCGGGCGACCGCTGGTCGGAGTGGGCAGGGCCCTTCGTGCCCCGCTCGAGGTGGCTGGTCCCGGGAGCGCCGGAGGGCAGCGTCGGGGCCGTGCGCCGCCTCGGGTTCCCCGGTCCCTTCGGGAGCACCGAGCGCATCGTCGAGCACGAGGCCGGACGGCGGCTGTCCTACGTGGTCGACAGCTGGCAGCCCTACCGCGACTACCGGGCCGACGTGGACCTCGTGCCGACGACGGACGGCGGCACGCAGGTGGTGTGGCAGTCCTCGTTCGTGCCGCGGGTGCCCGGCACCGGACCGCTCCTGCGGGCCGGGTTGCAGCGCCTCGTGCAGTCCTTCGCCACCCGGCTCGCGCGGTCGGCGGAGACGGCCGGTCGGTAGGGTCAGCCGATGAGCGGCGGCCCCCTGATGGTGATCGGCGGGGCCGAGGACAAGACCGGCAGCCGCCAGGTCCTCAGCCGGTTCGTCCGGCTCGCGGGCGGGCCCGGGTCGCGGATCGCGGTCGTGGCGACGGCGTCGTCGCTCGGCGAGGAGATCGTCGATGCCTACCGCGAGGCCTTCGGAGCCCTCGGCGTGACCGATGTCGTGGCACCGCGGCCGCGGACCCGGGCCGAGGCCTCCGACCCGGAGCTGGTCGCCGACCTCGACGCTGCCGACGGCGTCTTCCTGACGGGCGGCAACCAGTCGACGCTGTCGGGGGTGGTCAGCGGGACGCCCTTCGGGGCCGCCATCAGGGCCGCGCACGCCCGGGGCGCCGTCGTCGGCGGCACGTCGGCCGGGGCGTCGGTGCAGAGCGAGCACATGGTGGCCTTCGGCCGGCCGGGCGCGACTCCGAAGATGCGCATGGCGCAGATGTCCGCCGGTCTCGGCCTGCTGCCCGAGGCCGTCATCGACCAGCACTTCGACCAGCGCAACCGCTACGGCCGCCTGCTGTCGCTCGTCGCGCACGCGCCGCACCTGCTCGGCATGGGCGTCGACGAGGACACCGCCGCTGTCGTCGTCGGCGCCGAGCTCGAGGTGCTCGGCCGCGGAGCGGTGACCCTCTTCGACGGACGCTGGATGACGTCCAACGTCGACACGGCCCGCGGATCCGCGCCGCTGCTCGCGTCGGGTGTCGTGCTGCACGTGCTCCCCTCGGGCTCGCGCTTCGACCTCGAGGCCCGGGAGCTGCTTCCCGGCGCCGGCGGCCGCCCGGACGACCTGCGAGAGTCCCGACCCACTCCCACCGGCACCCGCGAGCGGCGCATCGCCGTCGAGGGCGCTCTCGGAGACCGGTCCCGCACCTGATCGAGGAGGAGCAGTGCAGCCGGATCTGAAGGTCCTGTCCACCCGCGTCTACCGCGGGCCCAACTACTGGTCCTACGACCCGGCCGTCCACCTGCAGGTCGACCTCGGCGTGCTCGAGGACTACCCGACGAACCTGCTGCCTGGCTTCACAGACGGGCTGCTCCGCCTCCTCCCCGGCGTCGGCGAGCACTCCTGCTCACGACGCAAGTCCGGCGGCTTCGCCGAGCGGCTGCACGAGGGCACCTGGCTCGGGCACGTCGCGGAGCACGTCGCCCTCGAGCTGCAGCGGCAGACCGGCGCGGAAGTGAGCCGCGGCAAGACGCGCGGCACCGCGGGCAGGCCCGGCGTGTACGACGTGATCTACGCCTATGCCGACGAGACGGTCGGCGTCGCCGCGGGCAAGCTCGCCGTCCGACTGGTCAACCACCTCGTGCAGGCCGACCCGGACTTCGACCCACAGGCGGAGATCGACGCCCTCATCCTCCTCGCCCAGAAGGCGGCCTTCGGGCCCTCGACGCAGTCGCTCGTCGACGAGGCGGCGTCGCGGGACATCCCGTGGATGCGCCTCAACAGCGGGTCGCTCGTCCAGCTCGGGCAGGGCGTGCACGCCAAGCGCATCCGCGCCACCATGACGTCGCAGACCGGGTCGCTCGCGGTCGACATCGCGTCCGACAAGGAGATGACGCTCCAGCTGCTGGGCGCCGCGGGCCTGCCGGTCCCCCAGTCGAAGTCGGTCCGCACCCTGGCCGGTGCCGTCGAGGTCGCGAACCGCATCGGCTGGCCGGTCGTGGTGAAGCCGCTCGACGGCAACCACGGCCGCGGGGTGGGCCTCGACCTCCGGGACGAGGCCGCGCTGGCGAAGGCCTTCGAGGTCGCGAAGAGCGAGTCTCGGCGCGGCTGGGTCGTCGTGGAGAACTACCTGGTCGGCAGCGACTACCGGTTCCTCGTCGTCGGCGGGCGGATGGTGGCCGTGGCCGAGCGCGTGCCCGCGCACGTGGTGGGTGACGGCGTGCACACGGTCGCCGAGCTGGTCGACATCACCAACTCCGACCCGCGGCGAGGGGTCGGCCACGAGAAGGTCCTCACCCGCATCGCGCTGGACGAGGCGGCAGACGACGTCCTTGCAGGCCAGGGGTTCTCGCGCTCCGACGTGCCTCCGAACGGCACCTCGGTCGCGCTCACGCTCACCGCAAACATGTCGACGGGCGGCATCTCGATCGACCGCACGATGGAGGCGCACCCCGACAACGTCGAGATCGCCGAGGAGGCTGCCCGCGTCGTCGGTCTCGATGTCGCCGGCATCGACTTCATGGCCGTCGACATCACCGACCCGGTCCGCGAAGCCGGCGGAGGGATCGTGGAGGTCAACGCGGCGCCCGGCTTCCGCATGCACACGCACCCGACGGTCGGCGAGCCGCAGTTCGTGGCGAAGCCGGTGATCGACCTGCTCTTCCCGCCGGGAACACCGTCGCGCATCCCGATCGTCGCCATCACGGGCACCAACGGCAAGACGACGACCTCGCGCATGGTCGCGCACATCTTCAAGGGCCTCGGGCGCAAGGTCGGCATGACCTCGACGGACGGCATCGTCATCGACGAGCGGCTGGTCATCCGCGCGGACGCCTCAGGCCCGAAGAGCGCCCGCATGGTGCTGCAGAACCCCCGCGTCGACTTCGCCGTCTTCGAGGTCGCGCGCGGCGGGCTGCTGCGCGAGGGCCTGGGCTACGAGCGCAACGACGTGGCCGTCGTGCTCAACGTCGCGCCCGACCACCTCGGCCTGGGCGGGATCGAGACCATCGAGCAGCTCGCGGCCGTGAAGCAGGTCATCGTCGAAGCCGTTCCGCGCGACGGCTTCGCCGTGCTCAACGCCGACGACCCGCTCGTCACGAAGATGGCGCGCGCCTGCTCGGGCGATGTCGTGTGGTTCACGCTGGCGGAGCCGGACAGTCCCACTGCGAAGCGCATCGACGACCACTGCCGCCGGGGCGGCCGCGCCGTCGTCCTCGAACGGGGCGAGCTCGGCGACATGATCGTCATCCGGCACGGCCGCCGGACCATGCAGCTCGCGTGGACGCACCTGCTGCCTGCGACGTTCGGTGGCAAGGCCGTGATGAACGTGCAGAACGCCATGGCGGCGGCCGGTGCGGCCTTCGCGGCCGGTGCGCCGCTGCACGACATCCGCCAGGGCCTGAGGACCTTCCAGACGACGTACTACCTCGCGCCCGGCCGGCTCAACGTCACCGAGGTCGGCGGCGCCACCGTGGTCGTCGACTACGCGCACAACGCGGCCGGCATGCGACTGCTCGGCGACTTCGTCGACAAGCTGGCCGCTGATGCGCCCGACGACCTGCTGCGCCACCGGCGGATCGGGGTCATCGCCACCGCGGGGGACCGGCGGGACGAGGACATGCGCGAGCTCGGCGCGGTCGCAGCCCAGCACTTCGACATCGTCGTCGTCCGCGAGGACGGGCGGCTGCGCGGCCGCCGTCCCGGCGAGACGGCAGCACTGATCCGGGAAGGCGCCACCGGCGGCGGCCGGGCCCGGTCGGTGGAGACCGTCCTCGACGAGATCGAGGCGACCCGCCGGGCTCTCGACCTCGCCGGGCCGGGCGACATCGTGGTCCTCTGCGTCGACAGCCACGCGGCGGTGTGGTCCGAGATCCAGTCGCGGTCCCACCGCGCCCAGGCGGGCAGCCTCGACGACACGGCGACGGGCGACCCCGACCTCCAGCAGAACGCGCTCCCCTTCGAGTAGTCAACGTGCTTGTCGGTCAACTACGTTGACCACATGCGTGACGACGTCGTCCTTCCCGTCCTGCTCGGCAGCGCCCGTCGCGCCTACGGGCAGGCCATCCGGCATGCCCTCACCGAGGCCGGCTTCGACGACCTGCCGCCGCGCAGCGCCTTCGTGCTCGGGGCGATCCGGCGAGGCGAGACCAGCGCGAGCAGCCTCGCTCAGGGGATGGCCACGTCCAAGCAGGCGGCGAGCCAGCTGCTGGACACCCTCGTCGCCCGGGGCTACGTCGACCGCGTCCCGGACGAGCAGGACCGGCGCCGGGTCACGCTGACGCTCACCGACCGGGGGCGCGGCGCCGCCGTCGAGGTCCGTGACGCCATCGAGGGCGTGGACGCGCGGCTCGTCGACGCGGTCGGCGCCGACGACCTCGCCGTCCTCCGCCGGTCGCTCACCGTGCTCTGCGAACTCCAGCCCTGAGCACGCGGGCGCGGACCGTCTCCGGGGTCATGCGGGTGCCGCCGGCGCCGAGCAGCACCTCCTCGCAGGCGAGCCGGTCCTGGTGGACCATGAGGGCCACCACGTCCTCCGGCTTGCGGCCCAGGAGCGCTGCCTGCAGGGCCGTCACCTCATCGTCGTAGGCGGGCACGTCGCCGGCTCCTCTGCGGAGGAGGGCGGTCATCTCCTCCGGCGTCCGGCCTCGCAGGTAGCGCTGCTTCAGCGCGATGACCACCTCGTCCGAGCCGTGGCGGGCGAGGTGCCCCATCTCGACGAGCTGCGCGTCGAGCCGGTCGCCGGCGGTGCCCAGCACCGTCACGACGCGGCCCCCCGGCAGCCGCAAGCCGCGAACCACCGCGAGCAGCGCCTTGAGGCCGTCCTCGTTGTGCGCGAGGTCGAGCGCGACGACTGCGCCTCCGACGTCCCAGAGGTTCATGCGGCCGAGGTTGTCCTCGCTGCCGAAGGTCCGCAGGCCTTCCAGCACCGCCTCCCGGGGCAGGCCGATGGCCAGGCCCGCAGACGTGGCCGCGAGCGCGTTGGCGACGTCGTGCCGGGACAGCCCCGACAGGGTCATGGGTACGTCGGCCAGTGCGACGAGCTCCTCCGCCGCCGAGCCGTCCAACAGGGTGATCGCCTCGTCGAGGACCGTCGTGGCGCGGCCGCCCTCCTGCAGCACGGCACGGACGCCGGGCGCATCCGGGTCGAGCGAGAACGCCCACCGCTTCGCCTTGGCCGGCATGGCCAGCACCCGGGGGTCCTGGGCGTTGCAGACGAACCAGCCCGTTTCGCGCGTGATCCTCGGGACGACCGCCTTCACCTCGGCGAGCTCGTCGACGGTGTGGATCCCCTGCAGGCCCAGGTGGTCCGCCGCCACGTTGGTCACCACGGAGACGTCGTTGTGCAGGGCACCCGCACCACGGAGCAGGAGACCTCCGCGCGCCGTCTCGAGCACGGCGAGCTGCACCCGCGGGTCCCCGAGCACCCGGCCGGCTCCCCCGTACCCGCTCCAGTCGCCCTCCTCGACGGCGACTCCGTCGACGAAGACGCCATCGGTCGACGACCACCCCGTGACGTAGCCGGCGCACCTCGACATGTGGGCCACCAGGCGCGTCGTCGTGGTCTTGCCGTTGGTGCCCGTCACCGCGACGACCGGGATGCGCGGGCGCGGCGTCGTCGGCGCGGGTCCCGGCTCGGTGCCCGCCAGTGTCGTCACGGCCGGATCGGCGAGCGCCACCCCGAGCGCCCGCGCCAGCTCGCGGTGCCGCCAGGGGAACGCCACGGTCAGCTGGCCCGGCTCGGGCCCCGGCCGTGACCGCACCGCCAACCGCGTCACACCCGCGGTCGCTGCCAGCGCCCGGGCCCGCACCACGGTGTCGCGAGCGACCGTGCGGGCCTGCAGCTCGGCCCGCGGACCGGTCAGCTCGGCGCTGATGTCGAGGACGACCTTGCACGCCGCGCGCGGGAAGTAGAGGTTCGGGCCGTCGAGGAGCCGCAGCTCGAGCAGGCCGGGCGGGTGCCCGTCGGGTCGGTGCGGCACGCGGGCACGCTAACAAGTGCAGCGTGCTGTCGATCTGGGCGGATCCCGTCCGTCGTAGGAGCATGAGGGCCCGCCCGGGGCCCACGAGGAGGCAGACATGGCGCAGTACCTGGTGCTCATCTACGGCGACCCGACCTACGAGGCCGGCGACGACGACACGGTGATGAAGGGCCACATGAAGTTCGGCGAGGACCACGGCGCGAAGATCGCCGGCGGCCACGCGCTGCAGCCCGTCTCGACGGCGACGAGCGTCCGTCCCGACGGCGCGGGCTTCAGCGTCACGGACGGCCCGTTCCTCGAGACGAAGGAGGCGCTCGGCGGCTACTACCTCATCGAGGCCGCCGACCTCGACGAGGCGATCAGCATCAGCAAGGACATCCCGATGCCGGTGGGCGGCGTCGAGATCCGTCCCGTGGTGGTCTTCGACTGACCGCGATGCCCATCGACGGTTCGACCGTCCTTGAGGACGCGCACCGTCGCGAGTGGGCCGCCGTGCTCGCCGCGACGGTGCGCGTCACGCGCGACCTCGACCTCGCCGAGGAGTGCGTGCAGGACGCCTTCGAGAAGGCCCTGCTGACGTGGGGGGACGCGCCGCCGGCCAACCCGGGTGCATGGCTCACGACCGCCGCGCGCAACCGCGCGCTCGACCTTCGCCGGCGGGAGGCGACGCTGCGCACCAAGCTGCCGCTCCTCGTCATGGACGAGCAGGACCCGCAGGGGCCGTTCCCCGACGACCGCCTGCGGCTCCTCTTCACGTGCTGCCACCCCGCCATCGCTCCTGACGCCCAGGTCGCCCTGGCACTCCGCCTGCTGTGCGGCCTCAGCACCGCGGAGGTGGCGCGCGCCTTCCTCGTCAGCGAGCCGACCATGGCCGCGCGCATCACCCGGGCCAAGAAGAAGATCGCGCACGCGCGCATCCCGTACCGGGTGCCGGCGACGGAGGACCTGCCGGGCCGGCTCGACGCGGTGCTCGCCGCGATCCACCTGCTCTTCACCACGGGGCACAGCGCGCCCGTCGGCGACCAGCTCGTGCGGCACGACCTCGTCGGTCGGGCACTCGACCTCACGCAGATGCTGAGGACCCTGCTCCCGGGCCCCGAGGTCCTGGGACTGGAGGCCCTCATCGTGCTGACCGACGCGCGCCGTGCCACGCGCGTCGACGACGACGGTCGCCTGCTGCTGCTCGAGCACCAGGACCGGGCTCGATGGGACCGCGAGCAGATCGAGCGCGGCCGCGCCCTCGTGAAGGCAGCGCTGACCGCCGACCCCGGCCGCTACGCCCTGCAGGCGGCGATCGCGGCCGTCCATGCCGAGGCTCCGTCGTACGAAGAGACGGACTGGCGCGAGATCGTCGGTCTCTACGACCTGCTGGCACGGCGGTGGCCGAGCCCTGTCGTCCGGCTCAACCGCGCGGTGGCGGTGGGCATGGTCGCCGGCCCGCAGGCGGGCCTGGACTCGCTGTCCGCGCTGTCGGAGGAGCCGACTCTCGCCACCTACAGCTACCTGGCCGTGGCGCGGGCGCACTTCCTGCAGGAGCTGGGTCGCTCGGCCGAGGCGCGCGCGGCGTACGAAGAGGCGCTGCTCCTGACCGAGAACACGGTCGAGCGCCGGTTCCTGTCGGAGCGCCTGTCAGACCTCGAGGCGGCGGATGAGGGGTACGGCAACGAGCGTGGCGATCCCGATCACCGGCCAGAGCGCGGCGTACCCGTGGGTGGCGCTGAAGAGGCTGCCGCTGAAGCGCACGGCCCATCCGACGAGCAGCGGACCGAGGACGATCCCCAGGCCACGTGACACGTCGACGAGCCCCGCGGCCACGCCCTCGGCCCCCGCGGGGGCGACGAGGAAGGCGAGGGCCTGAGGCAAGGTCAGCAGCACCGAACCGGCAAGGGCGACGAACGGCAGCAGCACCAGCTCCGGTCCCAGGGACGTGGGCAGGCAGCCGGCGGTCAGCCCCAGCCCGTAGAGGATGCCGGACCAGGTCATCACGTGGATGATCCCGAAGCGCTTCTCGAGCGCGCTCGCCACCGGAGCGCCGATCACGTACGACACGGCGACGACCCCGATGACGGCGGAGGCGACCCCCGTCGAGTGCCCGAGGCCCTTGGTGACGTAGAGGACGATGAAGCTCCGCAGCCCGGCGAAGCCCAGCTCGAGCAGCGCGTTGGCGACCGCGAAGACCCGCATCCCTTTGCTGCGCAGCACTTCTCGCACCGACATGGTGAGGGCGCTGTCCTGCGAGACCCGCCGCTGCAGGCGCGCCACCGGACCGAGGGCGAGCGTCGTCGCGAGGAGCAAGGAGCCGGCCACGACGAAGGGCAGCGGCGTCCAGAGGTCGAGGAAGAACCCGCCCGCCAGCAGGGCGACGCCCAGGCCGACACCGCGCAGGATGCCCTGTGACGCCTGGGACCGGGCGTAGAGGTGGCGCGGCAGCAGGTCGGCGTAGAGCGCGCGGTACGGCGGGTAGTACAGGTAGTAGCCGACGAAGAACAGCCCGACCGCGATCCCGGCCACCAGCAGGTTGAGCGAGAGCGGCAGCAGCACCAGGCCGGCAAGCGCCATCGGGGCTCCGAGCAGGACGAACGGCAGCCGCTTGCCGAGCGCGTTGGGGGGGATGCGGTCGGACAGGGCGCCGCTCACGAGCGGCAGCGCCAGGGCCATCGCACCCTCACCGCCGAGGATCGCCCCCACGACGCCGGGGTCGTGCGCCTGGTCGAGCAGCAGCGTCGGGCCGTACGTGGTCAAGGTGGACAGCGCGAACGCGAGTCCGAAGGTCGGGAGCCCCAGGAGGCCGAGCAGCGGACGGATGTCCCGAGCTGCTGTGTCCTCCCCCGGGGCCCTGAGCACCCGGACATCCTGCCTGAGCCCGTTCACGCACTCCCGGACCCGCAGGAGGACACGCGGGCGCGCCGTCGAAACCCTCGTGCAACGACTGGGAGGTCCCTCCGTGCGCATCCGCGTGTCCTTGCTCGCCGCAGCTCTCGCAGCGGCCGTCCTGCCGGCTGTCGCCCACGCGGCGATCACCGACTGCACGGAGCTCTCCGTCGACTCCGTGCTCTGCGCAGCGACGAACGCGGGCGTTGCAGCCCAGACGGCGGAGAAGCCGGCGATCCCCGCCCGCGACGCGTCGCGCCTCGCCGCCGACCAGGCGCTCGAGGCGGCCGGAATCTGCAACCCGCTCGACCACGCCGCCTGCCTCCTGCCGTTCCCGAACGACGCCTTCACCAAGGCGGACCCGACGACAGCCACCGGCCGGCGCATCGACATCGACCCGCTGGCCATGCCCCGCAACGTCGCCAACCGCCCGGTCGACCCGACCGAGCTGAACCGCAACGACGGCTGGTCCCCCGGCACGCCGGTGCTGACCGTCGTCCCCGGCCTCAGCGCGTCGCGCAGCCGCATCCCGTCCGAGGCCGACCCCGGCGCCTCCCTCGCCGAGGACGCGCCGATCGTCCTCCTGGACGCGAAGACCGGACGGCGCTGGCCCTACACGGCGGAACTCGACACCAACGCCACGGACGGCGAGCAGCCGCTCCTGATGATCCGGCCGGCCGTGAACTTCACCGACGGCCACCGCTACGTCGTGGCTCTCCGCCATCTCGTCGACGGCGCCGGCAAGACGATCCCGGCGGGTCCGGAGTTCGCCGCGCTGCGCGCGAAGGCCAGGTCGTCCGACCCGGTCTTCGGGCCGCTCATGAGGGCGCACGTCCCGACGAGCGACCTGTTCCTCGCCTGGACGTTCACCATCGCGTCGACGCGCAACACGACGGAGCGCATGCTGTACATCCGCGACGACGCGTTCGCCTCGCTCAAGGGCGCCGCGCCGACCTTCACCGTGGACACCGTCACCCAGGACTACAGCGACAAGGTGGCCACCCGCGTCCAGGGCACCTTCCAGGTGCCCAACTACCTGACCACCCCGGTGAACCACCAGGAGCCGGTGCTGCAGTCCGACCCGGGCCTGCCCGGCACGCGCTTCCTCTACCTGCCCGGCTCCGACCTGCCGCAGCGCAACGGCAGCTTCACCGCCACCTACACCTGCGACATCCCGCGCAGCGCCTCCGCGTCAGAGCCCGCCCGCGGCTCGCTCTACGGCCACGGGCTGCTCGGCGGCCAGGGCGAGGTCGGCGCCGGCAACGTGCAGAAGATGGGCAACGAGAACGACGTCCTCTACTGCGCGACCGACTGGTACGGCATGGCGACCGGCGACGTGCCCAACGTCGCGACCTTCCTCGCCGACATGAGCTACTTCCCCACGCTCCCAGACCGGGTCCAGGAAGGCATGCTGGCGCAGCTGTTCCTGGCGCGCCTCATCAAGGACCCCCGGGGCTTCGCGGCCAGCGCCGCCTTCGCGCACAGGCTCCGGCCGGGGACCGTCTACTACGACGGCAACAGCCAGGGCGGCATCATCGGCGGCGCACTGCTGGCGGTGAGCCAGGACATCACCCGCGGCGTCCTGGGCGTCGTGGGCATGAACTACTCCACGCTGCTCGACCGGAGCAGCGACTTCTCGACCTACGAGTCGGTCTTCAACGCGGCGTACCCCAGCGAAGTGGACCGCGAGCTCGTCTTCGGGCTCATCCAGCCGCTCTGGGACCGGGCGGAGAACAACGGCTACGCGGAGCACATCACCTCCGACCCGCTGCCGCACACGCCGCGCCACACCGTGCTGCTCGAGGCCGCCCTGGGTGACCACCAGGTCTCGAACTTCTCCGCGATGGTCATGGCGCGCACTCTCGGCGCCCACACCAACAGCGGCTTCCTCGCGCGCGGCCGCTCCTGGGAGGTCGCTCCCGGCTGGGGCCTGCCGCGCTTCACGGGGTCCTACGCCGGCAGCGCGATCGTCTTCTGGGACAGCGGGACGTCCCTGCCGCCCCTCGGCGACACCCCGCCGGTCGAGGGTCCGGGCACGCCGGGCCACGACCCGCACGAGGACCCGCGCGCGACGTACCTCAACCGGGTGCAGAAGGGGCTGTTCCTGCGGCCGGGCGGCCGCGTCGTGGACGTCTGCGACGGACGGCCCTGCCTGGGCCGTCCCCTCGGCCCCGAGGACCCGCCGGCAAAGAAGTAGCCCCCCGGGAGCGGTGCTCCCGAGGGGCTGCCTCGACGTCGTGCGTCAGCTCATGACGCAGCCGAACGGCGCGAGCGAGTTGCGCCACTCCTGCTGGACGATGTAGCCGTGGCCGTTGATGCGGAGGTCCGCACCTCCGGCGTCGGTCGTGCCGAACTCGAAGTTGCACTGGTCCGAGCCCTCGTCACCGTCGATGGCGGTCCAGCCGCCGCCCAGGTCCTGGTCGGTGATGGTCTCCCACAGCTCGTGCGACGTCGTGTTGATGATCGAGTCGGCGGCCTGGTTGTTGTTCGGGCTGCTCGGGACGGTGCACCCTGACTGGCCGCCGTAGAGCTCGTCCGCGTAGGGGGTCGGCGCGCCGTTGATGGCCACGGTCGAGTGGTAGGCGCAGTAGCTGCTGGCCGCCTCCCCGCCCTGGCCGGTGTAGACGATGTAGAGGTTGCCGTAACCGGTCGGGAGGTTGTTGGCCTGCACGACCTTCGTCACCTCGGCCTGCAGCGCGGCGTCCGTGACGCCACCGGCCGGGAACGGGCTGGTGTCGGTGACGGAGCCGGTGAAGGTCGAGACGTTCTGGATGGGCGTCTGGACCCCGTTGACCGTGCCGTAGTACTCGGTCAGCGTGTTGTAGATCGAGCTGCCCCCGACCTCACCGAGGAACTGCTTCACGAGGCTGGGGTAGCCGGGGTTGTACGAGAAGCCGGCCGGGTCCCAGAAGATCGCGAAGGTCTTGCTCGTGATCTGCACCGGGCCGCCGCCGTAGGACAGCGGGACGCCGACCGGCGCGCCGCCGATGAGCGGGAGACGGTTGTCCGTCGGGACGATCCCGTCCGCCTTGGCCATCACCTTCTTCAGGACCTGGCCGCTGCTGGCGTGGGCGGGGGCGGTACCAGTGAGGGCGAGGGCGGCGGTGACGAGCGTGGTGACGCCGATGGCCGCGAGGCGCGGCGTGCGACGCCAGGTGCTTCCGAGCACAGTTCCTCCATGAGTTGCGGGAGCGGGTAGTGCTCCCTGCTCCTCAACGGACGAACCGCGCAAACATCGCGTCAGGTGGGCATGCGGTCCAGCAGGGTCGCGATGGCGGCCGGGAAGCCGTTGGCGATCTCCCACACGTCGGGCACGAGGTCAGGGCAGCACAGCATCCCGACGTCGAGGTCCCCCATGTTGGACAGGACGGTGATGTTGAGCCCGGCGCCCGGCAGCAGCGGCCCGAGCGGGAAGACCGCCGCGACCCGGGCGCCGGCGGAGTAGAGCGGGATGGGCGGCCCGGGCATGTTGCTCACCACGAGCGACTGGAGCGGCGGGTGCAGCCGGGACAGGCCGAGACCGTCGTAGAGCCGCGACCCGGTCCGGATGATGAGCGCGGGGAGCAGCTCGGCCATGTCCCCCACGGCTTCCGGCCCGAGCGCGTCGGTGAAGCCCTTCGCGTCCTTCGTCGCCTGCGCGATCTCCCGCAGCCGGTCGACGGGATCCTCGGTGAGGACGGGCAGGCCGACCATCATCGCGGTCATCTTGTTGGTGCCCTCGACGGCGCCCGCGCCCAGGTTCATCGGACAGCTCGCGATGAGGGCCTTGGAGGGCAGCGCGTCGTGCGCGAGGAAGTAGGCGCGCAGGGCGTCGGTGACGGCGGCCAGCACGACGTCGTTGACCTTCGTCCCGTACGCCTCCTTGACCCGCTTGATGTCGGCGAAGTCCACCTTCGTGAAGGCGGCCTGCCGGGCCGGCGTCAGCGGGCCGTTGATGAGGGTCTTGGGCGCCGAGAAGGGCAGCGTGACCGGCGCGCGGCTGGT
>Ga0070658_10001716_pt1 | contig 18497 bp, 16 predicted proteins | sample KBSC13metaG_FD_64664 | JGI IMG/M metagenome (GOLD analysis project Ga0070658, IMG submission 64664) | Corn rhizosphere microbial communities from Kellogg Biological Station, Michigan, USA - KBS C1-3 metaG | ecosystem: Host-associated > Plants > Roots > Rhizosphere > Soil ...
TCGCAGCAGCAGGGTGAGTCGAACGGGCATGTCGATCCGGCCACAATAATGCGGTTAGTAGCACGGAATGCCAAACGCGGCGCACAGTTCACGCCACAGGGAGTGCTTCGTTGGCCGCTTACGTCAGCCAAAGCGGCGGACGTGCTGTCGGAGGCCCGAAGCCTGCTGGAGTCAATGGCAGGGAACCCGTAAAGTTATCTGTGACGGAAAGCCTGACGAATGTGGCTTGCATCGCGAGGGGTACGCGGCGGCTGCGAAGGGGCTGAGTAGTTCGAAGTGTCTGCGCCGGCCGGATAGAGCACGACGAAACGGCCAGCCCCTTCTCCGCTAGAGGCGGTTGGAAGACCTGACTCGGCCAATATCAGGTGAAGGGCACGGCGCTCGCGTGCGTTCATTGCTGGAAAAGCATACGGCTGCCCTGTGGCGCGGACGTGTTGAATAGCTGCCATCGCAGAGTCCCGCAAACGGCGATCCCGGTTAGCTCGGAAGCGGTCCGCGTCGAAAGTGACCTGGTCCTGCGACTCCGGATCCAACCTGAGAATTTTTGTCGACAGGTGTTCCAGCGCATTCAGCAACTCGCCATTCTGTGCGGTAAGCATCGCCGTATCTGGTCCGGAGAACTCGACGTGCAACGTGCGTGGACCACTCTCGCCTGGAATATGGTCCGCGTCGTTCGTGTTCCCGTTCGCCTGCGAGCCCTTTGCACTACGTAGCGAGACTCGAAACTTCACTCGCAGGCCGGTGCTCGACAGAGCGCTTTGCAGAAACTGTCCAATAGTCTGGGCTGCCTGGGCCACATCTTGCATAGTGGTTTTCACCTACGAACAAAAGCTTATAACAATTTCGATTGGAGCACCGGGCATGCGACTGCACGCTCTCGTGTGGCCTCGTCGGCACAACATAGCTTCATCTCAGGTGACGTTGAACTCCGGGACGAATCTGGCGGGTTATTCTCCGCTATGCTCCTCACGTGCTCCCGGCTCGGGGAAATCGCTGTCGTGCTCCTTAATCAACTCATCCTGATCGCGATGGCCGAGCTGGCCTGCAAGGGAGCCTTGGCCAGCCGCCGATTTCCGAGTGGCATCAGGGCTGCTGTCCTCTACGGCGCCTTTGCTAATGTCTTCGTCGGGCTTTGGCATCACATTGTCTCCTCAGACGTCACCGTTTAGATGAGTGCCGCAAGAGAGCTGTTGCCCACATTCGCATAGTGAGACGAGGACGCCGATATTAGCTTAGGCTTTCCATCAGCTTGTTGACGGTGCGATTCATGTCCTTGTCAGAGCGGCGATGCTCGTCGATTTTCGCAATGGAATGCATGACAGTTGTGTGGTGCTTGCCGCCAAACTGACGCCCTATCTCGGGCAGGGAAGCCTCAGTAAGTTGTTTGGCAAGGTACATTGCGATCTGACGCGGTACGACTACCTGGCGGGAGTTATTCTTCTGTTTCAACTCTGCGACGCGCATGCCGAATTGCTCCGCGACCGCCCGCTGAATAGCCTCGATGGTGATCTTGCGTACCTGGGTATCAATAAACTGTTTGAGGCACTGCTGGGCAACCACAAGAGTGATTTCTACTCCGTGCATGCTGCACCAGGCGATGAGGCGCACGAGCGCGCCTTCCAGCTCACGGACATTGGTGCGAACGTTACTTGCGATGAAGAGTGCGACGTCTGTGGGAAGCTGCGTCTGCTCCGACTCGGCCTTCTTCTGAAGAATGGCGACTTTGGTCTCGAGATCAGGTGGTTGTATGTCGGCGATGAGACCCCACTCGAAACGGGACCGCAAACGGTCCTCGAAATCCGGCAGTTCCTTCGGAGGACGGTCGGAAGCGATGACAATCTGCTTCATGCTCTCGTGAAGCGTGTTGAAGGTATGGAAGAACTCTTCCTGAGTGCGCTCCTTACCAGCGAGAAATTGAATGTCATCGATGAGCAGTACGTCTACATTGCGGAACTTGTCACGGAAACTGGTCATTTTTTGATAGCGGACGCAGTCCACCATTTCATTCATGAATTTCTCGCCGGACACGTAGCAGATGGATGCATGCTGCTGTCTACGCTTCACGTCATGACCGATGGCGTGCATCAGGTGGGTCTTCCCCATCCCTACCCCGCCGTACAGGAAGAGCGGATTGTAGGCCTTGGATGGCCGCTCAGCGACAGCCTGAGCCGCAGCGGTAGCGAACTGATTCCCGTTTCCTACGACGAAGGCGTCAAATTGATACCGCGGATTGAGTTGAGAGGCCGTATTCCAGTCAAACCGCGACTGCTCTGGTTGGGCCAACGTGCTTGGAGGCATGGGGGTGCGCCGTGCGCTTGGCGCGTTGGAGGAGTGTGCGGGGACCGGCGCAAAGCCGCCATCTTCGCGTACACGCGGCTGTGTCGACTCCTGCTGCGGGGTGGTGAAAACCACACTTTCGATCTCCAGACCGAGATTGTCGACCGCTTCCTGGATCAGGTCCGTATATTTTTCGCAGACATCCTGAAACTCTGCTGAGGGGATACGTACGTATAGGGTTTTACCTTGGAGATGCGAGAACCGCGTGGGCTTCAGCCAGGTCTCGAATGACTGACGATTGATCTTTTTCTCGAGCGCCGCCAGAATTCGCACCCACGAATTCAACACAGCCGTGGCCGTCGGAACGAATGACATGCTTTCAATTCCTTCTTGGGCTTGAGCCCAAGTCTTTTTGCTTTCAGAGGCGTACATTTTTCAAACCAATCAGCCCGCTGGCGACTGCAAAAAGCAACAAAAGTTCCGAATCGTCGTGCGCGACGATTGGGCCGGAACGCTGGTTGCTGGAGATCCTCGCGCCATGCCCGAAGGAGCCTGTGCGAAGAAGAAACGACATAAAACCAATTGCGAATATCGCGGTTACAACGAATTCGCACTTGCTGAGCGGGTTTGATAGTAGCACGGATGGGCGACACGATTTCAAGTGATTCGGATACAAAAAAGCTCGTTGCACCATTCCTTGTGAAGCTGCGTTCTGACGGCAGTAACCGACGCATACTCAGCATTTGCGCACGCATTCGCAAGCACTATTAGGTCCCTCCCCGAAGGCATCGAACCTCCAAAATGGGTTTGGGATTCCGCTGGTTATTCGGGTATACTGAGAAACTGTTGCGACAAGCAGAAAACTGAGCAGGAGCCGACTCAAATGCCAAAGCGTACTTTTCAACCAAACCGCCGCCGCCGGGCGAAGACACACGGGTTTCTCTCGCGGATGAAGACGAAGGCGGGTGCAGCTGTGCTGAGCCGTCGCCGTGCGAAGGGCCGTCACAAGATCGCGGTCAGCGCAGGATACCGCGACTAGCCCTGGCCGGGCTGTATCCGCCCGGTAAGGTCTTCTGGTCCATGATCACCGCCGCCAACCGCCTTCGAAAACACGCGGATTACCAGCGGGTTTACAAGGCCAGCCGAAAACGGTTTGGAAAGCAGATGAGCTACTTTTTCCTGCTGCGCCAGCCGGAACTCTTACGTGAAAACAGTACATTGCGCCAGCCGGATGCATGCGCACGCATCGGACTGACGGTGAGTCGTGCCATGGGCAATGCGGTGCAGCGCAATCGGATTAAGAGACGAATGCGAGAGGCTGTTCGTAGAGAAATCGGCACGCTTCAGTTGCCGGTGGATGTCGTCCTGCATCCAGGCCGTAGAGTGGCCGAGGTCGAGTTCTCGCTGTTGGAGCGTGATATAGCCCATATCTTTCATGCGATCCAGCGGGAAGCTGCGGAACAGTTGCGCGGACCAGGCGTCCATGCGACGCGAGGCTCTGCGTGAATTCCCGCAGAGGTGAAACGCTGCGGCAACCATCGGCTGTCGTCTTTTGGTTGTACAAGGCATGTGTTTCGCCTTTGATACACGCGATTGCGCCGAGTGACTGCCGGTATTTGCCCACGTGCTCCGAATATGCCTACACCTCGCTCGTGCGTTTTGGAGTTGTTCGCGGCAGTTGGCTGGCACTAAGGCGACTGCTTCGCTGCCATCCCGGGGCTAAAGGAGGGCTCGATCCGGTACCTGAACGAGTGTTGGCGCAGCCGGATGCGTTCATGGGCTGAAGTTCCAGCGGTTTAGCCTTTACCATAGAGAATGGATAGGGCGGTTCAACCGCATCTTCCACCCACACCGTAGAACAGGACGATCCACTTGGCAGAGATCAGCAACCCGAACCAGCAAGGCGGACAAGACGGCCGGTCGCTGATGGCGATCATGATGATTTTCATGGCCATCCTCCTTGGCGTTCAGTACTACCGCTCGAAAAACAATCCGCCGCAGCCGCCCGCGAAACCTGCGACGACACAGCCTGCCACAACGTCTGCACCCTCCACCCCGAGCGAGCCTCAAGTCGCGAATCAGACGAAGACACCCGCGCAGCCTGCGGTTGAGGCCGCTTCGGAAAGCACCACTACGGTAGAAAATAAGCTGTATCGGATTCAGTTCTCCAATCGCGGCGCGCAGGTGATTAGCTGGGTGCTTAAGGGGCCGCAGTTCACGAACAGCGAAGGCAAGCCTCTCGATCTTGTGAGTGCCCAGGCCGCCAAACTCTGCGGCTATCCGCTTTCGTTCTACAGTTACGATGGCGCGAGCTTCCCGGTGTCCTCGATCACCCGTAATAACCACATCGTTACAGCGACGATTTCTGGTAATGTTCCTGCCGGGCTCAGCGGACGGTCGATCTCGATTAATGGCGTGAGCGATAGCAGTTTCAATGGAACCTATGTTGTTACGCAAAGTGGCCCGAATACACTGACGTACTCGCAGGATTACGGCGAAAACGCGACCGGGAATGGCGGTACGCTCTCGACTGTAAATGGGGCTACGGCCGACATGCTTAGCCGGGCGCTTTTTGTGCCTTCGGCAACGGGGAATCTGACAGCGCCGACTAGCCTGACTTTCAAGTACTCAAGCGGCGACCTGCAGGCAACCAAGACGTTCACATTTGATCCCGACACATATCTGCTCCATGCAGACGTTCAGGTGACCCGTGGAGGGCAACCGGTCCGTGCGCTGCTGAGTTGGCCCGGCGGATTCGGCGATCAGAACGAGGATTACAGCGGGGCAGCCTATTCAGACTCACAGCTGAACACCTATAAGAACGGCAGCGACGAACATCTTGCCCCAAAGAAGATCTCCGGCGGAGAGACGCTGAACGGTCCATTTGATTGGGCAGGCGTTAGTGATAAGTTCTTCGCCGCTGTTTTTCTACCCGACTCGCCTGGCACGGCGACGCTCGCGAGTCTGCACAACGAGATCGACGTCTCCAAAACGATCAAGCGCGTCGGGTTCGGCTCCAACTCAGCGCCGACCAAGCCCATGCCACAACCGCTGCTTGGTGCCGCTTTAGGTGACGTAAGTGGCGTCAGCCGCATGGAGATCTTTGTTGGGCCGAAATCGGTAAACGTTCTCAAGAATATTCATGCCGCCAATTCGAAGGTCACGCTTGAGCCGATGCTGGAGTTCGGGTTCTGGGGATTCATCGGCAAGTATCTGTTTTTGGCGCTGCAGTTCATCCATCGCTTCGTCGCCAATATCCCGGGCTCCTGGGGATGGGCAATCGTCCTGCTGACGGTGCTGATCAATGTGTTGATATTGCCTGCTCGCATCAAGAGCATGCAGAGCGCTCTGAAGATGCAGCGCATTCAACCGCAAATGGATGCAATCAAGGAAAAGTACAAGAAATACAAGGTCACGGATCCAAAGCGGAACGAGATGAACGCCGAGATCATGCAGTTGCAGAAGCACCACGGCGTGAATATGTTCGGCGGGTGTATTCCGACCCTGGTAACTTTGCCGCTGTTGTATGCGTTCTTCACGATGCTGCCGCGGGTCGTGGAGCTCCGGCATGCGCCGTGGCTTTGGCTGACGGACCTCCAGGCGGCTGATCCTTGGCACATCTTGCCTATCCTGACTATTCTTTTCCAGTTCCTGAGCCAGTACTACACTCCCTCTCCGGGAGTGGACCCACAGCAGCAGAAGATGATGGCTTTTATGATGCCTGCATTTTTCGGCTATATGACCTGGAACTACGCCTCCGGAATCGCTCTCTACTGGCTCATCGGCCTGCTAATTGGTGTGGCGCAGCAGATGATCATGAATCGCACATCGATGGGCCGCGAGATGCGCGAGATTGCATTGAAGCGGGCACGAAGAAAAGGGACCACGATCCAGGGACGCAAGTAGAACACTGCGCATCCTATAGCAGGACCATACAAGCAGGTAAGTGAGGACTCGTCTTCATGAAGCAAAAGAAGATCCGTAAGGCTGTGTTCCCCGCTGCGGGCCTGGGTACACGCTTCTTGCCCGCTACCAAAGCAATTCCTAAGGAGATGCTTTGCCTCGTGGACAAGCCCCTCATCCAGTACGGAGTTGAGGAAGCTGTTGCCGCCGGTTGTACAGAGATCATCATCGTCACCGGCCGCGACAAAGCCGCGATGGAAGACCACTTCGACTCAAGTCCGGAACTCGAGTACGCATTGGCTGCGAAGGGCAAACAACAACTGTTGGATGCAGTCCACTCAGTGTCGAAGCTGGCAAAGATCATCTACACGCGACAGGCAGAGCCTCTTGGCCTGGGGCATGCCGTACTTATGGCGAAAGAAGTTGTCGGCGATGAACCGTTCTGCGTGCTGCTTCCGGACGATATTGTGGACGCCGATGTGCCTTGTATGAAGCAGATGGTTGAGGCATTCGAGCAGACCAGTTCGAGCATCCTTGCGTCCGAGGTCATCGAGGGGCCCGCGATTTCCGCATACGGCGTACTCGACTGCACACCCGATCCCAATAACCCTCGCTTGCTTGACGTGAAGGGCATGGTAGAGAAGCCTAAATTCGAGGAGGCTCCGTCAAAGAATGCAATCATCGGCCGGTACATTCTGACACCAAAGATCTTCGATATGATCGAGAAGTTGACGCCCGGAGCGGGGGGGGAACTCCAGCTGACCGACGCCATCAAAGCGCTGCTGCAGTACGAGAAGGTGTACGGCTTTCACTATCAAGGTAAGCGTCACGACGCCGGCGACAAGCTCGGATTTCTGAAGGCTACTGTGGAGTTTGCTCTCAAGCGCGAAGATCTCGGTCCGCCATTCCGTGAATGGCTAAAGAGCTTGCCGATTCAATAGAAGATATCAGCGGAGGAAGCGGACATGCCGTCGCTTCTTTTCGGAGATCGCGCCTGACGATCCGCTTCTTTCAAGCGCTATCAAATCGGTACTCGCAGCATGAGCCAGTTTGCGGAGCGACTACTCTTCGCGATATCTTCTGAGACGCTCTCGAATCCTTTCACTGGTTCTGCTTCCTCCGTCGGGGGATCAGAGTTTGACCGTTAGTTTTTCCCTTCGCGCACAGGTGCTTGTCCGTGAGGTTCTCGATGAAGCATGTAAGCATTCGAAACAAGATCGCGTTTGCGCCGGCTCTGTTGGTGGCTTTCTCTGTGGGCCTGCATGCGCAGAACTCTTTGATTAAACCCGGGCTGTGGCACTCTGAGGTCACTACAAGCACCACTCTCGCGCTTCCGGCGGATGTCGAGGCGCGAATTGGGGCTTTGCCGCCCGATCGGCAACAGGTGGTGCGCGCACAGATGGGAGCTGGTAAATCAACTACTATTGTCAACCGATCCTGCATCGCGCCGAACACGACGTTCGACAGTTTTTTGAAAGATCAGACTCAGCGGAATAGCCGATTGAAGTGTAGCGTCACCAACCGGACCGTGAGTCAAAGCGGAGGCTCATTCGACACTGAGTGCAGTGGAAAGGGCACCACCGCAACGGCTCATGTGGACTTCACACGAACTGACGAGGAGCATGCCAGCGGCAAGATGCATATGACGATGACCTCCAACCGAGATGGCAGAAGGTTCAGCGGAACCTCTGAGAGCACCATTCACTACAAGTACGTCGGCCCGAACTGTGGGAATGTGAAGACGCTCCGCAAATTGGGCTCCTCACAATAATTTCGGAAGGCTGAATCCTTGGACGAGCGCGGGAGTGTTTCCTATCATTGGAAGATGGCACAGTATATTTACGTGTCGGCTGAAAGGTTTTGATGGGTATTCGAGGTTTCGCGCCAGCCGCACTTCTCTTCGTGGTGTCAATAAGCGGTTATTCGCAATCTGCGGCCACTCCTATCCGAATTATTGCTGACCTGTCCGAGGCCCCCAGAAAGCTGTATCACGCAGAAATCGATCTGCCCGTAAGACCGGGACCCCTCACGCTGATTACACCGGAGTGGATTCCCGGCAACCATCGTCCGAACGGACCGGTTGAGAATATTACCGGGGTCGTGTTTACGGCGAACGGCCAAATCCTGTCCTGGCGGCGGGATGATGTGAATCTGTTCGAATTTCACCTGTTAGTTCCTAAGGGCGTCACCAGCCTGCACGCGCACCTGGACTGCATTGTCACGTCGCGCGCTACTCCAAAGCTGGCCGTACTGGAATGGGAAAAACTGCTGCTGTATCCAGCCAATGTGCCGGTCCGCAATATCTTGGTTGAGCCGTCGGTGACAATCCCAGCAGGATGGAGAATCGGCACAGCCCTGACGCCGATTGCGAGTGGGCTGACTGCGACACCGACATCGGATGTGGATGAATCGGCGCACACACCACCTGCCGGCAGCATGACCACGCGGTATGCAGCAACGACGGTGGAACAGCTTGAAGATTCACCCGTGATTGCCGGTCAGTATTTCCGCGAATTTCCTCTCGCTCCTGAGGTCACTCCGAAGCACTATATCGATGTAGTTGCAGATGAGGAGGTGGATGCAAACCTCCGCCCCGAGTTCTTGATGGAAGTCTCGAATCTAGTGCGTGAGGCGAGCGCAATGTACGGCTCGCATCACTACAACGTCTACCACTTCCTGCTCACACTTTCGGACACCGCAGGCGGGGAGGGTCTCGAGCACGGCCAATCCTCGGATAACGGCGTAGATGAAAAGGCATATTCGGATGCAGCGCATCAGCTAGCCGAAGCCGACCTCCTGGCGCATGAGTTTACTCACTCGTGGAACGGCAAGTACCGCAGGCCCGCACGGCTATATCAGCCGGACTTTGCCACTCCGCAGCAGGGGGATCTGCTCTGGGTCTACGAGGGGATGACGCAATATCTGGGTAATGTGTTGGCGGCGCGGTCCGGACTCAAATCACAGGAGCAATATCGGGACCTGCTCGCCATGAGCGCTGCCAATCTGGATGCGAAATCCGGCCGTGAGTGGCGTAGCACTGAGGATACGGCCATCTCCTCGAGTATTCTCCGCGCTCCAAACCTCGCGTGGACCAATTGGCGTCGCGGACAAGACTACTATCAGGAAGGCGAATTGGTGTGGCTGGATGCCGACACTCTCATTCGCAAACTGACCAACAATACGAAATCGCTGAACGATTTTACGCGCGTGTTCCTCGGTAAAGGCGGCGACACCGGTCCATTAATCGTTCCCTACGAACTTCCTGAGATCGTTGCGGAACTAAACCAGATCGCTCCGTACGACTGGGCGAAGTTCTTCCGCGAGCGAGTCACAGACATCAATCCGCGAGCCGACCTCGAAGGGATCGAACGGGCCGGGTACAAGCTTGTCTATACCGAAAAGGCCACCGCAGGCGAAATCGCGCTGGATGCAAGTCGCAGCCGAAGAAGCACGGCGATCAACGTGTGGTACTCGCTCGGCATTCGCCTCGCGTCTGACGGCACCATTACTGACGTGCGCTGGAACAGCCCAGCAGACAAGGCAAAACTCGCTCCTGGGCAGAAGATTTTTGCAGTGAACAATGCCGTTTTCTCCGGCCCTGCGCTTCGAGAGGCGATTCGGGATGCGAAGGGAAGTCCCAACCCCATCCGTCTCATCCTGCAGACGAACCAGTTTGTATCGCTTGCAGACATTGACTACCACGGCGGTGAGCGCTATCCAGCTTTGCTCCGGATTGACGGTGCGCCTGATTATCTCGATGAGATCACGAAGCCGCTCGCGGCTGCTCCTGCTCAGAGTTCGCCTGTCGCCCGATAACCAGCTGGCCTTACAGTTCTCGTAAGATGGATGGCATGAGATATCTGATCGCGTTCCTGGCGGTTGCCGGTGTGGTCATCAGTTCGCTGGCTCTGCATGTTCATAGGATGGATCCCTCGGAAGCGCCTCCCTGTGCCGTTTCAGAGCGCTGGGACTGCGGGGCTGTGAATCACAGCAAGTACGCCACCTTTCCGCCGTTGACGATTGACGATCTGGACGAAACTGGTAAGCCTAAACCGGGATCTCTCCACATTCCTGTAGCTGCCATCGGGATTGCAGGGTACGCTGTCATCGCCATCTTTGCTCTGTTGGGCCGCTTCTGGGTCGTACTGGAGTTGGCGCAAAGCGGCTTCTTCTGCGCGGCGTTTCTTAGCTACATTGAGGAGTTCATCCTGCAGAAGTGGTGTATCTACTGCGTCTGGTCTCAGGTAACCATTACGGCGATCCTGGTGGCCAGCATCGCAACTGTGATGCTGCAGCGACGCAAGATTAAGGTCGACGCTCCGGAACCGGCGCCGGTCCCGTAGACTAAAGCCATGTGGCCCAAGTTGCTGCTGGAGTTCCTGCCGCACCTGACCCGACTGATCCCGGCCGCGGACAATTATCTTAGCTCTCGTAAAGAGAGCGACAAGGCGTATCAAGCAGCGTTGACGTCCCTCAAGGACGAAGTGCGTAGCGGTTTCGCGAAAGCTGCCGAAGAACAGTCCAACCTCGGCCGTGAAGTGAAGGCGCATATTGCGGGCTCGGCCCAGCAAGCCAGTGATTTGGCTCGTATGCGCTCGATATTGGATAGCGCTGAGGTCCGTATTGCGACAATAGAGAACCGGCTCGCCATCATCTTGCGCCTGCTCTGGAGTGTTGTTTTTTTGTTGGCCGTAACAATTGTGATCATCGCAATTCACGCCTGTCGCTGAGCCGCGAAGGTAGAATATTGAAGTATGGGGATTAGCCGCCAGCAGGCACTCGACTGCTTCCGTAGCGACGATCTAATTGGCATTGGCATGGAGGCCGATGCGATTCGCCGCAGCCTTCATCCGGAGGACGTCGTCAGCTACCGTTGTGTGCAGCAAGTCGATCTCGGCAATGCGCAACCAGCCGTTTTCACCCATCCCACTATCCAGTCAGCTAATCTTCGCCTGAACTGTGCGACGGCGGACCGGCTGGATGACGTGGCGAATCTCTGTTCCGAAATGCGCGCGCGGTTCGCATCGTCTTGGATCGAAGTGGGTTTGCAATTGGACGCTGCACGCGATGTGCGCACGATAAGCTTGATTCCCAGTTGGGCCGATTCCGGAGCGAATTCAGTCTTCGTTGATCCCCGGCAGGAGCACGGAAGTTATGTCGAAACCACTACCGCTGCGCTGGAGATTCACCGAACCGCCCACGCACTCGGTATGCGTACTACGGTTGCGATCCCGTTTGGCTGCGGGGAATCGCTTACTGAGCGGCTCGACTATTTGGAAGCCGTGTGCCGACTGCAGGACGAGACACTGGGATTCACAAGTTTCGTTCCCTTGGGGTTGGACGCTCCGGGTGGCCGCGAACTGGATGGTGTCACTGCGGTCGAACGCCTCAAGATGCTGGCGGTCACACGAATGGTGCTCCACAATATCGGCCACATGCAGTCTGCACAGGTGGGCTCAGGGCTGAAAGTCTTGCAGACGGGCTTCCGCTTTGGCGCCAATGACACGGAGATTCGACTTCCTCAGCCGAGTGTGACCGAGCAGGATCTCCGCCGGGTCATCCGTGATGCTGGTTTTCGCCCCATTGAGCGCGACGGCGATTACTCGACTATGTTCCTGAACTAGCACGGGTCGGCGGAACGTTGTATCGCGTAGAATCGACAGCAACGGCAAGCATGCCCCGGAGCGCTCTCCTGCCAATCTTCTTTCATAAGCTGCATGCGCCGCTGGCGATGCTCGCGGCTTCCAAGGGCTTCGGGCATTACATCCACACTCATTACGGCGATCCGACCTTTCGTGGCCTCTACCGCTGGAACGCCTTCGACACGTCGATGCTGGTGCCGTACTTCATCGTTATGGTGATTCTTGCCTTTTATGGGGTTCACCGCTATCAACTAGTCTGGCTTTACTACCGTAATCGCAAGAATGCCGCGAAGTGGAACGAGCCCGGCGGTCATTTCGAGGAGGGCCAGCTTCCTTTCGTTACGATTCAACTTCCTATTTACAACGAGCAATTCGTGGTCGACCGTCTGATCGACGCCGTATGCCGTCTCGATTACCCGCGTGATCGGTTCGAAATTCAGGTGCTTGACGATTCCACAGACGATACGGTCCAAGTCGCGGCTGAAATTGTGCAGCGGTACGCCAGAGGCTTCGCGGGGCTCGATCCGCAGCCCATCGTTCATCTGCATCGCACCAATCGGCATGGATACAAGGCCGGCGCATTGGATCAGGGCCTGAAGGTCGCGCGCGGCGAGCTAATCGCTATTTTCGATGCAGACTTCGTTCCTCCGCCGGATTGGGTGAATAAGGTCGTCCATCACTTCGCCGAGGGCGGCATCGGAATGGTGCAGACACGCTGGACGCACCTGAACCGCAATTACAACTTCATGACGCAGATCGAGGCCATCCTGCTCGATGGTCACTTCGTACTGGAGCATGGTGGCCGCTCCCGTGCCGGCGTCTTCTTCAACTTCAATGGTACCGCAGGTATGTGGCGGCGTCAGGCCATCAACGAAGCGGGTGGATGGCAGCATGACACACTCACCGAAGACACTGATTTGAGCTATCGTGCGCAGCTCAAGGGCTGGAAATTTAAATATCTTCAGGATGTTGAATGTCCCGCTGAGCTGCCCATTGAGATGACCGCCTTCAAAACTCAGCAGGCACGCTGGGCGAAAGGCCTGATCCAGACGGGCAAGAAGATTCTGCCTCGGGTGCTTAAGAGCGACGCACCGTGGCACACCAAATTGGAAGCCTGGTATCACCTGACAGCCAACATCAGCTATCCCTTGATGATCGTGCTCAGCGCCTTGCTTATGCCTGCGATGATCATCAGGAGCTGGCAAGGTTATGTTCAGATGCTGTTGATCGACTTCCCTTTGTTCGTCGCCAGCACAATGTCTGTCTCTACGTTCTACATGGTTAGTCAGAAGGAGTTGTATCCCAAGACCTGGTACAAAACCCTTCTGTACGTTCCCGTGCTGATGGCTCTCGGAGGAGTCGGCCTCACCATTACCAACGCTATCGCTGTAATGGAAGCTCTGTTCGGCGTGAAGTCCGCGTTTGCGCGTACGCCAAAGTATCGAGTTCAGTCGAAAGGTGAAAAGACCAATGCCACTGTTTACCGAAAACGGCTCGGGGTTGTTCCCTGGATCGAACTCGGACTGGGTACGTTCTTCGCCTGGACCGTTTGGTACGCGATAACGACCGAAAATTATTTCACTGTTCCATTCCTGCTGCTTTTTGTCTTTGGATATTGGTACACCGGGCTGCTGAGTCTCCTACAAGGGCGGTTTGAGCGGAAGGGCTCGGCCGGGTCCAGCATGCACGAGAAGCCGTATCCGATCGGAATTTAGCTCACCTTAAGGAAGAAGGCCCGGCAAATTCGCCGGGCCTTCTTGTGTCACTCTTGTACAGTTAGAAACGAATACCGACCTTGATTGGGATGTAGGTCGTGCGGTTGCTGTTTGCCGGGAAATAGTTGTAACCCGTGTAAGACAGTCCGAACGGCGTATTTGCGTTGGCAGCCGTCAAACCGACGCGCTGCTTGTTGAAGACAACAACGTACCGTGCTTCGACATAAAAGCGCTGGTTCGAAAATTTGGAAAGCTTATAAGTGAGTCCAACTCCGCCGTTCACACCTGGGGCATTGCTTGTGTAGTGATCAATAATCTGGTTCGCTTGGTACTGGTAGCAAAATCCAAAGTAATCGCAATATGTCCCAGTTGCAGGCAGGGTGAAGTTGGTCACCTTGTGATAGAAACCGGCGCCTACTACTGCGTATGCTCCCATCGATCCCTGGCCTACGAGGGAAAAGGTGGGATTCACCGTGAACGACCACACGTGGTTGTTGCCGTCCAGACCATAACCTTGGGTGCCGTACAGATAATCCTGATTGGCCAGCGTCGAGCCCTGCAGGCCGAGGCGATCATAATCGAACTGCAACATGACTCCCACGTTTTGGCTGAAGTTTCGACCAGCACCTACCTGAAACCCATAACTCGGCGTGAAGTACTGGTGCGTATTGCCAATCGGCAAGGTCGCGCCGATTCCCGCCAGGAACCCGAACTTATTGGAACCATCGGCGTTGGTATGGCTATCCGAGTACCGCGGACGCCCGTAGCGCCGGCGAGGCGGCGGCTGGAAACTGTCCAGCGCGGAAGAGTTGAGAGCGAGACGGTCTACGTTGTCCGAATCCAGCGAAGACGAGCTGCTGGACGAAGACGAAAAATAATCCTTGGCAGAAGCAGACGCATACGTCGCGAGCGGCGTCATGAAAACCGGCTGGGCAGAAGATACCTGCTGCGCCTGGAGTAACGAGCCGGTGCCGGCAAAAGCGAGGACGATCGTCGCCGTACGGCACGCAGTGGAGAGGAGACTACGCCTGGTGTGCATTTCCGATTGACTCCCTTATTGATGCAAAGTCCTTCTTGAGATTGCTAACCCGAGAGGGCTGACTATGTTGCGTGGCAGATTCGTCACGACTTTCCCTTTTTTTCAATAAGACGCACCTCAAACGCATTTGGATCGTTTTTTCTAAGCGATTGTACCCAAAGCACTCCCCAATACTGATGATCATCTGGACGCTGAATGCCTAAGGCTCGCTAAAGCGGCAATACGCCCCAAAGGCATTCTGCCCCGGCAGGTCGATCTGAGATCGGCTGCTACCGGGGCAGAATGTCTGCCGAAGTCTGCGCCCTAATGAATATCGAACTGCTCGGGATGAAGGCTTGGATCGCTCTTCACCAGGATGGTCTTGCCAACCATCTCCTCCATCTCCTGCAGCCACTTCGCGCCCGAAGCCTTGAGCTGTTTGACCACCTCCGGGTGGACGCGCAGCATCACATCACCACGGTCCAGATGTCTCTGCATCTTCCGCATCTCGATGTAAATGTCGTTGCAGACCGTGACCGGCGACTTTACCATGCCAGTGCCCGAACATACCGAGCAGGGCACAGACAGAGTCCGTTCCAGCGACTGTTTCACGCGTTTCCGCGTAATCGCCACCAGGCCAAAATCATTGAACTGCAATACCTTCGAAGGAGCCCGGTCCTTCTTGAGCTCATCCTCAAGTGCGGCCATTACCCGATTGCGGTTCTTGCGCTCATCCATATCGATAAAGTCGATGATGATGATGCCGCCCAGGTCGCGCAACCGGATCTGGCGTACGATCTCCGGAATCGCGTCCAGATTTGTCTTCACGATCGTGTCTTCCAACCGAGCCGTCTTGCCAACAAACTTGCCGGTGTTGATGTCGATCGCGACCAGTGCTTCCGTCTGATTGATGACGATTGAGCCGCCTGACTTCAACCAAACCTTGCTCTTCAAAGCCTTGTTGATCTCGTCACTGATCCCGAACTGCTCAAACAGCGGCGTCTCTTTGCTGTAGAGCTTCACCCGACGGATCAGCGATGGCTGAAACCGTTGGAGGAACCTTAGCACGCGCTCGTACTCCGTCTCGGAATCAACCCAGATCGCGGAGAAGTTGTCGGTCACCTGGTCGCGCAGAATGCGCTCAATCAGGTTTAGGTCGTGGTAGATCAGCGCCGGCGACTTCGATGACTCCGAGCGCGCCTTGATATCGCTCCACAGGTTCAGCAGGAAACGAAGATCGCTGCGAAGCTCATCCTCACTCGCCCCCTCCGCCGCGGTGCGGACGATAAATCCGCCGCTCGCCTCACCCTTCTCGCTAAGCAAGATCTCTTTCAGCCGCCTTCGCTCCGCGTCCGACTCGATCTTCCGTGAGACGCCGGTGTGGTTCACCGTCGGCATAAAGACCAGGAACCTGCCCGGCAGAGCGATGTGCGAGGTGATGCGCGCACCCTTCTTCGCAATCGGCTCTTTCGCAATCTGCACCAGGATCTCCTGTCCTGGTTTCAGCAAATCGCTGATTGCCGGCAAATTCGTCGCCTGCACAGAATGGCGAGAACGCCCATTTCCGTGTCCGGGACGGTCGCCACGCCCTCTTCGTCCATCGCGGCGGTCGCGTCTGCCGCGGCGATCGCTATCGCGACGCTGAGGAGCGGGCTCTTCGGCAACTGCATCAGCGGTTCGAACTTCTTCTTCCTCGTCACCCTGCTCGGGGTAATCGTATTCGTCATCTCCCGAGGCTGTCTGGAATCCCTGCTCGGTGGCGCCCTCTTCCCGTGTGACAACATAATCGCGAGGGGTGTCGTACTCCTCGAGAGTCTCCTCCTCGAGGTCGTCCTGTTCGGAGTCGCTCCGAGTGATCTGGTCGATCGACATCTCGCGAAGCATTACGCCCAGATCGGCTGCGCCTTCCAGGGTCTCCTCTTCGTCATCGATCTCCTCAATCGAGCTGGCTTGGAGAGTGGTCGCTGCCGGCTCCTCGTCCTGCGCCTGTAGCGCTTCATCTTCACTCGATGATTCCGCTGACCAGACTGATTCTTCGGGCTCAGTCGCCTCGACCGAGACAACTGCGTGTTCATGATGGATGGGCGAAGTCTCATCCTCTACAAACACAGATCCCGAAGTCGCAACCTCATCTACAATCAGCTCCGGCTCGGAAATCATTTCCCCTGTCGGTGAGATCGAAGTGATGTCGTGCACGAGGGGTTCTGCACCTTCCGGTGAAGTGGACGTCTCGGCGGGTGTTTCGACTGCTTCTGCAGCCGGCTCTGCCGCGAGATCGTCTTCGAAGTCAGCAGGTGACTCAACTATCGGAGCATTGCGGAACTCACGGGGTGGGACAGGGTCAACGCGGAAAGATGCTGATGCTGTCTCCGGCTCGTACTCCAACTCGTGCGATTCTGGGACCGGAGTCCCTCCTGTGGACGGTGCAGTCTGGACTTCCGCCGCCTGCGAAGCACCAACGCTCTCTTCCGACAAGTCAGTTGCTGCTAACTCTATTGGTCGAGCGTCTCCCTGGCGCTCTGCGGATCTTTCGATAACAGGGCGCGACGTTTCTGGAGCCCGCCTGCGCGATAACGTCTCACCTGGTAGTACCGAGCCGCCGTCCCAACCCGTTGCAATCTGCGTGTACAGGGTTGCGGGAGGTGCCAAAGACGTCAGTGAGGGAGACGCGAGCGTTGACGAACCACTCGGAGGAGGAGTACTCGGCTCAGGCTCATCGCCAGCTTTGCGATACTTCGAAAGCGACTCCCCCGGCAAAATGATTGGCTCGGGCGAGTTGCCCGCATAGATATCGCCGTACGCGTTCTCAACGGGGCCTGTGCCCCTCGCCTCCTCGCCGCGAATGCCGTAGAGTTCACCGCGCGAGGGAGAAAAGCCCCGCGGGCCTCGGCCCGGTCGGCGGCCACGCTCCTGGTCGTCCCTCCCCTGTCGCTCTCCGAACCGGTTCTGCTGGTCGGCTGCACCGGTTTCCGAGGCTGTTTCTAAATCATCAAGAGCCGACCCCGTCTGAACCTCGGGAGCATCTGAAATCCCATTTACCGTACCGGAGCGTGCAGCATCGCCTGCCGGACCTCCTCGCCCGCGACGACGGCCTCGGCGTCCGCGCCAGCGACGGCTGCCATCAGCGCCCGGCGCTCCTTCGCCAATCTCAGTTGCCGATCCGCTGTCCGCCGACTCATCCTGCTCAAGCCCGGCATCGTTGTGCCTGGAATCCTGACGTCCACCAAGTTCGGGACCGACGGTCGGTTCCGTCGCAGCGTTCTGCGGATATCGCTCACGGCCGCTCCGCTTGCCTCGCGCTCCCCGATCCACATTACGGTCACCGCCCTGCCGTGGAGCGGAGGTATCGAATTCCTCCGGATCGGCTGCTTCCTCTAAAAAGTCAGTGATGTAGAGGAATGCATCGCGTTCCAGCCCAATATCGACAAAAGAGGACTGCATTCCCGGTAGCACGCGTGTCACGCGACCGTTATAGATAGAACCCGCAAGGGTGTACTCATTTTCGCGCTCATAATAAATTTCAGCAAGCGCTTCGTCTTCAACAATCGCCAACCGTGTCTCGTGTGGCGTGCTGGATATATAAATTTCTTTCGACATGGACCTGCTCTTTCTGCCCGATCCGCACCTTGAGGCGGGGTCGAGCGGCAGGCCGAGCGGAGATCAGCGGGGCCTTCGCGGTTTGCTAAGCCCCCTCCCCGGTGGATCGAACAGGATGCGGGACGTGAAAACTGTGTAGACCGATGACTTACGGCGGGAGCCGAGACTCCGCGCAACATGCTGCTGGCCAACCCTTGACTCTGAGGTCATCCAGCTGAATCGAAAAGCAATCGGGAACACGGGAGCTGCTTCACGAGGAGCTTGGCATGCGGATTTTGTGACCAGAACAACCTCAGAACCTAATTGAGGCGGGGCCGTTTGCCGTCCGGATGCGATCATTCCCTT
>Ga0070658_10001717_pt1 | contig 18497 bp, 17 predicted proteins | sample KBSC13metaG_FD_64664 | JGI IMG/M metagenome (GOLD analysis project Ga0070658, IMG submission 64664) | Corn rhizosphere microbial communities from Kellogg Biological Station, Michigan, USA - KBS C1-3 metaG | ecosystem: Host-associated > Plants > Roots > Rhizosphere > Soil ...
GCCGGGAGCATCGCCAGGAAGGACAGCCGGTTGAGCGCCGGGTCTGCGAGGTGCGCAAGCCGCGTGACGACGGAGTCGTCGTGGGCGCCCGGCACGAGGTGCATGTGTCCATTTTCGGAACTACTACTGCATCCTGCGTATCGTCCGACCGGACATCTCGCCAATCGCTTTGTACGACGGCCCGCACCGGGTATTGCTTCCTACCCGGACAACGGTCCCTAATCCGGGCCGTGGGCCGACTGTGACGGCGACCGGACAGGCGTCACCGCGATAGGTCAGGTGGCGACGAGGAACAGCCGGAACGGCACCGTCACGGTGACCGCGCCGCCCTGCGTCTGGGTTGCGCAGTGCGCCGTGCCCTGCACGCCGCTTTCTGCGGCACGGTTGAACGTAACCGTGCAGCTGTCGCCCTGGGTGCTGTCGAGCGTGAGGCCCTTGCCGGCGTCGAGGACCGACACCTGATCGGTGGTTTCCGTGCCGACTGCGGCCGGGCCAGCAATCGAGAACACGTCACCGGCCGCGTTGGTCATCGTGACCTGCAACGTGATCCGGCCGTTGGGGTCGATGGCCAGCTGACCTGGGCTCTCAGCCGTCGCCGCGACGTTGAGGTGACTGCCCGGCGTGAACTGAACGAGCGCGGTGCCGCCAACGTTGTCCACGGCATCGGTCTGGTCGTTAATCAGTGGCGACGGAACCGGTGTGTCAGTCGGCGATGCCGGTGGAGCCTGCGATGGGCTCGAGCTCGGCGAGGCGGCCGCGTGCGGTGTCGTCGACGAGTCGTGCGTTGCGGCAACACCGATGCCGGCGCCGGCCAGCGCAAGGCTGGCGGCGCCGGCAGCGAAGATCAACCCCCGTCGCGGCAGCCCCACTACTTCGCGGTCTTGATGCCGAAGACGGTCCGCGACCGGCCGGCGGTGTTTGTGCTGTCCGCGCTCGTGTACAGCGACAGGTTGTACGTCGTGTTGCACGCGACGGTGTGCGTCGTCGAGTACTTGCCGCCGCTGCCCGTGGTGGTCGTCCACAAGGTCTTCCAGCCGTTGAAGTGGCCCGAGGGCCCACGGTTCTGGATCAACAACTTGCGGTTGGCCTTGGCCGGGTAGTTGGAGCCGGCGATGTGGATCCGGCAGCTCGATAGCGTGCTCGGGTTGTTGCTGACGTGCTCGCTCACGTGCACGGTCACGATCGACGACGTGGTCGTTGGGAAGCTGCCGGAGTGGGTGAAGACAGCGCGCTCCTGCTCGTTGGTGAGCGGCCGACGGCCGGTCGAGTAGGTACCGCTGGAACTGGTCGTCAGCGTCCGCATCGTCGACCACGCGCCGGAAGGCTTGCCGTTGACGAGCGCGCGGCGCTGGTAGGCGATGCTCGCGTTGCCGATGCCGCAGTTGTTCTGGGTGAACTTGCCGAACGCCTTCAGCGTCTTGCTGGCGACGACTGTGCTAGGCGAGGCAGTGAGCGTCAGAACCGGGCGGTTCGGCGGGTAGGGGCAGCCGCCGCTCGGCGCTGCCTCACCCGGCAGAGCCGGTATGACGGCCGCCGCCGCGGCAACGACGCTGGCGACGGTCAACAACTTGCGAAGTGACATGCGTATATCCCCGCGGTTATCTCGTGGTCCGTTTCGTCCAGTTTCCCTGATGTTCGCCCCGCCGTCAGGCGTCCCGCGAATCTGCGTCCTCGCGGCCGGCCTTCAGCTCGGTCTTGAGAATGCGGATCGACCGGCCCATGGACCGCGCCGCGTCGGGCAGCCGGCGGTAGCCGAACAGCGCCACGAACACGACAGCGACGATGAGCAAATGCCACGGGCTGAGTTCGCCCATGCTGATACCTCGATCCTGGAAAATGGGGCGTTCAGACAAACGGTACGGAGCGGACGGCGTGAGAGGCATCAGTCGTTCGGCCAAGGTTGCGTTGGGTTGCCTGGCCGCATTCGTGGTGCTCACGCTGGCGCTGATCGGCGGTCCGCTCCCCCAACTCGACCTGCACGTGCGGCACTGGGCGGTGACGCACCAGGACCCCGGCATACGCCGGATCGCATCCGACGCCGTCTGGCTCGGAGACATCCGCGTTGCCGGGTCGCTGCTACTCGCCGTCGCCCTACTGGTGGCGTGGCGAGCGAGGAATTGGCGAGCGTTGCTGTTGCCGCTGGGCCTCGCCGCTTTGCTCGCGGGAATCGTGACCGGGCTGAAGATTGTGATCGGCCGCGCTGACGCGTCCTACTCGCCGAATGCCGATCTTGGCGTGGGAGCTCGCGGCTATCCGTCGGGCCACGTCGCCGCGGCCGCGGTCTGTTTTGGGCTGAGCGCGACCCTGCTCGCGGCGTCATTCCCGCGCCTGCGGCCGTGGGTGGTGGTTGTTGCCACGGCGGCGACCGTCCTCACCGCGGCCTCGATGATCTATGGCCCGGCACACTGGTTCACCGACACCGTTGGGTCGGCGGTGCTCGTAGGCGCGGCGCTGGGGGCCTTCCATACGCTGGACGGGCCGGGCCTCAGTCGCTGTCGACGCCGCCGCTGGCAGGCTTAGGCACATGTCGCCCGAAGGGGGTCGTCCGCTCCGCGTGGTTTTTGTTGACCACGTGGCTCGGTTATCGGGCGCAGAGATTGCGCTGACGCGTCTCATCCCTGCCCTGCGCGGGCAGGTCGAGTGCCACGTGATCCTCGGCGAGGACGGCTCCCTCGTCGAGCGCCTGCGTCGGGGCGGCGCGACGGTCGAGGTACTGCCGATGGACGAGCGACTCCGCGACGTGCGCAAGGACACGGTGCGCCCAGGGCTGACGCAGATCGTCGCTCTGTGGCGCACCCTTCGCTATGTGTGGGTGCTGAGCGGGCGGCTGCGCGAGTTGAAGCCAGACCTGGTTCACACAAATTCGCTCAAGGCGGCGATCTACGGCGGGTTCGCCGGCCGGCTCGCCGGGATACCCGTCGTGTGGCACGTGAGAGACAGGATCGCAGCCGATTACCTTCCAGCGGCCGCGGTCTGGGCCGTACGCGTTCTTGCTCGCGTGCTGCCGAACGCGGTCATCACGAATTCGGAAGCGACACTGGAGACAGTGCCCTGGGCGCGACGATCAGCGGTGCTCTACAACCCGGTCGTGCCCGACATCGTGGAGCCTGTCGCCGCGCGCCGGGCCACACACATCTCGAGACAGCGCGGCTACATCGGGGTCGTGGGACGCCTCGCACCGTGGAAGGGCCAGCACGTCTTCCTCGACGCGTTCGCCAAGGCGTTCACTGATGAGCCGCGCGTGAATGCTCGACTCATCGGCAGCGCGATGTTCGGCGAGGAGGCCTACGAAGGCCGGCTGCGCGAGCAAGCCGAAGCGCTCGGCATCAGCGACCGCGTCGAATTCCGTGGCTTTCGCGAGGACGTCGCAGCCGAACTCGCTGACCTCGTGATGCTCGTGCACTGCTCGATCTCGCCGGAGCCGTTCGGGCAGGTTGTGATCGAGGGTATGGCCGCGGGCCTGCCCGTTGTCGCCAGCAACGAGGGGGGCCCCGCCGAGATCATCACCGACGGCGTCGACGGCGTGCTCGTTCCGCCAGACGACGTTGACACTCTGGCGAAGGTCATACGCGACCTGGCTTATGACAGGGACCGGCGCCACCAGCTCGGCGACGCCGCCGCCCAATCCGCGAAGCGCTTCTCTCCCGACGCTGCTGCAGCAAAGCTGATGGCGATCTACCAATCAGTTCTGGGCCTCGTCTTAATCGCCGCAATTGTCTTCACGCAGCAACAGGCGCCGGACCAGCTCTTATGACGGCTGTAATCCGCGGTCGAGCATTCGGCCGCGCTTTCGAGGTGCGCCTGCCGGACGATGCCAGCAACGGTGTCGGCGACGCGCTGCCGTGGTCGTGGCGTCCGTTCGGCGGCGGCCCTGAACGCATCTGGGAGCTAGAGCTGTTCGGCGGTGACTATTGGGCGATGGTTGACGGTGAGGTGATCGGCCGTTGGGCGGACGCCGCGTATGCCCGCCACATGCTGCTGTCGGCCTTGGAACTGTGGATAGCCGAGCACGCCGAGGATCGCGTCTTCGTGCACGCCGGGTGCGTGGTAGTCAACGGCCGCGCCATCGTGCTCCCCGGGCGCACTCACGCCGGCAAGTCGACCCTCACAGCCGCGCTTGTGCGCGCTGGCGCGACGTACTACTCCGACGAGTTCACGGTCCTCGATCTCGACGGTTGCGCGCATCCCTACGCGCGTCGGTTGGCGATCCGGAAGGCGGACGGCGAGCTGGGCGAGCGTGTCGACGTCGACATGCTCGGGGGCGTCGTCGGCAACGAGGCCGCTCCTGTGGGACTGGTGGCGCAACTTCAGTACGCCCCCGGCGCTACCTGGCAGGTTCAGGCGCTAACACCCGGGCGGACGGTGCTCGCGATGATGGACAACACAGTTCCGGCGCAGGCCCGTCCTCACGAGGTGATGACGGCGCTCACGGCTGCGGCGTCAGGAGCGACTGGCGTCGTCGGCGTCCGTAGTGACGCAGCAGTCGCGGCGGCACGCCTAATCGACTTGCTCAAGAGTGGCGAAGGCGGCTGAGGACACCAGCGCTGGCGTCAAGCGCTGCCGCAAGGGCGCGGCTCCAGCCGGTGTCGTTGCGCAGCACGGGCAGCGCGAAGGGCTGGCGGCTGCCGCCGGCGAGCCGTGCAGGCGGGCCGAACTCGCCCTCGGCGGCGGCACGCCGGCGGCGGGCCTCGCGCGGCAGGTCGAGTTCGGGCACGTCGCCCGCGATTACCCGCTCATAGAGCTCCTTCTGTTGCTGCGCAACGCGGGTCCACGTCATGTCGGCGCTGGCGGTGATCCCCCGCCTACGCAGTTCGTCGTACCGTTTCGGGTCCGCGAGCAGGTCGATGACCGCACAAGCCAGACCGTCGACGTCGTGCTCCGGCACGAGCACCGTGGTATCGCCACCGACCTCCGGGATCGATCCGGACGAGTAGCCGACCACAACGGTGCCGGCGGCACGCGCTTCGACGATGACCCGGCCGAACTGCTCGACCCACGTGTGGGTCCGGCTGCTCGGGACCAGGATCACGTGCATCCGGCGGTAAGCCTCGGCGATGCTGTCCGCCGGCAGCCACGCCGTGATCTGAAGGTCATCGCTGACTCCGAGAACCCTGGCACGGTCGCGGGCCGCCCGCTCCTCCGGGCCCGACCCCACAATCTCCAGCCGCGCGGGTCCCCGCTCGCGGACGCGCGCGAAAACATCGACGGCATCGACAACTCCCTTTTCCGGAACTAGCCGCCCTACCAGTCCCAGCACGACAGGCTTGTGCGGCTCCAGGCGCTGCTCCCCCGGCCGAAACAGTTCGGAGTCGATGCCCAGCGGCAGCACGTCGATCACCCGGCAAAACCCCTTGCCACGGGCAACGGCGGCAGCCTGCCGACTGCAGGGGTAGAGCGCCCGGAGCCGGGCATAGGCGGCGGTCTCCCACTGCGCGAACGGCGGTGGGAACCGCTTGTCGACGTTCTGCGCCGTGTAGCAGACGACCGGCAGCGCGGGCGGGGCCGCAGCGAGCCACTGCCTCGCCGCGACGCTGAACGGCTCCTCGTGCAGGTCCAGGATGTCCGGGCGGCTCTCGCGAATCACCCGCGCGAGCCGATCCACGTTGGCGTACCGGTGGCGGTTGACGTCGCCTGGCCGCCTCACCTCGAGCTCGATCATCGGGAAGGTCTCAGCCGAGAGTCGCGCCTCGGCGCCACCATCGTGCCAGTTCGCCGGGACGACCAGCGTCATGTCGACACCGGCGGCGGCCAGTGCGCGTTCCCTCGCGCGGTGCCCGCGGTCGCGACCGCCGTGGTAGACGCGCAGCACACGAGGTGTCACGAGACGACATGCTCTCGTGTCCGCCTCCGGGCCAGCGCACGGTAGCCGACGTGTCCACGGTCTGGGACCGGGAGCAGCTTCGCCGATGCTCCTGGTCCCATCGAGGGGCTAGGTCCTGCAGGCCGCGCGTTCGTGATCGTCGCGCACGCCCGGACGACTGTGCCGCCCGGCAGACCTCAGGATCACCGCTGCTCGGGCAGCGCCAGCCGGCAAAGGCGCGGTCACGTGCTGCGTTCGTATGCGTAAGACCGCGGCTGGAATGGGCGCCACGTGCAAGGCTGAACTTGAAGAATGGCGTCGGTAGGGTCCAGACGCGTGGGTGATGTCGACCTCGTCACGACCGTCTGGGAACGGACCTACCGCACTGCGTTGACCACCGAGTTCTTTGACCGGATCGAGACTCAGGTCGGGCCGCAGCCGCACCGAACAGTCCTCATCAACAACGTCGCCGACTGGCCAGCGGTCGAGGCGCTCGCCCAGTCACTCGTGAATGCTGGGACGATTACCCGCTACATCTTCGTCGCTCACCATCTCGACGCTGCACTAAGCCGGTTCCGTCTGCGCCGCGGCCAGCTGGAGCCGATGCTGCACTACAGCGACCACTTCCTCGTCTCCGCGCACATTGACGGCCCCCGCTGGCTGCTGTTCTGGGACACTGACGTGGTCCTCGACCCGCCCGGCGACTGGGTGACTCCGACCGCCGACCTGCTCGATCGGCGTCCCGACGTGCTGGTCGGGTGCCCCGCGTGGCGCGACCCGGTGACGATGCGCGAGGAGACGCTCAGTGTCGATGGGCCGTTCAATCTCGGGTATGGGTTCAGCGACCAGACGTGGCTGATGGAGCGGTCCCGTCTGCGGGAAGCGAACCTACGGCTGCACGCCCCAGCGAGCTGGTGGTACCACACAGCTCCGGTCACGCGGATCTTCGAGCAACGGGTCGACGCCTACGCGCGACGTCGTCGTCTGCTAAGGGCTGTCTATCGGCCCGTTGTTGCCGCCCACGATGAGGTGATGGCCGCCGCGCCCGTCACGACGAACAGGCAGCGGGCGAAGCGCAAGGTTCAGGCCGCCGCTCGGCGCCTGCTGGAACAGGCGTTCTCCACAAACCCGGTGTTTGTCCGACGCCCGTCACCCGCCGGAGATGATCGGGCTCCCTAGCGGCGTGCCGATGTCGGCGTGACCCGCCTGCTTCGAACGCGTGCCATCTGTCATTTCACAGCCGGGACACGGCGCGGAGCGGGTAGGAGCTCCACCGCCTGTCGATCGGTGGTCGTAACGCTCGTCGCGTCGTTGACGGCGTCGGCGCGCCGGCACCTCGGTTAGAACGCGATGCCCACCCACGAGACTTAACGCGTTACCCACCCACGAGGCTTCGAGTGCAATCGGCGATCTTGGACCATGTCTTCGCTCGTGCTCCTCTAATCGCCGCAACGACAGCCGGCATGGCTGAGTTGCGACAGCAGGTTCGCGTGGCGGCGCGACGCCGAGACCTGCTGTTCGCCACCTGACAGAGGGAGCTGTCGGTAGGCCTCCGGCTAACGCGGCGAGAGCAGTGCTATCGGTGCATCGTGATCAAGGACCGGTCGGCCACCGTCTGCTCCGCGCAAGTGCTGCAGGCACGTTGGTGCTGACGTTTAGCGCCCGGTCCAACGAGTGACGTGACCGGACTGGCTCTCTGCGAAATCGCGCGGATAGCTACGGCGGCCGCGCCCAACCCGCGGCGCCGAGGCACAGTGCGTGACGGCTATGGCCTCACGTTGTCCCCGTGACCCCCATGCCTCTCCACCGCGCGCATCGCGCGGACGGCCTCGGGCAGCTGCAGAGCGAGGAACCGCAGCCTCCGCGCGTATGCGCGGGCCAACCCGAGTCGCTCCCGAACCAGATCTGGCTGCTGTCTCTGCATGAAGCCGCGCGATGGAAAGGCCTCGCGCCAAAGCGCTGCGGGCACCAGTCTGGTGGGCAGTTCACGCAGACGAGCGAGCTGGAAGCTCGAACCGGGAGCCCCCACGAGCCGGAGCCGAACATCCAGCGGCAGCAACGACAGCACCTCGGGGATGGTGCCATCAAGGAGGGCAAACGCGGCGTTGAGGTAGCCGTTCAGCCCGATCGCTTCCGCGATCGTCTCCGCGTCCTCCCAATCTGTCCTCTCAGCACGGTCGCGGGCTCGGCGGAGGTCCTCGACCACCTTGGGCGTCTCAGCCCCACTGGCGAGGCAGTGCAAGGCCAGGACGAGACATCGCGCCGGCACGTCGAGTGCTGGCACGTCCTCGTCGACGAGCTTGAAGTTCACGACATGCGGCTGTAGGGCCCGCCACACTTCTCGCGACTGACCCACGTTCACCATCGGAAGGGTCAGGTGAAGGTCAATCTCAACCCCGAGCCTAGACAACAGAACGTGGCTGTGACTAGCTTCCTCCCCCGGACGCTCGTGCAGTTCGCTCCCCAGTCCCGCGGCCTCGACCGTCACAGCAGCATGCCCCATCCGGCCAGGCTCGATAAGCAGGTCGACGTCGACGTACGTGCGCGGCGGGTCATAGAGCCAGCGCGCGGTCGTCGGCCCCTTCAGCAGGATGTGACCAATGCGAGCCTCACGGAGCGCGCTGCAGCATGCCTCGGCAAGGAGATCGATCTGGATCTGCCGGGCGACATTCTCAAGATCCGCCACTTCGGCTCCCTTGGACCAGCGATGCCCGATGAGTGCAGGTCGATCGGAAACCTAGCCTCTGTGCTGGTGCGCGCGCACTGCCATCCGGATGGCCGCGGTGCAACGGAGGAGCGCACTCTCGATATCAGCCGTTCGGGTGATGTTGTTGTGCGCAGACGGCCCTTTCCGTACCGTCCGCAGGCGCTTAGTCTGGTTCAGCAAGCCAAGAAGATCACTTTGCCTGTTTCGACAGCACCGGCGCCCACGGGGGACGAGGGACTTGTGATGAATAGCCGAGTGACCGCCCGGACCGAGGGCGTCGTCGTTCGTGACGTAGGCGTTGAAACCGTCGTCTACAACCTAGCCACTGAGCAGGTGACGGCGCTCGATCCGGAGACAGCCGCCGTCTATCGCGCCGCCGGCGACGGTGCCTCGATCGATGACCTCGGAAGTGCGACCTCGCTTAGCCGCGAGAAGGTCGCGGCCGCGCTCGTCCGCCTTGCGGACGCCGATTTGCTGCTGTCCTCGAGTTTGTCAAGGCGACAGTTGCTGAGTCGAGTTGGCACCGTTGCGGCCATCGGAACCGTGGTGACCATCGCAGCGCCGACCGCAGCGATGGCGGCGTCCGCGACGAAAAACGCATCCTTCAACCAGACTGGGTGCAGCAACAAGTCGGTCTCGTTCTTCGTGAGCATCAGCGGATACGGCAACAACAAGACCTCCACCTACAAGATCCACGCCGGCAGCCAGACCGGTACTGTCCTCGCCAACGGCAGTGTTACGACCGGGAGTGCCGGCACCGGCTCGTCGGTCTCAAACACGCTGACGACAACTGCAGGTCCGGGCGCGACACAAACGGCCTTCATTGAAATCTCAACGACGTCAGGGCAAACCACGACGACCGAGTTCTACCAGTTCTCTATCATCGGCTGCTAACTGAACCCGCAAGCGTGATTGTTCGGCAGTCGCCGGCCCTAACTGGGCAGGCTCCGCGTAGTCGGCGGCCGGTCCGGCTCGCGCTGATTTCGCTTGAGCCTTGGGACGAGATCTGGCGTCGCAACCAGCATCTTTCGGCGCAGCTAGTTCGACAGCAACTTGTAGAATCTGTCACGTTCATCGAGCCACCCGTTCGACACGGCAAGACAGCGGACGGCGCTTGGTCTCCGGAACCAGGCATCAGCGTGTTCAGACCCCGTCTCTATGTCCCGCGGACCCTGGGAGGTTTGGCCCTGCTCGGGCGCCAGCTGAGACGCGGGGTCCTGCGAGCATGCGACCTCTTATGGGTCAACGACCCGACACTCGGCGTGCACTGCCTCTCTCGCGCGCAGCCGGCTATCTATGACGTGACTGATGACTGGCGTGAATTTCGTGGTCCGCGACGAATCATTCGTCGGGTCACCAAGAGTGAGGACAAACTGGCGCAGAAATGCAAAACGATCGTCTGCAGTGAAGTGCTCCGGGAACGATGGCGCAACAGGTACGGGGTCTCCGCGCCGGTGGTGCCGAACGGTATCGATGGCGACGTGTGGCGTGACGCAAGCCCTCTACCGCTGCGAGGGGCGCTGCCACACGTCGGCTACGTGGGGACGCTCCACCAAGAAAGACTCGACGTGCCGCTGATTCTCCGCCTTGCGAGTGATCCACGGGTCGGGCAGGTCCACCTGGTCGGACCCGATGCGATGGACAGCGCCTCCCGGCAGCTCCTTGAGAGTGCACCCGGCGTCACAGTCCATGGTCCGGTTCCTGCGCCAGAAGTTCCCAATTGGATCAAGGCGATGGACGTGCTCATCTGTCCTCATCAAGTCTCACCCTTCACCCTCAGCCTCGATGCGATCAAGTCATACGAGTACCTGGCCAGCGGCCGTCCCATCGTCGCTACGCCGACAAGTGGCTTTCAAAGCCTGGACGCTCCGCAATTGACGGTCGTCGACGCTGCTTCGTTCGTGCAGGCCGTGGGCCACGCGGCATCCGATAAGAATCAGTATCCGCCGATCGAAGACAACGCTTGGGCAACCCGCGCAATTTCCTTCGCGTCTCACCTCCCAATGGCGCAGACGGACGAGATCTGAATGTCGGCGCAGACGGCCAACGCAACCGCGCGTTGCAGATACTTGACCATGACGTGGTCGCGACGCGAGCAGTAGCAGAGCAGGCTGAGCCACGTCACTCGGACCGCCATTAGTGACCTCCAGGTTCGGTGAAGGTCACCTTGTCACAGCATCGGGGCTAACTGCCGCCCAGCTTCGACTTATCCCAGGCAGTCCTGGTGTGCTCCGATGATCTAAGGAGCAGTCGCAAAACGGAGTCAGCGACCGGCCGTAAGTCGTGATCTCGCTGGACGTGCGCCTGAGCTTCATTGGAAAGGCGCTGGCGGAAAACCGCGTCGCTGGCAAGTCTGTTAAGCAAGTCAATGTCGGCTCGCTTAAGTTCGTGCGGCAGCACGATCGAATTGATCCCGCTGTCGAGGCACTCACGGACACCGCGTTGGTCGTCTGTGACAAGAACCCCTCCGAACCCCATCGCATACAGCGCTGGTCCCGAGACAGCCCATCGACCAGCCTCCGTCGGCTGACCGACGATCCTCAGGACGGCGGACGCCGTCGCGTAGTTCTCATCAAGTTCGCTATCCGACTGAAACCCAGCGAAGGTGATCTTGCCGAGATCGACGGTGTTCGCAAGCTCTGACTTCAGCCACTCGTTGTCGGTTTCAGACATCGCCCCGACAACGATGTCCCAGTCTGGGTGGCCGGCGAAGGTGGTGATACCCGCGACCAGCGAAGGCACCGGACGGACATAGCCCGGCACGAACAACCGCAGCGACTTCTGGCGCGCTGCGAGCCGCGGACGGAGCACGTGCCGTATCACGTCCACGCGCAGTTGATACCGGTCCGATAGTGCTGCAGCGCCGGCTGCGGACAGTGCAGTGACGACATGGGCACGACGGAGCAAATTTCGTTCGACGCGGCGTCCAAATCGCTTGGTTAACCAGTGGGCGAGGCTTCTGACGCCCCTGCGATCGGCGAAAGCGAACCAGAAGACGCCTCCGGCCAGATCCGGCGCATCATGCACGTTCACCCAAACCCGCGTGCGTCGGAATCGCCAAATCGCCATCACAAGCAGCGTCGACCAGAACTCAGCCAGTGAGCGACCGGACATTTCCACGACCAGCCAATTCGGCTGTCGCCTCGCGATGGTCCACGGCAATCGGAGACTCAGGTTGAGAACCTGACGCAGTCCATCGCTCTGACCGCGACGTTCGCGAGGCGCCACCTGATACACGGATCCGATAGAACCCAGCACCTGCCGGAAGTCTGCGGCGTACCGCGCGATTCCGTTCGGCGACGGGGGCGACTTCGAACAGTAGACGATGTTCAACTGCCGCATACCGCCAATCGCGGAATCCCCAGCCAGACCCGGGGCTCTGCTGACTTTCACGTCCGCATCTGAGAGATGACGAGGCTCTTGTCCGGGCGACGCGCCGTTCCCAGCACCACTCGCAAGAGACGAAACGGGCCAGACAGGAACCTTGGAGAGCCCGCGTTGAGCGCCGACCAGTCGTTCGCCGTTAAGCCGGTACGCGACAGCCGTAACAGCAGAATGAATGTGAATACGCCGACGGAAAATCCGAGCGCCGCCTTGAGGACGCTCACTTCCGCCCATGAAACGGCGAGAAGGGAAAAACCTGCCGCGAGGAGCCCGAAGAACCACGTCCCGGCGTCGTTCAGCAGCAGGCGTACTGATAGCGCAAGCGCCGACGCCTCCGCGATGGCTAGTGCAGCGAGGACAACCAGTTGTCCCGCGAGGTTGGCTACGACGGCCCCCCACACGCCCATCCGAGGGATCGCAACCACCGCCGTCACGCCGTCAACCACTAGCGCGGCAATGTTGAGTTTCAAAATGAACCTGCTGCGCCGTCGCGCATTGGCGAACGCCATCAATGGATTCAGGCACGACTGCAGGCAAGACAGCGCTGCCATGGGGATGAAGACCAACGCGGCGCGCGCAAATCCGGAGCCGTAAATTGACGGGATTAGCACTGACAGGCTCGGCACTACTGCAGCGAGAATCATGCCCGCAATCACGGCCGAGCCGCGCAACGCGCGGCCGACAGCACGCGCCGTCGCACCGGGAGCGGTGGCAAGGACGCCTGCCGCCGCAGGCATCAGCGGACCTAATAGCGCATCGACTGGCGCGGTGATCTGACCTGCAAGGCCAAAGGCCAAGGCGTACAGACCAACATCGTTCTTTGACCCCAATGCACTCAGAAAGAAGATCTCGCTCCTGCTGAACACAAGCATCCCGACGAGACCACTGGCACAGGTCTGCAGCGCGTACCGCCAAAAGCCCGCCGGAAGGCCGCGCGGGAAGAGAGGCGCGAGGACTTCGCGCCACCTCCGCCGATCAACGATCATCAGATTGAGCGGCAACAGGATGCCCGCAGCCGCGGTGCGGCCAGCCCAAACCCACACGGCGCTTCGCGTCGACGCAGCGAGCGCCACAAGCGTCAACTGGAGGAGCAGGTTCGACAACATCGCGACCTTAGCCGCGGCAGCGGTGTTGTTTTCGACCGTCAGTGACAGAGAGACCGACGCCATGAGCACCGGCAGCGTGACGCCCGTAACAAGCACGAGCATCACGCCAGCACCGTGACCACGACCAAGCAGGAGCACCGTCAACAACAGGGCTGGCAGCTGAACGATCAGATGGAATCCCAGACTCTTCCGCAACAGGGCGGTCGCCGTTGAGCGGGCACCACGCGCCTCAGCGGCTGAGCCCCACTGAATCACCGCGTCACTTACGCCTGCGTTCGACGTCTGGTTCGCAAGGGTTAACGCGAGAGCAAGCAACGCAAGTTTGCCGTACGACGCGACGCCCAGAAGTCTCGCGACCACAGCGTTCGCGGCAAAAGCCACAGGCACCGAAGTGGTTGCGTGAATCGCTGTCCATAGCGCACCAGACACCGCTCTGCGCTGTATCTCTGGGCGGCTAAGCGATGTCTCAACGCCGGTAGGGAGATGGACGCCAGCTTCCGCCGGGGTCGGCGGCAGTCCGTCAGCGCTGGTCACGGAACACCGGCCAGCCGTAGTCGGCAGCTACTGCTCGACGAGTGAGGTGGACCGGGCGGCTGACTGGCGGAATCCCTCGCAAAGGAGGCTCGACGGGCCACGCTTCCGGCGCGTGCCATTGCCTGCTCGTGCGCCAGCGAACTCGCGTCAGTGGTTGCGGACACGAAGCCATCGAGATGCCCGTCGCAGTACCGCCAAAGTTGACAGAACAGCTCGTGCCCGTGCCGAGAGTGGCGGGTCCGGCGCACCCGCGTGCTCCCATTGACGGAGCACGCCGAGGTACTCGCTGATGGATGAAATGCACGCCGCCGCAACCCCGGGACGCCCGTCTCGCCACGCCTGGCCGACGATGATCTGTCGGAAGAGGAGCTTCGGCAGGACCCACGCGTCAAGCACCGAAAGACCCGGCGTTGCGACGCCGCCACTGCTGCCATACCGCGCTACCTTCTCTGCTGCCTCACCGACACTCCTGATGCGCAAGTGGTCGATGACGGGGATAGTTCCGCGCAACGACGTCGTCGTACCCTCCACGATGGGTGGCTGATGAGCCACGGCATCATGCGGGTAGGTCACCTTCGACGGACGCAGGAGTGCGATCTTCGCACCACCGGCGCTGACGTAGAAGAGCGGCTTCCCGAACGCGTGGTCACGAAATTCGAGCATGTAGGCATCTACCGACGGATCGCGGAGGTACGGGCGGATAGCACTAGCGAAGCCATCCGGCAAGCGCTCATCAGGATCTAGAAATAGGAGCCAGTCTGACGACACGGCATCGATGCCGTGCTGTCGCACCTGCTCGACAACGGGTCGAAGTGGCACCCTCAGCACTCGGGCGCCGAACGCTTCGCCGATTGCGCCCGTCTCATCCGTGGACTCCATGTCGAGGACGACGATCTCGTCGGCCCAAGTCGCGCGCTCGAGGCATCCGCGCAGAAGCGCCCCCTCATTTCGGCTGACGATCACGACGGCTACGGTCGGCTCTAACGGCCGGTCTGCCTCTCGCGAGATCGTCACGCCCTGGACCCTACAATCGCTGCGGGGTATCTCCGCGGAGGCCGAGGGAGGATCGTGACGCAGAGATTGCGTACCCATCGACCGGCGCTGAGACCTACCGCCGAGCTGGTAATGAACCGTCTCATCACTCACGTGCCCGTCAACTCGCTCCGCACTTCGTCGCTCCGACGACTGGGCGCCCAGATTGGCCCGAACGTGTGGCTGTTCGGAAGCTCCGAGTTCCTCGCGCCGCAGCACCTCGCGATCGAGGGGAACTGCCACATCGGTCGCTACTGCCAGATCGATGCGCGCGGCGGGATCAGCATTGGCCGCAACGTCGTCATCGCAAGTCATTGCCTGCTGATTACGGCAGACCACGACTTTCAGTCGCCGGACTTCCCAGGACAGTTGGCGCCCATCGTGATCAAGCAGCGCGCGTGGGTTGCCAGCCGTGCGATGCTCGTCCGCGGTGTGACCGTCGGAGAAGGCGCGGTGGTAGCTGCAGGCGCTGTGGTCGTGAGCGACGTCGCGCCGTGGACAGTCGTAGGCGGCATTCCGGCGCGCAAGATCGGCGATCGCAATCCAAGACAGGATTATGAGATCGACGTCGGACCGGCCTTCTACTAGTGGGAAAGAGCCCCGCGCCCTGGTTTTGGCCCAACAGGGGGCAGCGCATCTCATTGACGTCGCATGTTCTTGTCATCCGACCATCGCCTCGTAAAGATCGAGCAGTCTCCGGGCCACCTCCGTCCATGAAAATCCCCGCGCATGCGCGAGCCGCCCCTCGCGAGCATCCACCGAGTCGTCGAGCACTGCAGTCAGGCCAGCGGCGATCTGCGAGACGTCCGTGGGGTCGACAAGCGTGGCATAAGGACCGGCCACTTCTGGCAAAGCGGTGGTGTTGCTAGTCAGCACGGGCACTCCGGACGCGTAGGCCTCCAGCACGGGTAATCCAAACCCTTCGTACAGAGAGGGGTAAGCGAGCGCAGATGCGCTCGCATAGAGAATCGGAATGTCCCTGTCATCTACGTATCCCAACTGCCGGACCTCACGTTGAATGCCCAACTCAGCCGCGAGCGATGCCACTGGGGACAGCGGCATCCCCGCCGGTCCAGCGATTACGAGATCCAGGAACGACTTGGTGCCCGATGCTGCGTATGCCTCGAGCAGACGTGGAAGGTTCTTGCGTGGCGTAAAACCGCCTAGGTAGAGAAAGTAAGGACGGGTAAGCCCGAGTCTTCGACGGACGCGCTCGCGTACATTCGCCGACACCTCGGGAGTGAAGCGGTTCGTGTCGACGCCGTTATGGATCACGTGAACCCGCTTCTGGTCGATCCCGTACGCCGAAACAAGCTCCTCACGACTGAAGTTGCTAACGGTGACAACACCTGACGCCCGACGCACGACCCTTCTCGCGTTGCGATGCAGACGCCCCTCGGCCTGGGGCCAGCGAATCTGGACGGTGTCGTGGACGGTCACGAGGAGTTTCCGTGAGGGGGCCGCAGGAAGGGCGTCCGTATGGAATTGGTGGTACACGTCGAAGGGTCCTGTGAACCAGCGCCTTCGAGGCACTTGAAGCCATGACTCAACGGCTCGAAGGAGCGTAGTGGGAACTGGGACAGTTACCGGCGCGACCCCTGCATTGATCCTATCCGACGACGCCAAGTGCGCGTCGCCGCGATGGATCCCGCTGTGAACCGAGGTCAAACGCATCTCCGGGCGAAGTTCGCGCAGTGCTCGAACCAGTTGTACGAGATGGATGGCGCTGCCCGTCGGTCGCTCATCCACGAGCGGCGCCTCGATAACCACATGCACTGATGAGTCTCCTGTCGTCTGGCGTCACTGCATGACTTCACGCCCGTGCCGTCTGCCCGGCCGGCATCATTGGGCGTCGCCGAGGCTGACGGGCTCTCGCGCATCCGGAACCCTGCGAGCGTGGCGGCACGACGTGCGCAATTCCGCGGGCACGCACAGGGCGTGACGGCTCGACACGTCGCCTCAACCGGGTGACGGGCCTCCACACAATCAGACGTTCATCAGGAGTCGCCGTCGATAACTGCGGCGACCTCTCGAAATCGAGTCTGCCAAGCTAACTGCTCGCCCCGTGCGCGCGCACGTCGCGCCAACTGCGCGCGCAGAGATGTGTCCGCGAGAAGCGTCTTCAACTGCTGGGCGAGATCGCCGACGTGCGGAGGAGTGAAGTAGACGACCGAGTCGCGCCCGACCTCGGGAAGCCCCCCACGGGTTGAACTGATGGTCGGCAGACCCGAGGCGAGACCTTCGGGAAGAGTGAGCGAGCAAGGTTCCTCCCATGCGGAGGGAACGCAGAAGACGTCTGCGGCGGCGTACGCTGCTGGGAGCGCCTGCCGGTCCAAGAAGCCCGAGAACTCTACATCTGAGCGACCGTCGACCAGCCGCCGAAGTCCTCGTTCGAACTTCGACAACGGCCAATCAGACGAGAGACCCTGACTCCCGACGATGCGCAACTGGAAATCGTTACCCTGCTCCCACAACTGCATGGCCGCCCGCACTAGGAGATGCGCGCCTTTCTCCGGAGTGACCTTGCCCACGAATAGCACAGTCTTCGCGTCTTGTCGGAAGGGGCCTGGCTGGAACGCGGTCACATCAACCCCGTTGATTACAGTCGCCGTCCTGGTAGGCGCGATATCCCGCGCGCGATGAAATTGCTTCCGCAGCCACTCGCTGACGAAGATCACGCGGTGGACGTCCGACATGAGGCGACGACACTCACCTGGTCCCCACGTCCGGAACAATTCGTTGTGGGCATACAGAACGGGTTTGGCCTTCGGCAGCGTCTCTCGAACGACACGGACCGCCTGCGGCGCATTATGGAGAAAGATGTATCCGTCATAGTCGCCCGGAACGCTCTGCAGCGCGTGGTGGTAAAGGGCTTCGGCGTGCTTGCGGTGGCCTCCTGAACGAGAGCGGGCGATGTCCAGCGCCTTTTCGCGACGCGTCAGCCAGTCGCGGGGCGGGCGAGGGAACTCGATCAACGTCGAACCCTGATCCTCGTGCTCACGACCCTCAACAACTAAAATTGAACTCTGACCGCCGTTCTGACGGTTCTCGCGCGCTAATGCCTCGATGATGGTTGTGATCGCGCTTCCGACGCGTGACGAGTACAACTCTCCCGGCGTCGGGATGTGCAGGTGATCGTCGCCAATACTCATGCCACGGCAGCTTGATAGACGCTGAGAAGACGTCTGCCCTGCGCGCTCGCTGACCTGTCTTCCACGAATTGGCGGATCGCCGACGCTAGGAGCGTCCTTTGCCGAACGAAGTTCAAGGCAGAGTCTATGGGCGTCGTGGATTCCCAAAGCACGCCCGCGCGAGCGGAGGATAGATCTCTGACGATGCCACACGTCGGCGTGCCGAGAACTGGTACGCCGAAACTTGAGGCCTCTAGGGCTGTCAACGGTCCGGGATCGAAAGCGGCGACGGCTGCGAACGCGTCGCAGGCGGCGTAGAACTGGCGGAGGTCACGAACATAACCCACCTGAACCACACGGTCCTTGTCCTGGACAAGTGGGTGGCTCGGGACACCTGCGCCGCCGATCAGGAGCACAACGTCCTCATGCCGCTGCAACGCGTTGAGCAACTGGAAACCTCCCTTGCGCGGGTCCGACCCGCCTAGGAATCCGAGGACAAAGCCGCGACGACTTCCGATAAGAGAGGCACGCGCCGCGGCCCGCTCCTGAGTGGAGAGATCAACAGCTTGAGGAGCAGGGCTTTCGAGAACGATCGTTCGCTCGTGGGGGCCATACAGACGCTCAAATTCCTCAGCCATGAATGTACTTACTGGCATCAACAACAGATCTGCGCGTAGCCGTCGTAGCGCTCGATCTTCGCCAAGTTCGGTCACGCGCACCTGTGCCGATGCCAGTCTGGATCGCAGTCCGGATACGGCGGACAATTGCGCTCGCTGCCGAGCGGCGCGAATTGAGTAATGGAG
>Ga0070658_10001718_pt1 | contig 18491 bp, 22 predicted proteins | sample KBSC13metaG_FD_64664 | JGI IMG/M metagenome (GOLD analysis project Ga0070658, IMG submission 64664) | Corn rhizosphere microbial communities from Kellogg Biological Station, Michigan, USA - KBS C1-3 metaG | ecosystem: Host-associated > Plants > Roots > Rhizosphere > Soil ...
TGAGCGCGAAGCCCGCCAGGGGCTCATCGGCACCTACAACCACGACAGCCGCATCGGCGTTTTGGTGGAAGTAAACTGCGAAACCGACTTTGTGGCCCGCAACGAAATCTTTACCAACCTGGTGAAAGACGTGGCATTGCACATTGCCGCATCTGCTCCGGAGTACGTAAGCAGCCAGGACATCCCGGAAGATGTCCGCGAAGCCAAGAAGGCTGAGCTGCTTGCCAGCGACGCCCTTAAGGGCAAGCCGGCTGACATGGCTGACAAAATTGTCGACGGCCAGCTCAAGAAGTACTTCGCAGAACGCACTCTGCTGGACCAGCCGTTCATCAAGAACCCGGACCAGACGGTAGGTGACTACGTAAAAGAGCACAACGCGCGCCTGGGCGAGAACATCTTGGTTCGCCGCTTTAGCCGCATGGCCCTTGGCGAAGTAGCTTAAAGGCTGAAGGTATCGTAAACGGTAAGGCTCTGGGGAAAACTCTCAGAGCTTTTCGTTTTACGTTCGGCCGTGTGCTTTTTATATAGCTCACTAGCTGAGCGGAGGCTGCCTACGCTGTAATCTTCTCGATGTCGTCCACTACGCCGTTGGTCAACGCGGCAAGTTTGTCGGCGTTTTCTGAAGTGACGGTAACGACATCGGTCGCATCGGGCTCTTTAATTTGGTAGGTACCGTTATTGGCTATGTAAGTATAGGTTATTGATTGAGGCCTGCCGGCGCTGTCATCGAGCAGGATTTGAGAATCTCTCACACTAACATTGCCCTTAAAAAAATTGATAAAGTCGGTGGGCGTAGCTTGTCGGCCCGCATCTAAATCCTGCTGTATGCTATTTTCTTCTGGACCTGTTGATATGACATCCACATTGATGTGCTCAGACCCGGCGTGATTATTGCGGGGAAGGCTTGCCTCCACATGCATTTCCCGGTTGGACGAGATGTAAGCGAAAGTAGCTTCATCACCTTGCGGTGTTCTCCTGTGTGTCTGTCAATATATTGCGAGTTTGGTGACAGCGCTCAGGACTCTGGACTGAAAACCGGTTTCGGACGCGCTCAGGCTGGCGGGGGACTCGGTGCTGCCGCAGGAGCTGGCGGCTGTTACTGCGCCCAAGGCGGCGGCGATTGTTGCTACCGTGCGACGAACAGGGTATCTGTTATGTTGGATCATAAAGCTTATTATAGCATTTATTTGTGCTCAATGGGTTTCAGGATCGGATAAAAGTATGTAATGCATACAAAATATAAATAAAAGCGTAAGCGGATGCTTGCAATTTTTGCAAACATGGTGTATAGTATTGCCCAGTCTTGAATAAGACAAAAACGATCAAAAAGACAAAAAGGGCACCACACATCATGAGCAATATGAAAACGATCAAGCTCATCGAACGTCCTCCAAACGATGCGCTCGAAATGCTTGACAGCACTCAGTTGGTCCACATCGACGAACTGGCGCTGGAACACTTCTAAACCTCAAACTTAAACCTTCCTCACAACTTTACTTACAATTAACCTTTGTCTTCCCGGCAGGCCGAACAGCTTGCCGGGTTTCTTGTTAGGCGTAAACTCGCTGCTTGCTCCGTACCTACGGTATAATAGTGTTCGAATAGGAGAGCTATGAACCCAACCCAACTTATAAGCGATACCAAAACAAAGCTTGATGCGGCAGTTGCGCATTACGGCGACCAACTTAAGACCTTGCGCACCGGCCGGGCTAGCGCGGCGATGCTGGACGGCGTGACAGTAGAAGCGTATGGCCAATCCATGCCCCTGAACCAGGTGGCGAACGTGACGGCGCCCGAAGCGCAACTGATCCAAATCACGCCGTTTGACCCGAACAACATCCAGGCGATCGCGAGCGCTATCCGCGACAACCCGTCGCTTGGTCTGAATCCGAGCGATGACGGCCGCGTGGTACGCGTACCCATTCCGGCACTGACCGAAGAGCGCCGCCGGGAGATCGTTAAGCAGCTGGGAGCCAAGCAGGAAGACGCGATGATCGCGCTTCGCAACGTACGCCGCGATGCACTGGATGCTATTGACCAGGCCAAAAAGGATAAAGAAATCGGTGAAGACGAAGCCAAGCGGCTGCAGGGGCAGGTGGAAGACGCGGTGAGAGCGGCGCAGGGGCAGATCGAGGCGGCCAGCAAGGCCAAAGAAACCGAAATAATGATCGTATGAGTGAATCTGTAGACACGGGCGTGCCGAATCATCTTGGACTGATCGTGGACGGTAACCGCCGCTGGGCGCGGGAACACGGTGTGAGTACGGCACAGGGACACCGGCGCGGCTACGTCAACTTGAAGAATATCTGCCGGGCGGCGCTCAGGTACGGCGTGCGTTACGTATCGGCGTATGTTTTTTCCACCGAAAACTGGCAGCGCGACCAGCAGGAGGTGCGCGACCTCATGAAACTGCTTAAGTGGGTGGTGACGCACGAGGTGAAGGAATTCCACCGCGAGGGCATACGCCTGCGGGTGATCGGCGACAAGGCCAAGCTTGGCGCGGCGATGGTGACAGCGATCCACGACGCCGAAAATCTCACCGAGCGCAATACACGTGGCACGCTGCTACTGTGTCTTGATTACGGCGGCCAACAGGAGATTGTCTCGGCCGTCAAGCAGATTGCCGCCGCCGGGACGCCGCCGGAAGATATCACGGTCGATATGGTGACGCAGCACCTGTACGCTCCGGATGTGCCACCGCCGGATCTTATCATCCGGACGTCCGGCGAGCAGCGTCTCAGCAACTTCATGCTCTGGGAGTCGGCCTACAGCGAATTGGCGTTCGCGCCGGCGTATTTTCCGGATTTTGATGAAGCCGGGCTGAAGACGATGTTAGACGCCTACGCACAGCGCCACCGTCGCTTTGGAAAATAACGGCAGGTCCTCCCGGCCAAATTTACAGGTTTGTCTGGTATACTAATGCTAACGCAAGAGGAATACATGGGGATATTTTTACTGGTTGTCGGCCTGGTGTTGTTTATAGCCTTAATCATTACGCATGAATTAGGGCACTTCTGGCTGGCGCGGCGCAATGGTGTGGAGATTGAGGAATTCGGCATATTTTTCCCGCCGACGTTATACCGGCACAAGACCAAGGGCGGCTGGGATTTTACATTCAACTTACTGCCGCTCGGCGGATTCGTGAAGCTCAAAGGCGAACACGACAGCGACACCGCCAAGGGGTCGTTCGGCGCGGCCGGACTGAAGGCCAAATCAAAGATCATGTCTGCCGGCATTGCCGTGAATCTGGTGACGGCATTCCTGCTGTTTACGCTGCTGGCGCTTGTCGGTATGCCACAGCTGGTGGGCAATCAGTTTACGGTGGCGAGCGATGCGCATTATGACAGCCGGGCCACGCTGCACACGCAGGTGGTATCGGTGGAGAAGGATTCGCCGGCAGCCGCGGCGGGTCTCAAGAAAAACGATGACATTACGGCCGTACAGCCGGTTGGTGCCAAGAAGAACGACATATCGATAACGACCGATCTCGCGACACTTACCAAGCGCTACGCCGGTCAGAAAGTAACCGTACAGTTCGTGCGTGGTAAACAACACGAGCAGACCACGCTGCGTTTGCGTAACGACACCGAGGTGGCAGCGGCGGCCAAGCAGGGTAAGCAAGTCGGCTACTTGGGCGTGGGGACTAACCCGTGGCAAGACGGCCTGACGGTGGTACGCTCCACCTGGTCGGCGCCGGTTGTGGCGGCGGGCACTATGGGCCAGCTCACCGGGCTGACATTCGAAGGCATCGGCAAGGCGCTGGCCGGCTTGGGCGGCACTATCGCCGGCGGCGTGACCGGCAACAAAGTGGCCCGACAGACGGCGCAGACCGAGGCGTCAAACCAAGTCTCCGGGCCGATCGGCATCTTCTTTGTGTTCAAATACGGGGCGGCACTGGGTGCAAAGTTTATCCTGATGGTTGTGGCCGTGCTGGCGCTGACGCTTGGCGTTATGAACTTGCTGCCCATCCCGGCACTCGACGGGGGGCGCTTGTGGCTGACGCTGTTCATGCACGCGATCAAAAAGCCATTGACCCCCGAGCGTGAGGAGCTTATAAATGCCACGGGCTTCGCGGTGCTGTTCGGCCTCATTATTCTAATCAGCTTCGCCGATGTCAAACGCTTCTTCTGATGACCCTGTGCGGGATGTGGAAGAGCGCCTTAAGCCTGTGCCAGTAAATAACGCGCACAAACACCATGACACCGCGACCGGCAAGGTACCATGGGGACCGTGGGCGGCTGTGCTATACGCGGCGGCCGTGTATTTTGCAGCGCAAATAGCAGCCAGTTTGGCTATAGCAATCTATCCGCGCCTTAAGGGATGGGGCAGCGCGCAGGCGGAGAGCTGGCTGAGCAATTCGGTCTTCGCCCAGTTCTGGTTCGTGCTGCTGGCTGAAGCTCTGACGTTCGGTGCAATCTGGTGGTTTGTGCGTAAGCGCCATGCGGGCCTTCGCAGCATCGGCTGGCGCAAACCCCGGTGGTGGGACCCGGTGTATACGCTGGCCGGCTTTGCAGTGTATATAGTGCTGTACCTGGTACTTGTCAACGTTGCTCAAAACCTGTTCCCGTCGCTTAACGTCAATCAAAAGCAGGACCTGGGGTTCCAGAACGTCAGCGGCACGGGCAACCTCACGCTTACTTTCATAAGCCTGGTCGTGTTGCCGCCGATAGTCGAAGAAACGGTGTTTCGCGGTTTTATGTTTACGGGCTTAAAAACCAAGCTGCGGTGGGGCTGGGCGGCGCTGCTGACAAGTGTGCTGTTCGCGGTGCCGCACCTGCTGGAGTCGGGCCAGTCGGGCAGCCTGCTGTGGGTTGCGGGCATCGACACATTTACGCTGTCGCTCGTGCTGTGCTATTTGCGCGAAAAGACTGATAGCCTGTGGCCAGGTATTTTGCTGCATGCGCTCAAAAACGGGATCGCGTTCGTGGCTCTTTACCATATTCTGCCGGGCATCCAGCAGTAACGTTTCATAAGTGAAGCGCCTGCGTTATAATGGGTCGTAATGAGCTTACTTTTTTCGGGAGTAGTACGGGCTTTCATTATTATTCCGCCTCGGCGGTAAGTATTTCTTTGTATTCAATTTCTGACACGTAATCTTCCTAAGGCATCAAAGGAACCGCCTATGCGAGTAAGCAAACTATTTACTAAAACCAGCAAAACCGCACCTGCCGACGAAACGGCGCGCAACGCCCAGCTGCTCATTCGGGCCGGCTATGTCCACAAGGAAATGGCAGGCGTCTACGCGTATTTGCCGCTCGGTCTGAAGGTACTCGAAAACATTAAAAAAATCGTGCGTGAGGAGATGGACGCCATCGGCGGCCAGGAGCTCCTGATGACCACGCTGCAGCCGAACGACATCTGGAAAAAGACCAACCGCTGGGATGACGCGGTGGTCGACAACTGGTTCAAGACCAAGCTCAAAAACGGCACGGAGCTTGGGGTGGGCTTAACGCACGAGGAGCCGATTGTGGATGCGCTGAGCCCCTACGTGGACTCGTACAAAGACTTGCCGCTGTATGTGTACCAGATCGCCCCTAAGTTCCGTAACGAGCTGCGCGCCAAGAGCGGTCTGCTGCGTGGCCGTGAGTTCATCATGAAGGACATGTACAGCCTCGCGAGGACCCAGGCGGAGCACAATGAGCTGTATGAACGGGCCGCCGCGGCGTATGCGAAGGTATACGACCGGCTTGGCCTTGGTGACAGCACTTACCGGACGGCGGCCGACGGCGGCTACTTTACCGAGCGTTTCAGCGACGAGTTCCAGACGATCAGCGACATCGGCGAAGACACCGTGTACGTGGACGAGGCCAAAAAGCTGGCTATCAATCAGGAAATCTATACCGACGAAAATCTCGTGAAATTAGGGCTCAAAAAAGAGGACCTGGTCGAAAAGAGAGCGGTGGAGGTCGGCAATATTTTCCCGCTGGAATCCAAATATACCGACGCGCTTGGCGTGTACTATACCGACGAAAATGGCGAGCAGCAGTCAATTATTATGGGCTGCTATGGCATTGGCGTCAGCCGGCTCGTCGGCGTGATCGCCGAACACTTTTCGGATGACAAGGGTTTGGTCTGGCCCGACAACATCGCACCGTACCGGGTGTATCTGGCGCGGCTGGGTGAAGATGCTGAGGTCATAAAAGCTGCCGATAAACTGTATGAAACTTTACAGGAAGCTGGCGTCTCGGTGTTGTATGATGACCGCAATGCGCGGCCGGGCGAGAAGTTCGCGGACGCTGATTTGCTCGGCATTCCACATCGGGTAGTGGTGAGCGCAAAAACCGTGGCGCAGGGTATATTTGAGTACAAAAGGCGCACCGAAACAGAGAGCTTAATGGTTGACGTAGAAAAATTACAAAACGTCTTGACCATACAAAAATAAGGCGTTACTATTATCCCCCGACGGGGATACTAGGTAGCAGCCAAAGCTATACCGGTTATTTGACCAGCGAAATTATAAGGAGTAATCATGAAAAAATTGTTTCACCTGACACAGGCAGGCATTGACGATTTAACCGCTGAATTGGGCGCGCTCCGTGTTAAACGTACCGCGACTGCCGAAGCTATTAAGACCGCCCGCGAGCTTGGCGACCTGGCTGAGAATGCCGAGTACCAATCCGCTCGCCAGGAGCAGGAACGCAACGATGCGCGCATCGACGAAATCGAGCACATTCTGGCGAACGTTGAGGTCATCAAGTCGCAAGGTAGCAAGAAACAGGTCGGCCTGGGCTCCAAAGTGACGCTCAAGAGTCCCAAAGGCAAAGAGATGGTGCTGCAAGTGGTGGGCACTATCGAAGCCGATCCGCTGGCGCAGAAGATCAGTGACGAGTCGCCCATCGGCAGAGCACTGCTGGGCAAAAAAGAAGGCGAAGACGTGGAAATCAAGACGCCCGCCAACACCACGGTCTACACCATCGCTGCCGTCGCATAACACATGAAGTCGCGCCTTAGGTTTATTCTTCTGGCCACGATACTCATGCTTGCGGGCGGCGGATTGGCGTCGCTGCAGGCGGTGCTACTGCGAATATTGGGTATCGCTCTTTTCGTGGCGGGCTTGGTGTTGTTCGTGGTCATTTACTACTGGCTTGTTTGATCTACCTCTGGCGTAATCTGTTGCGATCCGCTAAAATATAGCCGATATGCAGTGGTTAAACAATATTGTTGATGAGCTAATGGCTCGGCACCCTGATGGCGAAATTTTAATTGAGACAGGCAGTGCACCCTCTGGAACGTACCATTTAGGCCACTTGCGTGAACTGCTAACGGCTGACGCGGTGCTGTTGGAGGTGCAGCGTCGTGGCCGCGAGGCGCGTCATGTACAGTTTGTGGATGATCTCGACAATTTACGCAAAATCCCTGGCAATGTTCCGGCCGATTTTGAAAAATACCTGGGGTACCCCATTTGTGATATTCCGGCGCCGGATGGCTCTGATCGGTCCTATGCTGACTTTTTTTTGCAGGGTTTGATCGATGCGTGCGCTACCTTGGGTATTGACGTGGAGTACGTCCGTGCTTACAAGCGTTGGCGCGAAGGGTGGTTTGTGCCGGCTATTGAACTGGCGCTCGATAATATTCCCAAGGTTCGCAAAGTACTTGAGGAAGTTGGCGGCCGTCAGCTGGACGACGCATGGTCGCCAATTCAGATCGTGGAAGACGGTCGCCTTAAAAAACGTCCGTTTATTTCTATGGACAAGCAGGCAAAGACTATCCAATACGAGAGTGCGGACGGGTCAGCCGTAACTGTTCCGTATGACACGGGCCTGGTCAAGCTCGATTGGCGGCTGGATTTTCCGGCGCACTGGTATCTGCAGCACGTAGCTTGCGAACCTTCGGGCCGTGATCATAGCACCAAGGGCGGCTCTGTAGAAACGGGCGAGCACATTTGTCGTGATATATACGGTGCTGAACCACCACTGGCTGTGCCATACGATTTCATAAATATGGTTGGCGACACTAAAAAAATGAGTGCAAGCAAGGGAACCGGGCTTGACGCGGTAGAGGCTTCACGCATTATGCCGCCCGAGGTAGTGCGCTATTTTGTCCTGCGTGCCGCGCCGTCCAAGCGCCTGTATTTTGACCCGATTGACGGCGTGGTGCAATTGATGGACGAATTTGCCGCTTTTGCCGCCAAAGAGGATAAAACCGAGAGCGAACAGCAGCTGTGGTACATCTGCACGCGCGGCCAGACCGGACGCCGTACCGTAAGCCGCGTACCGTTTTCGCACCTGGTGGAGAGCTACCAGGCGTCGCTCAAGGATGCCGATAGAACGCTCGAAGTCATCGGGCGTACCGAGTATGCCAAGGTCGCGGCCGAAGAGGCGGACATCATTCGCGGCGAGCTACGATTTATCGATGAGTGGCTGGCAAAACGTGCCCCGGAAGACATAAAGTTCTCGTTGCAGGATTCCGTCGATCCTTCGCAGTTTAGCGAGCAAGAGAAGAACCTGTTTGGTTTATTGGCTGGTAAGGTAGAAGCCGCGCCGGCAGGCGCGGACGGCAGCTGGTTCCACAATGCGATTTACGAATGCAAAGATGAGACGAACATGCAGCCCAAGGAAATGTTCCAGGCGCTATACCGTCTGCTGATAGGCAAGACCTCCGGGCCGCGTGCCGGCTGGTTCCTGAGCATGCTGCCGCGTGATTGGCTGCTTGGCCGGCTCCGGGAGGGCAGCGCCAAGGCGTGAGCGCAGTCCGCGGCGCAAGGCTGTACGTTGATCCGCGTCTTGCGCAGGCCGGACGACCGGCTGCAATTGCAGATCAACCGGTGGCGCGGTGGCTCGGCAGCTGGACAGCTAATGCGCGTGCCGAGGCTGACGCGCTGGTGGCAGCCGCAATCGAACAGGGCGCGTTGGCACAGCTGGTGCTGTATAACATTCCGGGCCGCGACAGCGGCGGATATTCGGCGGGCGGGGCGGGGAGCTCAGAGAGCTACCGGGCATGGGTTGACGAGCTGGCTGCTGGTATCGGAAAGCGGCAGGCAATTGTGGTACTCGAACCTGATGCGCTGGCGCAGCTGCAAACGCTGAGCAGTGCCGGCCAGGCCCAGCGCCTGGCTGACCTGACCTACGCGGTTGGGGCCCTGGATGCATGCACGCATGCACTTATCTATATTGACGCCGGGCACAGTCGCTGGCAGCCGGCGCGCGAGATGGCGGACCGACTGCGGCGCGCTGGCGCGGCCAAGGCCCGTGGCTTTGCACTCAACGTATCCAACTTTCAAACAACCGAAGCAGAAACGGCATTCGGTGATGAACTAGCAGAATTGCTTGGCGGTAAGCGCTACATTATCGATACCAGTCGCAACGGGCAAGGGCCGCCGCGAGAGCAGAAGGGTGAATGGTGGATCAACCCGGCGGGTTGCGGGCTGGGCGCTCCGCCTACGACGAACCCGCCCCAAGGCAGGTATGCCGACGCCTACCTCTGGATAAAAACGCCCGGTGAGTCGGACGGTGACGCAAATGGAGCGCCGCCAGCCGGCGAGTGGTTTCAGGCGTACGCCGATATGCTCATCGCCAGTGCCGCTTAAGCGCTCCACGTTCTGGTACCAGGAAGCTATAGCCCTCGCAAAACAAATCCCGACATTTCTGCTATTCTAATTCGTGTACACTTGAAACCGTAAACGGAGAACACGGATGAGCGCCCAAACCATTGAGCTGAAGAAGGTCGGTCTAGCGGTAATAAAAGACCGCAAAATGCTAATGGTCCGCAACGCCAAGCATGGAGATGCATTCTCGACATTGGGCGGGAAGTTTGAAGCGGGCGAAGACGATATGGCCTGCCTGAAACGCGAAGTCAAAGAGGAGGCTGACACTGAGGTTGTCAGCGACAGTTTAGAATTCTTGGGAGAATTCAGGGGTGCGATTCTTGGCCGGGAAAATACGTTCATTACTATCCGCCTTTACAAAGGCGATCTGGTAAGCGAGCCTGTACCAAGCTCAGAGATTGTAGAGATCCGCTACTTCGACTCAAATATACCACAAAAACATCTTACCCCAGCTTCCGAACAAATCTTCGCGTGGCTCAAAACTCACGACTACATCGATTAGCCTGCTTGGCTTGATCTTATGCCACCCTAGAAAAATGTTGGGGATTTGTTTTGTGGTTACTATAGTATGTGCTGCGTAACCTGGCGCAGATTGTCGTAAACTACATGGGCCCCGGCGGCTAGGAAAGCGGGTTTATCGATCATCCCCTGGGTCACTCCAATAAAGTCCAGACCGGCATTTTGGGCAGCTTGCAGGTCGCTGAGTGCCTCGCCCACGTAAACGATCTGACCTTTTTCTATACCCTTGTCGAGCAGGATTTCTAGTGCGGGGGCGAACACTTTGGCGTCCGGTTTGTGGGATTCGGTCGCTTCGGAGCCTTGTATAAACGCAAACCAGGCCAGGGGCAGGTTGACGTGCTTTAGATCAATCATCGCGCCCTCGGTGTACATTGCGGTCATAAGGCCCAGGGTTACGCCCGCTTCGTGCAGGGCTGTGATCGATTCCAGGGCATATGGTTCATATTGCTTGGGAAATTCAAGTTCATGGCGGGTAAAATTGGCTCGCCGTTCGGCCGCGGTGCCTTGGCCCTGGTAGAGAGCCGCGGTCAGTTCGTCGTAAGGTTTGCCCCAGTGCTGCCGCAGATCAGCCTCAGTCAAATCTATACCGTAGTAATGTTTGGCGACCCACATGTGCTGCCGCCACTTTGGTCTTTGGGTTGTAAGCAGCGTGTCATCAATATCGAAAATAACTGCCCGGTATTTTGGCGAGTGATTATTCATATACCAGCACCCCGGCGATCTGCAAAAAATTGCGGAAGAGCGAAAGGCCGATCAGAGTATAAACTTCCTCGATGGCAGCAAACTCGTCCAGAACGTGTTGCTTATCCAGTTTGCTTAAGTCTTCGTCAATCTCCAGCCAGTCGCGCAGCATATCCGTGGTCAGTTCAAAGTGGGATTGAATACCATACGCCTTTGGCTGGAGTTTAACTATCTGGTTGCGGCACTCCCGTCCGATTGCCAGCAGCTGCATTTCGTCCTGCAGTTCGACAGTCTCGCCGTGGAGCTGAAACACCCTAAAGTCATTGCGCAGGCCCAGGAATAGCGGGTCTTTCTTGCCGGAGGCGGTGAGCGCGATGTCGGTTAGAGACACGTGGTATGGGATACCCTCGGAGTTCTTGAGGCCGATTTCTTTAACGCCTTTCACGACCTTTCCGCCACCAGCTTTTACCGCCAGCTGCAGACCCAGGCACACGCCAAGATAGGGGATACCAGCGTCCAACGCCCGCTTTACCTGCTTAAGTTCGGCTTGAATTTTATCGGTAGAGTCGTTAGCGCTGTCGGGGCCACCCATGACGATAAGGGCGCTATAACCGGTTGGGTCGGGAAAAGTCTGGCCTTTGCTCAGATCCACCACATCGTAGGGCGCTGCGACTTCTTCAAGCATGCGGGCAATGAGGCCGGGGCCTTCATGGGTGATATTCTGGACGATCAAAATTTTGCTTTTTGGCGTACTTACCGATAGGGTGACTACGGGTTCAAGCTCCACCTCGCGCTTGAGAGCCAGGTATATGACATATAGGTGACGGGTCAGTGGTTCCTTGCGGTAGTTTTCCCAGGTCCAGTAGGGGTTGAATAGCTTCGCGACGGCTTCGTAGCGGGCCTGGATAGGCATACCGGCATACTTCTCAAGCCCAAACAGAATCATGGCCGTCTCCGCTTCCTTGTATTCGAGCCGCTGCTGTATAACGTGCCGCAACACTTCAATAAAAACGTGTGCCCGTTTGGCGGGGCTGGCGCTAGCTCCACTACGGCGTGTGACAATCGGCAAATCAATAAGCGGCGATTGTTCGAGAGCAGGGTAGGCCATAACGCCGGTCCGAATGGTCTCCCGCAGCGCTTGTATGTAGGGTGTGGCCTCGTCGGGTATCTGTAGTGTGTCCATCGTTTAATCCTTCCTGCTGGTTATCGGTGGTAACATCTGGAACGTAGCATAAATGATCGCCGTATGTTTCGCCATGGCCTTGACGTTTCCCGACGCTTTTCGACGGATTTCGGGCCTTTTCGGAGGTTTACAGTAAAAGGCACACGGATCATTCCGAGTGCCTTTTAACCTGTGATTATTACAGTTACGCGTTGCCGCGGAACTTCAGACGCAGTGCGTTCAGTACGTAACCGAGCACTACCGCGCCACCTGCGAACAAGCCGGTTGAGAGGGCTGTGCTGCCGGTGTCGGGCAGGGCTGTCGGTGTCGGCTGCGGTGTTGGTGTAGGTGTTGGGGTTGGGGTCGGCGTGGGCGTCGGCACAGGTTTCACCGGTACGTGCACCTTCACGACAGCTGTGTCGCAGCCGTGTTGCGCGGCATCGCCAGCAGTACTGTTGCCGTTGAAGCAGGCCTTGTTGGTGATGACGTCACCATCGGTAGCGTCAGTAACTTTCACCGTGTATTTGATGGTTTTGCTCTGGCCGGGCTTGATGGTACCCATGTCGGTCGAGCCGTCGGTACTGACCAGCTGCAGGCCGGCCGGAAGGGTGTCGGTCACGACCGTGCCAGCCATGTCATTGTCACCGTTGCTGGCAGCGGCACCGGTGTTGCTGACCTTGACAGTGTAGACCAGCGTGTCACCACTGTTGACGGTCAGGGCGCTGGAAGCGTCATTGGCATCAGCAGCAGCGCTGCTGGTGGTCACATCCTGTACTGTTTTGTTGATGACCCCGACAGGGTGCCAGGCATACGCGGTGGCTGACAGGGCGCCGATGCTCAGCAGGGTGGTAACACCGGTGGCGGCGGCAACAGAAACTTTCTTCATCTTCTCTTAACTCCTTACACTGGGCCCCAGGAGTCGCCTTACGGCCCCAAAAGTCCGTTTATTACAGAGCACAGTATACCTGAAAATACTAACAAGTCAATGTTTTTAAAGCTTATGCAAATATATTGTGTTTGAACCTTAACCCTCAGTCCGTTCCACCTAATGATTTAGCACTCGGCATGTGCGAGTGCTACAATTAAAGCACATGGATTTCATTAGCGACGAACACTTTCAGGAGCTCATCGACCGGGCGTTCGATAGCCTGCCCAAAACCCACCGCGATAACGTAAAAAACGTGGCGATATTGTTCGCCGATGAGCCCACGCCCGAGCAGCGCTACGAGCTGCAGCTCCGCCATGACCAGACTCTGCTAGGGTTGTACCAGGGTGTGCCGCTGGCACAGCGTCAGGGTCAGCAGCCGCTGCTGCCGGACAGGATCACGCTGTTCAAACTGCCGTTGCTTACCCAGGCTCACGATGAGCGGGGGCTGCAGGAGGCAATCCGTCACACGCTGTGGCACGAGATTGCGCATTATTACGGCCTGAACCATACCGATATCCATAAACTGGAGGGCGGCGGATAAACGTCTACCGGTTGTCTGTACGGTCGGTCGGCATCGGCGCCTGGCGGCCATGTTTGGCGCCCGGGTAGGTGCCGCGGATCTGAAACAACAGATAAAATCCAATAACTGCCACAATGAGCGAACCGATGAAATGGCTGAGCTTGCTATAGGGGATGAACAGAGCTAGCACAGCGTACACAACCTGCAGCCACAGGGCGTAGTACACATAATTCCAGCCCCTTTTTGTCCGGTTTCTTAAGCCCGTAAATGCCAGCGCGTAGAGCACGCCTTCGGCAATCAGAGCCGCCACGCCCAGCCACAGCCAGACCGTGAACGGCGACGGGATCACGCCGCACAAGACACCGCTGTAGGTGGTGCAGAGCGAATTGGCGTAATTAGCCAGGTCCGCGACCGTCCGCGCCCAATGCCATAAGCCCCAGGCTGCAACCAGCGACAGCGCAGCCGCAATAAGGGTCAGCGCAGGTGCCCACGCTACCAGCGTCTTATGCGCGCCCTCCGGCAGACCGGGGGCGTTTTTAACGAATACATCATCCAGTGATTCTTCGAGCCGGTTGGTTTTTGCCATAAGCCGTAAACTCCCTTAGCGAGTACTTTTACTGTAAGACGGGGTTCATGAGTTGGCAAGGAATTTTGCAGGCGGGGCGCAGTCCAGGCCAACCGTGTATACTAAGCAGGTACAGGAGGATAGCAGCGCATGAAAGCTATATGGAAGGGCAAGGTGATCGCCGAGGCCGATAAAGACGAGCTGATTTATATCGAACAGAACTGGTATTTCCCGCCGGGTAAGGTCAAAAAGGAGTTTTTGCGCGAAAGCCCCACGCCGTATACCTGTCCGTGGAAAGGGGTCTGCCAGTACTTTGACGTGGGACAGGGCGACGACTGGAGTAAGGATAACGCCTGGAGCTACCCTGACCCTAAGCCGAGTGCCATTGATATCGTGCACAAAGATTTCGCAAACTACGTGGCCTTCTGGCGGGACGTAGAGGTCAGCGAGTAGCTTAAAACCTTTTTTCGGGTCGTGACTTAGGCCAAAGCAGATCGAAGAACTGGCGCTGGGTGTCCGCGATCTCTTGGTTATATATCTCGATACCGAAAACCTCGGTATCTCTCCAATGATAGTAGGCTGTCACGTTGTTGTAGACGTCGCATGAGTGGGTAATGCGGAAGATCCCAGGATCAATATAGTGGTATTGAATCCCGGTAACACGGCGTTGCGTGGCAATCCCGGGTGTGTTCTCCTGCCAACTCTCAGCGAAGTCGTCATTCAAGAGCAGCCGCTGTGTTAGGCCCTGCTCTTCAAACGCTTCAGTCCATCGGATCATGAATTGTTTGCCAGTGGCCTCCTCCAAGATGCGGTAATTGTAGCCGATCACTTCGGTATCTGCCTTGAGCTCGTTCCATAGCATCTGACGGATACCTTCCGGGCCATGGTAGAACTGCACCCGGGTAGTGGGGTCAGACAGGGAATTGCGACCGAGCACCTGTTCGATCAGGCCTAGATCGTCTTGCAGGCTTTTGAGTTCCTGCTCTTTTTGGCTGATAAGAATGTGCAGATTGGCGATGGGTGCGGCCTTGATGACGCCGCGTTTATAGTGAGTTTCCACCTCTATGAGATTGCTGGCGAGCAGCGTATCAACAAGACGATAGATCCGCGTCCGCTCCACACCCGAGGTGCGGGATAGCTCAGAAATGGTCTGCGGGCCGTTGCTGTGCAGGGCGAGGTATATATCGGCAATCTCCGGCTCCAGGCCAAGTTTGGCGAAATACGTACGGACCGCTTCGGTAGGGGGCTGCATAAGCGGATTTTAGCATTTGTGCAGTTTTTGCACAACAGTTTTCCACCTACATACCACAGGTAGTATCATCTCTGTGCGATGAAATGCACAAACTTACCACCGGAGTTACGAAGCATTCTTGCCGAGGTGTCGTATGCTACGCTCGCCACGGTCCGTCCTGATGGTATGCCCTGGAACACGCCTGTTTTTGCCTATTTTGACGAGGCGCTCAATATGTATTGGGCTTCCTGGCCGGGCAACCAGCATAGTCGGAATATTGCCGGCAACCCCAACATATTTGTGGTTGTATACAGATCGAATGCGGGGGAGGGGGACGGTCTCGGCGTATATCTGGAGATGACCGCCCGCGAGCTTACCCGCTCAGCGGAAATTGCTGCCGCCCGGCGGATTTACACGACGGACTTTGGCGAGGACCTAAGCCACGAGCCGTTTAAGGGTGGTTGCCCCCGGCGTTTATACAAAGCTGTGCCACGCCGTGTCTGGTGTAATACCGATGCCTATATACGTGGCAATTTTGTAGACAAGCGTCGTGAAATCGTTGCTTAAGAGCCGGCGGGGCGCACTCTGTACACCATCCGTGCTATACTAGTAACAGATAAGTGAGGGCTACCGGGGTATGGAACAGGCAATTTTTGCGGCAGGGTGCTTTTGGGGAGTGCAGTGGTATTTTGACCAGGTGCCCGGCGTGACGCAGACCATCGCCGGCTACACCGGCGGCACTACCGAAAACCCAACATACGAAGATGTACTTTCGCACACGACCGGTCATGCCGAAGCGGTCTGGATCGAGTACGATGCTGACACGGTCAGCTTTGAGACGCTGGTCCGGCAATTCTTCCGCATGCATGATCCCACTCAGCTGAACCGGCAGGGCCCGGACGTGGGCGAAAACTACCGCAGCGCCATTTTCTATACCACCGATGAGCAGAAAGAAGTCGCCGAGCGGGTGCGGGATGAGCTGCAGCCGAAATTCGACGGCGGTATAGTCACCGAAATCACCATGGCCGGCCCGTTTTATCGGGCCGAAGCGTACCACCAAAAGTACACCGAAAAAATCGGCCGCGGCGCCTGCCACGTGGATTACGCCCCGGTGTAGATCAGAGGTCTTCCTGATCCTCGGGCGCAAGGTCGGGAGCCAGGTCGGGAGCCAGGTATTTCACACTAACCTTAGCATGTGCCTGCGGAGTTCCGGGCAGGCTGCCCCAAAGCTTGCGAGCGGCACCCGGCATCTGTATATGGACTTTAGAATTTACTGTGCCCAAGACTTCGATATGGGGTAGCTGTACGTTCTCTCCGTCCCATACGACAAGTCCGTCCATATCTTCAGTATCATCGGGACGCGTATCTATAACTGTCAGAGACGCCATGTCAGAATAGTAGGAATTGGGCCCCATGCGATTCTCCCCTCTTATGCCATTAAACGAGAGGTATCCTACATCTACTTGTATACCGCCACCATTTGCCAGCTCCTGTGCTGTGCCCTGTGGAACCTTGTATTTAGATTGGAGTACTAGAATTGGGTACATGGGTTGATCTCCATTATGTGGATGCAATCTTTCCGGTGGGCCGGCTTCTCCATGGAAGATGTAGGGCTTGGACATAATCTATATAATATAATTTTTTATACTATTATGCAAATTTCTGACCGAAGGGGGCCGGGCGTTTGAGCAGTACAGCTCCGTTGGGGATCGTATGATATAGTTTACGCATGGTGCGACAGAGGAGAACTGGTGGGCAAAGCAGCCGCCGGCAGGCGGTTATTTTTGACTTTGATGGCACTATTGCCGACAGTTTTGAGTACGTGTTTGATTTCCTGAAAAGGGAGGCGGGTGATACCGCCAATCACAGCGCGGAACAGCTTGAGGAGTTTCGCAAGATGTCGATGAAGCGCCTGGCGCTGCACCTGGGTGTGCCGGTCTGGCGGCTGCCGGTCGTTTATTTCAGGGGCCGGCGGGTGATGCGGGCGCATATGGAAGATGTGGAGCCGTTCAGTGGGATGATCGACGTCATCCGCACGCTGTATCAGGATGGCTACCTGCTTTTTATCGCCAGTTCGAACAGCGGTCACAACATCCGCCACCTGCTCAGGCGGCAGGGTATCCTGAGTTGCTTCAGGGCTGTCCGCAGCAGCGCGGGCCTGACCGGCAAGCCGGGGCTCATCCGGCAGTTACTGGTGCGCTACCGGCTCCCCAGGCAGTGGGTCTGGTATGTCGGTGACGAACTGGGTGATGTGACGGCGGCCACGCGTGCCGGCGTGCATAGCCTGGCAGTGGGCTGGGGCTTTGCCGACCCGGAGCAACTTAAGGGGCTGGAGCCCGGGGCGTTCGCGGAGAAGCCGGCGGATATAGTACGTATTATCGAGGACTCATGGAAGAAGTAACGATTCAGAAATTGGTGCACGGCGGGCAGGGGCTGGCGGAACTCGCGGACGGCCGCAAGGTGTTCGTGTGGAATGCGCTGCCGGGCGAAGTGGTGCGGGTGCGGGTTATCAAGAAAAAGCGGAGCTACGCCGAGGCCATCGCTGAAGAGGTTGTGCAGGCGTCGCCCGAGCGGGCCAAGCCGTGTGAGGAAAATTATCTGGCGACCAGCCCGTGGCAGATGATGACATTCGATGCGGAGAACCGGTATAAGGGTGAGATCGTGCGGGAATTGTTTGCGCATGAGAAAGTTGGCCTGCCGGAGCTGTCCACAACATCGGTGGTGCATACGGATACGGAATGGCATTACCGCAACAAAATGGAGTACAGCTTCTGGGGTGATGAACAGGGGCTGCGTTTGGCTCTGCACCGGCGAGGCAGCCACGGCAAACAGATCGTGGAGGGTAGTGAACTGGCGCTGTCGGCACTGGACGCAGGGGCCCGGGCGGTGCTGGCTGAACTCCAAGAAACCGACGTACGGGCAGGGGACCTGAAAACGATAATTGTTCGCTGCGGTCAAAATGGTGACGTGGTAGCGGCATTGTATACAAAAAACGACAGCCTTCCCGACATCGGGTTGCCCGGCGAAGTAAAAGGCCTGCGGGTGTATTACAGCAATCCGAAAAGCCCGGCCAGCGTGCCGACGCGGCTGCTGTACGAATTGGGCGACGCCACGCTACAGGACAGTATTTTGGGCCGGCCGTTTACCTACGACGTCGAGAGCTTTTTCCAGGTCAACCTGCCTATGTACGAAAAGGCGCTGGAACGCATCCGTGAGCACTGCGCCGGCGATCCGGTGGATATGTACGCCGGGGTGGGGAGTATCGGCCTGAGTGTAGCGAAAAACAGGGTGGAACTGATAGAACTCGATCCGGCCACGGCCAACATGGCGCGGCAGAACGC
>Ga0070658_10001719_pt1 | contig 18491 bp, 17 predicted proteins | sample KBSC13metaG_FD_64664 | JGI IMG/M metagenome (GOLD analysis project Ga0070658, IMG submission 64664) | Corn rhizosphere microbial communities from Kellogg Biological Station, Michigan, USA - KBS C1-3 metaG | ecosystem: Host-associated > Plants > Roots > Rhizosphere > Soil ...
ACGATTTCCGCGGCCGGGTTGCCGATAGCAGTCCGGCTGTCATAGCTGAGGTTGCGAGCGAGGAACGGTTCCGCCGTACGCGCTATGACGTTGTCCTGCAAGTCGCGTAGGGCGTCCTGTTCCAATTCGTAGAGGTTCATTTCCGGCGTCGCGATTATCGGTGGCGCATATACGCTGAGCAATGTCACGCGCGAATTGAAGCAGTCTGCAATCTTTGCGGCCGCTTCAGCCGCCCGAACTGCATCACCGGAGCCGTCGGTCGCGACCAAAATGTTGTTGAACACGATTATGCTCCCTTCACTGCCCGTCGTGGGGGTACAGTAGTGGCTTGCCCCACAACAAGGCAAACGTCGTCGCTAAAGTGTTGACCGGCATGCGCCAGGGCATCGGCAAAAACCAGTCTTGCAACTTCCTCAGCAGTAGCACCGGCACATCGGTCTCGAATCACACGGATCAATCGGGCAACGCTCAAAAGTTCGCACTTGTACGGTCCGCACTCGACAAGACCGTCGGTATAGACCACCAGCGAGTCTCCCGTTCCCAGCTCACAAACCGCGGACTTGATCGACGAACCGACGCGTAGTCCCAAAACCGGTCCGGTCGGCCGCAGCAACTCGATTGCCGGTTGTTTTCCGTGCCTCACGATCATCGCCGGTTCGTGGCCGCATGACGCATACTCGAGCTTCTTACTTTTCGAGCTGTACACCGCGACGAAGACGGTGACGAAATCCGCAACAAGAGCGTGGTCATTGAGAACCTTGTTAAGCTCAGTCAACGCCTGCGGAAGAACACGATTGGTGTACAACGCGTATCGAAGCATGCTGCGAAAACTGGCAATCTGAGCGGCGGCCTTCAGCCCCTTGCCGCAAACATCGCCTACGACGATGGCCGTGCGCCCTGCGTCGATCTCGAAGACATCGTAAAAGTCGCCGCCGATCAAAGCCTCGTCCGCAACGGCCTTATAGGCTACGGCAACATCGAGGCCCACAGTCTGAGGGATCGATGCCGGCAATATCGACTGCTGAAGCGCATCGGCAATCTGAGCCTCGTGGACGACCTTCGCGTCGATGTCGCGGAGCTGGCGGTCGACGGTTGCCTGACAGAGCGCACAATCTTGCGACGCTGCCGGCAGGACGATGAGTGGCCGTTTACCCTTGCCAGACGTGCGAACGTTCGGATTCTCGTCCGTCCCGGCCATGCGGAACGGATGAGGAAGCGGCACCGCATCATGTCTTTGTTGTTCGCGATTCTTGTTCATCATCTTGATGGACACGCCAAATCCAGATTGATAGTGCGAGTTGACCAGCGCGGCCAGTTGAGCGAGTGCCCAACGCCCGTTAGTTAATTGAATTATAGAAAAATACCGGTTTCGCTCCATCCGCGTATCGGCGTATTCCAAATATCAATGTTGATTTAGTAATTTCGAAATTTCGAAATTATGAGATAAAATAGGAATATAACACCTCGTCGTACCACCAGGAGCACAAATGCCGGAGACGCTTCGCCAGTTTAAGGCCGCTATATTTCAGGCACTCGCGCACCCGACTCGCATCGCCATTCTCGAGGTCCTGCGCGACCGAGAACTGCCGGTTAGTGTGATTGTCGAACAGTTGGGGCTGGAACCAGCAAATGTATCGCAGCACTTCGCGGTACTCAGATCCAAGCATATCGTTTCGAATCGAAAGGAAGGCAACCAGGTCTACTACGCGATCCGAGATCCGCTGATCAATGAAGTGCTCGACACCATGCGTCGATACTTCCAAGTCCACATCGAGGAGTCAATACAGATGTTGCGGGAGACTGAGCGGACGGAGATGCCCGCCGGAGTCGCGTCATGATCGACCATCGAAGCGTCGAGCGATGGACCCCGAAGAGCATCCTGTGCCTCAGAGGATATACGCTCCAGGCATTTGCCGCGGACCTCATCGCCGGTCTGACGGTTGGGCTCGTTGCGCTGCCCCTCGCGATGGCCTTCGGTATCGCGAGCGGCGTCCCGCCACAAGCAGGCATCTACACGGCGATCGTCGCCGGTTTCCTCATCTCGGCTCTTGGCGGTTCTCGCCTCCAGATTGGCGGCCCGACCGGAGCATTCGTCGTTATTGTCGCCGGCATCATCGCCCGGTTCGGCATCTCCGGTCTCCTGATGGTCACCTGTATGGCCGGATGCCTTCTGGTTCTGATGGGAGCCACGGGGCTCGGCACCGCCGTTAAGTATATTCCGCGGCCGGTCACGATCGGATTCACGAACGGAATCGCGGTATTGATTGCGTCGACCCAGGTCAAGGACTTCCTCGGCCTGAAGACGGGAGCCGTGCCGAGCGAATTCCTTGGCCGCATGCGAACGCTGGTGACGCACATCGACACCGTCGACTTGCGGACCGCCGCGCTGGCGGTAGGATCGCTCCTCGTCATCGTGTTGCTTCCCAAGTTGACGAACCGCGTACCCGGGTCGATCGTCGCACTTGTACTTGGGACTGTCGTCGCGTTTGCCTGCCACCTCGACGTCGCCACGATCGGGTCGAGATTCGGCGGCATCCCGAGCACCCTGCCGCACGTCGAGATTCCGCAATTTCGGGCCGACCTTATTCTGCCGCTGTTTCCGTCGGCGGTGACAGTGGCCTTGTTGGCGGCCGTCGAAAGCTTGTTGAGTGCGGTTGTGGCCGACGGCATGAGCGGCGACAAACACAATTCGAACGTGGAGCTGATTGCGCAGGGTGTCGCGAATATCCTCACTCCGCTTGTCGGAGGGATCCCGGCGACAGGAGCCATCGCGCGCACGGCGACCAACATTCGCGCGGGCGCAAAAACTCCAGCCTCGGGCATGATCCACGCGCTGACGCTCCTCGTCATCGTGGTCGCCGCCGGACATCTGGCCCGTTATATCCCACTCGCCACTCTTGCCGCGGTGCTATTCGTCGTGGCGTACAACATGGGTGAGTGGAGGGAGATCGGGACGATCCTGCGCCTTTCCAGGGCCGACATTGCGGTCTGGATCACTACATTCGCCTTGACGGTGCTGGCCGACCTGACAGTCGCCGTCGAGGTGGGGATCACGCTCGCCGCCCTTCTCTACATCTACCGCGTGTCGCAAACCACAACGGTGTCGGTGGTCGACAACGACTATATCGAACATGGCCGGCCGCATATTCTTCAGGACAAGCACGTGCCTCCGTACGTCTCGATCTTGCGCATCCACGGCCCGTTCCTCTTCGGCACCACGGACAAGCTTGCCGAGGAGACTGAGGATCTCAACCGACTCGCCGAAGTGGTGATCCTACGGCTCCGCAACATGACGGCCATCGACGCCACCGGACTGCATGCCCTCGAAAGCTTTTCCAAGCGCCTGCGAGCCTCGGGCCGAACCCTGTTGCTCTGCGGCGCACGAGACCAGCCGGCCAGTCTGATCAGACAATCGGCATTTATCAAGCAGATTGGCGACCAAAACATCCTGGCCCATGTCGATGCCGCCCTTCGCCGGGCCAAGGAAGTCGTTGAGGACTTCAGCGGGGTCGGTGAGGAGTTCGCGGCGGACTTCCTCCGGCATCCGCCGATGTGACAAAATCCGCCAATTGGGCGATGCGACGTTGACGTCGACGGCCTACAATAGATTGATGAAGAACTCAAATCGGCCCCCCATGCCTCGGGAACACGGCGCCTGGGTCATGCTCTACGCCTCATTCGCGGCGGGTGTGGTAGCGGTAAGTAATCGACCAAACTGGCCAGCCATCGGCCTTGCGGTACTTGCCATCACGTTTGCGTTTCTGGGGCAAGAGCCGTTCCGGTTAGCCGTTCGTCGACGCGCCGACGTCAACGATCTCCGCTGGCTCGCCATCTGGTCGATCGGCCTCGCCGCATGCGCCGTCGCCCTCCTGGCCGGTTATCATCGATACGCCCTCGTCGTAATCGGTAGCGCGGCCGTTGTCTTCCTCGGAATCCAGGCCATTCTGCTGCGAGCCGCCACCGCCAAACGGGCCGACAGGACTGTGGCAGGTGAACTTCTCGCTGTCCTCGCGCTGACACTGCCGGCGGCTGCGGCGGTGATCGCCTCGGACAGTCACGGTGTCGCCAGGGCGACGTGGATCTGGATCGCGTCGTCGATATTCTTCGGGAGCGGCATCGTCACCGTCAAGATGCTGCTGGCGTCGACGAAGTATAAGAAGCAATGGCGGCCTCGCCTTAGATTCGTCGTCGGCCGTACCCAATCCGTCTATCACCTGATGTTGATCGTCGCGGTGGCTGTCGGGGCGTCATACCTCGACAACGCGGCGGCGGCTCTTCTCGTCTGGGCATTCGTTCCGGCGATCGTTCGCGCATTCGTTATGTGGGTCCGTCTGAACGGTGTCCTACCGCCCCTGAAGCGCGTCGGAATCCTCGAGAGCGTCCTGGCGATACTCTTTGTCGTCCTGGCCGGGAACGCGCTGCGGCTCGCCTCCCTTTAGTCGATTTCCATCGTGACCGTAACTCCTCACCGCTCAATCCGCCGATTGGCGGATATAAATCCAGGCCGAATCCATCACACTCATCCCATGCTAACGACGCCATCCGTAGTCGTCGTTTCTTACGAAAGGAACAGCATGATGAGTGTCATCTCACTGGACAGCCACGCTCAGCAGCCACCTGCCGAGCGACCGGTTCGATCCAGGCTCGTCGACGAGGTCAGTATCGACGCAGGCCGCGTGCGTGTCGCCAATGAGGCGATCGGCAGCGGTCGAGTTGTGGTGAGGGAGAACTTGGAAGAAGCGGCCACGCGAACTTCCGCCACGTCGATGCAGGCGAGTGACACCCAGACGCGCCGGCGGCCACGCGGGATCGATGATCCTCTGTTTCCCTACGGGATGAAGTACATCAACCCGGCTGCTGAAATCACGTTTTGGGGAGATAACATATGACGGACAACGGTAGCCAAACCGTCGCCCCGCGTCTCATTCAGGCGGGAATGGGCGTTCGAGTTTCCAGCGCAAAACTGGCCAACACCACGTCGAGGCTCGGTGCCCTCGGCGTGGTGTCGTCTATAGGCCTGCGTCACATCATCATCAACGAGGTGCGAGCGGGCAACGCCGAAACTATCGCCGTTGCCAAGCGATTTCCTGTACGCTCTTACGTGGACGAGCTTCTTGAATTCGCACCGGGCGGACCGCGCAACGCGCAGCCGCCACCGATCGACAATCCTGATCCTGCCAAATCCGAGCTGCCCAAGCGCCTGAGCACAATTGCTGCATTTATCGAGGTCACACAAGCGAAAGCCGGCCACAACGGCGTGGTCGGCGTCAACGTCATGTGGAAATCCGCCCTCACCGCCCTCCCCTCGATCTACGGCGCGATGCTTGCCAAGGTCGACGTACTCCTTTGCGGGGCTGGTGTCCCGATGGAACTGCCCGACATCGTGCGTCGCGTGCGGTCGGGCCTCGACATGGAGTATTTGCCGCTTCACGGGACGGAGACGAACGCGCGCCTGTCGATCTCCGCCGACGGAACATCCGAACTGTTGACGTCGATGCCGGCGCCAAAGCTCGTTCCGATTCTCTCCAACTACGCCTTCCCGAAACGTATAGTCGACATCTGGGACCGCGAGTACAACGGCGCCCGGCCGGACGCATTCGTCCTCGAAAACCATGCCGCCGGCGGCCACAACGCGCCGCCGCGCAACAAACAAAGCTTCGGCGAGCAGGATGAGCTCGCTTCGTATTTCGACAAGGTTGTCGCTCTTGGCGTGCCGGTATACGTTGCCGGTGTCGGCAGTTCGCGCGAGGACTTCCAAACCTGGCGCGACCGCGGCGCCTACGGTATGCAGATTGGCTCACGCTTCGCGCTGTGCAACGAATCCGGTCTGAGGCCCGACCTCAAAGACACAGTTATCGATCTCAATGCAAGCGGACACGGCGACGTCGAGACGAGCAACCGACTATCGTCGACGGGCTACCCATTCAAGTTTGTCCCGCTGCCGGGCACCCTTACCGACCCTGACGTCTATGAGGCCCGCAAGCGGATCTGTAACAAGGGCTATCTTGTAAAGTCGACCATCGTTGTCGACTCGGACGGTGTCGAGCAAGAGGCGTACATCTGCCCGGGCATGCCCGAGAAACAGTACGCGAAACTCGGCGGCGATGTTCAGGACACCGTCGGCAGGCACTGTCTCTGCAACGCCTTGCTGGCCACGGGAGGGCTTGGCGACGAAGGTGAGCCGCCTATCGTCACTCTGGGCAAAGAGGGGGCATCGATAACGTCGAGAATCTCGGCAAGGGACATCGTCGAGGATATTCTGACGCCGTCATACGTCGCGGCGATGGAGACAAAACTGCGGCGATAAGTCGAGACCAAAGCGCTTCCCTTACGATGGGGAGGCGCTTTTTATTTTCATTTTGGTACATGTGTTATCAATCACCCGAATATGTTGATATATCGTTAAACATCTGGTAGCATCAACAAACTATCCCACATTAAACAACGAAAGTACGTCAAGATGTCGATCTTAGAAGCCCGCCACGTCGCTTTCCGTATCGTTACTTTTGCTATCTATACCATAGCGATTTGGCCAAGTGTTCACGTTGCTGCGGCAACCAATAACACAGGCCCGGTCTATCGACAGCCCAAGACTCCCGTTGAACGTCGAGTGCGGGATCTCCTCGACCGCATGACGCTCGAAGAGAAGGCGCGACAGCTCGACCTCTACGCAGGCCTGACACTGATCGACAAGCACGCGGACGACACGCATCTCGCCCCTGGCGCCCAGTTCGTGCCGGCTGAAGCGACGGCAGCGTTCGGCAGCCTCGGTGTCGGGGGCATCCACGATGTCTACTGCACGCCGGAAATCTACAACACAACGCAGCGATGGGTCATCGACCACAGCCGCCTCGGTATCCCGGCCATCTTCATCGAAGAAGGGCTGCACGGCTTCTCGAACTCACTGACAAGCGGCACGGTGTATCCGCAGTCGATCAACCTGGCGTCGACCTGGGACCCGGATCTCGCCCGACAAACCGGCGCGGGGATCGCGTCGGAGGCGAGGGCGTCAGGGGTCGACATGCTGCTGGGCCCGGTCCTCGATGTCGCCCGTGAACCGCGATGGGGCCGCGTTGAGGAGGACTTCGGCGAGGATCCCTATCTTACCGGACGTATGGGCCTCGCGTACGTCCGGTAAGATAGGGCTCGTCGCTCGACACGGACCACACCGTCATCGCCGAGCCCAAGCACTTCGCCGGCCACGGGTCGCCGGAAGGCGGCACGAACACGAGCCCAGTTCACGCGGGCGAACGCGAAGTTCGCACCATCATGCTCCGATCCTTCGAGCCGGCCTTTCGCCAGGGTAAGGCGATGGGTGTGATGTGTGCCTACCACGAGATTGACGGCGTTCCGTGCGCGGCGAACCACTGGCTCCTCACCGACGTCCTGCGCAACGAATGGGGGTTCAGAGGGTTCGTGCTTTCGGATCTGGGCGCCATCCGGATGCTCTACGACACCCACCACGTAGCCGCGACACCCGCCGATGCCATCCGTATGGCGTTGACCGCCGGCGTCGACATTCAGTTCTACGACTTCGACCACGGGACGTATCAGGGCGCCATTGTCGAGGGCGTGAGAAGCGGCAAGCTCAGCAAGGCCGTGGTCGACACGGCGGTCGGCCGCGTCCTCCGCGCCAAGTTCGAGCTTGGATTGTTCGACCATCCGTTCGTCGACACAACCCTTGCGCCCCGTGTCACCCGCACCGCCGACCATCTGGCGACATCGCTCAGGTCGGCGCGGGAATCGATCTGCCTTCTCAAGAACGAGAACGGTTTATTGCCTCTTTCGACTGGCACCCGCCGCATCGCCGTTATCGGCCCGAATGCTGCCTCGGTCCAGCTCGGTGACTACGCGCAGACCGGACCGACGCCGTCGCTGGTGTCCATGCTCGACGGCATCAAAAGTATCGTGTCGAGCGACACGCAAGTTCTCACCGCCGACGGCGGCGATATCGACGCCGCGGTGTCGATGGCCAAGCAATCGGACGTCGTCATACTTGGGCTGGGTGAGCGTCAGGGGATATCTGGCGAAGGGAATGATCGGTCGAGTCTGGATCTGCCCGACAACCAGGAGCGCGTTCTCGAAGCGGTGTCGGCCACGGGTGTCCCGGTCGTTCTGGTCCTGCAGAACGGCAGGCCGCTGGCTATCGGATGGGCGGCGCAGCACGTCCCGGCGATCGTCGAGGCCTGGTATCCTGGCGAGCGCGGAGGGCAGGCGATTGCGGAAACGTTGTTCGGACTCAACAATCCCGGCGGACGTCTTCCGATCTCATTCCCACTCAGTGTTGGCACGCTCCCCGACTTCTACAACCACGATCCTTCGAAGCGGGAGCACTACATCGACACGGGCACAAACCATGTTTACCCGTTCGGCTACGGGCTGAGCTACACGACTTTCCGCTACGACAATCTCAGTGCTGATCCGTCGACGGGCGCGAAGGCAATCGACGTCACCGTCAAGGTCACCGTCACAAATACGGGCAAGCGCGAAGGCGACGAGGTCGTTCAGGTGTATCTCCATCACAACACATCGAGCGTCGAGACCCCGGACAAGACCCTCGTGGGATTTCGGCGGATCGCTCTTAATCCCGGCGAGAACCGCGTCGTCACATTCCATCTCACTCCCTATGAACTCGAAGTTTGGAATATGGCCGGCAAGTGGGCCGTGGAGGACGGCGACTACACCGTGACGGCCGGGGGATCGTCGACCGCCGATCTCTCGACAACGTTTTCACTCAGGCCGGCGCCGTAGAATCTCAACACCTCGCGTGCCGCAGGGCAAACCCCTGCGGTGCGGCGAAGGTCTCCGTCGACGTCTCATCGACCTCTTCGGGTTTGGGATGGATGCAGGGAAAATCCTTCTCCACGAAGTAGCGGACGCTGATCTGGCCTTTCGTTCTGAAGTAGACGCCCTCGGTCGACGGATCGGCGAGGCGGTCGATATCGTCGAAGGCAAGCGAGAGCTTCAGGTTACCGCAGCAGAGCGAGAGATCCGTGGACGACTTCGTCGGGATGATGGTCGCACGCCAGGCATCGCCCAGGACCATCAACTCCACCGATGCGACCCGGTGATCCCGTAACAACTCCATTTCGCTGGGAGTGATCCGAAAACGGACACTCCCGGTTGTCCAACGCACTTTCATTGCTTTTCTGCCTTATATGTCGTATTCGTGGGACGCTGCCCATCCTCGGCCAACCGCAACCGACACGCACACACTTTGTACTCCGGGATCTTCGACACCGGGTCAAGGGCCGGGTTGGTCAGCAGGTTGATCGACTTGTCATCGGCCCAGTGATATGGAACGAAAATGGTATCTTCCCGAATCGTGTTTACGACATTCGCCTTCAGCGTGATCGTCCCGCGGCGCGATTCGACCGTGACCCAGTCGCCCATTTTTACTCCAAGCTTTGCCGCGTGGTTGGTGTGGATCTCGACCAGCGGTTCGGGATACTGATCGACCAGACCGCCGATGCGGCGCGTTTGCGAGCCGCTGAGGTACTGGCTGACGACGCGGCCGGTCGTGAGCACCACGGGATACTCGTCATCGGTGACTTCGGCCGGTGGGCGGTACTCGACCGCATTGAAGTGAGCCTTTTTGTCCGGTGTGTAGAACACACGGTCCTCGAACAGGCGCGGCGTCCCCGGATGGTCAAGTTCGGGGCATGGCCAGAAGACCCCGTAGGTGTCTTCGATCTTCTTGTACGTGATACCGTAGTAGTTCGCCGTGCCGCCCTTCGACGCCACCCGCAGCTCGTTGAAGATGTCCTCCGCGCACTTGTACGGGAAGTACTTCCCTCGACCCAGGCGCTCGGCGATGTCGAGGAGGATCTGCCAGTCGACATGGGCCTCGCCGGGTGGGTCGACGGCCTTGTTGATGCGGATGACGCGGCCCTCCGCGCTGGTCGTCGTCCCCTCGTCCTCTTCGTGCAGGGAGCCGGGAAGCACAATATTGGCGTGCCTGGCCGTTTCGCTGAGGAAGAAGTCAATCACGGAATAGTGCTCGAGACGGCTGAAGGCTTCCTTGGTAAAGTTGGCGTTCGGCAGCGACACGACGGGGTTGAAACACTGCGACAGCAGGCCCTTGATCTCGCCCGCATGCATTAGCTCGATAATCTCCTGCGCCGTGTTGCCTTTGCGGGGCATTTCCGATTCGAGGATGCCCCACACGTCGGCGATGTACTGTCGGTGCTCGGGATTTTCGATGTCGCGGTTGCCGGGAAGCTGATCGCATTTGTGGCCGTGTTCTCGACCGCCTTGTCCGTTCCCCTGCCCCGTGATCGTTCCGTAGCCGCAACCGGGCTTGCCGATTCGACCGGTTGCGAGCACCAGGTTGATGCACGAGAGCACATTGTCTACACCCTTGGTGTGGTGCTCGATGCCGCGGGCGTGCAAGAGGAAGCTCGTCTTCGCAGGCCCCCACATCTGGGCGGCCTTCACGATCAGTTCCGGGTCGACGCCCGAAAGCTCGCCGGCGTACTCGGGCGTGTACTTTTCGACCATCTTCTTGACGTCGTCAAATCCGGTCGTATAGTTGTCGATGAACTCCTGGTCGACCCAGCCGCGCTCGATGACCACGTGCAGGATGCCGTTCATTAGCGCGGAGTCGCCGCCGGGGCGAACGGGGATGTGCAGGTCGCAGGTGCGGGCAAGCGGTGTGATTCGCGGGTCGATCATGATCAGCTTCGCGCCTCGGTCCCGCGCACGCCAGATATAGTCCGTAGTGATCGGCGAGCACTCGGCGACATTCGAGCCGGTGACAAGGATGACGTCGGCGAGGGGGATGTCGGCCCATGAGTTCGCGGCGCGGTCGATGCCGAACGCCTTTTTGTTGCCGGCGCCGGCGGACACCATACAGAGGCGACCGTTGTAGTCGAGGTTCTTCGTCTGCAAGGCGACGCGTGCGAATTTGCCGGCGAGATAGGACTTCTCGTTCGTCAGCGATACGCCCGAAAGCATCGCGAACGAATCCTTGCCATAGGTCTGCTGGATGCGTTTGATCTCGGAGACAGTCGTGTCCAGCGCCTCGTCCCAAGTGATCGGGACAAAGCCGCTGTCGGTGCGCTTCAGCGGGCGCAGCAGTCGATCGGGGTGCGAATTCTGCATGTACCGCTTGATGCCCTTGGGACACAGTTTGCCACGGTTAAAGGGAAAATCCTCACGAGGCTCGAAGCCGATGACCTTGTTGTCCTTGACCTTGAGATTGATCCCGCACTGCTGCCCGCAAAAGCAGCAATGGGTCGGCACTATCTTGTCCGGCTCGCCGTGATACGCCCAGCCGCCGGGCGGCTGGCGCTGCGGCGTCGGTCCAAACTGATCGACGAGCTGGTTGACTGTGAGAGGGATCTTCGCCATGGGAGCCTCTGAATTCTAAATGAAGCCGGAGCCGTCAACGGCTTCGAGCTGATTGAGCGCGAGCAGCCGTCGACGGCAGCGCGGGCAAACGTCCTGATAATGACTGCCGTCGTCGAAGCGCTGGTCGATGCCGAGCTTGTCGAGCACGGTCTTGAGATCCTCAACCTGCAGCTTGGAGCCGTACTCCTCGCCACATCGCGCACACTTAGCTTGCTCGCCCATGGCTCCCGCTTCCTTGTAGTACTGAACGCCCAGGTTCGCTGGGCGTTGGAAGATATGGAAGAACTTCCCAAACGGCAGATAGAGCAACGTAACGATGACGCTAAACGCGTGTAATATCGCGATAAAGCTGTACGAATAGCCCCGCATCCACAGACTGCTCACCGTCAGCATCAGGCCCGTGATAGAGACCATGAAGAGCAGGATGAGCGGCAGGAAGTCCATCGAGAACTGCTGCACGGTCATCGCTCCCGGATCCGCCATTCGCCGACGCATCGCCAGAATCATTCCGAGAATGACGGCAACCGCGCAGAAGTCGAGGATATGGAAGATGACCCAGCCAATCACCGAGTGCGAAGGAAACTCCCCGAGTGACATGCCGAATGCATACGTCAGATAGTTCGACGGGTGCAAAGGGTCGGCGTCGAAGTGGATCCAGCCGAACGCTAGCGGGAATGTCACCGCGCAGGCCGCCAGACAGCCCCACGACATTAAGAAGTGCGCGGCCCACCGGACGTGGTTCCGGCGCTCTATGAAGGTCTGAGCGATGATGTTAGTCCAGAAAAGCTTGATCAGCTTGAGGAGGTTGATGGGCAATCGGCTCGGCTTCATAAAGAGCTGCCATCCTCGACGCCAATACATCGCGGTCGGCGGCTTTTGAAGCCAGATCGAATATCGGTAAACGATCCCAAACGTTGCGAACACACACGCGCTGGTATAGGCGATCAGCGCCGGGTCGAAGTGCTTGAGGCAACCCGAGCCGAAGTAGATTGCCGCGATGTTCAATATCGCGGCAATCAAGCCGTTCGTCAGCGCTTTTGGGTCAAGCCCGGCGCTCCTCATTAGCTGTGTGCTCCCGCGGCGGCAAGCTTGTCAGCCGCGGAGCCGCGCATGAAGATCGCCCAGTTGATGGCGAAGCAGACGAGGCAGAACGCCGTCAACAGGATGAATCCAAGAGCGTACGATCCTGTTTGGGCCTTGATGACTCCCAGGATGATCGGAGGGAAGAACCCGCCCAGGCCTCCGATGGCGCCAACTAATCCCGTCACCGTGCCGGTGTCCTTGGGGAAGTACTGCGGCACGAGCTTGAAGACCGCGCCATTCCCGAGGCCGACGCACGCGGCCGCTCCCAGAGCGCCGATCGTAAACGGCACGATGGTCGAGATCGTCATGCCGAGCACTAGAAGCGCGGCGATGCTGAAGACCAGGGCGAGCACCCGAGCGCCACCGATCTTGTCGCTGATCCAGCCGCCGATAGGCCGCATGATCGTCGCGAGAAGGACGAAACCGGCAACGCGCAAGCCCGCTTCCTCTTTGCTGAAATTGAACAGCTCCTGAAGCACTTTTGGCAAACCGATCGACAGGGCGACGAAGCCGCCGAAGGTCACGAAGTAAAACAAGGACAGAGCCCACGCCTTCGGATTTCCTCGCAGCACCTTGAACATCTCCGCCATCGACTTCGGCGCGGCGGTCGAGGGAGCGTCGCGGGCGGTCAACAGGAAGAAGAGCCCGTACACAGCGGCGACGGCGGCGAACAGCTGGTAGGTGGCGTGCCATCCCATAGATTGGCTGAGCCTCGGGACGGCGAGCAGCGCGATGCTCTGACCGATATTGCCTGCGCCGTAGATGCCCAGAGCCAGGCCCTGCTTCTCGGCTGAGAACCACTTTGACGTAAACGCTACGCCAACCGAGAACGATGTTCCCGCCATACCGAGGATGAGGCCCCCTATCAAGAGACCGACGTAGCTATGCATCAGACTCAGGATGAAGCCGGCGGCGCCGGAGAAGAGAAGGAGGCCGCCGAAGACGATTCGGCCGCCGAAGCGGTCGGCAAGCATCCCCATCGGGAGCCGCATTACGGAGCCCAGAATAACCGGGATGGCAATGAGCATCCACGTTTGCTGCTCCGTCAAATGGAGCATGGTTTGAAACGTCTTCGCCATCGGCGAGATCATCCCCCACAATGCGAAGGAAATCGTAAACGCAATGGTCGAGAGGGTCAGCGCCTTCCCGGCTGAACCCGAATTAGGTGTTGTCATTTTGTGATTCCTTGAGTTTGTTAGCGTCGTTGCTACTCGTCGATGCGGTTGACGTATCTCAACAGCCACAGATTAATCCCGAAGGTAATGCAGGATGCCAGAAACGTCGGTAGTGCCAGGCCGCCGTGGCCCGCGAGAAACTCGTCCATCGCCGCCGTCAGCAACCACAGTTGCAGGAGCACCAACACGAGCACGAAGACCATGATGAGCGTGATCGCCTGCGTGCGCTGCGTCTTTCGAACATCCTTCTCGACTGACATCAGGCCTCCTCCTCCCAGCCGACCGCATGTATCTCCTCGCCATCGATCTTAAGGGCGATCTTGGGAAGCCGCGACGGCGGCGGTCCAGCGAGCACACGTCCGTCGGCGACATCGAACGAGCCGTTGTGACAGGGACATTCGAGCGAGTGTCCGTCGTGCTTGTAGACCACCGGACAGCTCAGATGCGTGCACCGCTGTCGATAGGCAGCGTACTCGGTCTCGCCAATGCGCACGAGAATAGCCGGGTCATTGTCAGTCGGATAGTGGAAGAGCTTGACCTCGCCGACCGCAAGCTCGTCGACAGCGGCGATTCGCATCGGCGACGCCGCCGCGGGCGCGGGCCCCTCACTACGTCGAATGACGAAGTAACCGTTACCAAGAGCAATCGCGCCGGATGTCAGCACGAGGAACTTGGTGAAGTCTCGACGCGTGACATAGTTGTCGTCGATCCAGCGAGTGGGAAAGTCCGTGCGCCACTTGGGAATATTGTCGTGCTTAGCCAATGACCGTCTCCTTTCGCGGCCGGACCTTGATGTCCGAGATCTTGACATCGACCCGCTGCTGCTCCTCGGGCATGACCATGTACACCTTCGTTTGCACGGTTTGATTACCAAACTTGAATTCGTTGACGGGATTGCCGCGTCGACGGCTCTTCCACTCATCCAGCGAACCGAAGTACAGCGCCTCCGACGGACACACAGTGGCGCACATCGGACGCTTGCCGACCGAGGTCCGGTCGTAGCACATGTCGCACTTCATCATCTGATCGAATCCGCTGTTGTACTTGGGGACACCGAAGGGACACGCCATCACGCAGTTGCCGCAGCCTACGCAACGCGGCTTAAGCGACGTCTGCACCACCCCGTCGGGTGTCTGTTTGATGGCGTCGGCGGGACAAACCTGAGCGCAGGTGGGATGGTTGCAGTGCATGCAGACTTGAGGAGCAGTCTGGACCGTCTGAGCACGGTCGATATATTCGAGATGAATGAGGGACTGCCCTCGATGGGTGCCGCACTCAGCGCAGCCTTGAACGCAAGCCTGGCATCCGATGCATCGAGCAGGATCGATAATGAACACACTCTCCATAGGCAGTTAGACCTCCATGGTCTGCGAGCTTTTTTACATAACAATCGTAACCTACCCATAATAACAGGCGACGCTCGTTTGCACCGTAGATGGATCCTATTATCGCCCGAGCTAGCGCCCGGCCGCATCCCCCGATTAGCGGATTCAGCAGCGTTTGGAGGCCGAATTCGTCGCCGCCGGCAGCCATGATAACCGCGGTTTTTCGACCCAATGTGGAATACGCCGATTAGGGGATGCTGCACAAATCCGAAGGTGCGATAATGTGATCGTAGGGCGGTTCCAATGACCAGTAGCAGGTAAGGGAAGAAGGGCCGTCCTACAGACGAAAGGAACGTACGCATAGCAGAGTTAAGACAAGCCGGCGAAGGCTCTCTACGAGAACAAGGCAAACAATAAGCCGGGCACCGAATGTCATTCCTCCGTGACATACGCTCTACCGGAAACTGAGCAAGCTATGCTCGCTTGCCACATTCTACTGACGAGTATTCGCCGGCACCCGCCATCAATGATGTTGGCAACCAAGCAATGCTGCGACGCGAAGGACAAGACTACTGGTCTGGGCGATAAGGCGGTCGAGAGGTACGCCATTCTGACTGATGAACACGGCCGTCGACATCGAGCAAGGCGTCGATTGTCGACGAAGACAATTGGTTCGACAACTAAAGTACGAGTCTAACGGGCAGCCACTGAAGAGCGGCTGCCCTTCGTCATTTGGAGTTTGTGGATCGATCACGGACCAATCCGCCAAATGGGGGATGGCTGATGGATGGATCTGTGAGATAACTTTATCGGCGAGCCATCTTCGCTGCCATACCTGTCAGGAGACCCTCAACAATGTCTGAATTCGACTTCATCGTGGTCGGCGCGGGTTCAGCCGGCACCGTCGTTGCAAGCCGGCTGAGCGAAATATCATCGGCGAAAGTCCTCGTCTTAGAGGCGGGGAAGGACAAACGAGAGCTTTCGCCTGACATGATCGACCGGATCGACAATCCGTCGATCTGGTTTACGCTCCTCCGCTCCGAGATAGACTGGGGCTATTCCAGTGTGCCGCAGCCGGGTCTGGGCGGACGCGTCACATATGAGCCCCGCGGCAAGGTAACCGGCGGCACCAGCAACCTTTACCTGATGATGCACATCCGCGGTCACGAATCGGACTACGACAACTGGGCATACAACGGCTGTCCAGGTTGGAGCTATGCAGACTGCGTTCCCTACTTCCAGAAACATGAAGACCAGGAAGACTTCACAAGCCCGTCTGCGGGCCACGGAGGCATGCTGAGTGTGGAGAACGCCGGACAGCACGGCCCAAACCCCTATTCGGAGACGTTCCTGGAGGCGTGCGAGGAACTCGGATACCCCAGTACGGCCGACTTCAATGGACCGGACATGGTGGGCGCCGGCTGGCATCACATCAACACGAAAAAAGGTAAGCGTCATAGCATGGAGGACGCTTATTTGCTCCCAGCTCTCGCGCGCCCCAACTTGACCCTCCGCTCGAACTCATTTGCCACCCGGCTCATCTTCCAGGGCACGCGGTGCGTGGGGGTGGAATACGAGCACGACGGAGCGCTCAAGACGGCCATGGCCACAACGGAGGTCATCGTCTGCAATGGCGCACTCGAATCGCCAAAGCTACTGCTCCTTTCCGGCGTCGGATCGGCTCGTCAGCTAAAACCATTCGCAATTCCTTGCGTGGCCGATCTGCCGGGCGTTGGCGAGAACTTCCACAACCACGTTCTGACCGGGGTCATTGCGGAAGCATCGGAAGACGTTCCCGCCGGCCGGCAGAACCTGTCGGAAGCGGCTCTCTTCTGCAAGTCCGATCCCGGCTGGCTCGCCCCCGACCTTCAACTCGGCTTCGTCCATGTCCCTCTCGACGTCATCATCGGGCAGGGACATCCCAATTCGGTGACCATCCTACCGGGGCTGGTCCGTCCGCTCTCTCGCGGCTGGGTGCGGCTGGCAAGCATCAACCCACATGAGAAGCCGTTGGTAAATCCGAACTATCTGGGATGCGAATCGGACGCGACGCGTCTGGCGCAGGCCGTGCAACTCTCACGCGACATCTTCGCCACAAAGGCATTTGCCGGCAAAATCAAGGGAGAGCTCAAACCGGGCCCGGATTTTTCAAAGAATGACCTGGTCGACTACGTCCGCAAGACGGCCGACTCCTATCACCATCAGGCAGGATCGTGCAAGATGGGCCTCGACGACATGGCCGTCGTCGACCCCAGGCTGCGCGTCAGAGGCATCACCGGACTGCGCGTCGCCGACGCCAGCGTTATGCCGCAGGTGCAGTCCGGCAACTGTCACGCAGGCATCGCCATGATCGGCGAGCGGTGCGCCGACTTCATCAAGGCCGAACACGGCCTCAAGTAGCCACGACTCAAAACGGCCCGCCGGGCGTCCGGCGGGCCGTTTACATATTCCAAAGGGCGCCCTCTCCTACTCGTCGACAGTCTCCGCGGGCAGCAGCCCGTGCCGCGCCGCCCACACCACCGCCTGAACTCGATCGGATACGCCCAGCTTCTGGATGATGTGCTCGACGTGCGTCTTGACGGTGGCCTCGCTGATAAACAGAATCGACGCGATCTCGCGGTTAGGCAGGCCCGTCGCCAGGAGGCGGAGAACTTCCACCTCGCGCTCGCTGAGCGGCTTAATCAGATCTTTGGACCTGGCGACTTCCGCACTGATTCCACGCAGAGAACGGGTGAGGTCACTTGCTGTAAGGAGCATGTCGCCGTTGGCCACGCCCTGAAGCGCGGTCAGAAGTTCCTCACCGCCTACCCCTTTAAGCACATATCCCGACGCTCCGCCGGCAACGGCGCGAGCCATGTACGTTGGGTTGTCATACGTGGTCAACATGATAACCGAAACCGACGGATGCTCGGCCTTGATGGCCTGGAGCGCGTCGAGGCCGTCGCCTCCCGCCATGCGAATATCGAGGAGGACGATCTTTGGCGATACCTGCTTCAACAGATCGATGGCTTCCTTACCCGAAGCCGCCTCGCCGATCACGTTGAACTCGGTGTCTTCGAGCAATCCTCTCACGCCGTCTCTCCAGATCGCGTGGTCGTCGACCAACACCACATCGATCTTCACAGGCGCTGTTTCTGCCGTGGATGTCATGATATCTCCGTCCCTGTTTGTTGAATCCTAACCGTCATTGTAGTCCACTCTCCGTATCTTCGACTGCCGGAAACACAGCTCGAATCGTGGTGCCTTCACCTGGAGCGCTGTAGATGTCGTACTTCCCGCCAATGAGCTGAACGCGCTCCGCCATCCCCTGAAGGCCCACGTGGCTATAGTCGCCGGCCTTCTCCGCGGGAACAAACCCCTTGCCCCAGTCGCGCACCTCAATTGTCAGGCTTTTCTCGTCCGCTTCGTCGTCGAGGAGCGCTACTATGCGAACGCGAGTAGTCTCAGCGTGTTTGCGTACATTAGTAAGCGCTTCCTGCAATATCCGATAGGCTGTGGTTTCAAGCCCCTTTACGAACCGTCTCTCAGCAATATTATGCACTAACTCGACGTCGTC
>Ga0070658_10001720_pt1 | contig 18482 bp, 16 predicted proteins | sample KBSC13metaG_FD_64664 | JGI IMG/M metagenome (GOLD analysis project Ga0070658, IMG submission 64664) | Corn rhizosphere microbial communities from Kellogg Biological Station, Michigan, USA - KBS C1-3 metaG | ecosystem: Host-associated > Plants > Roots > Rhizosphere > Soil ...
GTCTCAGAGGCGCCGAGCTACGGACAGACCGTCATGACGTACGACCCCGCGTCGTCCGGTGCCTTGTGTTATCTCGACGCAGCCCGCGAAATCGCCGAGCGGGGCGCGTCCGGGTCGGTCGCAGCAACCAACGAAGGGGATGAGTCGTGAACACTCGACGAGGCGGTCTCGGGCGTGGCCTCGGTGCGTTGATCCCGACGGCTCCGGCTGCGCCCGTCGACGTCCGATCCGACGAATCCACCCGACCCCAAGACACTGGTCGATCCGATGTTTCTGCTCGACCAGCGGGAGCCGCCGAGGCCGCCGTGTCGCTCAGTCCGCAACGTGAGGGAGACCACGGGCACGAGATGGTGCCGGTGCCGGGCGCGCGGTTTGCTGAGATTGCAGTCAGCGACATCAAGCCCAACCCCAAACAGCCAAGGCACGTCTTCGACGAGGCCGCTCTCGACGAGCTCGCGTACTCGCTGCGCGAGGTCGGGTTTCTGCAACCCGTCGTCGTCCGGTCGGCACCTGACGGTGGGCCGGGTTACGAGTTGGTCATGGGTGAGCGCCGCTGGCGGGCAGCCCAGCAGGCGGGATTCGAGGCGATCCCGGCCATCGTGCGCGAGACCGGCGACGACATCTTGCTGCGCGACGCTTTGCTCGAGAACCTGCACCGCGAACAGCTCAACCCGCTCGAAGAGGGCGCCGCGTATGCGCAGCTGCTGGAGGAGTTTGGTGCGACGCACGAGGAGTTGGCGAAACGGATCGGCCGGTCGCGGTCGCAGGTCAGCAACACCATCCGCTTGCTGAATTTACCTGCGTCGGTACAGCGCAAGGTTGCTGCCGGCGTGCTGTCGGCGGGTCACGCCCGGGCGATTCTCGCCATCGAAGACCCGGAGGCGCAGGAGGCCGTGGCCCAGCGGGTAGTCGCTGAGGGTATGTCGGTCCGGGCGGTCGAAGAATTGGTGGCGGTGGGCGATCACGACACCGCCCGAAAGCAGACCAAGCGGCTACCTCGGCACCGCGCGCCCGCTCTCGACGAGCTTGCAGCGAACCTTTCCGACCACTTCGAGACGCGTGTCCGAGTTGATTTGGGTCGCAGCCGCGGCAAAATCACCATTGAGTTCGCTTCGGTCGACGACCTCGAGCGCATCGTCGCCTCCATGGCGCCCACGCTCAATCGACCGACGTTGGACGACGACAACGCCTCCAACGCGAGCGGCTGACCGAGCCGGTCAGTGCGCCGGCCTGGTTAGACGGCTGCGCCGGCCTGGTTAGACGGCTGCGCCGGCCTGGTTAGACGGCTGCGCCGGCCTGGTTAGACGGCTGCGCCGGCCTGGTTAGACGGCTGCGCCGGGCGTTGATCCGCCGCGTTGTGCAGCATGTTGGAGCAGGTCGCGGCACAACGTGCCGAGATCGAGGTCGATCGCGGCGGCGGCGAGCGGCAGCAGGCTGGTCGTGGTCATGCCGGGTGAGACGTTCGTCTCGAGGTATTCGATCTGCCCTTCGGGGGTCACGATGACGTCGGTGCGCGACAGGTCGCGCAACCCGAGCGCCCGGTGGGCTGTGATCGCAACGTTGCCTGCCTCTGCTGCGAGCGCAGAATCGAGCCGGGCCGGCACGTGGTACTCGGTCATGCCGGCCGTATAGCGCGCGGCGTAGTCGAAGGTGCCGCTCAGTGCCTCAATCTCGACTGCCGGCAACGCCGACGGGCCGGAGCTACCGTCGTCGATCACACTGATCGCCAACTCGACACCTGTGACGCACCGTTCGAGCAGCGCGACGCTGTCGTAGGAGTAGCAGGCCACCATCGCCTGCGGGAGTTCGGTTGCGTCGCGCACGACCGTGACGCCCAACGCCGAGCCTCCGTGCGCCGGCTTGACGACGAGTGGCAGGCCAAGCCGTTCGACCACTCGGTCGAGGAGCACTGCGCCGCCGAGGTCGCGAAACGCCGCATGTTGCAGGGCAACCGAAGCTGGCGTGCGGATTCCCGCTCGCGCTACGACGGCCTTCGCGACCGCTTTGTCGAACGCGATCCGGGCGGCCGCGCCGGTTGCCCCGACATACGGGACGCCGGACAGATCAAGCGCGTCGCGAAGCGCGCCGTCCTCACCTTCAATCCCGTGGACGGCGATGAAGACCGCCGCCGGTGGGTCTTTGACCAGGCGGGGGAGCAGGTGGTTGTCGATATCGACGAGTTCGACCTCGACGCCCAGCGCGGTGAGGGCGTCGGCAACCCGGCGCCCGGACGATAGTGAGACCTCGCGCTCGAACGAGACGCCGCCCGCGAGCACCAACACGTGCCCTAGGTCGCTCATGAGCGGGCTCCGAAGTGAGCATCGCGAGGAGCGGAGCGGAGGAGCCCGCGGGAGATACGCCTCATGAGCGGGCTCCGAAGGTGGCGGCGATTTCGAGTTCTTCAGCGAGCACGCCTGCGAGCCGGCGCACACCTTCGCGAATTCGCTCGGGATCTTGCAGGCTGTACGCGAGCCGGAGGTTGCGGCGGCCCTGGCCGTCTGAGTAGAAGCCGATACCGGGCACATAGGCGACCCGGCCCTGGATGGCGCGGGGCAACATCGCCTTAGCGTCGGCTCCCTCGGGGAGGGTGACCCAAACATAGAAACCGCCGGCGGGGCGGGTCCATGACGAGCCGACCGGGAACGAGGCGGCGAGCGCGTCGAGACAGGCGTCGCGGCGAGCGCGATAGAGCTCGCGGAACACCTTGACCTGCTCCTGCCACGGATGGTGGGCCAGGAATTCGGCGACGACGAACTGCGAGAGCGCCACCGGGCACAGCGTGGTGGCCTCGCTCGCCATGATCAGCTTCTCCTTGACGCCGGGCGGCGCGAGCACCCAGCCGACCCGCACGCCCGCGGCGAATGTCTTGGAGAACGACCCGAGGTAGAGAACGCCCTCGCTGACCCGTGAGCGCAGCGCGGGCAACGGCGGCCCGTCGAACCCGAGCAGGCCGTACGGGTTGTCTTCGAGAACGAGCAGGCCGGCTTCCGCGCAGATCGCGAGTATTTCGTCGCGACGCTCTTCGATCAGCGTGATTCCGGCCGGATTGTGGTAGTTCGGCACGGTGTAGAGGAACTTCGCTCGTCGTCCCTCTTTCGCGACCCTGGCGATCGCTTCGCGTAACGCCTCGGGCACCAGGCCGGCGTCGTCCATCGTCACGTGCACGACGTCGGCCTGGTATTGCGTGAACGTGCCCAGCGCGCCCACGTACGACGGCGCTTCAGCGATCACGACGTCACCGGGGTCGAGGAAGATTCGCGAGACGACGTCGAGCGCTTGCTGCGAACCGACCGTGACAACGACGTCGTCGGGTGAGGCGGAGATGCCTTCGAGTGCCATCACGCCGCAGATCAGCTCGCGCAACCGCTCGTCGCCCTGACCGCCCATGTATTGCAGCGCTCTCGCGCCCTGCTCGGAGATGAGCTTCGCGGTCATCTCACCGATCGCCTCAAGCGGGAGTGCGCTCACGCAGGGCGAACCGCCGCCCATGCCAATGATTTCGGGCCGGTTTGCCACTGCGAAAAGTGCTCGGATCTCAGACGTGGTCATGCCGTGCGTGCGCGCGGCGTAGCGGTCGACGTAGGGGTCTAGGCGCGACCCGCCTGACATCTCCACGAGAGAACCCTCCTCGCGTCCGCTACCGACGGATCGGTGTTTTGGGACGCGGTTGAGATACGAACGACGAATGAAACCGGAACACCAGGTTACCGTTCGACGTGCGCAGCTCCGCTTGGATTACTTCTGCCCCGCAACTCACCCCTGACCGCAAGCGAGTTGCGGTGGCAGAATCGGTTTCGCACCCCGGTAATCGCACGGGTGCGAGCGCACTCGATTCGTCCTGACGCTGCGGAGGCGACGATGTCACGACGCGTCGTGAGCTTTACGCTCGACAATCTCGACGACCTGCCGAGCCGCTGTCGGCGATGCGTCTTTTGGGAACTCGACCCCGTGAGTGGCGCGCGTGCTGCGGAAGCAGGCGATCCGGCACTCGAAAAAGAGGCATGGGTGTCGGCGATGCTGCTGGAGTGGGGCAGTTGCGGCAAGCTTGTGCAAGTCGACGGCGTCACGGCCGGTTACGTGCTTTATGCGCCACCCGCTTACGTTCCGCGATCGGTTGCCTTTCCGACGAGTCCGGCCAGCCTCGATGCGGTGTTGTTGACGACGGCCTTCGTGTTGCCGGAGTTCACCGGTGGTGGGCTCGGCCGCTTGTTGTTGCAGTCGGCGGCAAAAGATCTCACTCGGCGCGGCGTGCGGGCGATCGAGGCCTTCGGCGACAGCCGATGGGAAGCACCAGCCTGCGTGCTGCCGACGGATTTCTTGCTTGCGCTGGGATTCAAGACGATTCGCCCGCACCCAAGGCACCCGCGGTTGCGTCTCGACCTCAAGACCGCAGTCTCATGGCGAGAAGACGTCGAGGGTGCGATCGAGCGGTTGCTCGGATCCGTCGGTTCTGAGGGCGCACTGCGGCCGATTTAGGTTGCGACGACAAGCCACCGGTTCAGGCAAAGACGGTGGCGGGTGCCAACTCGATCGCATTCGCGGCGGGCAACTCGGCCGGGGCGTACAACCGCTGGATCGCCACCACGATCGCCTCGGCGAGGGCGTCACGAAACTCGGCCGCAGCCAACCGGGCCGCGTCGCTTGCGTTGGTGAGATAACCGAATTCGATACGCACGGCGGGCATGCGCGTGCTGCGCAGCAACTCCCAGGTTTTGGAGTGGCTGCGGCAATCGAGTAAGTCGGTGACGGCCAGCACTTGTGACTGGATGAGGTCGGCTAGCCGCGCACCGACGAGTGAGCGGTCGTGCGCAGTGCCGTAGTAGTACGTAGAAATGCCGTGGCACGTGGGATTTTCGTGCCCGTCGATGTGCAGCGAGATGACGAGGTCGGCCTCGGCGGCGTTGGCGAAGGCCGCGCGTTCGGCGTCGGATGGCGGCTCGTCGGAGTGTTCGAGCGATCCCTCGCCGCCGCGGGTGCGAAAAGCCTGTGCACCGGCGGCAGTGAGCCGGCCCTCGATTCGATTGGCGATGTCGTCGACGAGACTCGCTTCGTCGAGCCCGCCGTTGATTGCGCCGCGGTCGCGGCCGCCGTGGCCGGGGTCGATGACGATGAACTTGCCGGCGAGGGTTGGCCCGGCGTGGTGCAGGTGCTCGTATTCGCGCAGCTCGTTGGCCTTGCCGCCGACGACGGTGCGGGCCAGCTGGTGCAGGGCGCGCAGTGTGGCCGGCCCGCAGGTGCCGTCAGCCGGCAGCCCGACGTTGCGCTGGAAATCGCGCAATGCGCTTTCGGTGCGCGGGCCGAACACGCCGTCGGAGCGACCGCAGTCGAAGCCCATCTCGATGAGCCGTTGCTGCAGTCCTGCGACGTCGTCACCGACGTAGGGGTGACGCACTGCGTAGGACAAGATGCGATCACCGAGCCGCCAGCGAGCCTCGTCGAGCGCCCGGTAGGTCTCGTGATCAACCACGCCGTCGATGCGCAGCCCGCGCTGCTGCTGGAACGACCGCACCGCGCGATCGAGCACTGCGTCGAATAGATCGCTTGCCTCGTTGGTGCCCGGTTGCGCAAGTGTGAATTCGTCAGCAGCGCCGTCGGGCAGGAAGCCCAACTGATTCAACCGATGCCGCAACTCGCGAACGGCCACGCCGCAAGAGCCGAGCCGTAACGGCTCGGCCAGCGCAAGGTGCGGCTCTTGCGGTTGCATAGGCACGAGTCCTCGGGAAGCAGGGTGCTGTTGAAGAGCAGGCTCCTCGGGGAAGCACGGCCCTCCGGGAAGAGCCGCGTTGATCGATTCGGGGAACCGATCGCCCATCGTATCGGCTACAGGAAGGCGTCCAACTCCTTGAGCAGAGCGGACTTCGACTTCGCGCCGATGATCTGCTTTACGACCTGGCCGCCCTTATAGACGTTCATGGTCGGGATCGAGAGGATCGAATAAGCCCGCGCTGTCTCTGGATTCTCGTCGATGTTCAGTTTGACGACCCGCACTTTCTCGGCGTGCTCGTTCGCGATCTCCTCGAGCACAGGTGCCACCATGCGGCACGGCCCGCACCACTCGGCCCAGAAGTCGACGATCACCGGAGTGTCGCTGGAAAGTACGTCGGTCGCGAACGTCGCGTCGGTGACGGATGGCGTAGAGGCTGCCACGGTCGGCTCCTGTCATTGAGGCGGTTGTGAGGCGGTTCGTAGGAAGTTCAAGCGGATTCGGGTAGCGCGGGTGAATACCTTGGACGGCGGATCAGGACACGGCGGCCGCAACTTGTGCGTTGTGGGCGGCGTGCCGGGCGGCCAGCCAGCGTTCGGCGTCGAGTGCTGCTGCGCACCCGCTGCCGGCCGCGGTGATGGCCTGGCGGTAAGTGTGGTCGACGAGGTCGCCGCAGGCGAAGACACCGTCGAGGTTGGTGCGCGTCGACTGCGGTTGGACCAACACGTAGCCGGCCTCGTCGACGTCGACCTGATCGCGGAACAGCTCGCTTCGCGGTTCATGGCCGATTGCAAGGAACAAGCCGGTGACTGGCAGGGTCGACGTGGCGCCGGTCACCGTGTCGGTGATCGCCACCCCTTCGACTTTGTCGGTGCCGAGCACGTCGGTGACCGCGCTGTTCCAGCGGAAGTTGATCTTGTCGTGGGCGAGTGCGCGGTCCTGCATGATCTTGCTGGCCCGCAGGTTGTCACGACGATGGACGACGGTGACACTCCGGGCGAACTTGGTGAGGAAGGTGGCTTCTTCGAGCGCGGAATCGCCACCCCCGACGACGGCAATGTCTTGGTCGCGGAAGAAGAAGCCGTCGCACGTGGCGCAGGCAGAGACGCCGTGGCCGAGCAGCCGCGCTTCGTTGTCGAGACCCAAGTAGCGGTACTTCGAACCGGTGGCCAAGATGACGGCGCGCGCCCGGTAAACGGTGTCGCCGACGTGCACGATCTTCACCGGACCGGTGAGATCGACCGCGGTGACGTCGTCGGTCAAGAGCTCTGCGCCGAAGCGGGCGGCTTGCTTGCGCATGTTGTCCATGAGGTCGGGGCCCATGATTCCCTCGGGGAAACCAGGAAAGTTCTCGACCTCGGTGGTGGTCATGAGTGCGCCGCCCGCGCCGATCGCGCCCTCGATCACGAGCGGTCGGAGGTCGGCGCGCGCGGTGTAGAGCGCCGCGGTGTAGCCGGCCGGACCAGACCCGATGATGATGACGTCGCGCAGCTCGGTATCAGTGGCGTCGGACGTCAATGCTGTGCTCACGCTGAACTACCTCGACCTTCAAGTGGCGGTGCTGCCAGCTCAACAGATCCTAGGGTCACGAGATTCCCACCCGAGTGGGCCGCTGCACGCGCGGCGCGCACGAGATCAGCAGTGCCGTTCAAAGCGACGACGTTCGGCGGTAGACGTTGCGCCGTGCACGTTCAGTACTGACGATTCGGTCGACGATCAGGGTGAGGTCGTCGGCAACGTGCCGAAGAAGGTGACATCGCCCTTAGTGACGCAGTCGGCGGTGTAGTCCTCGACGTAGACGTCGAGCACGTTCGGCACGTCGGGATCCGGTAGCACGATGATCGTTGCTGGCCGACCCTCGTACAGGGCGTAGTCGACGAGGATCGGTGTAACGGGCCGTTGCACCAGTGCGACGATGCACGCCTTGAGTGCTGCGCTCGAGGCGAGCGGCCCGCCGGGCGCGGTCGGCGCGGTGGTCGACAGCGGCAAAGGTGCGCTCGGCGCACTCGAGGGCGCGGTGGCCGAGGTATTCGTGCCGTAGGTGCTGCTCGCCGACGTGGTGGGCTGGGCGATGGCGGCCGGCTGCGAGCCGTTTGCGGCGGTGACTGCGGCTCCCGCAAGAGTCTGAAGCCCGTCGTACCGGCTGCTTGCTTGAGGCACGTCACTCAACACCAGCGCCGCAATCTGGTTGCGGATCGCGGATTGGGAGTAATTCGCGCCCGAGGTCAGCACGGTGGTCTTGTCGGTTGCCATTGCGCCCGCAGCAGTGCTGGCGCTTTTCGCGCCGCCGCCGCCGCCGTGCGAGACGAGCACGCCGATTCCGGCGCCGAGAGCGACGATCACCAACAACGTGACGGCCGCTGCGGCCGAGAAGTGCGGTACTCGCCGACCCGGGCCCCCACCAGAGCCGGACGACGAAGACCCGGACGGCCGGGACGACGAAAAGTGTGACGACGAGCCCGAACGGTCGGGCAGCACCGACACGCTCGCCCCACCTGCGACCGCATCGGTCGCTGTGCGCAACGCCGACTCGAGTCGCGCAGCGACGTCGTCCGGCATGGGGATTTCGGGCAGCGAGCGCAGGGTTTGCGTGACGTTGCGCAGTGCCGCGACTTCGGCCGAACAGGTCGGGCAACTGGCGACGTGCGCTCTGGCGTTGGCGAGTGCGGGGCTGCTGGCTGGCTCGATGTGATCGCCGTGTTCGGCGAGTTCGGCCAGTGTGTCGAGCTCCGGGTGGGGGGTGTTCACCGGAGGTCCTCTCGTGGTTGCGTCATCGGTGGTTCGACGCCGCCGAACGGGCCGGGGTTCCCCGTCTGATCCGTGCGCAGGTGACCGAGGAGGGGTGCCAGCTTCGCGCGGCCGCGGGCGCACCGGCTTTTGATCGTGCCCTCGGGCACGTCGAGCATCGTCGCCACCTCACTGACCGGGTAGCCCTCGATGTCGACGAGGACGATCGCCGCCCGTTGTTCGATCGGCAGTACGGCCAGTGCGGCCGCGACATCGGTCGCCACCTCGCGGTCGGCGTAGGCGTCGCGCGCGACTGTGGGGGCGTGGTCGTCGTCGGGTAGCTCGACGGTGGGGTGGGCGGTCTGCCGGCGCAACCGGTCGAGGCACGCGTTGACGACGATGCGGTGCAGCCAGGTGCTCACCCGTGCGTCGCCGCGAAAGCCGTCGGCATGCCGCATTGCCGAGATCAGTGCGTCTTGCAGCGCGTCGGCGGCGTCTTCGGGATTGCACGTTGTGCGCAGCGCCACCGCCCACAGGTGGTCGCGATGGCGCCGGAAGATCTCGGTGAACGCGGCAGGGTCGCCGCCGAGATGCCGGCGCAGGAGTTCGGCGTCATCGGCGTCGCGAGCGGTGGCGTCGTCGGGTGCTGACGGTGTCACGGCGCGCAGCCTAGCCGGGAGCGGCGGCCGATCGTGGTGTGCACGCCGAGCCGCCGCACGAATCGGTCGATCACGATTCGAAGGTCATCTCGGCGATACCGCCACGGAAGCCGTTGTCGGCCGCGGGCAGTTTGGTCAGCCAGACCACCCAGTACTGCGCCGTGGTCGGATCGGCCGGTCGCAGCGTGACGGTGGTGCCCGCGTCGTCGGCACTGGCCACTACCTGGGCCTGCTTGTCGGTGGCCGGCGGCCCCGCGTCGGTGCCCTCGAGCAGGACGACGGAGGTACCCGAACCAAGCAGATGCAGCTGGACGGCGGTGATCTGCCGCGGCTTGCCGAGATCGACCAGCAACCCGACCCCGGGCTTGGTGTTGCCGAGGCGGGCGCTCACGAACGTTTGGGTATGCCACGCGGTCGACAGCTTGCCGTCGGCGGCGTTCGGCGCTTCGGCGACGTGCGGATCGGTGTGGTCGCCGTAGGGGTCGAACTCGCTGACGTGCGCCGGCACCAAGGCGGCGCCGGCGGCGGCGGTGCTGTCGGTAGGCGTCGGTTCGTCGGTGGGCGTGGTCACCGAGTGCGTGACGAAGTGGGGGTAGATGCGCGGGCCGGTCCAGAACAACCCGGCAACCGCCACGCCAAGCACGGCGACGCCGACCGCGAGTGCAAGGCGGGCGCCGGTGCTGGCAGGCAGCCAGCGGTTACCGCTGCGGTTGCGGTTGCGGTTGCGGTTGCGGTTGCCGTTGCCGCTGCGGTTGCCGTTGCCGCTGCGCCGCCGTCGTCGCGAACGCGGATCGACGATCGGGATCTCGGCAGTGTCGGCGCCGTACGGGTGGCCGTCGTCGACCGTACTGCGCAGCGGAGCTAGCGCTGCGGCGAACGCACTCGGCGTGGCGATGTCCGGCAGCCCGCGCCGCAGCAGGTCGTCGCCCATGGCCCGGACGACGGCGACGTCGACCTCGCGCGGCACCCCACCGCGCACTTGGCGCGGAGTGCGCAAATGACCGTCGACGCTGGGCGCCGGCGGCAACTCGCAGATGCGCGGATCGCCGGGCCAGCGGCCGGTGAGGGCGGCGTAGAGCAGGTGCGCCAGCGCGATCGTGTCGGTGCGCTCGCTGCCCTCGGGCGATTCGTCGGCGAGCGCGACGCCCGCAAGCCGGGGCACACCGGATGCCGTGAACAGCACCCGCCCGGGCGAAGGTGTCATGCCGTAGAGGCCGGCTCGATGCGCGGCGGCGACCGCTTCGGTGATGCCGGCTACCAGATCAATGGCCGGCGCCGGGTCGAGTGGTCCGGTCATCAGCTGCTGCTCGAGCGAGCCGCCTTCGAAGAATTCGGTGACGACGAACGCCATGCCAGGGGATTCGCCGGCGTCGTACACCTTGGCCAGCGCTGGGTTGGTGAGCCCGGCCGCCGCGCGGGCGCCGGCGATGACGCTCGGTGCCATCGGGTCGTCGTTCTCGATGAGAAGCACCGCGACCGGGCGGGCCAGCACCTCGTCATGAGCACGCCACAGTTGGCCGACGCGCGATGCACTCCGGCCCGGCATCGCCCGGCCCGAGCGGTCGAGCACGAGTGCTTCGAGCCGGTAACGATCAGCTACTAGCAGGCCTGGTGCGACGGCAGGCGCGCTGCCCACAGCGAACCTCCGTCTGTTGCTGGTCGAGCAGGACGTAATTGCTCGCCATGCTAATCCCGCCTACGCGGGTCGAACCGCTCCGAAGTACCCGTCGAGGTAGACCGGCTGAAGCTGGACGACCGTGCCGGTGTGCGGCGCAGCGAGCATTTGACCATTACCCACATAAATCGCGACGTGGTGAATGCTTGCGGCATTGCTGAGATCGGTGGCCCAGAACAACAGGTCGCCCGGTTCGAGCTGCCCGAGCGGAATCTTCGTTGGCACCGCTGCGTACTGCTGGGCCGCAGTGCGCGGGAGGTAGACGCCGGCTTGTCGAAACGCCCATTGCGTGAGGCCCGAACAATCCCATACGTCCGGGCCCGAACCGCCATATACATAGGGCTTTCCGAGCTGAGTGCTTGCCGCGGCGATGGCGGCCTGCGCGACCGCGCTACCGCCGGTGTCGGTGTAGCCGCCGTCGGCCGCCGCCTGTTGCGCCGCGGCCAACAAGGCCGCCGCGCGGGCAGCGTTGTCGGCGTCGATCTGGGCTTGGATTTGCTCCTCGATCGAGCGCACTTGGGTATTGGCGTCGTTGAGGGCCGCCTGTTGGTTCGAGAGCGCCTGCTGCACCTCGGTTTGGGCCTCATTGGCCGCGGCCGTGAGGTCGTTTTGCTTTTGAAGCAAGGCATCGACTGCCAACTGTGCGGCTTGTGCGTCACTGTCGGCCGCGGCGACCGCTACCAGAGCACGCTGGCTCGTACTGGTCACCGTCGAGACGTCGTGCAACGCCGCCGCCAGGTTGGCGGGTGAGCCGCCTTGAATCAGGCTTGCGTAGAGCGCGAACGTGCCGCCGGACATGTACAGCGCCCGCGCCCGCGCGTTGACTACGTTGCGGTTCGCGTCGACCTGCGCTTTCGCGGCGTCGACCCGGCGCTGCGCCAGTCGTTGCTGGCCGACGAGGTCGCCGAGTTGTGCTTCCGCGGCGTCGTAGCGTTCCGACGCCTGCTCGACTTGGAGCTGCAGTGCACTGACCTGCTTTTGCAGCGTGGCGGCTTTCGCTTTGGCGTCGGACAACGGGTCGGCGGCGGCCGGCCAGCTGGCAGACGCGACCGTAAAACTCGCAAGCATCCCGCAGGTGGCAAGCGTTGCTGTGAGAATGCGCCTCATCGTCAGGCGCCCACGTACTTGCCACTGCCTGCGGCAGTGATCGTGATCCACGACCGCAGCGCATGAATATGCCGGACGACGAGGGTGGTCGCGTTGCGCTGCACCTTCAACTCGACCGTGCCGTCGGTGAGCACGTGAAGGCTTGCCGGGACGACGCTTTCCTCGTGCTCGGCCGCAGTCGCCTGGGCTGCCTGCAATGCAGCGGTCATGTCGTGGTGGTCGGCCCAGGCGTGGCTGGCCGAAAGGGCAGCGGTGTTTGCGTCGTCGGCTGCGCTGACATGTGCGACGCCGATCGACAGACCGTCGAAGAGCACGACGCCGACGACCGCGATACCGATGACGATGCGCGTCAGCCAACCGAGAATGATGTCGCCGCGGTCGCATGCATCGTTCCCGGTCAGCGTCGCCCATGCCGGGTCGCAGACCGGCGAACCAGTCAATGCCCGGTCGACCCGTTTCAGTTTCGTCACCTCGACCGATAGGTCGGCGTGCGAGAACCCGGCCTTGAGTGCGAGCTAGGCAGAATGGCCGGTAGGGCACCGCATCGAGGCTGGGCCGTTCGGCCGATCAGCGCAGTGCGCGCGACCGAATGGCCACCAGCAGCTCGGTGGCTTCAGTAATGCGCATGCGCCCCGCGAGGCTGATGAACAGCGCGCCGCCGATGCCGCCGCCGGCCACGAGCGCGACGATCGCCCCGGAGAATCCGTTGCCGAGCACGGCTGCGCACAGCCGGGCCAAGCCGAACGCAACGACGCCCGCGAGCGCCGAAGCGACCCCGAGCCGGACGTAGGTGCGAAGCACCCGTCGTCCGTCTAGACCGTGCAGTCGCCTGCTCAACGCGCGCGCCGTCAACGCGGTCGCCACCCAATAGGACGACGAAAACCCCAGCGCCAAGCCGATCGCTCGATCTCCGATGGGCAAGGTGGTGTAGAGAATGAGGTCGACCGCGATGTTCGCCAGCGTCGCGATCACATTGATCAGGGCCGGCGTCTTGGTGTCGTGCATGGCGTAGAACCCGCGCAGCAGCAACTGAAAGACGCAGAACGGCACCAGGCCGATCGCGAAAGCGGCGATCACCCAGGCGATGTAGCGGGCGTCGGCCACGGTGATGTTGTGGTGCCGGAAAACGACCGCCGACATTTGTGGCGCCAGCGCTATCAGCGCGATCGTCGCCGGCACGACAGCGACGCCGGTGGTGCGCAGACCGGTCGATAGATCGGAGCGCAGCGCGCTGATGCGGCCCTCGACGGCATGGCCGCTCATGCGCGGCAGCAACGCGGTGATCACCGATACCGCGACGATCGCGTACGGCAACTGGAACAACTGGTAGGCGTAGCTGTAGGCCGAAAACGTGTCGCCGTGGCCGATGCCGTGCTGGTGTGCGGCGCGGCCGGCCGCGCTCCCGAGCTGGGTCACCACCGCGAAGCCGATCTGGTTCATCACCACGTAGACCAGCACCCAGCCGCCGAGTTTCGCCGCCGCACCGAGGCCGGTGCCCCGCCAGTCGAATCGCGGCCGGAACCGGAATCCCGATGCTCGAAGCGACGGCCACAGTGCGACGGTCTGCAACACGACGCCCGCCGTCGTGCCGATGCCGAGCAGCATCGTCTCGCCTGAGGTCAGCGTCGTGACGTGTCGGCGCGTGATTGCGATGAACATCGAGCCGGTGATGATCAGCACGATGTTGTTCAGCACCGGTGTCCACATCGGTGCGGCGAATCGGTTGCGGGTGTTGAGAATTGCGCCGATGACGGCACTCATGCCGTAGAAGAAGATTTGTGGCAGGAAATAACGCGCGAACGTGACGGCCAGCGTGCGTTGCGTGCCGGTGAACCCGCCGTAGACGTCGATCACCAGCGGTGCCGCGATCACCGCCGCAATCGTGCAGGTGCCGAGCAGCACGGCGACGAGCGTCAGTAGCCGTTGCGCGTAAGCCTCACCGGCGACTGCGTCGTCCTTCACTGCCTTCACGAGCACCGGGACGACGACGCTGGTCAAGATGCCACCGAGCAGCAAGTCGTAGACGGCATTCGGTGCAGCGTTCGGGATGTTGTATGCGTCGGCCAGCTGCGCACTCGAGCCCACGGCCGCAGCGATCACGATCGTTCGCAGCATGCCGGTGCCGCGCGAGGCGAGCGTGCCGAGTGCCATCACTCCGCTGGCCCGCGCCAGGCTCGAATTCAACCGGTCGGACGACGGATCGCGGCGGTTGTCGTTCGAGGCCACCGGGGCCGTCACGGTGCCGAAGCGCTGTCGGCTGCGTGCCGGCGGCGGCGAACCCGCCGGATCAAGCGGTAGCCCGAGAGCAGGAAGAGCAGGCCGGCCGCGCCACCGGCGATCGTCAGCGCCACCGCGCCGTACGCGGTTGAGTTCACCTCGAAAAACACCGGATTGCCGAACGGGCGCCCGGTGTCGGGGGTCACCAGCTCTGCTTCGACCTGGAAGCGCCCGTTCGTCGGCGCTTCGACTTCGAGCAACACTTCGTGCCGGCTGCCCCGGCCTTCGATGGTGAATGACTGGATCGGCGCCACCTTGAGCCGGCTGGCGATGAGCGAGCTGACCTTCAGTTGCACGGTGACCGGCACCGGCAAGTTGTTCACCACCGTGATCGGGATCTTCTGCTTCCGGCTGGTGAGCGTGATCAGGCGCGGGTCGTTGATGAAGACCTGTTTCGTGCGCCCGGTGAGTTCGGCGCGCACGGTGTCGGTGATGCGGACCGATTCGGCGGTGTTTGTACGCCATCCGCTCGATTCGGCACGCAGGATCGCCAGGTTCGCCGTTTCGAGGAATGAATCGGTGGTGCTCGATCCAAGCACCGAACCGTAAGTCGCCAGCGCTGATCGCAGGTCGCTGATCGGTGCGAGCGCCGCTTGCGACAACTCGGCCCGGCGCGCGTCGTCGGAGTAGGCCAGCGGCCGCCGGTCGACGTCGTCGGCTGGCTGCGCGGCGATGGCATCAAGCCCGACGACGTCGAGCCAAGGCGCTGTAGCGGTGTCGGTCAGCGCCGTGCTCAAGAACGAGTTGGCCGGGTCGGCCCGCCTTGGCGGAGTGATGACCACCGAGCTGCCGCTGCCCGGGCGCTGTTCGGTGATCAGCATCGTCTCGGCGAGGAACCGTTGCTCGGCAGCACGTTGACCGCCGGCCACCGAGCCCGGGTCGGCGATCAGACGGTCGAGCGTCGGGTCGCTGAGCACACCGTGCACGGTGCCCGATGCCGTCTGCAGGTTGGTGCGGGGTCCGCCCACGGCATTGGGGTCGGACGGCGGAGCGACCTGTCCGTTCAACACGACGGTGTTCACCATGTCGGCGGCGAGGTCACCGAGCGCCTGGGTGGTGATCTCACCATCGACCGGCCACACCACATTGGGCAGTGTCGGGGCCGCAAGTTCGCTGCTCAGCACCGACTGGCCGATGGTTCGTGCGCGGGCGATCTCCTGGTCGAGGCCGGCTCGTGCCAGCGCAACGATGTCGGCGTCGCCGTAGGGCAGCGCGACCAGTTGTGCGCCGTCGTGCGACACCGCCGCCTTCAGCGCAGTGAGCCAACCGGCGGCGACCGCGGCGCCGGTTCCGGCAACGGTCTGCTTGCCCTCCATCACCCGGTAAGGCTTCGGGCTTGCACTGGCCGAGCCGGACGGCATCTCGCTCCCGCTCGGATTGGCCGACGCGTTGGTGGTTGCACCAACCGCTGGCGCGGGCGGCGGGGTGGTCGCTTGCGGGTTCGCGGGTGGGTTGTTCGCGGGTGGCTTGTTCTTCGTGCCAGGTTTGGCTGACGCCGTGGTGCCGCCGCGTTCGGCCAGGGCCGGGGCCGAGGTCGCCATTGCCGTGGCGTCGTCGACCAGGGCTGGGTCGACGACGTAGGTGACCGGCACGTGAGCGGCCGCCGCTATCGCCACCAGTCGGCCGACGCGGCCGGTCGGTGAGAGGTCAGTCGCGAGGTCGTCGTTGATGAAGACGTCGCTGACCCCGCGGTGCACGCCGTCCGTTATCGGCCACAGCCAGCTCAGCTTGGTCGGCGTGAACGCGGCGTGATCCGGCATCCAGATCAGCGTTGTGGGCAGCCTGGTTCGAGCCGTGCCCGAATGGCCGAGCGACGTCACCTCGATGGCGAGCGGGTAGGCGCCGAACATCGACGGGTCGTTCGGGAGGCCGAGCTGGTCTACCGGGATCGAGATGTGGAACGAGATCTTCGAACTCGGCTCGACTGCGCCGATCCGTTGGCGGGTGGCGCTGATCAGCGACCCGAGCTGCACCGAAGGGTCGGCGTCGTGGGCGAGGTCGTAACGGGTGCCGATCCGCTCGTTCGAGACCCGCAGCGACACCGAGACGTTGGTCAGCAAGTCGTCGGAGACATTCGTCAGCGTGCCCGACACGGTGAGCGTGTCGGTCTTGTGGGCGACCTTCGGTTCGAGTTGTTCGAGCGCGATCGCGAACCGGGCGCCACCCGACGGACTTGCCGACGGGCTAGCCGATGGCGAAGTGGCCGCGCTCGCTTCGCGCGCGCCGCCGCCGACCGTGAGTACCGGCACGAGGGTCATGAGCACGCCAACCATGGCCAGCACGCTGAGGACGGCGGACCTCGCCCGGCTGTTCACGCGATATCCGCGAGCAGCCTCGGTACCTGATCGACCAGGCGTCGCTCGTCGTCGTACGCTAGCTTTTCGGCGAGTTGTTCGAGCGGCACCCACGCGACCTCGACGACTTCGATGTCTTCGTCGGACAATTCGCCGCCCTCAGCAAGCAGCAAGTAATGGTGCACGGTCTTGTGCACCCGCCGGCCTTCGGCGACGAACCAGAAATCGATGGTGCCGAGCGGTGCGACAACCCGGCCCGCGATGCCGGTCTCTTCGGCAATTTCTCGGACGGCGGTCACCTCGGGGGTCTCGCCCGCTTCGACGTGACCCTTCGGCAGTGACCAGACCAGGCGCCCGCGACGGTCACGCCGCGCGATCAGCGCGGCACGTCGTCCGCCGGAGGCCGAATCGACTACCAGTCCACCGGCCGACGTCTCTTCGACGCGGCGCAGACGAGTAGGGGGTCGATGTCCGGCAGGCACGGCTCGATCGTAACGGCCACCTACAGGGTGGCGTCGCGCTCACGCGCCGCGCCGACCGTCAGCTTGCGGCTTTGCCGGCGACCTGTGGGTTCGAGTTCGCCCGATTCGTCAGCGGTCGCGGGTGGGTCGCCTCGTTGCGACGGGGTGCCGGGTCGAGGCGAGCACCGCGACCCGGAGTCAGATCGATCGTTATCGGACGACGTCGGGCCACCCGCTGGCGCTCGGGCAACACGATCGCGTGGCTCAACACCAGCAGATCGAGCGCGCGTAGCGCCAGTGCTGTACCGGCGTCGCCGGTTGCGGTGTAGACCGTGGCGGTCGCGAGGTCGGCAAGTGCCTGGGTGGCTACGACCGCGACGCTTTGCGGAAGCAACAACGGCGACACGTGCCCGGCGAGATAGTCGGTATGCCGGCTGATCAGTGCGGCATTCGCGGGCACGAAATGCAGCGGTTCGGAGAGCCTGCCGCGCAACAGGCTCGCCAGTTGGTCAGCCATCGTCACCGGATCGGCGCCGGCATCGGACGGCGCAAGGACCACCGCGAGCAAGTCGCCGTCGGACGTCGTCGTGTGGAACGGATGGACGGCGACGCATTGGTGTGCGGGCAACCCGAGAGCCTCGGCGAGACTTGTTGCGCCGGGGGCGGTACGGGGGAGCCGGACGATCTCGTGCCTGACGTCGTGCGCCAGTAAGAACTGATGGATGTCGAGCGGACCCAACATGTCGACCTCGCTCACCAGGCGAACAGCCGCGGACCCCACTTCGTACCCGAGCCGCTGCGACGCGCTTGTTGCCATTGCTGCATGCGCTACCGCAGTGCCCTCGTGTGGCCGACCTTATGCTCGCCTTAGCCGAAAAAGAAGTGTCAACTTCGAGACATTTCGGCGTCCGCTCGCCGTCGATGCGCTGGTTGTTCGCCGGCGGTTTTGCGGCCCGCCGCCGGTGGCTGATCCCGGTACCGGTTACGGGGCTGATCCGGCTGCGGCCGGTGCTCGCGCGGGGTGTGGGCTCTAGTCTTGGGTCTCGTGCCTGCCCGCCCGAGTGCCTCGCCATCGCCCGAAGAACCCGCGGGCTTGACGCAGGCTCAACGCAAAGCGATTGCCCGGTTGATGCAGGTGTCGTCGGTTGCCGACGACCTCGGCCGGAGGTTCGCCCGGGCCGGGCACGAACTGGCGCTCGTCGGCGGGTCGGTGCGCGACGCGCTGCTTGGCCGGGTGAACAACGACCTCGACTTCGCGACGAGCGCGCGGCCTGACGAGGTAATGAAAATCGCGCGGCCGTGGGCCGACAGCCAGTGGGACACCGGGATTGCGTTCGGCACGGTCGGCTTGCTGAAGGACGGCCATCGGCTCGAGATCACCACCTATCGGTTCGAGAGCTACGAGCCCAACTCGCGCAAACCTGAGGTCACTTACGGCGACTCGTTGGTTGAAGACCTCCGCCGCCGCGACTTCACCGTGAACGCCATGGCGGTCGGTGTGCCCGACCACAGTTTCAGCGATCCGTTCGGCGGTACGCGCGACTTGCTGACGAAGGTGCTGCGCACACCGGGCACACC
>Ga0070658_10001722_pt1 | contig 18464 bp, 25 predicted proteins | sample KBSC13metaG_FD_64664 | JGI IMG/M metagenome (GOLD analysis project Ga0070658, IMG submission 64664) | Corn rhizosphere microbial communities from Kellogg Biological Station, Michigan, USA - KBS C1-3 metaG | ecosystem: Host-associated > Plants > Roots > Rhizosphere > Soil ...
GGGACACCGATACGCCGTTCCAACTCTGCAACTCCCACCATCGCCAATTGGCGCAATGGCACCAGTTTGTACGTCGAGGGACGGCGGCTCCCCCACGTCGTCTCCTGAACCATTCCCAGCGCAACGATCTTCGACTTCATCCTTTGAGCCTGCGTCTTCGAGACCGTCGAGGCCTCCTCGATCGCGTCCATCGTCACCGGAAAGCGAGAGTCTACCGCCGCCAGTGGAATCAATCGACACATCGCCATGTAAACCGCGACGCCGTCGGCCCCGATCAGCGGCGCGAACACACTGAACAGCTCGTGCTCGGCATAGAACCAGCCACCATCACCCGTATTACGCAAATCCATGTTGTCTTTGTGGGACATCTAGCCTTGGGTACTCCCCACCAGCTCGACAAACTCGTAGACCTGCTCATCGATGCGCCACAGCTCCAGCGGCTCACCCTTAAATCGCAGGATGCCCTGGTCGATCAGCAGCGACAGAATCCGCCGCGTCTCCCGCAGCCCGCGATCCAGATGCATCGCCAGCGCCGCCACCGAGATCTGCGCCGCCCCGTCCATCGACCAGTAGGCGATGTACCACAGTGCGCAACGCTCTTCGACCGTGATCCGATCGCCGTCCGGCGCCTGCGCCAGCGCAATCACGTACTCACAAGCAGGCCCGCCCAACGAACGGCCTTCGACCCGAAAAAACTCTTCTTCCAGGGCATTTCTCGACATCAGGACCCTCCCTAAAACAACGACAGAACCACCAGCAGAGACAAAATCAACATCCACGCCGCCACAAACGTCAGCGGATGGTTGAAAAAGCGATATACCCCGCGCCCGCGTATGGCCCAGTGCGGACGATAGGTACTCGCCGATAACGGCGGTAACTCAGCAAAATTGACGACTTCCACTAACTGCTCTGTTGCGGATAAGTTGGCCGACATAGTGTATCCCTCTTTTTGCACATTACGAACGTGATAATAGTACGCAATATGTACTACGTCAAGCGTACCGATGCAACCGGGATCGAATGGAGTACCTGTGGCGTATGATTGCCGCATGGCAGAGAACGTCGTCGAAAGCGCTCAGCGGCTGATTCAGGATGTGATCGCGCCGGACGTGCGCGATCTGAAGACACGCGTTGGGGAACTAGAGAAGAGAATGGATGAACGCTTCGATGGAGTGTCGCAGCGTTTCGATTCTTTGGAGAAAAGCATCGATCAGCGCTTCGATTCAATGAAAGAGCAGATCGATTCAAACCTCAAAATTGTCTTGTCGGCAATCGGAGAGTTGAAGGCACAAGGCGAACTCAACACGCTTCGCGCGGTCGTCGATCTTCGCGAGCGTGTCGCCGTGCTGGAAGCCCAGCGACACTAGTTCGTTAGCGCCGCCGGTAACGCCGGTGCTCCACCATCGTCCCCACAATCGAGAGCTTCTGCCGGTCGCTGCGCATCGGCGCGTACAGATGGTTCAGCGGCCACAGCTCGAAGACCTCCTGCCCGCTCTCGTTCAGGCCCGCGCTGCGATACTGCTTGAAGGTCGCCTCGCCGCCGCCGTTGGCCGCCACCACAAAATCTCCCGGCTTCGGCTGGATCGTCGGTGCGATGACCACCACGTCGCCTTCGGTGAACTCAGGTTCCATCGAGTCGCCGCGAACCCGCATCGCGAATGTGCTCGGTGGATGCTCCAGATCGGTCAATATCGTCTCCCGCAGGTCTTCGTCTTGGGGGATGCTGTCCACCCCGCGCCAGTGGCCGGCCTGGACATAATCCAGAACCGGTATACGCCGGGCGCCGAGCGGGGCATCTTCTACGTTGCTCTTGCTTACGAGCAGCGTGTCCACCGAAACTCCGAGTGCGCCCGCGAGCTTCATCAACGTTTCCTGGCTGTAGTAGGTTTTTCCACGCTCGAGTCGAGATAGAAAGCTCGCGGTAATTTCCGCCCGCGTGGCGAGCTTCTGTATCGTCCACCCGAGTTTCTGACGCCGGGCACGGATGCGCACTCCAATGTCCATCATGCATTAATTGTGCTTGCACAATACGTCAAACGTAGTACATAATAGGAAGTATAGAAGGTACTTATTGAGACCTTTTCAAGGCTGCTTATGATCACACCTCTCAGAGCGGAAAGACAGAAGCGAGGCATTTCGACAAACACCGTAGCCATTGCGGTCGGCGTTCAGGCTCCTACGGTCAACCGCATCGAGAACGGAAAGATGGTTCCGTCGCCCGATCTGGCCAACCGCCTCGCAAAATACTTCGACAACGCCGTGACCCGCGACCAGATTCTCTTTCCCGAAGATTATGTGGCCGACGACCAGCCCTCCCCGAAGCGGCCCATCCGTTCGCGCCTGGCGAAGGCGAGCTGACGATGCCGAACACTCTGCGCAATCCCGTTAGTTTCGCAAAACACCGGCCGCGCAGCCCGCGCACTCAGCCCTCCCGGCCTGAGCTGCCCCCGGTCCACGACGATGGAGCGGTCTTCTCCGTCGTCGACCAGATCAAGGCGTACCGAAGGCCGATGTCCGTGGCCGAACTCGCGCCCATCCTGGGACGTTCCGAAGATGCGCTTTATCGCATGGTGGACAAAGGCGACATCCCGACGTTTCAGATCCCGGGCTCCCGCAAAATCGTCTTCGATCCGTCCAGCATCGTCTTCTGGTTGATGAAGCACAACCCCATCCTCAAGCAGGTCCAGAAAGCCTCATGATCACTGAAGACTTTGTCGTCACTGCCCCGAAGCTGCTGCCTTTCACTCCGCTCGAACTGCTCTCATGCCCGATCTGCGGCGCAAGAAAATCGCCGACGATCACGCGGTGGTGGATTGCACTTCTCGGCCAGCAACCGGCAGTGCATAGCATCTCGTATTGTCCCGGAGGACGCGCGCGCGTTGAAGATATCGGAAGCCCGATCGAAGCGATGATGCGCGGCAGCTCGGAGAGCCGCCCTTTATGTGGCGGAGTCGTCGAAACGCACTTACATCTCAAGTGCCGCGTGTGCGGATACAACACGCTCATGCGCACCAAGAGCTGATGAATACTCTTCGCACAACACCGCAGCTTTGTCCGACCTGTGGCTACACCCTCGACGCCCACACCAACACAACCGGTCGCGGCGGACCGGGTCCCGGCGACTTCACCATCTGCATTAGTTGCTCCGGAATCCTCCGCTACAACGAAGGCCTGAAGTGCGAAGCCATCACGCTGGAAGAGGTCCGGAAGAGTGCCGCGGCCAAGTCGAGAAGATCGTCGACGCAATCAGAACGTTGAAGGCGACGCGTCGGCGTTGGACCACAAACCCTCCGGTCAACGCCTAGACAAACCGCTTCGCCAATCCCGTCGTCAAAATCTTCTTCCGCAGATCGCCCGCCTCGAGCGCCAGCAGATACTCGCGCGTGCTGTCGAGGTCCTTGTGGCCGAGCAGCTTCTGCAGGCTCACCAGGTCGACGCCGTCGCGCAGTAAATTCGTCGCATAGGTATGGCGAAACTTGTGCAGCCCGAACTCCTGGCACACCGGGTGCGTCGCGCAGCTCACCGGCTTCTTGTTCAACGTGGCCTCGCAGCGGCCGCAGTTCAGACTCGCGCGAAACGCCAGGCCTTTCAGCTTGCGCAGCAGATGCCCGTCAGCCTGTCCGCCAGGAGCTCCGCGGCCTTTGTTGTGCGCGGAGGTAGGGAAGATCAACCTCTCTTTGCCGCCCTGCCGAACCTTGCGCGCCCGCAGCCGCTTCACCAGCTCGTTGAAGATCGGCACCGTCCGCTCCTCGTAGTTCTTCGGCGCGAAGCCCAGCTTCTTCGATACGCTCAGCGTCCCTTCCTTCGCGTCGAAGTCCGTCCAGTAGAGATGACTCACCTCGGCCTCGCGCATGCCCGACAACAGAAACGTCTGAAACAGGTCGAACTCGTCCACGTCGGCCGCCGCGAACAGCTTCTTCAAAATCGCAGGCTTATAGATCTCGCGGTTGCGCTTGGTCACCTTCGGCCAGTCGCCTTTGCGCATCACGATCGGCGCGCCCTGGTCGCGCAGGATCTTCGCCACCGCGACCGCCTTGTCCTTCGCGGTCGAGACATCGAGCCCCTGTTCGCGCACCTGGGCCGAGACGAAGGCCTTGATGTCGTCGCGCTCGATCTCGACGCAATAGCGCTTTCTGTTTTTATCCGTCCAGATGGCAAAGCATTCGAGCGCGTTGCGGTACTTCAGATAGCTCTTGTGCCTGTACTCGGCCGGCGGGTTCCTGCTGAACGCGTCGACCACCGCGCGGATCGTCTTGCCCTCCGGAGTCACCGTCGACCGCGGCCGCAGCTGCGGCGCGTCTTCCACCGTCACACCCTTGGCCCGCAGCGCAAGAACGCTGGCCTGGGTCGCCAGCGCCGCCTTCACCTCGGCCGGATGGTCGCCGATCGCGCGTCGCACCCGGCGTCCTTGTTCCCGGTATTCGAGATAGAACGTCCCGCTGACTGCCACCGCGGGCATCCCGGCCACCATCACCCTGGTCAGGTCATACCGTTGTTCGCCGCTGGATGACCTGGTGCTCGCGAACTTACAGACAGGAAGCATGCGCCACTTGCCGTCGATCTGAATTTTGCGCAGCAGGTTCGGCGCCTTCGCCATGGTGTCCAGAGTCCCTTTGTGGTGTCCGGATTAGCGTAACAGGAGCGACAAAACGCGACAAACTGCAACAGGAGCGAAAACAACGCAAACAACAAATCCCCACGACCAGCGCAGGGATTGCAGATTTCTCAACGTTTTTGAGGTTTGCCGTCCGGTTTCTGGCGGAGAGTGGGGGATTCGAGGCGCGGCTTGGAAAGCGCCATAGACAGCGGGGAATTGTGCTCAGCCTTGCATGGTGTCCATTTGGTGTCCGCCCGCTCCATCTTTTCGAGCTCGTCGAACATCGCCCGGACCTCGCGCGTCGAATCCGAATCAGCGATCGCGACCGACGGTGTCTCGTAGAGCCTGGTGAAGTCCTCCAGGTCATCGCGCATCGCACTGGCTACTCGCCATAATACGTCGGCGAGCTGCTCGAGCGAGGAGAAGGGAATCGACAGCATCCCGGGCCTGAGCCACGCCGACAGGGAAGCGGCCGGCACCGGCTCGATATCTCGCCTCACCATGGCCCGGGGCTTTCGCCTGGATAGCACCTTGCGCTTCTCCCTCCGCTCCGCGCAGTAGGCCGCGACGTCGTCCGCCGCGTGGGCCCCGTCCAGAAATGCGGTCAGCGTGGCCCGGTCGATCAGGAGCGATCGGCCGCTTTTGTCGGTTCGGAGGATCTCGAGCAGCTTGCCCGCAGCCCGCGGCTGGAGCTTGAAGAGCAGCTCCAGATCTCGGCGTTCGTAGTGAGAGCGGACGGAATTTGCGACGGATCGGCGAATTTCATGCAGCCGGGATTCCCAGCTTACCTGTCTTGCCATGATGCGGAAACCCTTGCAGCCAGAGCCTTTGGCGCGGTTCAGATGCGGGGCATTTGAGTGCGACTATGCGCACTTATTCTCATTGCCAGTGATATGACACATTAGCATACCTGCGGTAAGATCGGCACACATGCCCCAACCCACGACGAAACCCGCGTCCGGATTACTGTCCCGTGACACCGTGACAACGGACCTGACCGATTTGGTCCTGGCGTCCGTACCGTCGCCTCATAGCCGCCGAAGCTACGACCGCAGCATCAAGGATCTGTTCCTCTTCGCTGGACCCAAACCCGTTACCCTTCTTCTTCTGCTCAGGTGGCGAGACTCTATGGCGAAGAAGAACTCGACCGCCACGGTCAATAGCCGGATCACCGCCGTCAAACGGCTGATCGCAGAGGCCAGACGAACGAAGGTCATCTCGGCCGAGACCGCCATCGATTTGCTCGAGCTCAAAGGTCTGCCCCAGCGCGGCGGCCGGACCGGCAACTGGCTCGAAGCCGAACAGGTCCGCGCGCTCCTCGCCGTTCCCGATCGCAAGACCCTCCGGGGCAAGCGCAACCACTGCATCCTCTCCATTCTTGTCGGCTGCGGTCTGCGCCGCTACGAGCTCACCGGCCTCGACGTCTCCACCATCCAGCAACGGGAGGGCCGCTGGGTCCTGGCCGACCTGATAGGGAAGGGCGGTCGCGTTCGCACCGTGGCGATCCCCGCCTGGGTGAAGCAGTCGATCGATGCCTGGACGAAGGCAGCGAATATCGAGTCCGGCCGCCTGATCCGCCAGATGACTTTGAAGGACCAGGGCCTGTCCGACGATGCCATCTGGGAGATCGTCCGCGATGCCGCGCTCGATATCGGCGTTCCCAACTTCGGCCCGCACGACCTGCGCCGCACCTGCGCAAAACTCTGCCGCAAGAAGGGAGGCCGTCTCGAACAGATCCAGATGCTCCTGGGCCACGCCTCCATCCAGACGACCGAACGCTACCTGGGTACAGTCCAGAACTTAAAGAACGCGGTCAACGATGATCTTGGGATATGATGGCAGTATTGAATATGTAACCAGAAAGGTTACATAAGATGTGTTATCAGACGTTCGATCCGCCCGCCCGTCCCTCCTCCAAACGCAAAAAATCAGCCTCTCCCCAAAGGAAGAGGCCATCGTGCCTTTCGCTGTGTCACCCGTTTCTTGGTTAGTGTAAAGCCAAAGCGCGAATCCCGAACACAAACTTCACCAAAGACCCCGCATCGCGCCCGCGGCCGCCAACTCTCGCATCCGCGCCTCGAACTTCGGGCCATGCGCCGTGTAGGGCCACTGCTCCACATGCACCATCTCGTGCAGCAGCGTCAGCCGCGCCATGCCGGTGCAGACCTGGTAGCGCGGATTGATCATGATCACGAACGACTCGCGGTTCTCAGGCACCATCTGGCCGCAGCAGCCCTCGACCGGCGCATACAGCACGTCGACGTCCTCGGGCAACGCATCGCCGAACCATCGCCGGTTGAAGCTGCGATACCAGCCGCGCAGCCTGCGGTCGCTCAGGTGCCCCCTCATGGTTGGTTCCCTCGCTTCTCCGCCAACATCCGGACGTCGTCCTCGTGCAGCCTGCGTTCGGCATCCTCTGCCCTGCACTCCATCTTCAGCAGGGCGTCCACCGCGACGAAGTACCGATGCTTCCAGTCCATCGCCTCAAGCGCCGCCGCCGAAGGATATCGCGGCCCCGGCTTCGCCATCTAAGGCTTCTCGGCGACCGCCGTGTCGACCTTCAGAGACGGTGCGTTTGTCGTGATCTTGATGCAAAGCCCGATCAGGGCCGCGATCTTGTCGCGCAGCTTCTTCCCCAGTGCCAGCGTGCGCAGTACCTCACCCGGGCTATCGACCAGGCTGTACGTCGTGCGCGCCACGAAAAACCGCCCCGAGAGCTCCACCAGCTCCTGCTTATCCAGGTAGCTGCGGAACTCCTCCACCGCATGGTCGTCGACGCTCGTCCTGGTCCCGGTTGTGGTGGTCGCGATGCTGTGCACCCCCTTCAGCCGCTTCGACTTCTCCGTATAGCGCGCGCCGAAGCTCTCGACCATGGTCACCAGCTCCGCCTTGGCCGCATCGGTCGTAGCCGCCAGCACCGAGGCGGCGGCCTTCGCCGCATCCGAGTTTTCCTTCGCATCGCTGTACTTTTTAACCAGCGCATCCACCTGCGCCGGCGTCGGCGCCTTCTGTGTTCCAGTCATGTCCCCACCATTTCCTGTTTTGTTGGAATCTCGAATTTCCGAGATTTGTGGATTTCACGCGAAGCGTCGAGTGCGGTACGAAGTACCTAGAAGAAGCCGCCCAGCGCGTGAACGACCTTCAGCGTCCAGGCCGCGATCTCGGCCACCGGCTTCGGGTGCGTCATCTTGTGGACCTCCTCTTGCCCGTCGGCCGCCATCGCCTGCACGCTGCCCATCGTCGCCGCCGATTCCCTGCTGGCCACGGCGAGCTGCGCCGTCGAGGCCTCGATGTTCTTGAGCGATGCCGCAATATGCGGATCGCGCACGGTTACGTCCGCGTCGACGATCAGCTTGTTCGCACTGGCCTCCACTGCGGCCAGGTCATGCGTCCGCGCGGTCGTCTCTGTCAGCAGAGGATACAAATCCCCTGTCGCCGTCTGCACGTTGGCCAGGATGCCGTGCGCCTGGTCCATCAGCTGCGGAAGCTGGCGCTCGAAGTAGAACCGCTCATCGATGGCCGCCTTGTTCAGGTTGTCGGCTGAGAGCCGGGCATCGTTGACCAGCTTTCCCGAGAGCGCCGCGGTAGTCTGCACCTGCGCGATCGCGCCGTTCAGGTTGGCAAACGTACCGTTCAGCGTGTCATTCGTGCGCTCCACTGCCGACGACACCTGCAGGCACAGCACAAACACCGAGGCCCCCACCAGGCTAACCACAGCCAGGGCGAGGGCCTTCAGAACGTCCAGCGTCTTCTGCATTACAGCTTGATGTTCAGCGCTTCGAAGTCGGCGACGATGGTCTTCTCGCCGCTCTTGAAGTCGGCGACCACCTGTTTCACCAGGCCGATCGTGGTCTCGCTCAGCGTGACCGTCAGCGGCGCATTGCCGCTCGCGGTGGCCGCAGCCGCAGCCTCGGCCGAGCTGACCACCTTCACCACGTCGTAGAAGACCGCCATCGATGCCGCGATCACCGGGCCGGAGAGCGCGCCGTAGATCGTCTGCAGCTTCTTTGCGCCGGTGACCAGGTATTTGAGAAAGTCGCCGATCTTGCTGCCGGCCTTCTCGATGTCCGTAAGTATGCTCATGTCGTAGCTCCTGTTTGAGGGGTTAGGGCCTCGGCAGTGTTGTTGATCACACCGCCGCTGCGGTTGTTGAGGACGTTCCGGACCTGCGACGTAATCGCCTGAATCCCCGCACCGGCGATCCCTGCGCCCAGCGTCTTCAGCTCCGGGTAGTTCGAGTGGCACGCCAGCCAGGTCATCAGCGATCCCCAGAGGACCAGAAACAGTGCCGTATATTGAAAATCTTCACGAAACTCCGCAAACCGTTCCGCCATTACGCCGCCTCCGCTGTGTTGAACAGCCGCATCTCGGCCTTGCGCCGGTTCAGCAGCCCGGGCACGACCACCCCGCCGACGTGGTCCCACAGCGGAAACTGAAGCGCCGCCGTCACAAAGTCGCCGTCGTTCAGGTCGCGCAGCAGCGTCGAGTGCTCCAGCGCGCCCAGACCCAGGTTGAAGACGAAGTCCGCGACCGCGTCGTACTGGTTCTGGTTCAGCGGGATCGTCACCAGCCGTCTGAGCCCGGCATCCACCTTCGCCAGGTCCTCCTCCAGCCAGTTGTTCGCCTGGGCGATGGTGCAGGTCATCCCGCGCACCACGTCAGGCCCGGTGTGCCCCCAGCCGATCGTCCACACGCTGCCCTGGTCCTGATAGGCCCGCAGCCGGCATCCCTCGAACATCTTCACCAGCCGCACCGCGCCTTCGGAATAGGTCATCGGTTCCCTCGCCAGAACTCGACGATCTTCAGCACCGAATACAGCACGGTCAGCGTCCAGCCGATCGAGCGCAGGAGATTTTTGATCGCCACGAATGCGCCCGAGGCCTTGTCCATGAACGACAGGATCTTCGACAGCTTTCCGTCCATCGCGAGGTAGCGCGGACCGGCGGTCTTCTCCTCGTAGTTGTCGACGATCTCGCCCACCACGCGCCGAACGTCGTCTTCTGTCACATAGACGAGCTCCGGCCGCGGTGCATACATAGCTCTGGCCATGGAATCTCCGGGATTATTGCGGACTAAATTTTGGTGTTTTAACGGGCAGACCAGAAACAACCGCCCGCAGTCGGGCTGCTATTGACCGCCGTGTACGTCATCGAACCGCCGGCCGGGATCGAGGCCGAGCCGACAATCGTGTCCGGGCTTGTCGGCGAAACCGTGATCGTAAAGCCGGTTGAGCCATTGACAATCGTTTTGGTCTGCCCGGTGATCGCGCCGCAGCTCACGAGCAGATAGGTCGCCGCAGCGGTCGGGGTCTGAATGACATAGTTGTTCGCGTCTGCGGCGACAAAGGTATTCGAGGTTGTAGTGTCCGGGTTCGCCGCGCTGCTGCCGTCCAGCGTGTTAACCAGCTTCGAGGCATAGAAGCACAACACGCCGCCGCCATCGGTCGGTGTGCAGACCGTTCCCCCGTTCGGGTGTACGCCGTCGGCCTGATAGTAGGTGAGGTTTGAGAAACCGCCAGCGGCGAACGGCGGGGTCTCGGCCATATCGAGCAACGCCGCGAAACCGGCCTGCTTCCAGCCCGCGCGAATCAAAGCATTCAATGGCGCTTCTGCGGCGTCCTGCCCAGTTCTGCTGATGAGTGTCGAGACCACCGGGACCGCGCCTATGGCAAGCGCCTTCTTTGCCTCCAGCGAAATCGAAGACCAGGTATCGGCTGCCGACCATCCATTCACCAGGTCATTCGTCCCGCCGTCGAAGATGACGACGTTTCGCGCTGCCGAGGGCGCAACCTGTGAGTACCAGCGCGATTCGGCCAGCCGCCCCAGGTCCCACGCATTCATCCCGCCGACCGCCCAATTGTTTACGGTGTAGGTCTTATTCAACGCCAGGTGCGAAGTCCAGATGCCCGAGGCTCCATGGCCGGCCCAGATCGAATCGCCCGGAAAGATAAGCTGACTCGCAAGGGACTGGTTGAATGTCGGGTACACCGGCATCGTGCGCGTCTCCAGCTTCGCCTGAATATAGGTGTTGAGTTGCTGCACCTGCGCCGCTGTCCATACGCTATTGAGGCTCAGCAATGCATAGGTGATGGTGCCGCGATAGGCATTGACGATTCCAAAATCTCCGCTGCCGAACTCGTAGCCTCCCGTCGAAGTCACGATCGCAGACGACGAGCCGGTCTGCGCCAGCGTCACCGGAAGCCCGTTCTCGTAAAGCGCATCGTTCGCGCCGATAGTGAGCGCGCTGGTCTGACATCCACCCCATCCATTGATTGCCGCAGCCTTATTTGCAAACGGGCTGATCGCAATCGTGTTCGGTCGAAACGCGCCGAAATACTCGCCGCCGCCGACGCTCTGGCCGCCGCCGAAGTTGATTCCGTTCGCCGTGCTCGATCCGAAGAGCGTCGCGGCCTGCGCGTAGGGCACATTGCCGCCTGTCCCGGTCGTCTGGATCTCCGGGTAAACGCAGTGGGCAATAATGACCGATTTAAAGGTGGTGATGTTCGTCGTCGCAAACTGTGGTGCCGGGAACGAGTCGCCGGTCGAATTGAAGGCCACGCCGTAGGCGTTCCAGCTCGGCGCGTTCGATCCGCTCCCAAACGTCGCATCATGCCCGTTCCCGCTGATGTCTTTGATCGTGGTGCCGCTTCCATCATTGAAAGCCCACTCCGCATCCACCGCGAAAGGCAGCGCTGTCCCTCCGCTTCCGCCTCCACACGTCCATCCCGCCAGGCTGAACTGCCGATAGCACGGTGTGGTCACGTTGTAGTAGGAATCTCCAATCGCTGGGCTCGGATAAACCTCGCTGTCCCGGTAGCCGTAGGAGATCGGACCGGCAACGAATCGCGGGACCGTCGTCCCCGCGGAGAGCACGGAGGAAAGGTTCGGTGTCGCTCCAGTGACAACGACCCCTGATATCTGGCTCGACGGAACCGAAGCATTCGGGGTCAGCGTGAACCGGTACGTCGTACCGGCCTGATCGATCGTCAAGGTATCGGCAAGCGTGGCAGAAAAGGCGCCCGAGCTACTCAGCGGTCCATTGGCCCTCTGCTGCGACGCGGGAACCGCAACTCCGCCGATCGTAGGACTCCCGTTCGGACTCACCAGTTCGGCGGACCACGTCCCATTGTTCCAGGTCTGTCCATCGGCGTCGGTAATCGTCGCCGTCACCGCGGAGGTCGAGGCATACGCACTGAGAGCGACCGCGCACAGAAGTGCTGCGGCTGCTTTGAGCGGTCGTTTCATGGTTTCTCCTTAATTCATGCAGACGTAGACAATAAAATAGGATGTGCTCGGGACAAGGGCTGCATACGACGTGATGAAGATTTGCGTCGTGGTAGCTCCTGTCGTCATCGCATTCGAAGTGATGGTGATATTGGCCGTGCAATTCGGTGCCACAGGTCGTGTGATTCCTGTCGTGATCGTAGCGATGGTGCCGCCGCCGCTCAGGGTTCCGGTGCCCGTCGTGAGAAACATCGTACCGCTATTCGAGTCGCAGTGATGAGCCGCAGCACATACCAGCGTGGCCCCTGTCCCTACATTCGCCGCTGCTCCCGGCGCGAATGTCGGAACCCCCGGTCCCTGAATCGTCGTCAAGGTGGATACGCCGGTCACCGCTAGATCTGGCATCTGGACATTGCTCGCGCCCGGTCCACCGTGGTTGAAGATCAATGTGCTCGATGGTGTCGGACCCGTACCGATCTGATTGAACCATGACCACGTATCCAGTGAGGATGCGCCGTTGAAGTAGGTCGCAATTGCGTTATAGCTCGGGCTATTTTGATTTGCGCCGGAAGTTGCAGCCGGAGCGGTTGTCTGAATGTTGGCGGAACTATCCAGTCCCACGACATTTGTAAATGCAAAAAACGCATTTCCGGTTGAATTGTTGAGGCCCCAGGTTCCCGTTCCCGCAGTGTTATAACCGAACGCTCCTGTCTCTTCGACAATCGTTTGATCCTGAGTAAACGCCGAACCGCGCCCAAAGAGCGCCTGCCCCGTAGTCGAGTAGAGATAGAAGGTATGTTCCGAGGCCGCGTCCTGCATGTTGATGTTGGCCTGCGTCATATACGTGCCCGCAACGCCGCTCGTCGCCCGGAACGTCCCAGTCGCGTAGATGTCGGTGCCTGTAATCACCTGCGCTTCGAGGTTCGCGCCGACGCTGAAGTCATAGAGCCCGCTGGTTCCGGTGTGGGTCAGCGTCATCGTCACGCTCGGATTTGTTCCGGTCGCGGGATTGACCTTCCAGCACCAGCTATCTGCCGTTGCTACCCCTGTCCAGACGCTTCCACTGATGCAAAACGGGTAGCTCGAGAAGTTATTCCCGCTAGTCGCGGTCCCGGTTGCCCGCACCGTGGTAGCCGGAAACGACACCGTCGCGCCTCCGGTCGCACCCGTCTGCGAAAACGTCAGGGTACTTGTGGGGTTGGTCCCTGCTCCCATCACGTCGTTCCACGTCCACGTATCGGCAGCCGATGCGCCGTTGAAATACTGTCCCTCGGCATAAAAGTTTTGGCTGTTCTTATTCGATCCAGAGGTTGCTTGCTGGGAATTGACGCCAATATCGCCTGCACTGATTACGCCTGCGAAGTCAGCCAATCCCGTGCTGTTGACCGTCCACGTAGTAAATCCTCCCACCAGTCCGTTGATACTCGCGCCCGAACCCGAACCCGGGTTGATCTGAATCCCCGTCGTCGCCGAAGTGCCGAAGGTATTCTGCCCCGTAAACAGATTGGTTGCGTTCAGCAGCGGCACATTGGCAGAAAGCCTCGCGTCCGCCAGCGTCCCGCTCACGATCAGGCTGGCATTGGTCGTATCGATGCATACCCCCGTGCTCCAGAGCGCCCCGGTACAGCTCGGCCACAAAGGCACGATGTCGGAATAGAGCGCCGCGGTCGGCGGCTGCGAGCTGCCGTTGTTCTTCACGATCCCAGTGAAGTTCGCCCCGGCAAACGCGCCACCATTGAAATACTGAATTGCATAGTTGCCCCCGGCGGCAGACCCTCCGGTTGAGCAGTTCGCAGAGCTGAACGACCAGGTCCCCGACGTCAGCTTCGGACATCCGGTCGTCCCCGAAGTGTCCAGACCAACACCGCCGTTCGCCGGCGGCAGCAGGCCCTTCACCTGTGTCTGAAGGTTGATCTGTTGCGCCGCCAGCGGCGCGCAAAGCGCCAGCAACAGCGATAAAAAGATGGCCGAAATCAGGGACAGTTTAGAGAAGGCCTGACGCATAAAGTGTATCTCCCAGTTGCGGCGCGATCGCCAGCGTGATGGTGAGGACGCCGCTGACGACCGCAGTCGTGTAACCGACTCCAGGCACCAGCAGCGCGGAATTGACCTGCCAATAGAGCAGCGTCGGAGTTACTGGAATGGTGAATATCGTGTTGTTCCCGTCGATCGCGCCGCTGATGATGCCACCGGGAGTTCCAACTGAACCACCTCCGAACGGCGAGCTCCCCGACGGGCTGTTTCCCGGGCTCTGGTCCGGGTACGATTGCGTCTCCAGAAACGGCGACACCACCACGAACGTGTAGAGCTGCGAGTTGTCGAGATAGAAGCCCACCTGCCCCAGCCCGTCGGTGATCTGCGGATTCGCGCCCGCCGCTCCGCCGGTGCTCGAATACACGTTCGCCAGCGGCGTCAGAGTCTCCACGTCGGCCGGCTGCGTCAGCACATAGACCTGCGCCCCGGCCACGGCCTGCCCCTGGGCCGTCTGCACGACCCTATCCACCCGAATAATCATTTAGGCCTCGATGACCACGGCATACGTTCCGGCCCCGGTAATACCCGAGGTCAGCGCCCGGTAGAACAGCCAGTTGGCCACCACGGTCAGGCCGTTGGCCGTCACCGCGCTCGCCGCCACGGTGGCAATCGTGCCCAGCGTCACAAAGTCGGCGTCGTTGTTGACCATCGATCCCTGCAGCTCCACCGTCACCGCCGTCGGCAGCGAGCCGAAGATCGCCTGCGCCGTCACCGTCCGGTCGAGGTCCCCGCCGAAGCTGTTATTGCTCATCGCCACCGGAACGCTCGCGCCCGCTGCAATCGCCTCCGTCCGGACCGGCTGCGGCACGATCGCGATGCCCGCATCCCCGGCAATCCCGAAGTTTGCCCCCACAAGCGCAAAGCTCACGGTGCCCACGCCGGCCGAGTTCAGCGCGACGGCCGTAAGCGGGACATTCGTCACGTTGAAGGCCCCGACATTATTCTGCGTGCCCTGCACCGAGATCAGCGAACCCACCGCCGGCACGTCGCCTTCGTAGATCGTCACGCCCAGAGTGGCAACATTGGCGGCGATCGCCACGCTGGTGACATAGAACTTCGTCGGCGAGACATCCTGGGGCCAGCTCCCCCACAGATACTCGGCGACTCCTGCATAGAGCAGCCGGATCGCGGCGGCAAAGGGTGAATTGTTGAAAGCGGGCATCGTTTCTCCTTAAATGCGAAAACCGCCCGAAGGCGGCGTTGACGTTACTTGTAAGCCTGGGGCGGCGGTGATGGCGGTCGCGGCCGCATATTCAATCGTTTCGCGTTCGGTGCCGTCGGCATCGTGCCCGACAGCGGAATATTGTTCATGTCGTCGATCCACGGCTGCAGCCGTTTCCGTTCGTTTGGCCGGGCGATATAGGTCTGCACAATCGTGGCCGCCTTCTCTCGCGGGATCGTCGCCAGCGTCTTCCCTTGCCTGCGCAGCGCATCGACATTGCCGATGTCATAGGGCGCCGTCGGCGAGTCCAGCGGTATCCCCGCCTGGATCGAGGGCGGCAGGTTGTTCTGCCACAGGTGCATGGCCTCATGTCCCATCACCTGCGTCGGGTCGCGTTGAAACGTCTTCGCGTCGTTGATGGCGATCCCCGTCGGATCGCGCCGGGCCACGCTGGCGATCGCCGGGTTGTTGTCGCCGACCACCGGTCCGGGATCGGTGATATTCACGTCGATTGTGTCGAGCGCCCGCCGCTCCGGCCCCGGCAAATTGGCCAGCGCCCGCATCCCAATCCGCTGCGGCACGTCCGAAGTTTGCGGAGCAGCCGTCTGCGGCGTCGACGATCCGACTAGGCTCCTCGCGAAGTTCACCAGCGGCGAGAAGCCCTGGCTCCAGATCGAGGACTGCATATTCGCCGGCGCATGGTCCGGCAATGACGGCACACCCAGCGGCCCGGCTCCCGCCACCGGATTGGAAAATACATTCGCCATCCATCTCCAAAAGAAAGCCGCCCAAAGGCGGAGGGTGATACCTTGTTGAACCGAGGACTAACTTAAATGTTCGAGATTCTCTGTTGGTCGATCTTCGCGCTTTATATCGTGTTCAAAATCTGTTCCACCATCTCCAATCGCGGTTGCGACGTACATCAAACCCCGGAGCAAATCCGCGAAGAGGAGAAAGCGTATCTAGCGGCAGGGATCACTCCCCCGAGCTGGCCGCGCGATACCGAACGTTATAAATCTCGATTCCCGCCTACTTAGAATCGCGGGTTGACTGCAGCAAACCGCCAGTCGCAGCGGGAATTGCAATCTTCCTTAGCACGGGTGAATTTGCGCCCCTTGCCAGCGCCATCCACACCTCCGGCGAGCTGAGCGCCTCCGCTCCAGCCAGGCCCAAACCACCACCGACCAGTGCTCCCGGCAAACCGTGCTCGCGATATCCTTCCCCGGCTCCGAGCAGCGGCGCAGCCAGCGCGCCCGTATGTGCCTTGAATCGTCCGATACTGCGCTGCAAGAACCCCGCGTTCAGGTCCTCGGCGTTTGCGCGCTGCGCGACCGGCATCAGTGACGAGATGCGCTGGTTCAGCGCAGCCCCTTCAGGGACCGCCCGGTCGAACTCCGAATCGAGCGCGTGATACACCCGGCCCACCTGGCCATTGACCCACTTCGGTTGTGTGGCTGGATTCCACGACGTCTGAAGGTCACCGACACCGCGCTTCAGATGAAGAATCTGTTGCGGAGACGTGATCTCCGGGATCTCTTCGCCCTCCAGGTTGGTATCCAGCTGCCGCCCCATCTTGAGCAGCTTGTCATACGTGGACTTATTGTTGCGCCCATACGCCGCCCCAATCGACTTCGTCGCTTCATCGCGTGCAGGCGCGAGCGATGCAGAATTCGGCGAATCGCGAGCCATGTCCTCCAGGTTGTTCGTCAGCTCTTCCACCTTGTCGGAGGCCTGCGTTGCGATCTTGCGTGGCGAAAATCCCGTGGTCTCGTCGAGAATTGCCTGTCCCGGTGTGCGGCCATAGGCGCGGTCCGATCCCCGCACATTCAGCGCACTCTCCGCGAGCTTCGGTGCGATCTTCTTCAAACCCGCGCCGACGCCAGCTCCAATAGCTCCTGCGGCAGCGCCGCCGGAGAGCGAGCCGCCCTGCGCCTTATTGACCAGACCGCTGCCCACAGCGGACGTTCCGATCCTCGCCAGCGTCGGCGCCGCCTTCGTCAGGCCAGGCACCTTGGAGAGAATGGGCGCCAGATGCTCGGCCGCCGCCTCTTCCGCTCCTCCCGGGATCAGAAACTCACCCGCTTGCTCGACCCCTTTTCCAATACTCTGGGCCGTGTTGGTTGGAGCAAAGACCGCGTTCTCCTGCTCTGCCGTGGGCGGCGTTCCGCCGGCCATCCGTACCGCCCAGTCCGGAACGAGAATGTGTCCGATGGAGTTTGCGGTGCTACCCGCTCCCTTCAACATTCCCTTTCCGAAGTCCTCAGCCGTGTCGACAAACTTCTCGGTGGTCGTCTGCGGAGATGTGCTGTTATCCCCAGCCTGCCAGACCTTCCAGTCTTCACCGGGCGTCTGGGTTGCGCTGGGCTGCACCGCTCCGCCCGCAGCCGGTTTGTAAGCCTTCGCGGCCTCTGCCCATGGATCGTTCTGTGGCGGCATTATTCAACACTCCATCCGTCGGCCTTCGCCAACGCCTTCGCCTTCACCTGGTCACCGTTGGCCAGCCCAACGTAATAGCGGATCGTCGCCTCGCCGGGCACCCGCGCGGGGCCGTCATCCGACGCACCGAGGTACTCGGCCGCTGCGCGCGACTTCTTGGCAGACTCCTGGTACATCGACTGTCCAAGGCCGACCATCTGCCGCATCTGCGACGGCGAAAGCGTCACGCCCGAAAGCACACCATCGCTGTCGAACTTCGCCTTGATGCCCTGCAGCCATGGACGCGACTCCTGTGCCTCGTGCAGGATGTCCTTCGTGATCCTCGCGCCCTTCTGTGCGCCCAGCGTCATGCCGATATGATTGGCCAGCAGCGAAAGCATCGCCTGCTGGTCATGGTCTTTGACCGCCTTCTCGTAGTTGTCGGTCATGATGTTCATGCGCTGCGCCGCGTCCAGCGTGGGCTGGTAGGCCTTCAGCACATCGTTCTTCGCCGCCCGCTCGTTACCGACATTTACCGTCATCGGCCGTTCGTAGTGCATGCCCAGATCGGTGACCTTGTTTCCCTTGTCGTCGATCATGTAGGTATGCGGCTTCCCGTCGGTGCCGATGATCGGCTGCGACTGGGTCAGCTTCATCTTCGGTCCGACCGGCTGGCCGTCGACGCTCAGGTGCTGTGCCTCTCCGGTCGACTCATTGACGAACAGCGGCCCGGCCTCGGTATCGTGGACCGAGAACTTCGGCTTCGGGTTATCTCGCGCATTTGTCTCAGAATTGAGGTTCCCTGCCGTGGCCGTCTTCACGGCGTGCGTGTCCGCTTCCTCCTGCGGAAGGTTCTGTGTCTCCAGATTCGTCTTCGCTGTGTTTGCATCGGTTCCGCGGGTCTGCGCCTCGCGAGCCTCATCCTCCGACTCCTGCTGCGTCAGGTCCTGCAACCGGCTGGTATCCAGGCCCTCCTGCGCCCGTCGGTTCAGCCCCGTCCCCGGAATCAACTCCATCGTCGAAGGCGCGAAGA
>Ga0070658_10001724_pt1 | contig 18445 bp, 10 predicted proteins | sample KBSC13metaG_FD_64664 | JGI IMG/M metagenome (GOLD analysis project Ga0070658, IMG submission 64664) | Corn rhizosphere microbial communities from Kellogg Biological Station, Michigan, USA - KBS C1-3 metaG | ecosystem: Host-associated > Plants > Roots > Rhizosphere > Soil ...
CTAAGAGCCTCGTGCTCGCCCACTTCCCGTATCGAGGAGAACGCTCTCCACGGTACGGGAAGTTGTTCTTGTAGGAACCCTGCACTCTCCTCGTCGCGATCTCTATGGCAAACACGCAGCCCCGGCAATCAACCTCTCCTCCGTCTTCCTCTTCTGCGCGCTTACGAGCGCTCGTGCTGCTCGCCGTAGTCGCGCTGCTGATCGCCGGAGGCGTCCGCTTGCTCCACGGCCGCGTGCAGCCAACGCTCCCCCCTGCTCCCTCTATGGATGACTCGGCGGCGGTGTTGCCCGCCTCTCCTCCCGCTCCCCCCTCCCCGGACCTGAACAAGATCCGTTCTCTGCACGCCGCGACCCTGCTTCCCCTGCCCGCGACCGATATACCGGCGCATCTGCAGGCCGCGCAGACCGCCCAGCGCCTCGGAGATCTATTTACGGCAAAACGCCTGCTCGAAGCCGCGTTGAAACAGGAACCGAACAGCATTCCCACGCGCCGAATGCTCGCAGATCTCCTGCGACAGTCAGGACTCTTTGCGGAGGCGAAGCGCCTCGCCCTACAACTTCATGCCGAACAGCCCAAAGATCTGGACTCCTTCGTCGCTCTGGCCGAGATCGCGGATGCCGAAAACCACCACGACGAGATTTTCGACTGGCTGGCAAAGGCCCACACTGCGATCGACCCCACGGTGGAGAACCTGGTCAATCTGGCCCATCACTATCAGGATTGGGACGATTTTACCGACGCCAAAGCCCTCACTGCCGAGGCGTTGCGCCTCGCTCCCGGCGATGAAAACGCGATGCTGCAGCGCGCCTCGATTCTCGTCGAACATGGCGAGATGGTCGAGGCCCTCCCTCTCCTGGAGGATCTGACGGCGCACCATCCGCAAAACAGCTATGCCTGTCGCCTGCTCGCCGTCGTCCTCACCAATCCCAACTCTCCGCGCCAGGATTTTGACCGTGCCCGCACCCTTCTGGAGAAAGCGGCGGAGTTGAACCGCACCGATCCGGTTACCTATCGCGTGATTGCGGTGGTCTATCGGAAACAGCGCCTCTATCGCCTCGCCGCGCAGTGCTACGATGCGCTGCTGCAACTGGACCCCAATAGCCTGGAGGGTCGGTTTGGACTGGGACAGGTCTACGCGCTGCTAGGTAAGGCCGACTGGAGTCGAGAACAGTTCGCGATCTACGCCAAACTTCAGGCACGTGACCGGAAAATGCCGCTCTTCGATGTCGCCATCCGACATCATCCGACTGATCCCCGGTTCCATATGGACAAGGCCCGTTATCTGGAGTCGCAAGGAGACCTGACGGGGGCGCTGGCGGAGGCCGAGACGGCGGAGATGCTGGCGCCCGGCTCGAAATCGAGCGGAGCCATGAAAGAGATCTTGAACTGCTACGCCCTTCTGGGATGGCCTCCTTTCGAGAAAGGGAAACAATGAAGCGTAGGGCCGCGTTCGAAATCGGGTTATGTATGGCGCTTGTGGGCCTGCTCGCCTTCTCCGGATGCAACCACTCCACCGGGACAGGGGGAGTCACGCCGGCAGTCACCCCTTCCCCACAGGCCGCCTTAAATTTTGTAGACGTCACGGCGAAGGCGGGCATCGACTGGAAGCGTGCTAATGGTGCGTTCGGCAAGAAATGGTTTCCGGAGACCGCCGGAGGGGGCGGCGCGTTTATCGACTACGATAATGACGGCTATCCCGATATCGTACTGATCAATGGAGACTGGTGGCCCGAACATCCCTTTTCCGGCTCGCGCCCGCAGCTGGCGCTCTACCACAATAACCACGACGGCACCTTTACCGATGTGACGGCGAAGATGGGGTTGGCGTTCTCGCTCCAGGGCATGGGGGTCGCGGTCGGTGATTATGATAACGACGGCTACGACGACCTCTATATCACCGCGCTCGGCGGCAATCGCCTGCTGCATAATGAAGGCGGCAAAGGTTTCAAGGACGTCAGCACGCAGGCAGGAGTGCGCGATTCGGGCTGGAGCACCAGCGCCGCCTGGGTCGATATCGACAACGACGGCAAACTCGATCTGTTTGTATGCCACTATGTCAAATGGACTCCGGCGACCGACATCTTCTGCGGCGGACAGACCAAAGCCTACTGCACTCCGGTCTCTTACCCAGGTGAGTCGAACCGACTGTATCACAACGACGGCAACGGGCACTTCACCGATACTACCCGTAAGGCCGGTCTCTGGAACGATAGCGGCAAGGCCCTGGGGATCTGCACGGTCGATTACGACCACGACGGTTCGATCGATCTGCTGGTCGCCAACGACGGTGAGCCGAACCTGGCCTACCATAATCGCGGCAACGGCACCTTCGAGGATGTCTCGGCGGCGTCCGGACTGGCGCTGGGCGAGGACGGCAAGCCGCGCAACGGAATGGGCATCGATGCGTCCGATTATCGAAATGATGGTAAAATGGGTGTACTGGTAGGCAACTTCTCGTTTCAGGGCGTGGGGCTGCACCGGGAACAGACGGGCGGCATCTTCCTGGACGCCGCGCGGGAGGCGGGACTGGCGCAGCCGTCGTATCCTTATGTGACGTTCGGCGTGATGTTTTGCGATGTCGATAACGATGGCTGGCCGGATGCGCTGATCACGAACGGGCATGTCGATGATACGATCGAGAAGACCTCCCCGGTGCAGCACTACCTGCAGCCGACCCAGATTTTCCTGAACCGGCACGATGGCACCTTCGCAGATACGACCGGGAAGGCCGGGCCGGGACTGACGCAGCCGCTGGTGGGACGCGGGATCGCCTGGGGCGACGTCGATAACGACGGCAGACCCGACCTGCTGCTCATTCCCAACATCGGCCCGCCGCGCCTGCTGCACAACGAGACTCAGAGTGCGAATCACTGGATCACCTTGAGTTTCACAGGAACCCGCAGCAATCGTGACGGGTATGGCGCGTTCGTCCGACTGACCGCCGGAGGAATCACGCAGACCAATACCGTGCGCAGCGGCAGCAGTTACTGCTCACAGTCGGACCGACGGCTCCATTTCGGACTGGGCGCTGCATCGAGCGCGGTCTCGGTGGAAGTGCAGTGGCCGAGCGGCGCGAAAGAGACCTGGCATAACCTCCCGATCGATCGCGAGTCTCCTCTGACGGAAGGCAAAGCACAGTAGACGCTAAAGTGAAGCAGAAGTGAAGTAGATAGGATGCATCCCCCCGCATCACCGATTCAGAAAGGCAAGACGACATGAACACCGTGCAGAAGAGAACCGTACAGGCGTTAGGTCTGTGTGCATTGATGGTGTGTGGGGGACAGGCATTCGGACAGTATCGGCCGCAGCGACCCGTCGGAGGCGGAAACGGCTTTGGAGGACGGACACCGTTTCGCACGATCTTTACTCAGGCCTGGTCGATGCCGCTCGTGGATCCGGCCAGCGGAAGTCCGCTTCCAGTGAAGTTGATCGAAGTGGGCCAGGCCACAGACAATAAGCGCATCAATCTGCTGATGCTCGTCGGGGGCAAGGATGTCAGCGACTACAAGCGCCGTCTGTTGGTGACGCACTGGGCCGGCGGCCAGTTTACCGTCGATGAAGAGAAAGAGTTTCCGGGCGCAGCCGTAGATGCGCTCTTGATCGGCAAGTTTCGACAGGATGCCGCCCCTGTCGCGGCGCAGGTAGCGCCTCCCACCACCACTCCGGACGGCAAACCGGCCAAAGCGCCGCCGAAGCGCAAGTCCGCGCCGGCGCCGACCTCCCAACAGGTCATCACCACCGAAGGCGTCTATACCTGGCGGAGCGGGCATCTCACCCGGCTCTTTACCGCACCGCCCAGCGCCCGCCTGGCGATGATCCTGGGGGGCATTCCCGATGTCGTGGTGGGCGGTCAGGGCAATCAGGCGCAGGGCTATGTCATGGGAGAGACTCAGGCGGATCCCTTTACGGGCAATCCCCCCAGTGCGGGGGACGGCTATGTGCATTTCGGAGTCGGTACGCAGGACTACGAAGGTTCGGAAGACCTGAAGATGGCTCTGGGCGTGCGCTATGTGCAGTCCTACTGGAGCGAGAAGAACCACTGGATGATCGGTATCGCGCGGCCCGCGAACACTCTGAACAACACGAACAGCGCCAATAGCACACCGCCTGGCGAACGTCTGGTAGTGCTGACCCCGCGGGCGGGCAAAACCGATCTCGACTTCTGGACCACGAAACCGGCGGATATGGAAGAGTCCTGGCGCAGTGACCCGTTTCCAGGGCATATTCTGGATGTGCGGATCGGCGATCCGCGCAACGATGGGAAAGAGAGTCTGCTGGTACTGACCTCGGAAAACAACGGCAAGGAGCGGCATCTCTATTGCCTGCGCCCGCAGCAGGTCGCGGCCGGCCAGTAAGTACGTGTTTCGCATCCTGTTAGTCCTGTGATCCTGTCCAGACCTCCCCCTGGCCCCCTCCTTCGCAAGGAGGGGGTTGGGGGAGGTTTTAGACAGGATTAACAAGATTTACAGGATTAACAGGATTATCGACGAGGAATGCGGGATTTCCTGAACAGGCTTGACGAGGCGCCAGAACAGGAACTCAAACTCTACCCAACAAGGAGCGCGGAGCGGCACGATGAGCGAGACAGAACAGGTAGAGCGGATGGGAAGTCTGGTGGTGGGGATTGCGGGCGGATCGGCGTCGGGTAAGACTACCTTTACGGCGGCGCTGCTGCGGGCGCTGACCGAGGGCGCGAAGCCGCTGCGGGTCGAGGCGTTCAGCCTGGACAAATACTTCTACCGGGGCGCGCCCGGTGGACCGCTATTCGTCTCGCCCTCGACCGGCGAGACGCTGCCGGACAACAATCATCCCAACTCCGCCGACAACGCCCGCCTCGTCGCCGACCTCGACATCCGCCGCCACGCCCCCGATGCGCCGGATGTGCTGCTGCTCGACGGGCTGATGCTGCTGCACATCCCCGAGATTCGGGAGCGGCTCGATCTGCGGGTCTTTATCGAGTTGGATGCGGATGTGCGCGCTCTGCGCCGTCTGCTGCGCGATATGAACGGCGGACGCGGCAGCACCGACCCGGCGTGGATCGCGACCTACTATCGGGAGTGCGCGCGTGTCGGCCATGCGAACTACGTCGAGCCGAGCCGAGCGCACGCCGACCTCATCATACGCGGCGACTCCGACTTCGCCCGCACCGCTCCTCTCCTCGCCGCGGTCATCCGTGACCGCGTCTCCCCTCTCTAAAATCACTTCCCTTTTCTCACTTGTAGGGTCAACACGCCTGCAAACAGATTGCGCGGGATCTTGTCATTTCCCTTGAAAGCGAGCGCGGCTCCAACGAACATCCCTGCGATGAGGAGCCCGCGCCTTATCTCTCTCAAGGAAAATCGAACCATGCGACATATTGCGTTCCCGAGCATCGAACAGTACCGCAATGCGGTCACCGACATTGTCTTGCGCAGCACCTACATCGGTAATGCGGCGGATGGCACGCCTCTCTACGATGAGACGAAGCCGAAACCGACGCTGACGTTTCAGGGCACCGTCAAACTCCACGGCACCAATGCGGGGGTCTGCTATCACCCGGCGCACGGCCTCTGGGCGCAGAGCCGGGAGAGCCTCCTCACGCCTCAGCAGGACAACGCCGGCTTTGCGCGCTGGATGGAGGCGAACCGGGTGGCGCTGGAGCCGTTGTTTGCTGCTCTTATCGCTGCCAATGACATCAAATTCGGCCCCGATACCGTGCTGGCTCTCTATGGCGAATGGGCGGGGAAGGGCATTCAGGCCGGGGTCGGCATCACCGAACTGCCGAAGGCGTTCTATCTCTTCGCGGCCAACGTCTCGCACGGCGACGACGAGGGGACCTGGCTGGACTCCGCGGACCTGCGCAGCGTGGAGAGCCGTATCTTCAATGTCGAAGACTATGCAAACTATCGGATCGCCATCGACTTCAACAAGCCGCAGGCGGTGCAGGCGGAACTGGCCGAGTTGACCATGCAGGTAGAGACCGAGTGCCCGATCGCGAAGGCGCACGGGGTGAGCGGCGTCGGTGAAGGCATCGTGTGGCGCGCCGACTATGCGGGCAAACGCGTGCTGTTCAAAGTAAAAGGTGAGAAGCACTCGATCAGCAAAGTGAAAGAGATCGCCTCCGTTGCGCCGGAGAAACTCAACTCCATCGAGCAGTTCGTGACCTATGCGGTGACCGACAACCGCTTTCAGCAGGCGTTGGCCGTGGTGTTCGGAGATCCCAAGAAGGCCGATGTCAAGCGCCTGGGGGATCTTATCCGGTGGATGAGCCAGGACATTCAGAAAGAAGAATCGGACACTCTGGCAGCCAACGGCCTGACCTGGAAAGAGGTGAGCGGCCCGATCGCCGCCCAGACGCGCGCCCTCTTCTTCGCCCTGGAGGTCTGACGGCAACTGTCTCTGACGACGGCAGCCACAAAGACCGCGCGGAAGCGGTTTCTGTGGCTCTGCACTCTTTGGCCTCTCTGAACACGTCCTCCTGGTTAGGGGACGTGCTTTTTTTATAGAAAGAAGGAGTTTCCCCTCCGAAAGCGAACGTGTAACCATTCCTGATTTACCTGTAATACACAGTGTTCCGGAGCCGATCAGACTCTCCTGTCTGACCTATCCGAACTTATAGTTTTTATGGAAGGTACTTGTTATGAAGCGGCGCTCTATTTGTGGTCGTCTGTCTCTCGTCCTCTCTCTCTGCCTCGCCCCTGCCATGGTTGCGGGTCTTCCCGACTGCGTGTCGGCGCAGAAGCTCCTGCTCGGGCTACCTCAGCCTATCTTGATGCAGCGCCAACCCGTGGACGATACTCTCAGGCCCATTCCGAATGGGCCGGGTATCCAGGTGTGTGCGCCGGTCGCGCCCGGCGGAGATGTCGCATTGGCGGACTTCGGTGCAGGCTGCGGGCTGTGGCTGCAGTGGTCGATGGGCTTCCATCCGGAACTCGGGCAGACACCCCGGTGGGAGTCGGTCGGGCGCGCCTCCTCAGATCTCCATGCGCCGCGCCTGCGCCTCACGCTCACGCAGGGCGCGCAACTGGCCGGCATTCTGGGCGTGACCCATGTTGCGGTGGGTCAAATCACCGGGACCAGAACACAGTGCGTTCTCACCTACCAGCTCTATGCGGTCCCTTCTCAGAAGGCGGTCGGTGCGCCGATCAGACTGTCTGGAAGCGAGGAGCAGGTGATTGCAGCGCTGCCGGGAGCCGCGCGCACCCTGCTTACCGGACTCGGCGTGCATACGCTGCATGTCCCTGTCGACGTCGGGGCGACGGCGGCGGAGATGACGCTGCTCGGTCACTACAATATGGCGGCGGATCCGACGACAACGGCAGCGGACCAGAAGCAGATGGAGGCGCTGGATCCGAAACTGCCCCTCGCCGCCCTGCTCCTATTCGGACACGGTCCGGGACACAACGCCAAAGAGGTGGAGACGAACGCCAATCACCTCCTGGAGAAGGGCGCAGACAACTTTCTGGTGTTGGGCGTGATCTCGACGATCGCCGCAGGCCACTCGCCGGAGTTCGTGCGCCTGATGGACAGCAAAATAGCTGCGCTCCATGCGCCCAATAACAGCGTGCTGGCGTACTGGCCGCTCGCGCTGGCGCCCACGCTGGCAGCGAGAATTCCAGCCGCCCAAAAGATCGCGCGACTGGCCCCCAACTCTGCCAACGCCTGGTACACGCTGGCGCTTCATACGGCGGCGTATGCGCAGTCCATCCGGCGCTCCAGAGTCTTCGCCGCCCTGTCCGCGCAAGAGGCCGAGACACTCATCGACCTCTACGCGCAGTGGGAGCACGCCGCCGTGAAGGCCACCACGCTGGACCCCTTCTACCAGCCGGCATGGCTCGAACTGGCGACCGCCGCGACCTTCGCAAGCGATAGAGTGCGCGCCGACTCCGCCTTCTGGAAGGCGTATGCCCTGGATAAGGGCGACCACCGGGTCTATACCTGGGGCCTGGAGATGTACCAGCAGAAGTGGGGAGGGGATCCCAAAACGCTGGCCAAGGTAGCCCGTCTGATGACGACAAACCCTCTGCCTCCGAGCGCCGATCTTTACAACATGGGCCTGGAGTTGCGCAGCGCAGGATTCCCCGACGACGCCAATGTCATGTTTCGCAGAGCCGTTGTTATGGCGCGCGGCTGGGTAGCACAGACCCCCAAGGAGAGCTACTACCATTTTCTGCTGGGCACCTTTCTGAACGAGTTGGGATCTCTTCCGGAAGCCGAGACGGAGTTCAAGACCGCAGTCACGTTGAATCCGAATTCGCATTCGGCGCTCCTGGCTCTGGGCAAGTTCTACGAAGCGAGCCAACGCCATGCCGAAGCGATCGTTCAGATGCGGGAGGATCTCCGCGTCACCGCCGGCACGAGAGAGCAGATCGGGGCCAAGACCACTCTGGCGGAGGCGCTGCTCAACGCTAACCCGGACGGACCGTATGAGGAGCCGGAACGGCTGCTGAACGAGGTGTTGAAAGCCGCGCAGGACTGGAACCGGCCCTTCGAGGATCTCGGCTGGCTGCTGGCCCGCAAGAAGGAGTACGACGCTGCGATCGACATGTTCCGGGCGGCGGAGCGTCTGAACCCGGCCAACAATGTTCCTTACCAGGAGATTGGCCGGATCTATCGCCTGCAGTCGAAGTTCGAGGAGGCGCTCCAGGAAGGCGAAAGGGCGGTTGCTCTGGATCCAAAGAGCGCCTCCTCCCTCTCCGAACTCGCGGAGACCTACGCCGCGAAAGGCGAGGATGCCACAAGTTTGAAACTCTATCTCAAAGCGGTCGCAGTCGATCCAAAATACGCGCAGGGCCACCTCGGGCTGGGCAAACTCTACCTCAAAATGGGAAAGAAGGACGAAGCCCGCACGGAACTCAAGCGTGTGCTGACACTGAACGCCAACGCCCAGGTGAAACAGTTCGCCCAGGAACTGCTGGACAAAAACCCATGAAACCGATCGGCCTCTCCGACGGTTTGACCTGGCTCCCTGCATGGTCTCGAAGCGCTTGAACCGATAGTTATAGATGCTCATGGAAGGTGCTATAGAATGAATGGATGTTCTGTTTTGGGTCGTCTCTATGCTGCGCTCGCTGTAGGAATGACGATGGGATTGGGGCTGGGATTTGCAGCGCCTGCGTCGGCACAGGCTCCCGTTCCACCGAAAGGCGCGGATCTCAAACCGATCTCCAGTGGTCCGGGTATCCAGATCTGTGAGCCTGTCGCCGCAGGCAAGGACGGCGCGCTCGCTGACTTCGGATCCGGATGCGGGCGATGGATGCAGTGGGCTGTGGGATTCCATCCCGAACTGGGCCAGACGCCTCGCTGGGAGCTCGCGGCGCAGGCAGCCCGAGAACTCCATGTGCCGAATCTGCGGCTCTCGCTCACCCAGGGCGCCCGGTTGGTCGGCATGCTGGGCGCGACGCATGTCGCGGTGGGGCAGATTAACGGGACCAAAGCGCAGTGCTCGCTCACCTACCAGATCTACGCGATTCCCTCTCAGAAGGCGGTCGGAAAACCGATCAAACTCTCCGGGAGTGAGTTGCAGGTGATTGCAGGGCTGCCGGGAGCCGCACGTACGCTCGTAACCCTCCTGGGAGTGCACACCCCGCGTGTACCTGTTCGCGTCGGCGCGACGCCCGAAGACCTTATAGAGATCGGTCGCTACGATGTGTACGAACAGCATCCTGTGGACGCCAGACAGAAGGTCGATGTCCTGGCGCAGAAACTGCCGATCGCCACCCTGCTCTCCTTTATCAACCACAATATCGACACCCTACAGAGTTCCGGCATAAAAAACAACGCCGGTTCGCGCTCCAGTCGGGAGGCGGGCGCTCTTCGCTTGGTGGGGCAGGCGTCCGGCAACTTCCTGATGCTTGGAGCTGTTGCAACCCTCTTTCCTACGCCCTCGGAGGCGCTTAAACGTTCGATAGACAGCAAGGTAGCCGCCATGGCTGCGCCCCATAATGCGGTGTTGGCGTTCTGGGGGATCGCGCGTGCTCACACGCCGCCAGAGGCCGTCAAGGCGGCCCAACGACTGGTGCTGATGGCCCCACAATCTGCCTCTGCCTGGAAGATGCTGGCCACAAAACATCTCGAGTACATGCATGCCGTTCGAGAGGGACGCGCCTTTTCCCACCTGAGCGCAGAAGATCAAGTCAAACTCAATGAGATCTATAACAACGGTTTGCAGGCCGCCTCTCAGGCTGCGCAGTTGGATCCGGACGATCCGGAGGCCTGGATCAGAGTGACGGTAGCCGCCAAGTTCGCGAGCGAGTCAGAGCGATCCTACGAGGCTTTCTGGAAAGCGCACGACCTGAATCCCAACGACCCCCGGATATACCAGGAGGGCATCGATCTCTATATGCCCAAGTGGCAAGGTGACCGCGAAATGCTGCTCAAAGTGGTCCACCTTGCCATGACGGCGAACTATCCCTCCAACTTCTACGCCTACGCTCTGGGCCTCTCGCTCCAGGACGCCGGCTTCACGGCCGAAGCGAAAACCATGTTCGACCGCGCTTTTGTCCAGGCCCAGGAGATGGTTCGCAAGGACCCGAACTACGCGGCGGGCCATGGGAGACTGGGCACCTCTCTGCTGGACCGACAGCGCTACCCCGAGGCAGACGCAGAACTTAACATTGCGATCCAACTGGACCCGGAACTCCAGGGAGTGCACCAACAACTCGCCAAACTCTGTAAAAGTCAGAAGCGATACCCGGAAGAGATCGCTCAGTTGCGCGAGGTCGTTCGGATTGCAAGCACCCTGGAGACAAAGATCAGTCTGGCGGAGGCGATCATCACCGATCTCCCCATCAACCAGTGGGAGGAGGCCGAGAAGATACTGCGCGGCGTGCTGAAGACAGAACCCGACAACGTCGATGCCAATGGGGATCTGGGCTGGGTGATGATCAACCGCAAGGATTACCCTGCCGCCATCGCCTTCTACCGCGTCGCGGCAAAAATGCAGCCGGGCAACGGCGAGCCTCATCAAGTGATGGGAAAACTCTATCGCCTCCAGTCGAAATTCGACGACGCCATCCGAGAAGGAGAGATGGCAGTCGCCCTCTCCCCAGACAGCTACCAGGCGACGGCCGAGCTCGTGGAGACCTACACGGCAATAGGAGACAACGACGCAGCCGTCAAAACGTATCAACGCTTGATCGCGATCTTTCCGACCGCCGCAAGAACTCATTTTGATCTGGGCACGTTCTACGGGAAGATAGGAAAGAGAGCCGAGGCACGGGCAGAACTCCAACGCGCGCTTACGCTGTCGGTGACTCCCGAAGGGAAAAAAATGATTCAGGAGGCACTGGATAAAACGCAGTGACATGAGGTCTTTTTCTATGTATTTGTGTTCTACTTCCGGTCGTCTCTCTGCTATAGCAGGCAGCATGGCGGCTATGGCGCTTTGGCTGGGATTAGCCGCCCCTCTGTCGGCGCAGCGTAGATCTCCCCTGCCGGATCTCTCCCGCGCTTTCGCGGAGGAGCTGAAACCGATTCCGAATGGACCGGGTGTTCAGATCTGTGAGCCGATTGCAGCGGCAGGAACCGACGCGACTCTAGCGGACTTCGGGGCCGGATGCGGAGAGTGGTTGCAGTGGGCGATGGGCTTCCATCCCGAGCTCGGCCAGACTCCCCTCTGGCAGTTATCCGACCGGGCTCAGGAGGAGCTTCATGTGCCGCGCCTGCGCCTCTCCCTCTCCCAGGGCGCCGGTCTGGTGCGCGTCATGGGCGTCACCCATACCGCTCTCGGCCGGATCTCCGGGACGCCGCAACGATGTGCGCTCACCTATCAACTCTACGCTCTTCCCGCGCAGAAACCGATCGGAACCTCTCTCAAACTCGTCGGAAGCGAGACAGAGGTGATCGCGCAGTTGCCGCAGGCGGCCCGCACCCTGCTCAGCGGCCTGGGAGTGGTGAAAACGCATGTGCCGGCCAGCGTCGGCGCAACTCCCGCGGAGCTGACGGCGACCGGGCACTATCCCTGGTACTACGATCAAAAACCGACCGAGGCGGAGCAGAAGCAGATCAACGCGTTGGGCCAGAGATTTCCCCTCGCCGCCCTGCTCTCCTTCGAACACCTTCAAGGAGTGACCGTCCAGGCACGGGAGGAGGCCGCGCGGCATCTGCTGGAGCAGACCTCCGGCAACTTCCTGGTGTTCGGCTCTGTCGCCAGCCACAGCCCCGGCTCGACCGAGGATTTCATCCGCTTTATGAACATCCAGGCGGCGGTGTTCGGCGCTTCGAACAATCAGGCGCTCGCCTACTGGATGGCCCCGCTCAAGCCGGGGGTGGAGGATGCGGTTCGAACCAGTCAGCGCCTTGTGCGCCTGGGGCCACGCTCTTCTACGGTCTGGTATCTTCTGGCGCAGGCGTATGGCGAGCAGGCGGGATCCATCCGCAAAGGACAGTACTTCGACGCCCTCTCTGCGGAGGAGGCGAAGACAGTTACCAGCCTCTACCCCCGCTGGGTGTATGCTGCGGTTCAGGCGACCACGCTCGATCCCTCCTACCAGAAGGCCTGGAGCGAACTGGCGGAGGCCGCGACCTTCGCCGGCGATTCGGAGCGCGCCGACGGCGCGTTCTGGAAGGCGTACGCTCTGGATAAGAGTGACATGAACCTCTATATGTGGGGTCTGGAGATGTATCAGGAGAAGTGGGGCGGCGATCCCAAAACGCTCGCCAAAGTCGCCCATCTGACGATGGTTGCGCCCTTTCCTCCCGACGCCAATTTCTATGGACTGAGCACGGAACTCCGTGAAGCCGGTTTCCTCACGGAGGCGAAGGCCATGAACGCGCGGGCCATCGTTCAGGCGCGCGCCAGGGTGCGCCTCCATCCGAAAGACAGCGAGGCCCACACCTCCCTGGGGTCCTTCATGCTGGAACAACAGCAGTATGACGAGGCGGAAGCCGAGTTGAAAACCGCGATTCAACTGGAGCCGGATTCCGAGAAGGCGCACTATCAACTCGGTAAGATCTACCAGATCTACAACCGCTGGCCGGAGGCGATCGCACAGTACCGGGAGGGCGTTCGCATCTCCACCGGTCTCGGGCATCGCCCGGAGGATAGTTTTCTCTCCAAAATGGCTCTGGCGGAAGTTCTGAGCTATAACACGGTCGATGGCCACTATGAGGAGGCCGTCAAGCTGCTCCGTGAACTGATGAAATTGGAGCCCGACGCTTCCCGGCTCTACACGGATCTGGGTTGGATCATGAACCGTCAGGGACAGCCGGATGCCGCGATCACGCTCCTGTCTACCGCCGCGCGACTCACGCCGGACTCCGCCATTGCGCATCTGGAGTTGGGCCGGGCCTATCGCCTCCAGTCGAAACTCGACGAGGCTCTGCGCGAAGGCGAACTGGCGATCACGCTCGAACCACAAAACTACTGGGCGCTTGCCGAGCTTGCGGAGACCTACTCGGCGCGCGGAGACGGCGAGGCAGGCGTCAAGATGCAGCGCCAGGCGATCGCAACGACGCCGGGATTCGCACAGTCCTACTTCGATCTGGGTCGAATCTATCTCAAGATGGGGAAAAAGGCCGAAGCCCGCGCGGAACTCCAGCGCGTTCTGACCCTGAACCCCAGCCCGACTTTGCAAAAGTCCACGCAGGATCTGCTGGACAAAAACCCCTGAGGTGCGTTCTACGGAAGGTGATATTGATGAACCGGTTCTCTATTTCTGCGCGTCCTGCGATCTTCACCGGCCTGGCAACGGCGCTGGCGCTTTCGATAGGCTTCGCCTGCCCTGCCTCGGCCCAGCGCCAGGATGCCGACGAAGATCTCAAACCGATCGCCAGCGGGCCGGGCATCCAGGTCTGTGAGCCTGTCGCGCCGGACGGCAATATCGCGCTCACCGAATTCGGGGCCGGGTGTGGGCAGTGGCTGCAGTGGTCGATGGGTTTTCACCCCGAACTCGGGCAGACGCCTCGCTGGGAGTCGGCCGTACGCGCGTCCAAAGAGCTGCATGCGGCGCGTCTGCGCCTCACGCTCGCACAGGCCAACCGGTTGGTTTCGATCCTGGGCGTCACGCACATCGCGGTCGGCAAGATCACCGGCGCTCCGGCGAAATGCCTGCTCACCTATCAGCTCTATAATGCCTCGACACAGAAAGCGATCGGCTTGCCGATCAAACTGACCGGGAGTGAAACGCAGGTGATCGCGCAACTGCCGCAGGCGGCCCGTACCCTCCTCGCCGGCCTGGGAGTGACAAAGCCGCATGTGCCTGCGAGTGTTGGAGCAACGCCTGCCGAACTGACCGAGATCGGGCACTACAACTGGTATGCGCCCGCCTCGCAGACAGAGACCGACCAGCCCCAGATGGATGCCTTGAGCAAGAAGCTGCCCCTGGCCACTCTGCTCTCGTTTGTGCATCACAATGTGGGCACGAACCAAGACAAATATACGGCGGCCCGTCGCCTGATCGGGCAGGCGTCGGGTAACTTTCTGATGCTGGGCGCTGTGGCGGTCGCGATCGGCCACGCTCCGGACGACTTCGCGCGTTCGGTAGCAGCCCAGATGACGCCGCCTGGGGGAGCGAACAATGCGCTTCTGACCTACTGGGCGATCGCTCGGGCGACCACGGTGGAGGAGGGCCTCCAGGCGACGCTGCGGCTCGTGCAGCTTTCTCCCCGCTCCGCGAGCGCCTGGAACCTCCTGACACAGAAATATGCCGACTTTGCGCAGTCGATTCGGCTCGGTCGCCCCAGCTCTAAACTGTCCGGGCTGGAGCGTCAGAAACTGCAGGGCCTCTATTTTCGAGGAGCGGCCGCCGCCACACAGGCGACAGAACTCGACCCGGAATTTGCGGACGCCTGGTTTAACCTCTCTTCCGCCGCGGCTTTCGCAAACGATCGGGAACGCGCCGATACCGCGTTCTGGAAGGCGTTGGATCTGGAGCCAGGCAATACCCGGTTCTACGACTGGGGACTGGAGATGTTCCAGCCCAAGTGGTACGGCGATCGCGAGAGTCTGGCGAAAGTAGCCCGAATGGCCACTACGGCGGTCTTTCCTCCCAACGCCGATCTTTACACCCTCGGGTTAGAACTTCAGGCCGCAAAGTTTCCGGAGGAGGCAAAAACGCTGTTCGCCCGCGCGATCGCGCAGTCCCGCGAACAGGTCCGTCAGCGTCCGAAGGATTCCAACGCCCACCTGATGCTGGGCTATGCTCTCAAAGAACAGGAGCAGTATCCGGAGGCCGAAACTGAACTAAAAACTGCGATCCAACTGGATCCGGCCATTGCGGGCAACTACTACCAGCTCAGTCAGGTGTACTCCCAGCAGAAGAAGTATCCTGAAGCCGCCGCGCAGTTGCGAGAGTATATTCGTCGCACGGACGATCCCAGCGAAAAGAGAAATCTCGCCACTCTGCTGCTCTATAACATGAATACCGACCAGCTTGACGAGCCTGAAAAGCTGTTGCGGGAGGTCATCAAGGCGCAGCCGAACTGGTCTCAGCCTCATGCGGATCTGGCCTTTATCCTGACAAAGAAAAAGGCGTACGATGCCGCCCTGGCGGAGTATACGGTCGTGTCGCGTCTGATGCCGGGCGAGAGCAGTTTCCATCGGGAGATGGGCGTTATCTACCGGATTCAGGCGAAATACGACGATGCGATTCGAGAAGGGGAGATGGCGAGGGCGCTGGAGCCGAAGAACTATCTCGGGCTGAACGCGCTGGCCGAGAGCTACGCGGCGGCGGGAGATACCGATACCAGTATCAAAACGTATCAGCAGTCGTGCGCGGCGGCGGCGGGTATGGGGGTGAGCCACCTCGCGCTGAGCAGAGTCTATCTGAAGGTGGGCAAAAAGGCGGAAGCCCGCGCCGAACTGGAGAGCGCTCTCAAACTGTATCTCAGTCCGGAAGAGAAGCAAACGGTCCAGGACCTGCTGGACAAGAATCCCTGAATTCCCCTCCTGTTAATCCTGTAATTCCGTCCAACCCTCCCCTGGCCCCTCCTTCTAAAGGAGGGGGAACAGGCAGGAAGCCCCCTCCTTGCGAAGGAGGGGGTTGGGGGAGGTTTTAGACAGGATCAACAGGATTTACAGAATCAGCTTTCGATGGTTGGGTATGTTTACTACACTCTGTTCCGCTGGTGTGATGAGGTGTGAAGATGAATCTATTCTCTGCTTTTGGTCGTCTTTCGGTGATGGCGGGTGTTGCGATGGCATTGGCAGTGGGGTTGGGAGGGGGCGATGCAGCGTCGGCTCAGAAGAGATCTTCTCCGCCAAAGAAGCAACTCGATCCCCCTAAGAAGCCTGACCCGTTTGCGCAGGAGTTCAAACCGATCCCCAGTGGACCGGGCATTCAGATCTGTGAACCGGCTGCACAGGCAGGAACCGATGCCGCACTCGCGGATTTTGGAGCCGGTTGCGGACTGTGGCTGCAGTGGACCATGGGTTTCCATCCTGAACTGGGACAGACGCCTCGTTGGGAACAGGTCTACCGGGCAGAGAAAGAGCTGCATGTGCCACGCGTACGCATCTCTCTGGCCCAGAGCGCCGGTCTCTATCAGGTGATGGGTGTCACGCATGTCGCCCTCGGCCAGATCTCCGGGACTCCCGAGAGATGCGTACTCTCCTATCAACTCTATGCGATGCCGGGGCAGAAAGCGGCGGGAAATCCCATCAAAGTGGAGGGCACGGAGGAGCAGATCCTCGCGCAGTTGCCGCAGGTGGCCCGCACACTTCTTACCGGCCTGGGCGTCCAGAAACTGAAGGTACCTGCGAGCGTTGGCGCAACCCCTGCAGAGCTTACCACCACCGGACACTATCCCTGGTACCGTGATCAGCAGCCCACTGAGGCGGATCAGAAGCAGATCGATGCACTGGCCCGGAAATTTCCCCTGGCGGCCCTCCTCTCCTTTACACGCTACGGCGCGGCAAATGTCCAGGCGCAGCAGGAGACCGCGCGCCATCTTCTGGAGCAGAACTCCGGCAATTTTCTGGTGGTGGGCATCATCGCCACCTATATTGGCAGTCCCACAGAAGAGTTCGCCCGTTTCGTGGACAGTCAGGTTGCTGCTATGAACGCGCCGAACAATATGGCGCTCGCTTACTGGGCCGGCACGCGCGCCAATACACCAGAGGAGAAGTTGAAAGCCAAGGTGCGAATCGTACGCCTGGCCCCGCACTCCTCGACGGCCTGGAATGTTCTGGCGTACCAGTATGCGGACAGTCAGGAGGCGATTCGCCTCTCGCGTTTCTTTTCCGCCATCACTCCGCCGGAGGTAGAGAAGCTGCTGCCCATGTATGAGAGATGGGTCTACGCCGCAACCCAGGCGACGACCCTCGACCCGGAGTACGCGGACGCCTGGCGTGAACTGGCCGTCGCGACCAGCTTCGCCAGCACTTCGGAGCGCGCGGACGCCGCCTTCTGGAAGTCTTACGCTCTGGATAAGAGCGACATGAACCTCTATATGTGGGGCCTGGAGATGTATCAGACAAAATGGGGAGGCAACCCCAAGGCGCTGGCCAAAGTGGCGCGTCTGGCGACGGAAGCCCCCTTTCCGGAGAACGCCGACTTCTTCCGATTGGGAACTGAACTCCGCGGCACCGGCTTCGGCCTCGAAGCCAAATCCATGATCGCCCGCGCCATCGTTCAGGCGCGCAGCGCCGTCCGCCGCTATCCGCAAAACGGCGATGCGCATGCGACTCTGGGCTACTACCTGAACGATCAGCAACAGGTTGAGGAGGCCGAAACCGAACTGAAGACCGCGGTTCAACTCAACCCCAATTCCGATACCGGACATTTCCAACTCGGCAAACTCTACCAGGCGAGCAAGCGCTGGCCGGAGGCGATCGCGGAGTATCGGGAGGACGTACGCATCCTGACCGGCTCTGGAAGTAACCCCAAAGGCGGATTCACAGCCAGGCTTGCGCTGGCGGAGGCGTTGACGGCGAATCCGGCAGATCCTCAATACGAAGAAGCGGAAAAGCTGCTCAACGACCTGTTGAAGCAGGAGCCTAACTCCTACCGCCCCAACGCGGATCTCGGCGCGCTGCTGTCTCGGCGGGGACAGTACGACGCGGCAATCGATCTTCTGCGGACCGCGGCACGCCTTGCACCAAGCAACAATTTCGCGCCTCGGGAGATCGGCAAGGCGTACCGACTCATGTCGAAATTCGACGAGGCCGTCAAGGCAGGGGAAGAGGCGGTCGCGATGTCTCCCAAAGACTACTATGCGCTCACCGAACTGGCCGAGACCTACGCTGCCAGGGGAGACAACGCTTCGAGCCTCAAGATGCGCAAACGCGCGGTCGATGCCTTTCCGAACTTCGCGCAGGGCCATTTCAATCTCGGCAAACTCTATCTCCTCATGGAGAAGAAGGACGAAGCCAGAGCGGAACTCAAACGCGTTCTGGAACTGAATGCTTCCGCCGAACTGCGAAAGTCCGCTCAGGAGCTTCTGGACAAGAATCCCTGAATGCCCTCCTGTTAATCCTGTAATCCTGTCCAGGAGAAATGCATTTTAGACAGGATTAACAAGATC
>Ga0070658_10001725_pt1 | contig 18445 bp, 13 predicted proteins | sample KBSC13metaG_FD_64664 | JGI IMG/M metagenome (GOLD analysis project Ga0070658, IMG submission 64664) | Corn rhizosphere microbial communities from Kellogg Biological Station, Michigan, USA - KBS C1-3 metaG | ecosystem: Host-associated > Plants > Roots > Rhizosphere > Soil ...
CCTGACCTGACCTGGCCGGCGCTTCCCTGGCCGCCGCCCCGGCGACTACGGGGTGTCGGCCGCCGTCGCACCGGTCAGCGTGAGCAGCCGGTCGCGCAGCTCGTCGAGCTGGGCGCGGATCTCGTCGCGCTGGGTGCCGAGCCGCTCGACCTCCTCGCGAGCGGCCCGCAGCATGGCATCGGCCTGAACCCGGGCGTCCTCGGTGATCGTCTGTGCCCGCTGCCGGGCATCGTCCAGCACCGCCTCGGCCCGGTCCTGCGCCGCGCTGCTGATGCGGCTGGCGTCGTGCTCGGCGTCCCGGAGCAGCTCGTGGCGGCGCGCGGCGACCTCCTGCTCGAGCCGGGCGACCTCGGCGCGGGCGTCGGCGGTCTCCTGCCGGGCGGCGGTCCGGATCGCGGTCGCCTCCTCCTCGGCCAGCGCGAGGATGCGGGCGACCCGCCGGCCCAGTCCTGCGTAGGACCCGGCGTCGTCAGGCTCGACCTGCGCGGGCACGGCCTCCTGCTGCCGCCGGAGCTCGGCGGCCTCGGCCCGCGCGGCCTCGGCGGCTTGTTCCGACCGGGCGAGGAGAGCCTCCACCGCCTCGAGATGGTGGTCGACCTGGACGCGGTCGTAGCCGCGCAGCACGACGTCGAAGCCGCGCTGCGAGCCGTCGCCGTCCATCAGGTCGGAGGTGGGGGGCGGAATCTGGGCACGGGTGACCGGGTGACTCATGTGGCCCGGTCTTCCCGGCGTACGCCGCGGTGTATCACTCATCGGCCGGCGGCCTGGACCAGCTCGGTCAGGACACCGCCGACGCTCTTCGGGTGCAGGAACGCGATCGAGGCGCCCATCGAGCCGTGCCGCGGCCGCTCGTCGACCAGCCGGACGCCCTTGCCGCTCAGATCGGCGAGCGCGGCGGCGACGTCGTCGACGCCGTAGCCGATGTGGTGCACGCCCTCGCCGTTGCGGGCGAGGAACTTCCCGACCGGCGTGTCCTCGGCGAGCGGCGCGAGCAGCTGCACGTACGACCCGCCGTTCGGTCCGTCCGCGACGACGAGCATCGCCTCGCGCACGCCCTGCGCCTCGTTGGTTTCGCGCGACACCACCGTCAGCCCGAACGTCGACTCGTAGAACTGTGCGCTCTGCTCGAGGTCGCGGACGGCGATCCCGACGTGGTCGATGCGGGTGAACACTGCGCGCTCCTCGGCTCGACGGCGTACCGGCTGACTATCGTGGCAGCACACCCCGCACGTCGCTGGAGGCCCTCATGCCAGGCTCGGTCATCGTCTCCGGCGCACGCACGCCGATCGGGCGCCTGCTGGGCGGGCTGAAGGACTTCCAGGCTGCGGATCTCGGCGGGGTCGCGATCGCGGCGGCGCTGCAGCGTGCCGGCATCGCCGGTGACCAGGTCGACTACGTGATCATGGGGCACGTGCTCCAGGCCGGCGCGGGCCAGATCACCGCCCGGCAGGCCGCGGTCAAGGGCGGCGTGCCGATGACGGTGCCGGCGCTCACGGTCAACAAGGTGTGCCTGTCCGGGCTCGACGCCATCGCGCTGGCCGATCAGCTGATCTCCGTCGGGGAGTACGACGTCGTCGTCGCGGGCGGCATGGAGTCGATGACCAACGCGCCGCACCTGCTGCCCGGCGCTCGTGCTGGTTACCGCTACGGCAACGGCACGCTCGTCGACTCCATGGCACATGACGGGTTGTTCTGCGCCTTCGACCAGTGCTCGATGGGTGAGTCGACCGAGCGGTACAACGCCCGGCTCGGCATCAGCCGCGAGGAGCAGGACGAGTTCTCCGCCCGCTCGCACGAGCGGGCCGCCGCCGCCGCCAAGAACGGCCTGTTCGACGACGAGGTCGTCCCCGTCCTGATCCCGCAGCGCAGGGGCGACCCGGTGCCGTTCACCGAGGACGAGGGCGTGCGCGCCGACACCACGGTCGAGTCGCTGGGCCGGCTGCGCCCGGCGTTCGCCCCCGACGGCACGATCACCGCGGGCTCGGCCTCCCAGATCTCCGACGGCGGATGCGCCGTCGTCGTCATGTCGCGGGCCAAGGCGGCGGAGCTCGGCGCGCCGGTGCTCGCCGAGGTCGGCGCGCACGGGGTGGTCGCCGGACCCGATGCGAGCTTGCAGTCCCAGCCGGCCAACGCCATCGCGAAGGCCCTCGGCCGCGAGGGGCTCTCGCCGGCGGACCTCGACCTGCTCGAGATCAACGAGGCGTTCGCCTCGGTCGCGATCCAGTCGATGCGCGAGCTGGGCGTCGGGGCGGAGCGGGTCAACGTCAACGGCGGCGCCATCGCGCTCGGCCACCCCATCGGCATGTCCGGTGCCCGTCTCGCGCTCACCCTCGCCCTCGAGCTGCGCCGCCGCGGTGGTGGTCTGGGCGCGGCCGGGCTGTGCGGCGGCGGCGGCCAGGGTGACGCTCTGCTGCTGCGGGTGCCGGCGGCGTGAGAGCCGCCCCCGCAGACGTCTCCGAACTGGTCGAGCGCGCGGTCAAGGGTGAGGCGCGCGCGGTTGCCCGGCTGATCTCCCTGGTCGAGGACGCCTCGCCGCTGCTGCGCGAGGCCATGGCCGCTCTCGCGCCGCACACCGGCCACGCCCGGGTCATCGGGCTGACCGGCTCGCCCGGAGTCGGCAAGTCGACGTCGACCAACGCGCTGGTGGGGGAGTACCGCTCCCGGGGGTTGCGGGTCGGGGTCCTCGCGGTCGATCCGTCGTCGCCGTTCTCGGGCGGGGCGCTGCTCGGTGACCGGGTGCGGATGCAGGACCACGCGACCGACTCCGGCGTCTACATCCGCTCGATGGCCTCGCGCGGGCACCTCGGCGGCCTCGCCTGGACCACGCCGCAGGCCCTGCGGGTGCTCGACGCCGCCGGCTGCGACGTCGTGCTCGTCGAGACGGTGGGGGTTGGCCAGGCCGAGGTCGAGATCGCCTCGCTCGCCGACTCCACCGTCGTGCTGGTCGCTCCCGGCATGGGCGACTCGATCCAGGCCGCGAAGGCCGGGATCCTCGAGGTCGCCGACGTGTTCGTCGTCAACAAGGCCGACCGCGACGGCGCCGACGCCACCGCGCGCGACCTGCGCCACATGCTCTCGCTCGGCGACCGTACCGAGGGTTCCTGGGTGCCGCCGATCGTCAAGACCGTCGCGTCTCGCGGTGAGGGCGTTGCCGAGGTGGTCGACGCGCTGGAGCGCCACGATGCCTGGCTGCGCTCGAGCGGCCGCCTCGACGCCCGCCGACGCGAGCGGGCGGCCGACGAGGTCGAGGCCATCGCGGTGACGTCGCTGCGGGAGCGGATGGGTGACCTGCGCGGCGGTCGGCTGCTCGACACGCTCGCGGGGCGCGTCGTGGCCGGGGAGATCGACCCGTACGCCGCCGCCGACCAGCTCGTCGCCGGCGTGACCGGCTGATCCCGGTGGCTACGACGCGTCGCGGGCGCTGCGCCCGAGCTGGTCGAGCACGTCGCTGGACCACCGGCCGACGAACTCGCTGATCGCCGCGTCGAGCGCGGCGGCCAGCTCGGTGTCGACCGCGACCCGGGCGAGCGGGCGCAGCCGCTCGACGAGGGACGCGAGCGCCGGCAGCTCGGCGTCGCTGGGCATCCAGCCCGGGCCGTGCGCGTCGATGACGTGACCGGCCACGGTCGCGACGAAGTCGTCGGCGACCGCGCTGACGCGCTCGCGCAGCCGCGCCGCGAGGTCGAGCACGTCGCCGAGGGGGATGCCGATCGCCACCAGCTCGGCGCCGGCGCGCAGCAGCCGCGGGTTCGGCACCCGGTAGCGGTCGCCCTCGGGCACCAGCAGGCCGAGCTCGATCGACCGCTCGGTGGCGCGCGGGTCGTCGCTGCCGAACATCGTGACCAGCTCGTCGTAGGTCAGGTAGGCCGGGATCTCCCCCGAACCCGGCGCGAGCAGCGCCGCCTCCAGGCCGAGGACCCGGCCCAGGTCGTCACCGGCCTCCCACGAGCGGACGAAGTCGGCGATGTGCGCAGAGGTGTAGCCGCGGTCGAGCAGGCGCCCGATCAGCCGGAGCCGGCCGAGATGCGTGTCGTCGTAGAGGCCGGTGCGGCCGACCCGGCGGGGCGGCGGCAGCAGCCCGCGCTCCTGGTAGGCGCGCACGTTGCGCACGGTCATGTCCGCGGCCCGGGCGAGCTCGTCGATGCGGTAGTCGGTCATCACCCGTCCCTCGGCGGCTGTGACGCAACGAACATACCACGAAGCCTTGTGCCATTGACGAATGGCACCTTTAATCATGGGTAGGTAGTGACCGACGCGACGAGAGGAACCGACATGACCGCCGCGATGACCACCCAAGAGATCGCCGACGCTCCCGTCGTGGCGCGCATCCGCGACCGCCAGCGGACCGGAGAGCGGCTGCTGCGTTCGGCGCAGAAGCTGTCCTTCGACCCGATGACCGAGATCGACTGGGACGCGCCGCTGGCGCCGGACCGCTACTTCGAGGCCCCGCACCGGTGCTCGCTCTACGGCACGACGCTGTGGGACGGCCTGACCGAGGAGCAGCGCATCGAGCTGACCAAGCACGAGGTCGCGAGCATCGCCAGCGTCGGCATCTGGTTCGAGGAGATCCTCATGCAGATGCTGCTGCGCTACGCCTACGACCGCGACGCCACCCGCAGCGACATCCAGTGGACGCTGACCGAGATCGGCGACGAGTGCCGCCACTCGGTGATGTTCGCCAAGATGATCGCGAAGTTCGGCGCGCCGGCGTACGGCGTGTCGCGGTTGTCGCACGAGCTCGGCCGGCTGTTCAAGACCACGTCCGACGGCGTACTGACCTTCGCCGGCACGATGTACGTCGAGGAGATCCTCGACGCCTTCCAGCGTGAGGCGATGGACGACGACGCGCTGCAGCCGCTGGTGCGGCAGGTGTCGCGCATCCACGTCATCGAGGAGGCGCGGCACATCAGCTACGCGCGGGAGGAGTCGCTGCGCGCCTGGGCGGGGCGCAACCGTGTCGCCAAGGCCTACGACCGGCTGATGCTGGGTCTCGTCATCGAACGGGCCACCAGCGCGCTGGTCAACCCGCGGGTCTACGCCACCGTCGGGCTCGACCCGCAGCAGGCCGCGGCCGCCGCCGAGGCCAACCCGCACTGGCGTGCCACCAAGCGCTGGGCCGCCGAGAAGGTGCTCGGGGTCTTCCGCGACGCCGGTCTCATCGGCCCCGAGAACGAGTGGCTGCTGCGTCACGCCGGCGTCGTCTGACCTGCCGCTCTTGGCGGTGATCCACGCGCCGCGGCCGCGCGGCCCGCGTAGCCTGCAGGCGTGGACGCTGAGGAGATCGAGGCGGGTCGTCGGCGCTGGCGGGAGCGGTATGCGGCTGCACCCAAACGCGACGCGGATTTCACGACGTTGTCCGGGGTGGAGGTGGATCCGGTCTACGGGCCGGTGCCGGGCGTGTCGGTGCCGGGGTTCGAGCGGATCGGCTGGCCGGGGGAGTTCCCGTTCACCCGGGGTCTGTATGCGACGGGTTATCGGGGTCGGCCGTGGACGATCCGGCAGTTCGCGGGGTTCGGTAACGCGGCGCAGACCAACGAGCGCTATCGGATGATCCTGGCTGCTGGTGGTGGCGGGTTGTCGGTGGCGTTCGACATGCCGACGTTGATGGGCCGCGACTCCGATGACGCGCGGGCGCTTGGTGAGGTGGGGCATTGCGGGGTGGCGATCGACTCGGCGGCGGACATGGATGTGCTGTTCGCCGGCATCCCGCTGGGTGAGGTCACGACGTCGATGACGATCTCGGGTCCGGCGGTGCCGATCTTCTGCATGTACCTGGTCGCCGCCGAGCGTCAGGGGGTGGACCTGTCCGCGCTGGACGGCACGTTGCAGACCGACATCTTCAAGGAGTACATCGCGCAGAAGGAGTGGCTGTTCGGCCCGGAGCCGCACCTGCGGCTGATCGGTGACCTGATGGCCTTCTGCGCGGCGCAGATCCCCCGTTACAAGCCGGTCAGCGTGTCGGGCTACCACATCCGGGAGGCCGGGTCGACCGCCGCGCAGGAGCTCGCGTACACCCTCGCGGACGGGTTCGCCTACGTGGAGCTGGGTCTGTCCCGTGGGCTGGACGTGGACACCTTCGCTCCGGGCCTGTCGTTCTTCTTCGACGCGCACGTCGACTTCTTCGAGGAGATCGCGAAGTTCCGGGCGGCGCGCCGTATCTGGGCGCGCTGGCTGCGTGACGTCTACGGCGCAAAGACCGAGCGGGCGCAGTGGCTGCGGTTCCACACCCAGACCGCCGGGGTGTCGTTGACGGCGCAGCAGCCGGACAACAACATCACCCGCACCGCGATCGAGGCCCTCGCCGCGGTGCTCGGCGGCACGAACAGCCTGCACACGAACGCGCTGGACGAGGTGCTCGCCCTGCCGTCGCAGAAGGCGGCGGAGATCGCGTTGCGCACCCAGCAGGTGATCGCCGAGGAGACCGGGGTGATGAACGTCGCCGACCCGCTGGGCGGCTCCTGGTACGTCGAAGCCTTGACCGACGAGATGGAACGCCAGGCCGAGGCGATCTTCGCCCGGATCAAGGACATGAGCGCCGACGGGTCGATGACCGCCGGCATCCTGCGCGGCATCGAGGACGGCTGGTTCATGGCCGAGATCGCCGACGCGGCGTTCGTCTACCAGCAGCAGCTGGAGAAGGGCGAGAAGAAGGTCGTCGGCGTCAACGTCGCCACCGACAGCGCGGTCGGCGCCCTGGACATCCTGCGCGTCTCCCACGAGGTCGAGGTCGAGCAGCGCCGGGTGCTCGCCGACCGGCGGGCCGCCCGCGACCAGGCCGCCGTCGACACCGCCCTCGAGCGCATGGTCGAGGCCGCCCGCAGCGACGCGAACATGGTCCCCGCCATGCTGGAGGCGGCCCGCGCCGAAGCCACCCTCGGCGAGATCTGCGACGCCCTACGCGCCGAGTGGGGCACCTACATGGAGCCCCCGAGGTTCTGACCGCGAGGCGGCCCCCGTCGCACCGGGTGTCCTCCCGGCGAGACGGGCGCCGGCCTCTGGCGGGGAGCCGGGCGGAGCGGTTCGTCCGGGTAGGGCGCCGGGACCTGCATTCGCGGCGGGTGCCTCAACACGTTGACGGCGTGCCAGATCACGCGGACCAGCATCAGCATGATGCGGTTCCCATCATCGGCGGGCTGCCTGTTCAGCCCGGGCCCGCTGGTTCTTCCCGGCCCTGCGCTGTCGGGCAACCGCCGGCAAGGCGACTGTCACCCCCGCGGTCGCCGGGGGTCAGAACCGCTCCGGCGCCCGTGCGCGCAACGCGGCGCCCGTCCGTGCGCTCGAGGGAGGCTGCGGCGGATCCGCGGGATTCTCCTCGACCCCGCCGGGGTTGGATATCGGTATGAGCATGCGACCAGGCGACATCAGCCTGCCCGGAGCGGTCGACCTGTCGGGCTTGCGCAACCGGCCCCAGCCACCGGCGGCCGGGGCGCCGGCGCCCGCGGCCGGCGGCGGCGCGGTCGTCGACGTGACCGAGGCGACGTTCGCGACCGAGGTCGTGGAGCGGTCGCAACAGGTGCCCGTGGTGCTCGACTTCTGGGCCTCCTGGTGCGGGCCGTGCCGGCAGCTCAGCCCGGTGCTCGAGAAGCTCGCGACCGAGAGCGGCGGCGCCTGGGTGCTGGCGAAGATCGACTGCGACGCCAACCCTCGGCTCGCCCAGGCGGCCGGGGTGCAGGGCATCCCGGCGGTCAAGGCCGTCATCGACGGCGCGATCGTCTCGGAGTTCACCGGCGCGCTGCCCGAGCCGCAGGTCCGCCAGTGGCTCGACGAGGTCATGGCCTTCGCCGGGAAGCAGGGCGACGGCGCAGCCGCGGACCCGGCCGGTCCGGCGCTGGACCCGGCCTACGACGTCGCGGAGCAGGCCCTCGCTAGCGGTGACGTGGACGCGGCGCGGGCGGCGTACCAGGAACTCGTCGACCGTGACCCGACGGATGCCCTGGCGAAGACGGCGCTCGCCCGGGTCGACCTGATCGCCCGGGCCCGCGGCTACGACCAGCAGGCGGTGCGCAACCGCGCGGCAGACTCACCCGACGACGTCGAGGCGCAGTGCGCGGTCGCCGACCTCGACCTGGCCGTCGGTCACGTCGAGGACGCCTTCTCCCGGCTGATCGACGTCGTCCGCCGGGGTCCCGGGGCCGAGCGCGACCGTGCCCGCGCGCACCTGCTGTCGCTCTTCGACATCCTCGAGCCCGAGGATCCGCGGCTCGCGAAGGCCCGCCGCGACCTCGCGTCCGCGCTGTTCTAGCGCCGCGCCGCGCTCAGGCGGGTGGGCCCACCAGCCAGAGCGTGCCGAGGGGCGGCACCCGCAGCGTGGCGGACGCGGGCTGGCCGTGCCAGGGATCCGCGACGGCGCGGACGACGCCCATGTTGCCGACGCCGCTGCCCATGTAGACGTCGGCGTCGGTGTTGACCGCCTCGATCCAGTCGCCGACGCGGGGCAGCCCCAGCCGGTAGCCCTCGTGCGGCACGGCGGCGAAGTTCGCCACGCAGGCGAGCACCGACCCGTCGTCGCCCACCCGCAGGAAGGAGAAGACGTTGTTGCCCGCGTCGTTGGCGTCGATCCAGTGGAAGCCCTCCGGCGCGGCGTCCTGCGACCACAGCGCAGCCGACTCGCGGTAGACCCCGTTGAGGTCGTGGACCAGTGCGTGGATGCCCCTGTGGTCGGGCAGGTCGAGCAGCCACCAGTCGAGCGAACGGGCCTCGGACCACTCGGCGATCTGGCCGAACTCGCTGCCCATGAAGAGCAGCTGCTTGCCGGGGTGCGCCCACATGTAGGCGAGCATCGCCCGCAGGTTGGCCAGCTGCTGCCAGCGGTCACCCGGCATCTTCGACAGCAGGGAGCCCTTGCCGTGCACGACCTCGTCGTGCGAGATCGGCAGGATGAAGTTCTCGGTGAACGCGTAGACCATCGAGAACGTCATCTGGTGGTGGTGGTACTGCCGGTAGATCGGCTCCTTGCTGACGTAGTCCAAGGAGTCGTGCATCCAGCCCATGTTCCACTTGAAGCCGAAGCCGAGACCGCCCAGGTAGGTAGGCCGTGACACTCCGGGCCACGCGGTCGACTCCTCCGCGACGGTGATGACGCCGGGCACCCGCTTGTAGACGGTGGCGTTCATCTCCTGCAGGAACTCGATGGCGTCGAGGTTCTCCCGGCCGCCGAAGCGGTTGGGCACCCATTCGCCGTCCTTGCGCGAGTAGTCGAGGTAGAGCATCGACGCGACGGCGTCGACCCGCAGCCCGTCGATGTGGAACTTCTCGCACCAGTAGACGGCGTTGGCGACGAGGAAGTTGCGCACCTCGCGGCGGCCGAAGTTGAAGACGTAGGTGCCCCAGTCGGGGTGCTCGCCCAGCCGCGGGTCGGCGTGCTCGTAGAGCGCCGTGCCGTCGAAGCGGCCGAGCGACCACTCGTCCTTCGGGAAGTGCGCGGGCACCCAGTCGACCAGCACGCCGATGCCGGCCTGGTGCAGCCGGTCGACCAGATAGCGGAACTCGTCGGGGGAGCCGAAGCGCGAGGTCGGGGCGAAGTAGGACGACACCTGGTAGCCCCACGACCCGCCGAACGGGTGCTCCATCACCGGCAGGAACTCGACGTGCGTGAAGCCGGTCTCGATCACGTAGTCGACGAGCTGCTCGGCGAGCTCCTTGTAGGACAGGCCTTGCCGCCAGGACCCGAGGTGGACCTCGTAGATGCTCACCGCGGACTTCAGCCAGTCGCGTTGCCGCTCCTGGCACCAGTCGCCGTCGCCCCACTCGTAGTCGGAGGTGAAGACGACCGATCCGGTCGCGGGCGGGTGCTCGGTGTGGAACGCCATCGGGTCGGCCTTCTGCCGCCACTGGCCGTCGGCGCCGAGGATGTCGAACTTGTAGGTCGTGCCGTTGCCGACCCCGGGTACGAACAGCTCCCACACGCCGCTCGATCCGAGCGTGCGCATCGGGTGCGCGCGGCCGTCCCAGTGGTTGAAGTCGCCGGTGACGCGTACGCCGCGCGCGCTGGGCGCCCAGACGGCGAACGACGTGCCGGTGATCGGGCCGGCGAGGCTGTCGAACCGGCGCACGTGCGCGCCGAGCACCTCCCACAGCTGCTCGTGGCGCCCCTCGCCGATGAGGTGCAGGTCGAGCTCGCCGAGGGTCGGCAGGTAGCGGTAGGGGTCGTCCTGCAGGTGCGGGTGGCCGTCGGCGTACGCCACCTCGAGCCGGTAGTCGGGGACCTCTGCCATCGGCAGCAGCGCCACCCAGATCCCGGAGTGCTCGTGCTCCATCGGGAAGCGCTGGTCGCCGACGACGACCGTCACGCTGTGCGCGCCGTGGCGCAGCGCCCGCACGGTCACGGCGGTGCCGTGCGGGTGCGCGCCGAGGATGCCGTGCGGGTCGTGGTGGACGCCGCCGACGAGCCGGTCGAGCTCCTCGCGACCGACCGGTCGTGGTCGTGGAGCGTCGGGCGTCGCCGGCTTGGTCGCCGCCGCCTTGGTCGCCGCCGCCTTGGTCGCGCGCTTGGTCGGGGCTCCCTTCGCAGCGGCGGCCGTCGTCGGGGCGGTCGCCTGCTTCGCGGCGGGGGTTTTCTTCGCCTCGGGGGTCTTCTTCGCGGCAGTCGTCTTCTTCTTCGCGGGGCGCTGCTCGTCGGCCATCAGTCAGCTCACCAGACGCTCGATGGACGCCAGCGGGATCGGGAGCCACAAGGGGCGGTTTCGCGCCTCGTAGACCACCTCGTAGACCGCCTTGTCCAGCTCGAACGCCCGGAGCAGCACGGAGTCCGCACGTGGGTCCTCACCGCTGCTCTGGGCGTATCCGTCACAAAACGCATCTCTGTTGCGCTCTGCCCACTCGACGGCGCGATATTCGAGGCTGGCGCGGCCCGGCAGGTCCGCGAGCAGGTGCCGGGCGGCGTAGTCGAACGATCGCAGCATGCCCGCGACGTCGCGCAGCGGGCTCGTCAACGAGCGGCGCTCGGCGAGCGGGCGGGCCGGCTCGCCCTCGAAGTCGAGCAGCACCCAGCCGGCATCGGTGCGCAGGACCTGCCCGAGGTGGTAGTCGCCGTGGATCCGCTGCAGCAGCACCGGCCGCTCCCAGCGGGCCAGGTCCTCGAACGCCGTACGCAGCCCGGCAGCATGCACCTCCAGTGCCGGCGCCACCGCGAGTGCGGCGTCGAGCCGTTCGTGCATGTGCTTGGCGAGTGCCGCGATCTCGTCGGCGGCGGCTTCCCGTGCCGGCAGGGTGTCGCGCATGAGCGCGTGGACCTCGGCGGTCGCCGCGCCCAGCCGCATCGCCTCGGCGGCGAAATCGCCGCCTACCTCGTTGGCGTGCAGGTCCTCCTCGGCGTAGAGGTCGCGGACGCTCGTGGTGGCCATGGCCCAGCCCTCGGTGGCCGACCGCAGGAACGGCTGCATCATCGCGAGCGTCGTGGGCTCGCCGTCGAGGTCGCTCTCCATCCAACCGAGCGGCGGCGCGATGTGGCTGCTGCCCGCCTCGGCCAGCGCACGGGTGATCTCGAGATCGGGGTTGATGCCCGGGCTGACTTTGCGGAACAGCTTGAAGATGTAGTCGTCGCCGAAGACCAGCGACGTGTTGCTTTGCTCGGCCGGCAGCACCCGGCTGCTGGCGCCGGTCTTGATGTCGGCGTCGGGCATCGTGCGGAAGTGCAGCGGGCCGACGTCGAGTGCGGCCGCGAGGTCGCCGAGGACGTACGCCGTCAGTTCGACGTCGTGCGCCGCGTCGTACGCCGTCGTGTCGGCGAGGCGTCCGATCACGGCGTGTTCGAGCCGCTGGGGCACCTCGTCGCGCAGACCGACCAACAGCTGGTAGCGCTCGACGTCCTCGCCGTGGTCGACGGCGACGATGACGTGCTCCAGCGACGGGTCGCCCGGCCGCACGGTGCTGCTGCTCACGATCTGCAGCCCGTGGATCGGCCGGCCCTTGCCGCCGAACCAGCGCTGCAGGGGCAGCCAGTCACCGAGCACGTCGGTCAACGTCTGCAGCCGCGTCATGTCACTCCTCGACCCGCGACAGCAGGAACCAGTAGAAGCCGTGGCCGGGCAGCGTCAGCAGGTACGGCAGCTCGCCGACCCGGGGGAAGTGCACGCCGCCCATGAGCTCCACGGGCATCGCCCCCTCGAACCGGCGCAGGTCGAGCTCGACCGGTTGCGCGAAGCGCGACAGGTTGTTGACGCACAGCACGACGTCGTCACCGAACTCGCGGGTGAACGCCAACACGCTTGGGTTGGACGACGGGTGCTCGACGTAGCTGCCCATGCCGAACGTCGGGTGCCGCTTGCGCACGTCGATCATCCGCTTGGTCCACCAGAGCAATGACGTCGACTGGCGCATCTGCGACTCGACGTTGATGACCGTGTAGCCGTAGACCGGGTCCATGATGACCGGCAGGTAGAGCCGCTGCGGGTCGACGGTCGAGAACCCGGCGTTGCGGTCCGGTGTCCACTGCATGGGGGTGCGCACCCCGTCGCGGTCACCGAGCCAGATGTTGTCGCCCATGCCGATCTCGTCGCCGTAGTAGAGGACCGGCGATCCCGGCAGCGACAGCAGGAGCGCGGTGAACAGCTCCATCTGGTCGCGGCTGTTGTCGAGCAGCGGTGCGAGCCGCCGGCGGATGCCGATGTTGGCCTTCATCCGCGGGTCCTTGGCGTACTCGCTGTACATGTAGTCGCGCTCTTCGTCGGTGACCATCTCGAGGGTCAGCTCGTCGTGGTTGCGCAGGAAGATGCCCCACTGGCAGTTGTCCGGGATCTGCGGCGTGGTCGCCATGATCTCCGAGACCGGGTAGCGCTGCTCGCGGCGTACGGCCATGAAGATTCGCGGCATCAAAGGGAAGTGAAACGCCATGTGGCACTCGTCGCCGTCGCCGAAGTACTGCACGACGTCGGCCGGCCACTGGTTGGCCTCGGCCAGCAGCACCTTGTCGGGGTAGATCGACTCGACCTCCTTGCGCACCCGCTTGATGTAGTCGTGCGTGCGCGGCAGGTTCTCGCAGTTGGTGCCTTCGGCCTCGTAGAGGTAGGGCACCGCGTCGAGCCGGAATCCGTCGATGCCGAGGTCCAGCCAGAACCGCAGCACCTCCAGCATCGCTTCCTGCACCGCGGGGTTCTCGTAGTTGAGATCCGGCTGGTGGTGGAAGAAGCGGTGCCAGTAGTACTGCCCCCGCACGGGGTCCAACGTCCAGTTGGACTTCTCCGTGTCGACGAAGATGATCCGCGCGTCCTGGTAGCGCTCGTCGGTGTCGCTCCACACGTAGAAGTCGCCGTAGGGCCCGTCGGGGTCCGACCGGGAGGCCTGGAACCACGGGTGCTGGTCACTGGTGTGGTTCATGACCAGGTCCGCGATGACCCGGATGCCGCGGCGGTGGGCCTCCTCGACGAGCAGCACGAAGTCGCCGATGTCGCCGAACTCGGGCAGCACTTTCAGGAAGTCGCTGATGTCGTAGCCGCCGTCGCGCAGTGGCGATTCGTAGATCGGCAGCAGCCAGATGCAGTCGACGCCGAGCCACTGCAGGTAGTCGAGCTTCTCGGCCAGGCCGCGGATGTCGCCGGTGCCGTCACCGCTGGAGTCGTAGAACCCGCGGATCAACACCTCGTAGAAGACCGCGCGCTTGTACCAGAGCGGGTCGCGAGAGCTCTCGTCCGGCACCTCGGCGATCGGGCCGCCGGGACCCGGTGCGGCTGACTCCGTCATCAGCGCCGTCGCAGCGTGAAGATGTGCGCGGGCTCGACGAACGGGTCGAGCCGCACGTAGTTGTGCTCGCTCCACAGCCAGGTGTTGCCGGACACCAGGTCGTGCACCTCCACCGGTTGGCCCCAGTCGGCACCGACGGCGGGCAGATCGAGGTTGATGGTCGACTCGCGGACGCTGTGCGGGTCGAGGTTGACCACGACCAGCACGACGTCGTCGCCTGCGCGTTTGGACCACGCCATGATCTGCGGCGCGGCGGAGTAGTGGAAGGTCAGGTCGCGCAGCTGCTGGAGTGCCGGGTGCTCCCGGCGGATCGTGTTGAGCATCGTGATGTACGGCGCGAGGCTGCGCCCCTCACGCTCGGCGGCCGCCCAGTCGCGCGGCCGGTAGGAGTACTTCTCGGAGTCGAGGTACTCCTCGGAGCCGGGCCGCACCGCCACGTGCTCGAACAGCTCGTAGCCGGAGTAGACGCCCCACGACGGTGACAGCAGGGCGGCGAGCACCGCCCGGATCTTGAAGGCCGGCGGGCCGCCGTACTGCAGGTAGTCGGTGAGGATGTCGGGCGTGTTGACGAAGAAGTTGGGCCGCATGTAGTCGGCGGCGTCGCCGGACAGCTCGCGGAGGTACTCCTCGATCTCCCACGCCTCGGTGCGCCAGGTGAAGTAGGTGTAGGACTGCGAGAAGCCGACCCGGGCGAGCGCGTGCATCATCGGCGGCCGGGTGAACGCCTCGGCCAGCCAGATCACGTCGGGGTCGGTCTTCTTCACCTCGGCGATCAGCCAGGCCCAGAACTCCAGCGGCTTGGTGTGCGGGTTGTCGACCCGGAAGATCCGCACCCCGTGGTCGAGCCAGACCCGCACGATCCGCAGCACCTCGGCGTAGATGCCGTCCCGGTCCCGGTCGAAGTTGATCGGGTAGATGTCCTGGTACTTCTTCGGCGGGTTCTCGGCGTAGGCGATCGACCCGTCGGCCCGCGCGCTGAACCACTCCGGGTGCTCGGTCACCCAGGGGTGGTCGGGCGAGGCCTGCAGCGCCAGGTCGAGCGCGACTTCCATGCCGAGCTCGCGGGTGCGTGCGACGAACGCGTCGAAGTCGTCGAACGTGCCGAGGTCCGGATGGATGGCGTCGTGCCCGCCGTCCGGCGAACCGATGGCCCAGGGGGAGCCGGGGTCGGCGGGCTGGGTGAACAGCGAGTTGTTGGCACCCTTGCGGAACGTCGTCCCGATCGGGTGCACCGGAGGAAGGTAGACGACGTCGAAGCCCATGTCGCGGATCGCGGGCAGCCGCTCCATCGCCGTGCGCAGCGTGCCGGAGCGCCAGGTCTCGGACTCCTCGTCGTAGGCCGCGCCCTCCGACCGCGGGAACAGCTCGTACCACGAGCCGTAGAGCGCACGCTCGCGGTCGACCCACACGTCGTACGCCGGGGTGCTGGTGACCAGCTCGCGCACCGGGTGCTCGGACAGCAGCGCGACCAGGTCGGCGTCGAGCGCCGGGGTCAGCCGGTCGTAAGCGCTGCGGCCGGTGTCGCGCATCGTGTCGACGACCTTGCGGACGTCGTCGGCCCGGCCGCCGGGAAGCCCCTCCAGGGTCCGCTCGTAGAGGCGGGCGCCTTCCTCGAGCACCAGGTCGACGTCCTGGTCGGCCTCGATCTTGATCGGGGCGTCGTGCCACCAGGTGCCCAGCGGGTCGCCCCAGCCCTCGACCCGGAACCGCCAGGCGCCGGGCGCGGTCACGGTGACCTGCGCCTGCCACTGCGCGAGCCCGTGGTTGACCTCGACCATTCGCGTGAACGGTGCCTCGGCGCCGTCCGGCCCGACCAGCACCACGTTGGCCGCGACCGCGTCGTGCCCCTCCCGGAACACGACCGCGCGCACGGTGATCGTCTCGCCGACCACCGCCTTGACCGGCCAGTCGCCGCAGTCCACGACGGGCCGTACGTCCGTGATGGGTATCCGTCCGATCATCGGTGCGACCGTACCCGGGGGCGAGCGAAGCAACGCAACCCCGCGAGTCGACGCGCTCGATGGGTAACCTGCGGCCGGTGAAGGCTCTTCGTCGATTCACCGTCCGCGCCGCGCTGCCGGAGCCGCTGCTCCCGCTCGGCGAGCTCGTGACCAACCTGCGCTGGTCGTGGCACCCCGCCTCACTCGACCTCTTCGAGTCGGTGGACCCCCAGACGTGGGAGGCGGTCGGGCACGACCCGGTCCGGCTGCTCGGCGAGGTGAGCATCGAGCGGTTCGCCGAACTTGCCCGCGACGACGCGTTCCTCGCCCGGCTGTCGGAGGCGGCCGCCGACCTGCGCCGCTACCTCACCGGCGAGCGGTGGTACCAGCGCCAGCCCGACGCGCCCGCCTCGATCGCTTACTTCTCGCCGGAGTTCGGCATCACCGAGGTGCTGCCGCAGTACTCCGGCGGCCTCGGCATCCTCGCCGGCGACCACCTCAAGGCGGCCAGCGACCTCGGCGTACCGATCATCGGCGTCGGCCTGCTCTACCGCCGCGGCTACTTCAACCAGTCGTTGTCGCCCGACGGCTGGCAGCTCGAGCGCTACCCGCCGCTGGACCCCAACGGGCTCCCGCTGACCCTGCTGCGCGGCGCGTCCGGTGAACCGCTGCGGATCGGCGTCGGGCTGCCCGAGGGGCGGGTGCTGCGCGCGCAGGTCTGGCAGGCGCAGGTAGGCCGCGTGCCGCTGCTGCTGCTCGACTCCGACGTCGAGGACAACGAGCCGGCCGAGCGCGAGGTGACCGACCGGCTCTACGGCGGCGGCACCGACCACCGGCTGCTGCAGGAGATGCTGCTCGGCATCGGGGGTGTGCGCGCCGTACGCCGCTACTGCGAGCTGACCGCGACGCCGCAGCCGGAGGTGTTCCACACCAACGAGGGCCACGCCGGCTTCCTCGGCCTCGAACGCATCCGCGAGCTGACGGACAGCGCCGGCATGACCTTCGACGAGGCGCTGGTGGCGGTGCGCGCGGGCACCGTGTTCACGACGCACACGCCGGTGCCGGCGGGCATCGACCGCTTCCCGTGCGACCTCGTCGAGCACCACTTCGGCGGCGACAACGCCTGCCCCGGCCTGCCGGTCGAGCGGATCCTCGACCTGGGTGCCGAGCCGGGCGGCGATCCCGACGTCTTCAACATGGCGGTCATGGGGCTGCGGCTCGGGCAGCACGCCAACGGGGTCTCGCGGCTGCACGGCGCGGTCAGCCGTGAGATGTTCGCCGGCCTGTGGCCCGGCTTCGACGTCGACGAGGTGCCGATCACGTCGGTCACCAACGGCGTGCACGCCCCGACCTGGGTGGCTCGCGAGGTGATGGATCTCGGAGCTCGCGAGATCGGCCCGGGCCTCACCGAGGACGCGCAGGACTGGGCCGCCATCGCGCGCATCGACGACGCGGCGATCTGGGCGACCCGCAATCTGCTGCGCGCGCGGCTGGTCGAGGAGGTCCGTCGCCGGCTGCGTGAGTCGTGGCTGGTGCGCGGGGCCTCCGAGGCGGAGCTGGGCTGGGTCGGCTCGGTCTTCGACCCGAACGTCCTCACCTTCGGGTTCGCCCGGCGCGTCCCGTCCTACAAGCGGCTGACGCTGATGCTGCGCGACCCCGAACGGCTGCGGTCGCTGCTGCTCGACCCCGAGCGGCCGGTGCAGATCGTCGTCGCCGGCAAGGCGCACCCGGCCGACGACGGCGGCAAGGCGCTGGTGCAGCAGATCGTGCGGTTCACCGACGACCCGGAGGTGCGGCACCGCATCGTGTTCCTTCCCGACTACGACATGGGCCTGGCGAAGTTCATGGTCACCGGGTGCGACGTCTGGATGAACAACCCGCTGCGGCCGCTCGAGGCCTGCGGCACGTCGGGCATGAAGTCGGCGCTCAACGGCGGGCTCAACCTGTCGATCCGCGACGGCTGGTGGGACGAGATGTACGACGGGGACAACGGCTGGGCGATCCCGTCTGCCGAGGTCGCCGACCCGGACCGGCGCGACGAGCTGGAGGCGCGCGGCCTCTACGACCTGATCGAGAACTCCGTGCGGGTGCGGTTCTACGACAGCGAGAGTGGCCTGCCCGACCGCTGGATCGAGATGGTGCGGCACACGCTGATGTCGCTGGGGCCGCAGGTGCTCGCCTCGCGGATGCTGCGTGACTACGTGCAACTGCTCTACACGCCGGCCGCGCAGTCGTCGCGTCGGATGTCGGCCTCGAGCTACGCCGGTGCTCGCTCCTTGGCCGCGTGGTCGGCTCAGGTGCGGGCGGCCTGGCCTCGGGTCGACGTGTCGCACATCGAGACGCTCGGCATCGGCGACGCCCCGGAGATCGGTGGCATCGCCACCGTGCACGCCGCCGTCGAGCTGGGTTCGCTGACGCCGGACGACGTCGAGGTGCAGGTGGCGTTCGGCCGCGTCGACGAGTCCGACCAGATCCGGCACCCGTCGGTCGTGTCGCTCAAGGCGCGTGAGCAGGTCGGCACCGGCTGGCGCTACGAGGGCTCGGTGCCGTTGGAGCGGACCGGCCCGTTCGGCTACACGGTGCGGGTGCTGCCGCAGCACCCGTTGCTCGCGTCGTCCGCCGAGCTCGGCCTCATCGTCGAGCCGGTCGAGTCGACGGAGTACACCGGCGTCCCACCCCGCTGACCCCGCGCGCTCGGTCCCGCCCTGCTGGCCCCGCGCGCCGGTCCCGCCCTGCTGATCCTTACCTGCGCCCCCCGCGGACGATCTTCCTCGTCGACGGATCGATCTCCTGGTTGCAGAAGACGTTGATCGACTGTCTGGTTCGTC